>Ga0157374_10003138_pt1 | contig 13890 bp, 13 predicted proteins | sample M25metaG_FD_115308 | JGI IMG/M metagenome (GOLD analysis project Ga0157374, IMG submission 115308) | Miscanthus rhizosphere microbial communities from Kellogg Biological Station, Michigan, USA - M2-5 metaG | ecosystem: Host-associated > Plants > Roots > Rhizosphere > Soil | place: USA: Michigan...
ACGCTTATAATGGGAACCACAGATATTATAGTGAAGCTTGTACTGATCACGATCATATTTGCGATCAGCCTCCTGATAGCGATGTATTATACTTATGCCGAACGTAAGATCGCAGCGTTTTTACAGGACAGGGTTGGCCCTAACCGTGCCGGTCCGTTTGGTATCCTGCAGCCTTTGGCTGATGGCGCCAAGATGTTCATGAAGGAAGAGATCATCCCAACCAATGCGAATAAATTCCTGTTCATTGTGGGCCCTTCGCTGGCTATCATGACGGCCTGTATCGGCTCGGCAGTGATCCCCTGGGGGCAAACGCTCACCATCGGTTCTTACCGGCTGGATCTGCAAGTAACGGATATCAACGTTGGCGTTCTGTACATTTTCGGCGTGGTTTCGCTGGGGGTTTATGGTATCATGATCGGCGGCTGGGCGTCAAATAACAAGTATTCATTGCTTGGTGCTATACGCGCAGCTTCACAGAACATTAGCTATGAGATCGCTATGGGGTTAGCCATCATCGCCCTGCTGATGACTACCGGTACTTTATCGTTAAAAGAGATTGCCGCACAGCAACATGGCTGGCACTGGAATGTAGTGTACCAACCACTTGGCTTTTTGATATTCATCGTTTGCGCATTCGCCGAAACCAACCGCGCACCGTTTGACCTGCCTGAGTGCGAAACCGAATTGGTTGGCGGTTATCATACAGAATATTCATCAATGAAACTCGGCTTTTACCTGTTTGCCGAGTATATCAATATGTTTATATCGTCGGCCGTAATGGCGACACTGTACTTCGGCGGATATAATTTCCCCGGGATGCACCACCTTGGTTTATCAGAAAACTGGGTGACTATTTTAGGGGTGATCGCATTGTTCGCCAAGATATTCTTCTTCATCTTTTTCTTCATTTGGGTTCGGTGGACGATACCGCGTTTCCGTTATGACCAATTGATGGACCTGGGGTGGAAGACTTTGATACCGCTGGCAATAGCGAATATCATTATAACAGGTTTGGTAATGAATTTTGTTAAATAACGGAGCGAGGATAGGATGGAACCATTAACCAGTAAACGCAAGGTATACGAAGCAAAACCAATGAGTTTTGCCGAAAGGATCTATTTGCCCGCTATTTTGAAAGGGCTTTCGATCACGCTGAAGCACTTTTTCAGAAAAAGTGTGACGGTGCGTTACCCGGAACAGAAGCGTGAGTTTTCGGAAAATTTCCGTGGCATGCATTCGCTGAAACGCGACGAGGAAGGCCGCGAACGCTGCACCGCTTGTGGTTTGTGCGCATTATCGTGCCCGGCCGAGGCCATCACCATGATATCAGCTGAGCGCCAACCCGGTGAAGAAAACCTTTACCGCGAAGAGAAATACGCGGCGGTATACGAGATCAACATGCTGCGCTGCATATTCTGCGGCCTGTGCGAAGAAGCTTGCCCGAAGGAAGCAATATACCTCGACGGCGATATAGTGCCCCCGGATTATATGCGGAAGGAATTAATTTACGGCAAGGATAAATTAGTGGAGGCGCCCTTAAATCAATAGAAGAAGTTTATAACTTTGCCTCGCTTTTCGGGGCAGGGTTAAGTAAATTCACAATGAGTATATTCTATTTTATCGCATTTTTGTCCATACTGTTCGCAGTGCTGGTTATTTCTGCAAAAAACCCTGTGCACAGTATTTTATATCTTATACTCACCTTTTTTACCTTCACTATCCAGTATATTTTGCTGAATGCCCAGTTCCTGGCCATCGTGAATTTCATCGTTTATATGGGTGCCATCCTGGTGCTGTTCCTGTATACGCTGATGCTTATTAACCTGAACAAGGATGCCGAACCGGTTAAATCCAGTATGCTGAAAATAGCCGGCGTATTGGGCGGGGGATGTTTGCTGGTTGTGCTGGTAGCCGCGCTTAAGGCGACAGGCGTTTCGCAGCCCGTGGTGCTTAAAAACCCGGACCTGGGCCTGGTAAAAAACCTGGGCAAGGTATTATTCAACGAATTTTTGCTGCCATTTGAAGTATCGTCACTGCTATTGCTATCGGCAATGGTAGGTGCGGTATTGCTGGCTACAAGAGATAAAAAAACTACTGCGTGATGAATAGCTTTTTTGAGACCGTAAAAACCGTTCCGCTAAACCATTACATCATCCTGAGCGCGATCATTTTTTCGATCGGCGTAATGGGCGTGCTGATCCGCCGCAATGCGATCATCATTTTCATGTCGGTTGAGCTGATGTTGAATGCAGTAAACCTGCTTTTAACAGCTTTTTCGGTTTACCACGGCGACCCGAACGGGCAGGTGTTCGTATTTTTCATTATGGCACTGGCCGCAGCCGAAGTAGCAGTGGGTTTAGCGATCATTGTAATGATATACCACAATACCAATTCGGTAGATATCAATGTGCTGAACAGGTTAAAATGGTAAGCCGATTTCGAATTTCGAATTTTTGATTTCGGATTTAATTAAGAATGATAAAAACGTAAAACGTAATACGTTCAACGTAGAACAAAAAATGAATAATTACATCTGGCTTATTCCGATATTACCCTTAGTTGGATTCCTGATCAACGGTTTCGGGCGCAATGTGCTGCCAAAAGCTGTTGTAGGCTTTGTGGGTTGCCTTGTGGTGCTGGCGTCGTTTGGTTTAAGCATCAGTGCTTTCTCGCAGGTTAGCTCGGGCGGACCCATTGAAGCCAATTTGTTCAATTGGTTTAATGCCGGAACGATCAATATCTCGTTCTCGTTTTTAGTCGACAGGCTCAGCGTTATCATGATGCTGATCATCACCGGGGTAGGTTTCCTGATCCATTTATATTCGGTTGGATATATGCATCACGACGAGGGTTTTGGCAAGTTTTTCGCTTACCTGAACCTGTTCATCTTCTTTATGCTGTTGCTGGTGATGGGTTCAAATTACCTCATCATGTTCATAGGCTGGGAGGGAGTTGGCTTATGTTCTTACCTGCTTATCGGTTTCTGGTATACCAATCCAAACTATGCTGATGCCGCAAAGAAAGCCTTTGTGATGAACCGCATCGGCGACCTTGGCTTTATTATCGGCATATTCATGATCCTGTACTATTTCGGCAGTGTGGCTTATGCAGATATCTTCCCGAAGGCGACACAAATGCAAGGGTTTAATGTACCCTTCACCCTGATAACCATATTGCTATTTATAGGTGCAGTCGGTAAATCGGCTCAACTGCCGCTATTCACCTGGCTACCCGACGCGATGGCTGGCCCGACGCCTGTATCGGCGCTCATCCACGCCGCTACGATGGTTACTGCCGGTGTTTATATGGTAGCACGTTCGAACATCTTGTTCACAATGGCGCCGTATACAATGGAGATCATTGCCGTTATCGGGTTAGCTACCGCGACGTTTGCTGCGTTGATCGCCTTGTCGCAAACAGATATTAAAAAGGTGCTGGCTTATTCAACCGTCTCGCAGCTGGGTTATATGTTCCTGGGTTTGGGTGTTGGCGCTTATACCGGTGCTTTCTTCCACGTGTTGACACATGCGTTCTTCAAAGCATTGTTATTCCTTGGCGCAGGCTCTGTGATCCACGCCATGAGCAATGAGCAGGATATGCGCGTTATGGGCGGCCTGAAGGGTAAGCTAAAGATCACTTTCATCACCATGCTGATCGGTACGATAGCCATTGCAGGTATCCCGCCTTTCGCAGGCTTTTTCTCGAAAGACGAAATATTGGCGCATGTATTCGCCCACAATCCTACTATGTACGTGATCGGTGTTATCACCGCGATGTTTACCTCGTTCTATATGTTCCGGATGCTTTATCTTACTTTCTACGGTAAGTTCCGCGGTACGTCTGAGCAGGAACATCACCTGCACGAATCACCACCGAGCATGACTATACCGCTGATCGTTTTGGCCGTACTGTCTATAGTCGGCGGGTTCATTGGCATACCTGAAGTGCTTGGCGGACATCATTGGCTGGAACACTGGTTGTCGCCGATCTTTGCCGATTCGACGAAGTTACTACCTAAGTCAGAGTTAAGCTCTTCGACAGAGATCACTTTGATGGGCGCGTCAGTTGCCGGAGCAGTTATCGCATTGATATATGCATATGTAAGGTATGTGAAAAATGCCCATGTGCCTGTTGCTGACACTGAAGAGCGCCCGGGCTTGGCAAATCTTTCTTATCACAAATTCTACATCGACGAGATATATGATTTCCTGATCCGCAAGCCACTGGACGGGTTGTCGGTATTCTTCTATAAAGTAGTCGACCTGCTGGCAATTGATGGATTGGTAAATGGATTGGGTAAAGTAACCATACGATCAGGCAAGGGACTCCGGCTATTGCAAACCGGCAACGTAGGGTTCTACATATTTATGATGGTAGTTGGCATTATAGCCATTTTAGTATACAGTTTTGTGAAAATATAACGATAAGCGGACAGATAAAAGATGACAGTTAGTATCCTGATTTTTTTACCGGTTGTAGCAGCACTTGTTGTTCTATTTCTAAAAGGCGCAGCGGCCAAGTATGCCGCGTTCCTGTTCGCATTAGCCGAGCTGGCTGTTGCGGGCGTTATGCTGAGCCAGTTTGTACCCAATGCCGAAACGCAATTCGCTGTTACCGCACCCTGGATATCCAAAGCCGGTATTTACTTTAGTGCGGGCATTGATGGCATCAGTATGATCATGGTGATACTGGCGACATTGCTGGTGCCGCTGATCATTCTTTCGACGTTCAAACGCGAGTATAAAAATGCATCGGTTTTCTATGCGCTGATCCTGTTTATGCAGGCCGGTATGCTGATCGTATTCACAGCCTTAGACGGGTTCCTGTTCTACGTAGGATGGGAAGTAGCTTTGATCCCGATCTATTTCATCTGCGCTATGTGGGGCGGGGAGAACCGCATTAAGGTTAATATCAAGTTCTTCATCTATACTTTCGCAGGCTCATTGTTCATGCTGCTGGGTATCATCTACCTGCGCATGCAAAACCCGACGGGGTTGTACGACCTGCACCAGTTTTACGAAAATCACCTGGATGCTACGCACCAGGGTTGGGTGTTCTGGGCGTTCTTCCTGGCATTTGCCATCAAGATGCCGATATTTCCTTTCCATACCTGGCAGCCCGATACCTATACCGAAGCGCCTACAGCCGGTACAATGATGCTTTCGGGTATTATGCTTAAAATGGGTATTTATGGTGTTATCCGCTGGTTGATACCGATCGCTCCGCTGGGCGCCAAGCATTGGGCCTTCACGGCATTGATACTTTCCGTTATCGGCATTGTTTATGCATCTATAATAGCCTTCAAACAAAAAGACGGTAAGCGATTGGTTGCTTATTCGTCCATAGCGCACGTTGGGTTGATAGCGGCGGCATTGTTCACTTTTGTGAAGATCGACGGTACTTTCGTCTGGACCGCACAAGCAGTTCAGGGTGCCATGATCCAGATGCTGAACCACGGTATTAACGTAGTCGGCCTATTCTTTATCTGGGATATCATCAGCAACAGGCTGAATACACGCGAGCTTGACCAGATGGGCGGCATAGCAAAAGTGGCCCCTAAATTTGCAATTGCGTTCCTGATCATCACCCTGGGTACAGTGGCCCTGCCTTTGACAAACGGATTTGTAGGTGAATTCCTGCTGCTGAACGGTGTCTTCCAGTTCAATATCTGGATCGCAGCGGTAGCTGGTTTGACGATGATATTCGGCGCCGTTTATATGCTGAGGATGTATAAAGCAGTGATGCAGGGCGAAACCAATGCGTTAACAGCGACATTCAAAGATGTCAGCGGATCGGAAATGATCGTGCTGGGTGTGATTTGCCTACTGATCATTGTAATTGGAGTTTACCCGCAGCCCATTCTGCACTTGTCGGATGCTGCGGTTAGTAATTTGGTTAATACAGTACATACTAAGATTCTGGCTAAGTGAAAATTCTAATTTCTAAACTCTAAATTCTAAATTAATGAGTGAGGAAAATAAAGAATTCAAAAAATATGATCTTGAAGAAAGAACATACGACTTTGCTGAAAACTGTAAAGAATTTTTAAAAAGGATTGAACGTTCTGTACATAATTTAGAATATTATAAACAACTAATTCGCTCTTCAGGTTCGGTAGCGGCGAATATGATTGAAGCAAATGAAAGTTTAAGCCGGAACGACTTTTCACATCGGATAAAGATTTGTCGAAAAGAATCGAAAGAAAGTCGTCTTTGGTTAAGGTTGGTAGATATAAGTGATCAATTAGAATCTGATAGATCAGCGTTAATACAAGAAGCGACAGAACTCACGAGAATTTTTGGAGCTATTCTTGAAAAGATGAAAGTTAAGTGATCTTTTAGAGTTTAGGATTTAGGATTTAGAATTTCAACGGTAGATGAATACGTTAATATTACTATCAGTTTTACCTATAGTGCTTTTGTATTTAGGTTTGTTTAAAGCCAAAAATGCACTGCTGCCGGTTACTATTATCGGTTTGGCAGGTGCGTTGGCCTTAACTGTGCGTTACTGGAACAGCGGAGCCAAACCGCAATATCATGGTATGATGCTGTTCGATAACTATTCCGTAGCATTTGCTTCTATTACCATTGTTTCCACTATCCTGATATTACTGTTATCCAAAGAATATTTTGAGAAGATAAGCTCACATGTTGCCGAGTATTACGCCATCATCCTATTTTCGCTGGCAGGGATCATGGTGATGGTTTCGTACTATAACCTCACGATGCTTTTTGTGGGTATCGAGATCATGTCGGTTAGCTTGTATATTCTCGCCGGTATCAAAAAGAATGATTTCGCTTCCAATGAAGCTGCCCTGAAATATTTCCTGATGGGCGCGTTCTCAACGGGTTTCCTGCTGTTTGGTATCGCATTGATCTATGGTGCATCCGGCTCGTTCAGCCTGGACGAGATCAGTAAATGGGTAGTGGCACAATCCAATATCGGGCCGATGTTTTATACCGGTATCCTGCTTATTATCGTTGGTCTTTGTTTTAAAGTCGGCGTGGCGCCTTTCCATTTCTGGACACCGGATGTATACGAGGGTTCGCCTACGCTGATAACCGCTTACATGTCAACCGTGGCCAAGACGGCGGCATTCGCGGCTTTCCTGCGCCTGTTCATGATCTGTTTCGCACCGCTTTCAGATTTCTGGATGCCGGCCATGATCGTCATTACCGTCATCACGCTATTTATTGGGAACATTACGGCATTGTACCAGCAAAGCTTTAAGCGCATGCTCGCATTCTCCAGTATATCGCATGCGGGCTATTTGTTGTTCGCTATCGTGTCTTTGGGCAGTGGTTCGGCCAATTCGGTATTCATTTACGCTACGGCATATTCCATCGCCTCGATCATCGCTTTTGGCGCGTTGATATTGGTTCAGCAGCAAACAGGTACGGATAATTTCGATGCTTTTAACGGTTTGGCTAAAAAGAATCCCTTCCTGGCTTTGGTGCTTACCGTGGCCATGCTGTCGCTGGCGGGTATACCGCTCACCGCCGGCTTTATCGGTAAGTTCTTCGTATTCTCAGGCGCGCTCTCGCAATACCATACTACGATGGTTATCCTGGCTGTTGTCAATGCTATCATCAGCATTTTTTATTATTTCAGGGTTATTATCGCCATGTATTTCCGCAGCAGCGAACGCGAAGAAGTGCAGGTTCCGGGCTACTTCAGCTTTGTGCTTGGCTTATCGGCCTTGCTCACTATCCTGATCGGGGTTTGCCCGGGCTACATAGCCAACCTGCTTTAATAGGACATCGCCGTAACAATTAATTCATATAATATTATTAGTTTTACGGTGATCGTGAATGGAACAATTCTGGGAACACCTTCAAAATCTTACAGACGCGCACTCCATTATCAGTAAAGGCGGTTTTCTGCTATTACTTGTCGTTGTATTTGCGGAGACGGGTTTATTCTTTGGATTCTTTTTACCGGGCGACTATTTGCTGGTATTGGCAGGGTTGCTTTGCGCCATGCATGTGCTGCATGTAAACATTTATGTGCTCATTCTTTCATTGGTCGCGGCAGGCGTTTTAGGTAATTACACCGGCTATTGGTTCGGTTATCGTACAGGGCCGGTGTTGTTTAAGCGGAACGAATCCTTATTCTTCAAAAAGCGTTATGTGGCCATGGCTGAGGCATTTTATGCCAAATATGGCGGCATGGCATTGGTTTTAGGCAGATTTTTTCCGATAATCAGAACTTTTGCCCCTATCTTTGCAGGGGTTGTCAAGCTGAATATCAGAAAGTTCAGTCTTTATAACTTAGCCGGCAGCATAGCGTGGGTAAACATTCTGACCCTTATCGGGTTCTTTTTGGGAAGGAAATATCCCGAGGAGATCAAGTATTACCTTAAATATGTTGTATTCGGGCTGATCATATTGACAACGCTGCCGCTGATCTATGCTTACTTTAAAAGAAAAGTATTTAAGACCGAGGCGGAAAAAGAAAATTTATAACACTACCAAATGAGTACACAACATCCCTGGCACCAGGTTACACCGGGCGATAATATGCCGGAAACGGTAAATGCGATAATCGAGATACCCAAAGGCTCAAAAGCCAAATACGAAATAGATAAGGCATCGGGCCTGCTGAAATTGGACCGCGTTCTTTTTTCATCAGTAATGTACCCCGCCAACTACGGTTTCATACCCCAAACCTATTGCGATGACCATGACCCGCTGGACATCCTTGTGCTTTGCTCGGTAGACGTATTTCCGATGTCGATGATCGAAGCTAAAGTGATCGGTGTAATGCATATGGTAGATAACGGCGAGCAGGATGATAAGATCATTTCGGTAGCCAAAAATGATATGTCGGTTAATTATATCAACGACCTGAATGAATTACCGCCGCACGCGATGAAGGAGATCGTCCGCTTTTTCCAGGATTATAAAAAGCTGGAAGGCAAGAATGTGACCATCGAGCACCTGTTGGGTGTGCGTTACGCGCATAAAGTGATCAATGAAAGCCTTGAATTGTATAAGAAAACCTTTCCTTTGAACCAATAACTGATTAATGGACCCTTCCGGAACTGTCAATTATTTTTACCTTTTTCTTACTGGCTTATTAGTGCTTTTTAATGGCTTTTTTACGGCTGCTGAATTTGCATTGGTAAGGGTTCGCGGCTCGCAAATAGAGCTTAAAGTGAAAACCGGCAGCAGAACCGCCAAGATCACCCGCGGTATAATGAATAACCTTGACGGGTATATCGCAGCAACGCAATTGGGCATCACCATAGCAGCGCTAGGTTTGGGCGTAGTGGGTGAAGGTGTATTTACCGATATCATGCTCGCAATGTTCAAGTCGTTCGGCGTGATCATTACCTCGCACTTCGTTATTACACTTAGTCGCGTGCTGGCATTCGTTATCATCACATTTCTAAGCATCGTATTTGGCGAACTTGCTCCGAAAAATATAGCTATACAACGGTCAGTTCGTACGGCATTGGCAGTATCGACCCCCTTACGTATATTTTTTATCGTTTTCAGGCCTATTATCTGGGTGCTTAACAAGTTTGCGGGCATCATACTGAAGATGCTTGGCATTAAGGCTTACGCAGGCGAGGCGCACCACAGCTCGGAAGAATTACAACTGCTTTTGGACCAGGGCAAGGAAACCGGCGCCATCGACTCAACAGAACATGAGCTGATACAAAACGTATTCGAATTCAACGAGCGTGTGGTAAAAAACATCATGGTGCCGCGTACCAAAATATACGGTATCGATATCAATGCGGATAGGGAAGAGCTGCTGGATATGATCATCAACGAAGGCTACTCGCGTATGCCGGTTTATGATGATGTGATAGATAAAATTGTCGGCATTGTACATGCCAAAGATGTGCTGCCCTTGCTGGTGCACCACCAGGATATTGTGCTGAAAGACATTATCCGTAAGCCATACTTTATCCCGGAAACTAAAAAGATAAACGACCTGATGGCCGAACTGCAGCAAAAACGCATCCAGATAGCAATTGTGCTGGATGAATTTGGCGGTACGGCGGGCATGGTAACATTGGAAGATATAGTTGAGGAACTGGTAGGTGAGATACAGGACGAATACGACGAAGAACGCCCGATAGTGGAAAAGGTAAGCGATACCGAGTTCATTGTAAACGCCCTGGCGCCGATATATGATGTTAATTCGCACCTGCCGCATGACTTACCTGAGGACGGCGATTTTGACACGGTTTCAGGTTGGGTGGGCGATCTGTTTGGTAAGATACCGGATGTCGGTGAACATAGAGAGTCGAATGGCTACAATATTACTGTACTCAAGAAATCCGAGCAGAATATCGAATCGGTGAAGTTGGAACTGTTGCTTAACGAAGAAGATACCGTCGACCTGCATTAACCTTCCTTTAGGATGCAACTCTTTTACACACCTGATATCGATATTGCATCGTCATCCTGGGCCTTAAGCGAGGAAGAAAGCAAGCATTGCATCCGTGTGCTGCGCCTGCAAAATGGTGACCAGATAGATCTGATAGACGGGAAGGGGAATTTCTATAAAGCCGCGATCGCCGATGCGCACCCAAAGCGGACATTGTTGAAGATACTTTCGGTTGAGCAGGATACGAATAAAAGAAATCACTTCCTCCACATTGCAGTTGCACCCACCAAAAATATTGAGCGGCTGGAATGGTTCCTGGAGAAGGCAACGGAGATCGGTATCGATGAGATATCATTGATCATCTGCCAGCGATCTGAACGAAAAGATGTCAAAACCGACCGGCTGAATAAGATCATAACATCAGCTATCAAACAATCCATCAAGGCCTGGCACCCGGTTTTGAATGAACCGGTAGCTTTCAGCAAATTAGTCTCAACACAATTTGAGGGGCAAAAATTTATCGCTCACTGTGAGCCGGGGCAGAAGTTCGACCTGAAAGAAGAGGTCAAACCCAATGGTAAATATCTTGTCCTGATCGGTCCCGAAGGTGATTTCGCCCCAAAAGAAATTGAGGACGCGCAAAAAAATGGTTTCAAAGCCATAACTTTAGGCAAAAGCCGTTTAAGAACTGAGACCGCTGCTTTGGAGGCATGTTTCGAGATCAATTTTTTGAATAGGGAATGAGAAAATTAGGTTACCTGGCAATCATCGCGCTGTTGAGCTTAAGCAGCTTCAATAGCGGGCCGACCTATAAAATGGCTAAGCTGAAATACAATGGCGGCGGCGATTGGTATGGCGACAGGACGGCTTTACCCAACCTGATCAAATTTTGCAATGAGAACCTGAAAACCAATTTCCAATCGCAGGACGATGTGGTGGAAGTGGGCAGCGACCAGATATTCAATTACCCGTTCATCTTTATGACCGGCCATGGCAACGTGATCTTTTCGGACCAGGAAGCTGCAAACCTGCGCAAGTACCTTACAGGTGGTGGCTTTTTGCACATTTGCGATAATTATGGCCTGGATCAATTCATTCGGCCGCAAATGAAAAAGGTGTTTCCGGAGCTGGATTTTATTGAATTGCCCCTGAATTATCCTATTTACCACCAGAAATACGATTTCCCTAACGGTGTGCCTAAAGTGCATGAGCATGATGGCAAGCGCGCGCAGGGTTTCGGATTGATCTATAAAGGCCGGCTGGTTTGTTTTTATGATTATGAATGCGATCTTGGCAATGGCTGGGAAGACTTTGGCACCTACGCCGGCGACACGCAGGAAACCCGGTTAAAGGCGCTGAAAATGGGGGCCAACATTATTCAATATGTTTTGACACAATAATACTGATGTATAAAATAAAAGCAAACGAAACTGACTATACCGTCGACCGGAAAAAAGATAAGCTGCTGATCAACGACCAGGAAACGAACGCGGATATTCGCGAGCTCGGCGGATCGGTTTACCATATCATCAACGATCTGAAATCCTATAATGCTGAAGTGGTAAGTTTTGACCAGGAGACGAAAACAGCCGTGATCAAAGTAAACGGGAATACGTACTCTGTTACCGCTAAGGATCAATATGATATTCTACTCGATAAATTGGGGATGGCAGATATGAACAGCGCTAAAGTGAGCGAGGTTAAAGCGCCAATGCCGGGATTGGTATTGAAGATATTTGTGTCGGAAGGAGAAGATGTTAAAAAAGGAGATAACCTGTTTGTGCTGGAAGCGATGAAGATGGAAAATATCATCAAATCGCCTGCCGATGTTACTGTAAAAACCATCAAAATAAAGCCCGGTGATAAGGTGGAAAAGAACCAGGTGCTGATCGTGTTCTAAAGCAAAAAAGCCTCCGAAAATCGGAGGCTTTTTCTTTTATGTCAATTTCTTATTGTGCTTTAGCGTTGAAGCTCTTGGCTTTCTTAACAGAGTAGTGCGGCTTGCCTGAAGGATAGATCTCAGGAGCGCCAACCATGGTCATTGCGCAACGGAAGCCAATTTCAGCGCTCGACTGGTCCTCGTCCATAAAGCGGCGGGTTGCCGGGTTCATCCAATATGCCATATCGTTCCACGAACCGCCTTTGTAAACTTTCGACTTATCATTCACCAGTGTGGTTGTACCATAAAGTGAGTTATTCACCGAGTCCTGTGCGCCCCTGAAGTCAGGATTGTAAGGCTTGCCTGCAAGCGGGTTAGCCGTAGGCGTGGTCGGGTTGGTAGCATTAGCTTTGTTTTGTGCAGCCATCAGCTCGGCATAAGTTTGCTTACGTGCAGATACGGCAGGGTCAAGAATAGGCTTGCCATATTTGTCCTTAGCTAACTGTGCTTTTTGTACATCAGCCAGGCGCTTGTTTTTATACTCGTTACCACGGAATGGGTTGAAGTCTTCAAAATCTTCAAATGAAGTTTGACGATAAGTATCCTGAACCCACTCGTTCACGTTACCGGCCATTTGGTACAGACCGAAATCGTTAGGAGGGAACGACCTTACGGCGGCGGTAATGTCGGCTTTATCATTCAGGTAACCGCCAACACCCATGTTATCACCCAAACCACGTTTAAAGTTGGCCAGGATCATGCCGCGGGTTTTTTGTTTTGCTGAACGCACACCCAGGCCATTCCACGGATACATTTTATTGTTATCAACGTTCTCAAACTCGGTGTTGCCGGCAAGTGACAACGCTGCATATTCCCATTCAGCCTCTGAAGGCAGGCGGTAACGCTGTTTCAAAATACCATCTTCTATCCTCGCAGGCCTTACAGGTTTGCCAGGGGTTTTACCGTTACCGCTTGGGGCAGCTTTAGCCGTAGGGCTAATGTCCGGTATCATTTTCTTGCCATCTATACCCTGGCCGGTGAATTGGCCGTTCAGATATATATCAGTATTGAAAGGGTCTTTATTTGAAGGTGCAGGAGTAGCATTTTTGCCACCTTTTTTGGCACCACCCTGGGTTGCAGCTGCCAGGTCCTGCCAGCTAACCAAACGGCCCTCTTCGCGCAGAATGTTTTCATTCATACGGTCGGTACGCCAGCGGCAATATTCCTGTGTTTGGTCCCAGGTTACACCTACCACCGGGTAATCGGCAAAGGCAGGATGCCTCAGGTAATTTTCTACATAAGGCTCGTTGTACGATAACGGCCTGCGCCACACCAGCGTATCGGGAAGGGCATTGTAGTATAATTCGTAGTCGGTTGGGAATGTAATCTTTATCCAGTGCAGGTAATCAAGCCAATCCTGGTTTGATACTTCTGTTTCATCCATATAAAAAGATGGGATAGTTACGCGCCTGCGTACATTGTTATAATCATAGGTAACGTCCTGGTCGGCGCTGCCACCTAATACAAATGTACCACCCTCAATTGGCACAAGCCCCGGGCCTGGCGATGGGTGGGTTTGACGGAATTTTACATAACCGCCATTGTTCCTGTCGTTATAGGGGATGCCCGTTTTTTCTGATTGCTGATGCTTTGAACAACTGCTTAAC
>Ga0157374_10003143_pt1 | contig 13878 bp, 12 predicted proteins | sample M25metaG_FD_115308 | JGI IMG/M metagenome (GOLD analysis project Ga0157374, IMG submission 115308) | Miscanthus rhizosphere microbial communities from Kellogg Biological Station, Michigan, USA - M2-5 metaG | ecosystem: Host-associated > Plants > Roots > Rhizosphere > Soil | place: USA: Michigan...
CGAAACCAAGTTGGGTTTCGTAGAAACGAATGGTGGCGTCCAGGTCGTCGGCAATGAAGAACGGCGTGATCGAGTTGAGCATAGGCAGCCTCAATTGGATCACGGATCCAATGTTGAGAGCCCATTCTGTGACGAACACGACTCCGCGAACGCCGCGCGAAGGCGCTTGAAGCAGACCGGGCTCATCGTCAGTCCGGTCAAGAGGCTTTCGTCCTCTCCGTAGCTCCAAGGCGACGTGAAGACACACTCCAACCGGCACGGCTGATCCCGATCTGCCGTCAGCGAACTTTGATTTTTTTGTTGACCCCGGGAAGTAACTGCTACCTAAGGCAAATCAGCAAAACAACAACGTGGCCCGATTTCCCGGCCCCGAAAAACCAGCTACCCGATTACCCGGCTGACATTGGCTGCACTCAGTCCCTTGGGCCCTTGCTGGCACTCAAATTCGACTGCGTCGCCTTCGTTCAGCGTCTTGTAGCCGTTTTCCTGGATCGCCGAAAAATGCACGAACACGTCTTCACCACTCGACCGTTGGATGAATCCATATCCTTTTGCCCCGTTGAACCACTTAACTACACCCTGCTCCTTCATTCACCTTCTCCTTCTTATTGCGGTAAGCACTTTTGGGGAAACCTTGTGCCTTCACGCTCCCGTCTGAATTGCCGCAGGATTCGCTAGCGCAAGGTGAACCCAGCCCAGAAACACCGCGAGCCGCCGTTGCGCCCTATCAAAAGCGCTGAGGCAGCTCGATTCATCACTGGAATGGGGTTGTGCTTTCCAAACACCAAAACTTCCACTGCATTTGGCCTTCCTGAAAACCTCAAAAGAACAGCGCGTCTCCCGCGCGCCGTGCTCATGTTATGGCAGGTATGTACCTCAAAAGCAAGGAAAAATTTCCCCACCCCCTTCGGTAACCAACCGGTTTCCGCAGCTTATGAAAAAATAACAATAGATTCCATCCCCCAAAAAGGGAAGTGACCAGCAGGAGTGCTGGCGAGTTCAAATCAAGGCCCGCTCGGCTTGAAATTGTTACCGTATCGAAATCTGCTGCGTGAGAGAGCGCACAGGCCAGACGGCGATCAATTTCGTACTCTGTTGCCCTGGAGATTCGATTTTGGAGAACTCCTCAAATTCCGGTGTCGCGATCGCCGAGCCGCCCGTTCCGGCAGCGCGCGGCTTCGACCAAACCCAGCCCGCGCAGACCTCCAAGTGGTACCGCTGGCGCAAGCGCTGCGCCCCCATCATCGACTACCTGCTCGATGCCGAAGTCCACACGTATGCGTTCAGCGTCGCCGCAAACGCCATCATCTCCTTCATCCCGCTCATCGTTCTGCTCTACACCATCGCCCTGTCCGTCTTCCATTCCAGGGAGATGGCCGACGTGGTTACAAAGCTTGTCGAGCAGTTCATTCCCACCACCGCATCGCAGGGGTTCCTCACCTACCGCCTCGAAAACGCGGCTGCTCTTGCCTCCCGCCACGGCGTGCAGGCTCTGTCCGTCGTAATGATTCTCATCTCCTGCACCGGCATCTTTCTGCCGCTGGAAGTTGCCCTCAACCAGGCCTGGGGCGTGACCAAGAGCCGCAACTACCTCCTCAACCAGACCGTCGCCTTCGGACTCGCCATCCTCATGGTCTTTCTCGCCATGAGCAGCGTCTTCTTGAGCACATGGCAGCGCCAGCTTCTTGGCTTTGTCTTCTTCCATCACACCGAGAACATCGTCTTCGAAGGCATCAGCTACCTGTGGCTCGCCATCACCACCGGCCTCGCGTCGATACTCTTCTTCTTTTCGATCTACTGGCTTCTGCCTAACCGCCGCATCCCCGCGCGCCAGGTCATCCGCACATCGATCGTCACGGGAATCGTCTGGCTTGCCGCGAAGGAAGCCTACGTCGCCATCCTGCCCCACATGGATTTGAAAGCCCTCTACGGCCCCTTCTTCGTGTCGGTCGGTCTCTTATTCTGGGCCTACATTTCCGGCCTCATCCTCTTCGCCGGGGCGCAGTTCAGCGCCGTGCCGCGCGCGGAAAAATCATCCAAAAGCTGATCACGTTCATGGCGAATTCAGCAGGTGTACCATGGTCACGCCCATGGGTCTCCGCTGGACAATAGCGGCTTGCTTCCTTGCTTTCGTTTTTTGCCACGCACACTCGCAAGCTCCGGCTGCCGCACAGAAGTCGGCTCATGGTTGGACCGCCAGCGTGCAGGTCCTCGTCCGCGACAACAATGGGCATCCCATCGCCGGCCTCGGATCGGATGACTTCAGCCTTACCGAAGACGGCACCCGCGACAGGGTACTCGAAGTCCGAAGTCTAGCCCACATATCACAATCCAATTCAGCCATCTCCGCACCCGGGCAGCAGCCGCTCCGGCACTCGCAAGCGTGGCCGACCTTTGTCCTCCTCGTCCTCGCGCCCATGTCCGCCCCCGGCCGCGATTCCGCTGTCAAAAGCTTATTGAAATTCCTCGACTCACCGATGCCCGCAGGCTGGCAAGTAGGGCTCATCGACGATGCAGGCAAATTCACTCCCTTCACCCACGACTCCGCGATCCTCCGCACTCGGCTTCTTTACCTGTCAAACCACCTGAGTCCGGCGCAACACGTGGGCGGATCGTGGCCGGCCGAAGCAGGTCGGGCAATCCAGGAACTCGCCATCCAGATCGGGAGACACGCGATCGTTTTCGCTACAGACTTCGACTCGAACGTCTCCAACTACGAGGCCCGAGATCACAGGCAGGTGCGCTTTGGTCCCTCAGATTTCATTTCGGATGCCGTCCGCGCGCAGGCTGCCGTGTATACCGTCGAGGCAACAGGTCCACGCGTCCTCGTCCCGTTTGGCGGGGCCGCAGAGTCCCAGTCTCAATACACCGGCTCAGGTCAGGAGGTAGCAGAAGCGATGAGACTCGAACTGGTTGGAGCCTTTGAGACACGCGGCAATTTTCTCCTCGCCGCTCGCGAAACCGGCGGTCTTGCCGCGGCCGACATGCAGGAAGCGCTGGCCGACGTCGCGGCCGACGCCGATGGCTATTACCAGATCACCTTCACTCCCAATCTCCAGCAGACCGATGGCGCCTGGCATCCGATCTCTGTCTCCGTCCCCGGCCGCAACGTGCGTCTGCGGGGACCGCGCTACTATCTGGCGCCTATCTCGGACGACCAACAGAGAATCCAGGCAACGATGCTCGCCGCACTCGAGAATCGAACCGCTCCACGCTTCGAAAGCGCAGCTCGCGTCTGGCTCTTCCCTGACTCCGGAGACGTGTACACCGCGCTTATGGCTGCCGATTTTATCTGGCCCGCAATGGCCGGCACTCCGGCTTCCAGTCGTAAACTCCAGATCTTTGCTCAGCTGGTGAATGAGAGTCTGCAGCAAATGGTCGGTGCGTGGCTCAACGAGCAACCATGGAAGCTGGACGGCCAGCGATCCGCATCAGTCCACTGGCAGCGCGAGACGCCGCTCTATCCCGGCCGCTACTCTCTCAGAGTCATCGCTCTCGATTCCGTGACGGGAACCGTCGGCACCCGTGAATACGAATTCGCTGTCTACCCATCAGCGATCTCGAACTTCCATCTCAGCGACATCGTGGTTGCTGATCGCTGTCTCGCAGAAGATGAAGTGCAGGGACGATCAAACTTGCTCGATCCGCTGTCTATGAATGGCTGTCTTCTATCTCCATCCGCGGCGGCCAGTTTTTCTGCTGCCCGAAGCCCCACTCTCATGATCCGGCTCTACGCGACGAATCCAAGACTCCGCGAATTGATTCAGAAGCAATGGAAGGCTTTCATCGTTCTCGGCGACGGCCCGCGCATTCCAGTTTCGATTGCCGCCGGCAACGTTCGCGGTATGGTTGTAACCGAACCGCTCGATCTGCAAAAACTCAAACTGAAGCAAGGCGCCAATCCCATCGAAGTCATCTTCGAAGCAAAATCAGACGACGGACAAAAGCACACCATCGCGATCCGCAGCCAGCTGACCGTGACACCGTAGAGCGTTGGATACAAGTTCCCATCCCCATTCCAGCGGTAGTATCCTGAGACACCGAATTTCCCCGTTACATCGGAGGTTGCGCATGAAAAGCCCTGCGATCCTTGCCGCGTTCCTGCTCGCCTGTTCAGCATCCGCTCAGCAAAAGCCCGCCTACCTCATGGAAGGTCTCAGCAGCCTTCACCATCCCGTCTCGACCCAAAATGCCGAAGCCCAGAAGTTCTTCGATCAGGGTCTCCGTCTCGTCTACGCTTTCAATCACGAAGAAGCGGCCCGCTCCTTCCGCCGCGCCGCAGAACTCGATCCCAAACTTGCCATGGCCTGGTGGGGAGTCGCCCTCGCCGTCGGCCCCAACTACAACCTCCCCGTCGATCCCGAGCGCGAAAAGCTTGCCGTCGAAGCCATCGAGAAGGCGCACGCGCTTGGCTCCAGCGCCACGCCAATCGAGCAGGCCTATGTCGTCGCAATGTCCAAGCGCTTTTCCGCCGATCCTAAACCTGACTACCACCAACTCGACGTCGACTACTCAAAAGCGATGGCCGACCTCACCCATCGCTATCCCGATGACCTCGACGCCGCCACCCTCTACGCCGACAGCCTCATGAATCTTCGCCCCTGGCAGCTCTGGAACCACGACGGAACCCCTGCGGAAGGGACTTCCGAAATCGTCTCCACGCTCGAAGGCGTCCTCCGGCGCGATCCCAACCACATCGGCGCGATGCACCTCTACATCCACGCCGTCGAGGCCTCGCCGAACCCCGAGCGCGCCCTGCCCTACGCCGAACGCATTCCCACGCTTGCCCCCGCAGCGGGACACCTGGTCCACATGCCCGCGCACATCTACGAGCGCACCGGCAACTTCGATGGAGCTCGCGCGCAGAACGTAGCCGCCGCCAAAGCCGACGAGACCTACGCTGCCTCCACTGGCTCGCAGGGCATTTACATGATGATGTACTACTCCCACAATCTCCACTTCGGCGCGGTCTCGGCCAGCATGCAGGGCCGCTGTGCCGAAGCAAAATCCCAGGCCGATCGCCTCGCCGACAATCTTCGCCCCATGGCCGGCGACAAAGAAATGGGAGCAATGATCGAGCCTTTCCTCGGCATGCAATTCGCGATGGCCGTGCGCTGCAGCCGCTGGGACGACATGCTCGCCATCAGTGATCCGCAGGCTCACACCCGGGCGCTGAAGGCCTTCTGGCTCTACGGCCGTGGTCTCGCCCTGGCCGCACGAGGCAAACTCGACGAAGCCGAAAGCATCCACAAACAGCTCGCCGCAGTTGAAGCCGCAACGCCGAAGGATGAATTCTTCATGCCTCCGGTTCTGAATCATGCCTCGCAGATCTTCCACATCGCCGATGATGTTCTCGGCGCTCGTATCGCCGCCGCCAAAGGCGACAAGTCTGCCGCGATAGCCTTGCTGCGCGATGCCGTCGCCAATCAGGATCAGCTTCTCTACGACGAGCCTGCCGACTGGTACTACCCTGTACGCGAATCTCTCGGAGGCATGCTGTTGCAATCCGGCGACGACAAAGCCGCAGAGCAGGTCTTCCGCGAAGACCTGGAACGCAACCCGCGCAATCCGCGATCTCTGTTCGGACTCGCCGAAGCTCTCACCCGCCAGAACCGCGCCTATGAAGCCTCATGGATCAAGCAGCAATTCGATGCCGCCTGGCAGGGCGCAGATGTCAGTTTGAAAGTGGAGGATCTATAAGGTGGAGGGATGAACTCATTGGGCACCCCGTTTCAGCCCTGTCAGAGCTGGGACGGGGCACCTTCAGGATTCGAAACTGATCGAGCTATCGTCCGAACACTACTGAGCGCACCTGCAGGCAGGCTTATGAAATCTTGAACGCCTTTACCGCAATCGCGTTCGGCCCGCGCCCCGCCGGCAGCATCGTAAACATCGCCGGCGTTTTGCTCTGCGTCCGCACCACGGCTACATCGCCCGACCGCGAATCCACAACAAACAGCAGATGCCCGGCGCTCGAAAACGCCAGTGCCGACGGCCCATCGCCCACATGAATTGCGGCAAGGCGCTTTCCGTCGTCGATTGCGTACACCGCCACTTCCTGCGAGCGCTGATTGCCGACGTATAGCAGCGAGTTATCTGCAGAGACAATTCCGCGAACCGGCCCCGCGCCCACCAGGTATGCACCACCCACATCACTCGTGCTCGTGACAACTTCAGAGATCGAGTTCGACAGTGAGTTCGATACAAACATTTCTCCGCCATCCGGCTTCAAAGCAAGATGGATCGGCGCACGCCCTACGTCGAGCAGCGACTCGAGCCTGTCCGTCGTCGCCAGCCTTCCATCCGTGCGCGCCGCATGCGCCAGCTGCACGGCCATCACCTGGTGGCCGCCCGAGCACGCCGCAAACGCCTTCGAAGAATCCGGCAGGATCACCACATCCGCAGCCCCGGGACATCCCTCAAACACGGTGCGAACTTTTAGCGTGGCAGCATCCACCACCGTCACGGAACTCCCGCCTCGGTTCGCCACCACCAGCGTTTTCCCATCCGGAGCCACGTGCGCCGCTGCAGGATCCTCGCCCACGCCGATCAGCGCCACCTCGCGATGTGCCTTCAGATCCAGCACCGAGATGCTATTCGATCCCGAGTTCACCACATACGCGGTATTCCCGTCCGGATCGAGCGCGATCGCTACGGGCGTCCGGTGCACCGGGATCGTTCCGGCAACGGAATTGTTCTCCGTATTGATCACCGAAACCGATCCCTGTCCGTTCGGCGTGCCCGCGTTCACGACGTACACTTCATTGCGCGCCGGATTCGCCGCGATTGCCGTGGGATTTTGCCCGACCTGGATCTCGCGATCGACGCGCACATTCACCACGTCATACACCGACACGGTCCCGCTGCCCGAATTCGTCACATAGGCATATTCGCGATAGTTCGCGTCATACTGCGGAAAGTCATGAGCCCTGCACCCAGCCAGCGCAAAAAGGCCGAAAGACACGGAGATCACCGCTGCGCATCTCAAGAAAGATGGGTGCCCCAGGTCTCGACTCTGAGACCAGGGAAACAACCTTTGAATCGGCTCAAATTTTTGCGACATCTTATTTCGCCGCGGTCTCCACCCGAATTCCGCGCAGCAGCTTGCGATTCACAATGGGCGCAATCTGAGCGATCTCATTCACCATTTGCGCAAACTGTTCCGGATAGATGGACTGCGGCCCATCCGACAGAGCCTTCTCCGGCTGATGATGCACCTCGACAAGAATGCCGTCAGCACCCACAGCCGCAGCCGCGCGCGCCATCGGCAACACCTTGTCGCGTTTGCCGGTTCCATGGCTGGGATCAACAAGAATCGGCAGATGGCTCAACTTCTGCACCGCCGGCACAATGCTCAGATCGAGCGTGTTCCGCGTATGATCCGCAAACGTCCTTACGCCGCGTTCGCACAGGATCACCTCGTAGTTGCCCTCACTCATGATGTACTCGGCTGCCATGAGAAACTCATCCAGCGTGGCACTCATTCCGCGCTTCAGCAGCACCGGCATCCGCAGTCGCCCCGCATGTTTGAGCAGCGAGAAGTTCTGCATGTTGCGGGCGCCTATCTGAACAACATCGGCCCACTCCGCCACCAGGTCCAGCGTCTCGTTGTCGATCGCTTCGGTGATGATGCGCAATCCAAACCGGTCGCGAATCTCCGCCATGATCTTCAAGGCATCCACGCCCAGGCCTTGAAACGCATACGGCGAGGTACGCGGTTTGTACGCACCTCCGCGGAAAAATTGCGCGCCCGCTGCCGCCACCTGCTCTGCAATCGCAAACGCCTGCTCGCGGCTCTCAATTGAACATGGCCCGGCCACAATCGCAAGGTTTTCTCCGCCGATCGTCGCATCCGTTCCCGCAAAGCGGATAATCGTGTTCTCTTCTTTGACATCGCGGCTGGCCAGCTTGTAGGGCTTTGAAACCCGGATCACTTCGGCTACGCCCGGCATCTCTTCCAGATTGCCGCGGTCCGCTTCGCCCTGGTTTCCCGTGATTCCGATGGCGGTGCGCTGTGCACCGGGCATCGGATGCGGTCTGTACCCCAGGAATTCGATATGGTCGCAGACGGCCTTGATCTGCTCTTCCGTAGCCTGCATCTTCATTACGACTAGCATCTCTGGATCCTCACTCAAATCTTAATCGTCGGGTGCCCCATATGCCTGAATGGATGTGGGGAAAGGTTCTATCGCGTCTCCCGCGATCTCCGCTCCGCATTCCGCTTTTCGCTCCGCCACTTCCACCCCAGCCAAGCCAGGTACGCAAGCTGAATTGCCCACGTCACAACGTAAGCCGCGGTCACAAACTGATGATCGAGAATATCCCGTTGATCCATAACCCTCTCCTATGCCGTCTGCTCAATCTGCGCCGGCCAGTGCTTCTTCCGCTTCCAGAGCGGCGAATTCCTGGTGTCGTCGCTCCACCTTGTAGCGCAACAGCAACACCATGATCCCCCAGCAAAACCAGGCCAGCAGGTTCCACAAGAATGCGTGGACCATCGTCGGATCCTTCATGCCCGACCCCTCGCCGCCCCCGAACACTGGCGCAGGGTGCTGCGTGCGCCACCATCGGTTGGCCATGTACACAATAGGAACATCGAGCGCGCCAAAGATGCCCATTACCGCGGCCAGCGTCTGCATCTGCGGCCCCGCCGTGAATCTCCGCAAAAGCAAATAGCTCACGTAAATCAACCACAGCACAAGGGTGGTCGTAAGCCTCGCATCCCAAGTCCACCAGATGCCCCATGCACGGCGTCCCCAGAGCGGACCGGTTGTCAGACCCACGCTGCAGAACACCACGCCGACTTCGGCTCCTGCCAGCGCCCACGCGTCGGCCCGCTGAGCCCAACGTGGCCGGCTGCGCCGATAGGCGAGAAATCCGATCGAACCGAGGAAGCTGATCGCGAAGAAGGTGAACGCGGCCGCAAACGAAGGCACGTGATAGTAAATGATGCGAAATACGTATCCCTGCAGCGCATCATCCGGCGCTACATAGATCGCCTGGTAGAACCCCCAGACCATCAGCAAAATCGTGATGAAGGGGAAAAGAGCGAATGCAACTTTTTTCATACCAATCCCTGTGCGTTGACGTTCAGTTTACGCCCCTGACAATTCACTAGTCTCCATCCTGAGTTTGAGGCTGATTGCCGATGGCGCGGCCGCTGCGGCAATGCCTCACTCCGCATGAAACACCACATCAAACAGCAGCAAACTCACCGTCGTGAAAATAATGTCGTACCCCGTCAGCATCTTGATCCACAGCCACGGATCGGTCTCGCCCGTCAGCACCGCTGTCGTTGCCTGCACCATGCCCAGCAGCGCCGGAATAAAAATCGGAAACAGAATCAACGACAGCAGCAACTCTCGATTCCTGCTCCGTATCGACAGCGCCGCAAAGAACACGCCATTACACACCAGCGCCCACGTACCCAGCGGCAGAATCAGCGCCAGAATCCACGCCTGCCCCGCAATGTGCAGGTTGTACATCACGAAAAAGAACGGAGCCAGCGCAATCTGCACCACCGTCACGAAGATGAAATTCACCATCACCTTCGCGAAATAAAGCTGCGCACCCGAGCTCGGCGTCATCCGTTGCGCATCCATCACCTGGTGCCGAATCTCCCGCGCCCAGGCCTGGTTCAGCGCCGACACCGAAGCAAACATCGTTGCCACGCACAGCACTCCGCCCGCGATGCCCTGCGAGACTGATGCGCGCGGATCGAAGGCGAGCGAAAACAGCACCACCACCAGCCCAGCAAAGAACAGCATCGAGACGATGGCGTCGAGTGACCGCCACTCGATCCGCAGGTCTTTGACGAGATGCGTCCAGAAAACGGAGTTCATGCTTTCTCTCCCTCCGTCAGTCGCGCCCCATCCTTCGTCAGGTCCGCCGTCGCCACCGGAACCTCCAGGGCCTCTGCGGCCTTCAGATAATCCTCCGGCTTCAGAATCAGCTGTGTTCCGCGCGTCCCCGCCGAAACGCTGATCTGGTCGAACAAGATCACCGTTTCATCCACATAGACCGGGTAGGCCTTCTTCGCGCCAAACACCGTCACGCCGCCGCGAATATATCCAGTGAGGGGCTGCACCTCTTTCAGCGAAACCATCTCCGCCTTGCGCAATCCCGCAGCCCGCGCCAGCTTCTTGAAATCCAGCTCCGCATCCCCCGGAATCACCGCAAACACAAACTCCCCGGGGCCTCCGGTGGTCAGCAGTGTTTTGAACACCTGCTCCGACGGCATCCCCACCTTCTTCGCCACCGCGATCGCCGACAAGTCTTCGGGATCGACCTCGTACTCCCGCAGCTCAAACGGAATCTTCAGAGACTCGAGAAAGCGCGCGCCATTCGTCTTCATCGCGTCGGGCTCCCCGGCACGCATTCCGCCACGCGTCCGCTCTTCAACCGCAACACCCAGTCCGCAATCGGCGCGGCATGTTCCCGCTGGTGCGTTGTAATCACAATCGTCCGGCTCGAGTGACGAAAGCCCGCCAGCAGTTCCACCATCTGCCGCGTCGACTCGATATCCATATTCGAGAAAGGCTCATCCAGCAGCAGCAACTCCGGCACTGACATCAGAACCCGAGCCAGCGAAGTTCTCTGGCGCATTCCCTGCGAGTACTGCCCCAGGGGCCGGTTCAAATGCGGATCGAGCCCCACCTGACGGAGCGCCTCCGCTGGATCCAGACACTTCCGCCCCGGATACAGGCTCGCAAAGTATGTCAGGTTCTCCTGCCCGGTGAATTCGTCGTAGAGCATCGGCGCATGGCTCATGTACCCGATGCGGTCCCGCACGTCGTGCGGCTCGCCCTCGCCAAAGACCGTCACCTTGCCGCCCGTGGGCCGCAATAGTCCCGCCAGCACTCTCAATAAGGTGGATTTTCCTGCGCCGTTTTCGCCGATCAGGACGTAGCACTTCCCGCGCTCAAGGTCGACAGACACCTGTCGCAGCGCTGCAAACGAACCAAATAACTTGGAAACATTTTCGACCCGGGCGCAAATGGTCGAACTGGCGGCCTCCCGGTCGTTCATGAGATCAGTTGCTGGCGATACCAGCCGTCTCCTTGCCAACCGAAGCCGGCGCACCACTAGCCTGCGAATTTGCGGCTGGTGCCGCCTGTTTCTGCGGCGGAGCCATCCCCGGCTTCCCACCCGGTTGAGCCGGTGCATACTTGCTGGCGCACTTCGCCTGCAGTGCCGTCGCGTGGAACACCCCATCGCGTCCGATCGTCCCCATCGCCAGCGCCTGCGCATCATCCTTGAAGGTGTCGGGCGGCGGCTCCTGTCCCTTGTAAACCACCGTGAGCTTTCGCCCCTTCGGCGCGCTCGCGTTGTGGCTCTCAAACTCATTCAGAACGAACGTGACGTGCGGTCCCTCTGTTTGAATCGAGCCGGGCTCCACAAAGCCTTCCACCCGCAAATTGCTCACATACGCCTTGTCGCCCATCTTTACCAGCTCAGGCACCGTGACGTAATAGCTCTTATTGGCGCCGTACGAGGTAAACGCCAGCCACCCGATTGTTCCCAGAATGACCGAGACCGCGACTCCGATCCGCACCGAATTGGATGACTTCTTCATATCTCTAGCCTTAACGATACGAGCGCCCATGGGACAAAGCAATGGCCGTGACAATCTCGTGACTAAGTTACGTGATTTAAATCACATTTAGGCCGCTCGACTCCTGCTCAGAGCGTGAGACGCCCAACCTGCCCGCTCAGTGAGCAGAATCAGAGGCTTGCGGAGCAGACTCGAGTGTTCGCGCCGCCCGTTCCAGGCACTGTGTCAGCACTCCAAGCTGCGCCGAAGCCCTCTGGGAATCCTTGGCCTCGATCGCCTCATTCACTCCCGGTATCACAACCGCCGCATACCCCGTATATTCCCCGGGAGCATAGATCGTGTGCTTGTACCAGGGCCGGTTGGGCAGCCCTGCTGGCGACACCAGGGCTGTCTCCGCTGCCCGCAGCGTCGCATTCAGCTTCGCTGGATTCGCCGGCGGGCTCAATTGCAGCTTGTGCGCATGTTCGGCAGCCGCCGCAAATTTTCCCACCGCCGCCAGCGCCGGAGCGAAATCCAATCCCGGCACATTCCCGTCTCCGGCCTTGCGTTTGGCCGACTCGATATACGCCTTCACCTCGTGCGCATACGCCTCGTAGTCATACGGCAGCACATCCGTATCGGCCATGCGCAGCGTCTCCACTCCCAGCACCCGGGCCATCTGCTGCAGATACACAAATTGCGGATCGGCATTCCGCGTGTACCACGCATAGTTATCAAACACCGAGTGGTACACCCCATACGGACCGCCCGACCCCACATCGGTCGACGGCACCCCGATGTGCTGCAGAAACGGCGTAAAGTCCGACCCCGACCCCAGGTCGCTCACATGAACCTCATCGCCCGGCTGCGGCGGAGCATTGCTTGCACGATGCTCATTCGAGCCGTGCCGGTTCGCGCGCCACTCCTGATACACCGTGTCCCCCATCGGACTGGGCACCGCCTTCGTCACCTCGCGCATGAAGTTCTTCAGAGAAGGCACTGCGGACGCGCCAAAATCCGGCCCGCTCACCGCGACATCCGTGTTGAAATACGCCACCGCGTTCTTCAGCTGATCCGCATGCTGCTCCACCCACTCTGTTGAGCCGATCAGCCCTTCCTCTTCCGCGTCCCAGCTGCAGAAGATAATCGTTCTCTTCGGCTTCCACCCATCGCGCATCAGCGCGCCAACCCCGTGAACCGCCTCCAGCATCGCCGCCGTTCCGCTGTTCGGATCTACCGCGCCATACACCCACGCATCGCGATGATTCCCCACCACCACCCAGCTCTCCGGCGCCTCTGTGCCTTTGATCTTCCCCACCACATCCCAGATCGTCCGCCGCTGATAATCCTGCTGCGATACCAGGTGCGCCTTCACCCCGCCCGGCCCCAGGTGATAGCGGAAGGGAAGCGATCCCTGCCAGCCCTGCGGCACGCTCGGTCCCTTCATCGCCTTCAATATCGGGGCTGCATCCTCATAGCTCAGCGGAATCGAAATGATGTGCGGCTGATTCCCCTCTGGATTCACGCGCGCCGAATCCGGCAGATCTGCCGTCGACGCCACACCCGGAGTCTCCGGATCGCCCGGATACTTGAACAGAAACTGCACGCTCCCGCGCTGCACGCCCGACTCCGGCCGCCACGGCCCCATCGGATAAGGATCGCCCTTGAAAAACCCATCGTCCTGCGGATCGCTGTAGATCAGCACGCCCACCGCTCCGCGCTTCTCCGCGATATACACCTTCACCCCGCGAAAATTTGCGCCGTACCGCACCATCACGATCTTTCCGTGCAGATCGATGTGCTGCTTCTCGAGCTCGTCGAAGTCTTCCAGCCGTCCATAGTTCGCGTACACCACTTCGCCCGTCACGTCGCCCGAACCCGACGACCCGTTGAACGGCATCACGACATTCGGATTGTCATCAAACGGATCTTTATCGACGTGCTCCCGCGTCGGCCCGGTCATCAACTGCTTGCCCGTCGCGTCGAACGCCTCCACCTTCACCACCTTCGGCTGGTTCAATAAAACTCGATAGGGCACGATCTCTGTCTCGAGGCCCGCTGCCCTGAACTTCTGCGCCACATACTCCGCTGTCTTCTTGTCTTCGGGAGTGGCAGCCATATGCGGCTCCGCCGTCAGCGCCTTCAGCTCCTCGCCGGCCAGCTTCGCGCTGGGCACCGCCAGAAACTTCTGTTCGATTCCCGCTTGCTTGCTGAAGTCCGCATACCCGAACACCGAGTCCTTCGCCACAGAGGCGGGGGTGCCCGGTCCAAGCTCTGCTTGGGCGGGATTCATCCCCGCACTCTGCGCCAAAACAGTATTCGGAACCACAACACAACAAGCCGCC
>Ga0157374_10003144_pt1 | contig 13875 bp, 12 predicted proteins | sample M25metaG_FD_115308 | JGI IMG/M metagenome (GOLD analysis project Ga0157374, IMG submission 115308) | Miscanthus rhizosphere microbial communities from Kellogg Biological Station, Michigan, USA - M2-5 metaG | ecosystem: Host-associated > Plants > Roots > Rhizosphere > Soil | place: USA: Michigan...
CAAATACCCATCCAGCAAGTGTTTCCAGAAGTAAATTACATTTACTCAAATCACGAACCCGCTAAACAGTTGTCTCTATTGGGTTTTTAACCGGACGCTAGTGATTTCCAGTATGGCGTTACACCACTTGCGGGACAGTGAAAAGCCCGAAATGTATGCGCGGATATTCAACTGGCTGAAGCCCGAGGGGCTGTTTCGTTGCGTGGATGAGACACTGTCTTTACCCAAGCAGGCGCAGGAGAAAAACATACGAGAGTGGGAAGTTTGGGCGCGCCGTATGGGTGCTACCACGGAGGACGTTCAGCTTTGGGCCGAACATGCCGAGCAGCATGACCACTATGCGCCTTTGGGCATGCATTTTCAATGGTTGCAAACAGCAGGATTCACCGAAGTGGATTGTTATTGGCGGAAACTAATGTGGACAAGTTTTGGTGCAAAAAAGCCGGGATAGTCTGATAAAAGCCTCAAAAATGCCGGACGGTTAACCTTCGTACGAAGTGCCGAAGAAGATCCAAGTCAGTAAAAAATCCGCTACGATGAGCACGATGGAAATCCACACCACGGCCCTGGTGGTGGATAATCCGACGTCTCTGGCCCCACCTCGGGTTCTTAATCCGACGTTGCAACTGATGGCGCCAAAAATCAGGCCGAAAATGAGCGCTTTCAGAATGCTAACCCGGATATCATAGGGCTTTAGGTAGCGCCAGACTGATTCCAGGTACATATGGTAGTGTAGTCGGGTGACGGTTTGAGCGACCAGCATGCCGCCCAGGATTGCAACCGTTTCGCCAATCACGGTGAGCATGGGAAGCGCCAGCATGCAGGCCAGAAGGCGAGGGACAAACAGGTAACGGATGGGGTTGACCCGCATCACCTGTAATGCGTCCACTTGATTGGTGATTTGCATGTTCGCAATTTCCGCGGCAATGGCCGTTCCTGCCCTGGCCCCCACCGCCAGGCAAGTAAAGATGGGGCCGATTTCCCGTACAATGGCTAGGGCAACCAAGCCGCCGACATAAGAATCCGCACCGGTTTGAGCGAATTTGGCCGCGGTTTGCAAGGCTAAAACCGCCCCGGCAATCAGGCAGATCAAAATGCTCATGCCCATGGAATCAAAGCCCACGGCTGCGGTTTGCGCGATGGTTTTTTTCCAGTCGATGTCCAGCTTGGCGATATAGCGCAATGCAGTCCCCGTGTTAATAAACAGGATGCCCGTTTGAGCGAAAAAGTCCACCACGGGCTGCTCTATCCCAAAAACTACTTTAGGGAACGTTTTCGGAGGGGTCGGTTCAAGCTTGGGTTCCGGTGTGGAGTCTGCCATTTGCCGAAGTTCCTGTTGGTTAAGTTACTGCCGCTATGAGTATACGTTGCTATAGCTGTACCAGAGTGCACCAGTGATGATACTGGGGCAGTTTGTTTTTGACGGTGTCAAAGTATAACTTCTGGATTTTGGTGGTCCAGCTACCCGGATGGCCGTTGCCGATCGGACGGTTATCAATGGAAGTGATGGGAGCCACTTGCGCGCCGGTTCCACAGAAGAAAGCCTCATCGGCCAGGTACAGTTCAGTGCGGTCGATTGTGCGCTCGACGGTGGGCATGCCCAGCTCATTCTTGGCGAGCGTGATAATACTGTCACGAGTAATGCCTTCCAGAATGTCCTCGGTTTTTCCGGGGGTAATGAGCTGGCCGTCCTTGATCAGGAATAGGTTCATGGCGCTGCCTTCAGATACATTACCGGCGTCAGTCAGGAAGATGGCGTCATCAAAGCCCATCTTGCGTGCATCTGTCACGGCCAACGCGGTATTCATATAGGCGCCACCGGCTTTTGCCCGAGCTGGAATCGCGTTATCCGGCACCCGACGCCAGGTCGATACGCAGACATTTAAGCCTTTGTCCAGCGGCAGGTATTCGCCCAAGGGCTTGGTCCACACGCAGAATTCGCTGGCGATAGAAAGCGTCGGGGCGATAGTTTCCCCGCTAATGTATAGCGTGGGCCGAATATAAATGTCGGAGGCCATCGCATTTTTTTGTATCAGCTCGACGGTGATGTCGCAGAGGTCTTGCAGGTTGAGTTCTGGAGTCATATAGAACAGGCGGCTGTTGTTGAGCAGGCGCTGATAGTGTTCTCTCATACGGAAAATACTGATCTGTTGCGTTTCCGGCAGCCAGTAGCCACGGATTCCCTCGAACAAGGAGGTGCCGTATAAAAAAGCGGGGTTGCGAAGGCTGAGAGTGGCTTCGTTAAAGGGCGTCATTTTCCCTTCGAAATAGACGTATTCGGTCTGAGGCGTTTGGGTGTCGGTAGAGAGAGTCGGTATAGTCATATTGGCCTCGTTGGTGAGTTTCATAAATGGTCCTGTCTGTGTTAACCTTTTCATTATATGAAAAAAACTGTCATGCTTTTAATTCTGGATGGCTGGGGTATTCGTGAAGCGGTGCCCGGCAATGCCATCAAGCTGGCTCACCCCAGCTACTACGATTCGCTTTTGGCGAAGTATCCCAACATTGCCCTGGAAGCTTCCGGTGAAGCGGTTGGCCTGCCGGACGGGCAGATGGGCAACTCCGAAGTCGGCCACCTGAACATGGGCGCCGGTCGAGTGGTCTATCAGGAGATTACTCGCATCAATAAATCCATTCGGGAAGGCGACTTCTTCACCAATCAGGTTTTCCTGGACGCGATAAACCATGTAAAACGCACTGGCGGCACGTTGCACATGATGGGCCTGCTCAGCGACGGCGGCGTGCATAGCCTGCAAACGCATTTGGAAGCCTTGCTGGACTTAACGCATCAGCAGAACCTTAAAAATGTGCGGGTTCATGCCTTTTTGGATGGTCGCGATGTTCCGCCCCAAAGCGCGGAAGAAAATCTTCATCGGCTGGAAGCAAAATTACTGGCCTTGGAGCTGCCTCAAGTGGCCACCATTAATGGTCGATACTATGCGATGGACCGGGATAACCGCTGGGAAAGAATCCAAAAGGCATACGATAACATGGTGCTGGCCAATGGCCGCCGTCACCCGTTCAGTATAGACGCCCTGTTATGGAGCTACCATCAGGAAGTCTACGATGAATTTGTCGAGCCTGCGGTTTGTGATTTTACTTACGAAGGCATTAAAGACGGCGATGCCATGCTGTTCTTTAACTTCCGGCCGGATCGGGCGCGGCAGATCACTCGCGCTTTTATGGACCCGGATTTTGATGGTTTCAATCGGGAAAAAGTCTTGTCGGACTTCTACTATGGCTGCATGACGCTGTACGATGAGCGGTTCAGTTTACCGGTGGCCTTCCCCAAACAAAAGTTGGATTGCATTCTGGCCCAGGTAATCAGCGATCACGGGCTAACCCAATTCCACACCGCTGAGACTGAAAAATACGCGCATGTGACCTTTTTCTTTAACGGCGGATTTGAAAAGCCCTATCCTGGCGAAGAACGCCATATGGTGCCTTCCCCTAAGGTGGCTACCTACGATTTGCAGCCGGAAATGAACGTGGGTCAACTGACGGACGTAATTTGCGAAGCGTTGGATAGCGGCAAGTACGACTTTTTGGTGGCGAATTTCGCGAACCCGGACATGGTAGGCCATACGGGCGTGTTGGCTGCCGCCGAGGATGCCGTGAAGGCCATCGATCTGGCGATTATGCGCGTGTCCGAGGCTGTTTTACGCAACGATGGCGTGATGATTCTCACGGCGGATCACGGCAATTGCGAAACCATGATTGATGAGAATGGCGGCCCTCACACGTCGCATACCACCAACTTGGTTCCGTGTATTCTGGTTTCCAACCGCCAGGAGTTACAGTTGGATCGCAGCCGTCATTACAGCCTGAGTGATATCGCGACGACCATCCTGGACATTATGGGGCTTCCCAAGCCGCCGGAAATGACCTCGCCTTCCATGTTGAAGGTGGAGCAACCGGCAGGTCTGCATAAGTCGTAGTCTCGACAAAAGAATTTCCAATTTGAAAAGACCGACTGAAAAGTCGGTCTTTTTGTGTGTTTGGGAGCCGGATAACGACACACCAACTGTACCGGCAGGTGTAAGATAGACAGGTGAGAAAATGCTGCGTTCTGAAGGAGTGAGTCGCTATGTCGGTAAAAACCGCCATTCCGTTGGTGAATTTAAAACGCCAGGTGGATGCCCATCGGGACGAATTTTTAAAAGATTTTGCAGCATTGCTGGAGCAAACGGATTTTATCGGGGGTAAGGCGGTTGGCGAGTTTGAGCGCGCCTTTGCGGATTATTGCGGGGTATCCTATTGCGTTGGCGTGGGGAATGGCACAGATGCTTTGGCCCTGATCTTCCGGGCTTTGGAATTGCAACCGGGAGATGAAGTGATTACCACGCCCATGAGCTTTATAGCCACAGCGGAAATTCTGGCTCCTCTTGGATTAAAAGCAGTGTTTGCGGATATTGACCCGAAAACTTATACGTTAAGCCCACAAACGGTTGAGCCATTAATTACGGAAAAAACCAGGGTGCTGCTTCCGGTACATTTATATGGACAAGTTGCTGATATGGCAGGGCTGAAAGCCTTGGCCGAGAATCACAATCTTCGAGTGATTGAGGATTGCGCTCAGGCGCATGGGGCAATGTTCAACGGACAAAAGGCAGGCAGCTTGGGTTTTGCGTCTGCTTTCAGCTTCTACCCGGGAAAAAATCTGGGCGCTTTTGGAGACGCCGGAGGTGTGGTGACTTCGGATGAGGCGTTTGCTCAAAAGGTGCGTATGCTGGCCAATCATGGGCGGCTTTCCAAATACGAGCACTTGATTGAGGGCGTAAACAGCCGCCTGGATACGTTTCAAGCGGCCGTATTGCTGACTAAATTGAAATATTTGAACGAGTGGAATGCCTTACGCCAGCGTTGGGCAGGCTTATATCAGCAAATGTTAGCGGATATTCCTGATCTGAAGTTGCCTCACGTTACCTCGCCCCAAGCGCATGTTTACCATTTGTATGTGGTGCAAACTACACGTCGGGATGAATTATTGGCCCATTTGCAAGCACAAGGCATTGCTGCGGGGATTCACTACCCGATTCCCTTACATTTGCAGCCCGCTCTTAACTATCTCGGTTACAGAAAAGGCGACTTCCCGGTGGCGGAACAGTTGGCTAGCCGATGCCTGTCCTTGCCCTTGTTCCCTGAAATGACCGAGGACGAGATTCGAACTGTCGTTGAGGCGGTTTACAGTTTTTTTACTGCCTAGGTTTGCAGGCAGCAGTAAGGAAAATTGGAAAAACGGTTGAGATGCAGGGTCAATTTATTAAGAAACCTCTCCATATTCTGAGAAATGGCTCAAGTATTGAAATAAAATTTCGATACTTCAAATAAGCCGGTCTTGATTAGATGTGGTCTTGAGAATGATGTCTGTTCCAAAACACCGATTGCTGAATATCCAGTTTCAGATACTGCGATTGGAGAGGTGTGGCATGCCGAATACAAAATACCGGGGGCATGCATTAACCGAATATGGCATGCTGATCGGAATACTGGTTTTATTAGCATATATTGGCTTGAATTCATTGGGAAAAGGTACTGAAGGGCTGTTTAACGCTTCGAATGGTCAGTTCCAATCCAGTCAATTTCAAAATTATGCCACGTTGTCATTTAACCCAAATACGGGCGCCAATACCAATTCTTCTACTTACAATGGCAAAAACGCTGTAATGACCGTAAACCCAAACACGGGATTGCCAGCTATGAAAATGGTGTATTCCGCAGTGGGTACTGGTGCGAATGTCAGCAGCGTAGATGGAAACGTGGGCAACGTGTATGCCACAGCATCCGTGGCGCAGAAACTGAGTAATCTGGCTAATGTGGTAACGGATCCCTCCCTGGCCAGCTGGTATTCCCAAATTACGCAGATGGCTCATCTGCTCGCAGGCGCCGAAGGCGATCATGTCGGGCTGAATGTATTACAAATTAATTCTGTCCCGACAGGCATATATAACGATGGAAGTGCATACAGGGACATTTATAATTACCAGCGCACCCTTTCCGCTTTGCTTGCCAATCCACCGGCTGGCGGCAATCCGGATCAAATCAAGCAGGTCAGCATGCTGGGCGCCGATGCCTGGAACAATGCTCAGCCGTTTGCGGCGCAACTGTCCCCTTATATCAAGCAGGATGGAACATTGGATACGCAAGCATTGGCAAATAGTAAACTGGGGAACCACATGTCGGATTCGTCTTATGATTCATTGGTTTCTTATGCAAGCCTGCAAGCCAGTGTGGCTTCCGCACTGACTGATCCTGCGGCCAAACAATACCAACCCGTGGATTCCACTTTGGTTGATGCGACAACACTGAAGGCTACTGCCAGCCCTTGAATTGAAGGGGGTAATGGAGTGATTTGCCTAGCCAGCTCTTGCTGTTGAATTTTGGTTACTTCATCAGAAGAGGGGGCGAGAGTTTTGTCGGACAAAAAAGCGCTCATGGATAAGCGGATATGGATCAGAGAGAGAATGGGTTATAGCGGTCATGCAGGCGAATTAATACAAACTCCTTTACATAAAGTAGGGCTTTCGTTTACATCAGGTGATATATACTTGAGACTAAGATGACTAATTTGCTGTCGTGCGTTTTTAGCGCTGTTTTACCAATCGTGGTTTGGGTTTATCGTTCCCAAGAACCGTAAAATTCTTATTCCTTACAACAATGTAATCACAGGTTTGCCTGTTTTATTTTAAAACTAGAGAGAGTCACGCTAAGTTGATCTGGTACCCAAGTGAAGCTTGGGATGGTTGGTTCACCTAGATAGTTTTTATACCCAATAGCTTGATGCGATTGTTCGGTTCAATAGTCCTCTGAAATGCTAGCTTCCAATTTCAGAATGTTCCGAGTAGGCAAGCTGCATATCAAACTGTGTTAGTGACCTTGTTTGGTCTAGTGGCCCCAAACAAATAAAAAGAGAATAATTGCTTTCTACGCCTAGCAGAATTGAGGTGCTCCTAAGATGCAAAACATCCTCCAGCAGGAATCTAAAAGCCTCATGCATATTCCTAAAGGTGAAAAGCCGCAGAATGGGCTAAAAGGGTTGAAGTATTGGAAACAAGATCTCTTGGCTGGGCTTGTGGTTTCCTTTGTGGCCACACCGGTTTCCATTGGGATTGCGATTGCTTCCGGCGCTCCCCCGATTGCCGGGTTGATTTCCGCGATTGTGGCCGGTTTTGTACTGCCCCTGTTCGGCGGTTCCTATGTAACCATTAGTGGACCGGCTGCCGGGTTGGCGCCTGTCATTTATTCCTCTATCCTGGCTTTAAGCATGGGACATACCGCTAACCTGGAACAAGGTTTCCACTTATTGTTGCCGGTTATTTTCCTGATGGGCCTGTTTCAAGTCATCTTGAGCCAGTTTAAAGTGGCCAAGTACAGCAAAATTTTCCCTATTCCGGTCATTGAAGGGATGATGGCTTCCATCGGTTTGATGATTATCTTCAAGCAAGTTCCTCTGTTGATTGGGCATAAATTCCTGGCGCACGAATTTTGGGGTATTGTGCTGGAAACTCCCTCCGAATTGCGGCACTGCACGCCGGAGGTATTTGCTTTAGGGGGTTTTTCCCTGGGGATGATGATTCTGTTGTATGCATCGCGTAAAAAGATCCGGTTTTTACAAACCTTTCCGCCCCAGTTAGTCACTGTCCTGGTGGGAACATTGCTGGGTCTGGCGCTTCATCTGGATAAGAAATTCCTGATCAGTTTGCCAACCAATCCGCTGGCTAACGCTATGCACTGGAGTAACTTCCAAGATTTAATGGCTCACCCCGGTATTTTGACGGTGATTCCTGGTTTAATCTTGACCTTGACGATGATTGACGGGATCGAGTCTCTGGCCACCATTACCGCTGTTGATAAAATCGATCCGTATCGCCGTAAATCCAGTCCGGATAAAACTTTACTGGCAATGGGCGCTTCTAACATGGTTTCCAGTATGGCGGGCGGTTTAACTCTCATCCCGGAAATCCTCAGAAGTTCCACCAGCATCCTGGCGGGTGGTAAAACCCAGTGGGCCAACTTCTGCTGCGCATTCTTTGTAATGCTATATCTGCTGATGTTCCGCGATACCATTAGTTTGATTCCGTTGACCGTTCTTAGCGGGGTGGTAATTTATACGGGTTATACCCTCTGCAAGCCAGTCATCTGGAAAAAAATCTTCAATACCGGGCTGGATCAGTTCTTTGTCTATATTTGGACCATTTACGTTACCGTCTCCTACGACCTGATGTGGGGTATTCTATCCGGCGTGGTGGTTGCTATCGTGCTCAACCTGGTGAATATTGTCCGTCATCAAATGAGTGCGACTGCTGGCGCGAGCATCTTCAAGACGTTGTGGGATTCCTTTACTAGTCCGGTTTCCAAGGTGGAAACCCAAGCTGGGGAGTCCCATATTTATGTTAATAAACCGGTTGTTTGCACCAACTTTCTGCACCTGACGCAGGCCATGACTGCTGTGTCTGCCGACAGTAAAAAGATCAAGGTACATTTCCTGCCGGTGGTTCAAATGGTGGATCATACGGCTGCTGAGCATTTGCTGAGTACGATTCAAGATGTGAGCGAATCCTACAATGCCACGGTTTGCTTGGAAGGTTTAGAGCAGTTGAGGAACTATCATTCCTTGGGGGAGTTGTTTCACTTTCCCTGCCGTGAGGAGTATTTTGACCAGGTTGCGGTGAACGCCTGAAGTTCAACTGAATACATTTGATTTGTTAAGACATAGATGGACGTTTATACTTACTATTGAGCATAGCGACAAATACCAATAAGGATCAAAGAATGCGCTTTTTCCCCATTAGAAAAGCTTGCCTTAAAGTGCTGGCTCTGTCTCTGCTGCTAGGGCAGTGTCCCCAGCCAGCGCATGCGGACCCTAACACGACAGACTTTGAGACCTGGCAAATCGGGACGATTCAGGGCCACTTGACCAAGCGGTTCTTGTACTATCTCGATACCCAGAACAACGAAATTAATTTAACGGATAAAAAAGGAAATTCTGCGAATAACAATACGCATGAAGGCCAGTTGTTGGTGCGTCCCGCCCTGGGTTTTCAGGTGACGAAGGGTTGGAGTGTCTGGCAAGGTTATGGATGGGCTCCAACGTTTCAGCCTCAATACCGCAATGAGCAGCAGATTTGGGAACAGGCGCTCTATCAGCACCGCTTTAAGCATTTCGCATTCAGTAACCGAAGCCGTTTGGAACTCCGCTGGATTCAAAACACCAGTGGAGAAATGGGTGTCCGTTTCCGGAATCAGCTCCGGGTCATGGTTCCCTTCGGCAAAACCCGTTGGGGCTTAGTTGCATTCGATGAACCGTTTTTCAACCTGAATTCGGTGAACAATGGTCCCCGCGCAGGTTTTAACCAGAACTGGGCATTTATCGGCATTGAGCGTCGCCTGACCAATTCCATGAATCTGGATGTGGGTTATCTGAACAATTATGTGCGCAATTTCCGCCCGGTTCCCGATCGGATTAACAATGTTATTTTTGTATCGCTGAATGTGAATATGCCAGGTACGGGCTTTGATTTAAATCCCTCTCATCGTAGTGGCCCGGCCGCTAAGTCCAAGAGCAGCATGATGCCCACGGCTCCGATGGCTGTTGGCCAAGAGGATGGGCAACAGGCTGGAGGGGCGGTGGGTCTCTTGCCGGTGGCTCAACCTAATCTGGAAATCGCGCCGATAACCAAGCCGGATGCGAAAGCAGTACCAGCGGCTGTAACGCCATCCGATGCGGCGGTTAACACGACGGCAGCGGCGGACATCAATGCCAATGCGCATTAAAAAGACGTAATCCGAATTTACAAGATGAATCAATCAGGTAATAAAGATACCCAAGGGGGTTCCTGCGTTAGTAGGAACCCCCTTGGGTAGTATAAGTTTTTTAAAAAATTAATTAGTAGATATCTCTGCATAGCGCATCGGTAAAAGCGCCTTCAAGTTAATAATTCAACTTGTTATAGGCATTTTACCCTCTGAGATACTGCTGATACAAATTGGTATTTTTTGTTACTTATGGGCTTGTGCAAATTGCTGCATGACTTGTTCTTTGAATTCTTCTTTTTTGCAAAGCGCCTCAATTACAGTGGTTACTCGCTGTGTACCGGCTTCCGAGATGATTTTTGCCAGCTTGTCCAGTTGAGCGCCGTGGGTTCTGGTGATATCCGCCTTAACTTTTTCAGACAATACCTCAATCCAGGCCGTTCCCGAGATGGTAAAGAGCTTTTCGAGCATCTCTTCACGGGATTCTTTACGCAATTCGTGCTTTAAACGAGCGCCGACAAGTCCTCTAAGCAAGGCTCCATTGCCAAGTTCACCACCATTGGAGCTTTCCATTTGCTCGCTCAACTCTTCAAGAATAGAATTTAATGTTGGCATCGTGTTTCCCTCCCTATTTATTTTTTTACTGATTAATTGCCGTTTATTGAGCGAAATACCTTAGTACCAAAAATTTTATCTAAATATTCCCTAGGTGGATAAATTAGCAGACTCAATTTTGGAATGAAACACTCCATCCCAAAATGTGGGATAGATGGCTGGCCTTAAGCTGGCTTTGCGCTTTTAAGGGATGCTTCGTTTCTTCTTATTACGATTCTGTTAAATAAAACTGAAGTTTTGATTATGGTCTGCCGATATGGGCATAAAACGTTTATCCAATATGAGGTTATGTGATGAACTCAGAAATGAAAGCGTTTTCTATTGCTCTGGCGGTTGGTGTGCTGTTTGCGTTAAATTTACCTGGACAGGCCCAAACCATGCCTGATAATTCCGGCTCCTCGGTTTCGGGACCGCAAGATTCCGGTAATAATTCGCCCGGTTATGGGCGAGGCAACCATTACGCTTATGGCCATTACCGGCAGAATTGGAACAATGGGGGCAATCAAGACGCCGGTAATACATCCAGTGGCAGTGTAGGCTCCAATCCTTCCAATGGCCCTGGTATGGGGAACGCTCGTCAACAGTGGATGCAGAATCATCCGGAGATGGCTGAGCGTATGCGTCAAGAGCGGCGGATGGAGCGGATGCAAAATGGGCAAAATGGACAATATAACCCACAAAATAATTCACAAAACGGTGGTCGTATGCAGGAATGGATGCAGAATCATCCGCAAGCCGCTGAATATATGAGGAACCACCCTGAAATGGCGGAACGCATGCGCCAGGATTATCGACGGGATGATCGGCAAGATATGCGTCGAGACGAGCGCCGAGAGGAACGTCGCGAAGATCGACGCCAGGATTGGCGAAATGCCCAAAATGGCGGTCAGCCCAATAATCAGCTTGGGACCCAGGGTGGACCAAACAGCCCGCAAAACGGGGGCCGTCAACAGTGGATGCAAAATCATCCTGAGATGGCTGATAGGATGATGCAGGCCCACATGCAGCAAAACGGCGGGATGCGCAACCCCGGCTTTGAGGGGCGTCGTTTTGGCGGCGGAAGAGGTCGCCGCTAGTCTGGAAATTAGAAGCTATTGATACAGAGGCGCTGTCATAGGCGCCTCTGTATTGTCGTAATTTAAAGGTGAATTAGGGAATACTTTAATTTAAAAAACAGCTATTGTTGGTGCGTCAATAACGTTCAGGTTGAAGTGGCTTTGCACTTTGTGATATCTATCAAGCGAACCATGCGTTCTGTTTTCTTCACCTTTTATAAAAGGTTTTATAGATTATGCGGGTCACTTCTACTTCAGGCTATAAATATAAGTTGCCTACCTCCTCAAAGAATAAGCTGACTTTCAGTGCTGGGGAGTCTCCAAAGCCAAATAATACGGGAACGGGCTCGTTCGCTTTAAGCTTTATTATGGCTGATTTTAATTCTGGTCTAGGAGCGTCATCATCTGCCCCTCCTCAACAAACACCGGCATCAGTGACTCAGGCGAGTACTACCGGAGAACAACTTGCGGCTCATTCCGGGAATGAATCGATTGCTGTAGAACTGGAAAGCGGGGCTGTTCAGATTCTCTCAGGGTTAAGAACAGGATCCAATCGCCAATCAGAAAACAGGGATGATATCCCTTCAGATCCTCCAATCCCTAGGTGGTCGGCAGTTAACGATCCTGCTGCAGAAAGTTTGGCGAGTACTCATCCCGCTTCAAGACCTGTAGCTGCAAATCCTTTTGCTATACAAAGAGAGCGTATAACCCACTCTCCTGGGCTAATGGGTACTGCGGCTGCTCCCAGTAGTTCCAGGAATAAAGATTCTGTAGGACCTTCGAAAAATGACCCTGCCCCCAAAAAGTCTAGAAAACGCAAAGCGATTGGTGAGCCAACGACTGATAATACAGCAGGCGGGAAGGGAGCTGGAAAGACTTCCAGCAGTGGGAAAGGTGCAACTAAAGCCAACGCTGTGAAACGCCCCAGAAAGAAAACGACTGATACTGCTCAACCCAAAAGAGTTAGAAAGAAAGCTAAAACGGGTTCTGCTGCGAATTCTTTGGTCCTAAACACTGGATCTGCGGATGGATTGACTCAAATTCCATTAAGTCTAATTCAACGTTTATTAAAATTGTATCAGGATGGTGGTCTCTCTGAACTTAACGATCCGGCGAATCCCTCTCGCATCGTTAAGTTCAATCGTGCATTTATTTTGGATGCTGATGGTCGTACCGTAAAAATGGTGCCAAAAGCATTTTCACAATTATCTGAGTCTGAGCGGAACAAAAAGTATCGAGAACTTGAGCAGGCTGCTATTCAAGAAGATGAAGGCAAGTCGGACGAGTTACTCAAGCAGTATCCGGAATTATTGAATTATGGCGGTAAAGATGGCATCACTCAGATAAAAAATGCCGCCTATGGCAATAACGTGGAAATGGTTAAATATTATTTGCAACGCCCAGGGATTGAATTGAATGGGGTGGATGGCAAAGGCAAAGTTAAAGCAGAGTCCTCTGCGATCCAGTGGGCAAACATCGATGAACCGGGGTACCTGGATATCGTTGAGTTATTTGTGGATCACGCCGAAATACATCCTGGTAAACTTCAAGATAAAAAAGGGAATACGATTCGAGAGTACCTGATCCAGCATAAAAAAGACTATCGCTTGGTTGATCAGCAAGGACGGGTTCAAAATCTTATCCAGCGCATTGCCAGGCTTGAAGAATAGAACGATCTAGCCCTAGCCAGCCAGAGAGATGCCATTCCATCTCTCTGGCTGGCTAGGGCTAGATCGTTTGCAAATTACCAAACTGGGGTATTGTATATTGCGCACCAGTGTCCCATAATGCGATGAGGATTTTTGGGAAAGGTTTGTTTTAAAAACAAGGGCCTCATCTTAAAGTCTGGTTTTAGTTATTGAAATTATGAGGTCCATTCATGATGTTAGCTACTGATATTACCTGTACCGCTTGTGGTACGGATTTCGCTTTTACCCAAGAAGAGCGCGAGTTTTATGAATCCAAGGGCTTCCAGCCGCCCAGAAAATGTAAACCGTGCCGGGCTGCCGCTAAACAGAGCCGTGATGGCGGACGTGGTGGTTATGGTGGCGGCGGTGGTTACGACCGTCCTCAGCGGGCTATGTACGATGCGGTTTGCGCGGGTTGCGGCATCAATACCCAGGTTCCTTTCCAGCCCAATGGCAGCAAACCGGTTTACTGCCGGGATTGCTTTCAAGGCCGCGCCGCCTACTAAACTGATTCCGATATAGAGCATGTGTGGCTACGGAACCCTCTGCTCGTTACTTGGGAAATAGTTCTAATTAAGCACTGATTTTATCAGTGCTTAATTTTTTGGTGCGCCAGGCATGAATGAGAGCTGGAGGTGAAAGTCCTCATACCATTTATCCCATCAAAGGGCGGATAATATCCAGTGATAGCCGACAATAGATTGAACCAATTGAGGATTATCCATAAAGTACTTGAGTTTCTCTTCTAGCAGGTCTTCTACCTC
>Ga0157374_10003146_pt1 | contig 13873 bp, 12 predicted proteins | sample M25metaG_FD_115308 | JGI IMG/M metagenome (GOLD analysis project Ga0157374, IMG submission 115308) | Miscanthus rhizosphere microbial communities from Kellogg Biological Station, Michigan, USA - M2-5 metaG | ecosystem: Host-associated > Plants > Roots > Rhizosphere > Soil | place: USA: Michigan...
AGGGACCACCGCCGAGAGGCATATATGCGAGCTGCGGGTCTGGCATAAACGTTTTTGCGCGCTCCTCAAAGGCGCGCGTCAGAGAAGTGCGTTTTTCTCTTGACTTCGACTTACATGGACGTCTGCAACCCGGAAACTGGAGGCTTCGCCGCAAGTTGACGGGAAACGCGCAACCGCTGAAGTGATTTCGGTTGCGCTTGTGCCCGGCTAACTTCAAAATGCTCCTCCAAACCCGAGATCCTATCTATGCATTCGACCGAAACCATCGTCCCCCACAATAGAACCATGGCGACCGCGTTCAGCGACCCCTCAGCTCAACTTGATTTCCCGGCGTTCCGGCCCGAAATGGCCTTCCCGCCCCTAACGGACGCCATGGTCGAAAGCATCCGCGCCTACGCGTCCGAGGTCACGGAACCCGCCGGCGTAACGATGTTTGCGCGTGGCGAACGCGGCACCGATATGTTCGTTGTCCTCGAAGGCAACGTCAACATTTACACCGGCACCGAAGAGAACACGAGCGATACCGTCATCGATCTCGGCGATCACCAGTTCACGGGCGAACTCAACATGCTGAACGACCAGCCAACGCTGGTCGGCGGCCGCACGACGGTGCCGAGCGTGTTGCTGCGCGTGACACGCGGCGACCTGCGGCGTCTCATGCGTGCCGAAGGCGAGATCGCGAACCTGATCCTGCAGGCGTTCATCTGGCGTCGCATTGGTCTGGCAGCGCAGAACCAAGTCGGAGTGATGCTGATCGGTGATGAAGGCGGTGCTGAAACTCTCAAGCTGCAACGCTTCCTACGGCGCAACGGCTATCCCCATCACATGGCTTCGGCCGAAGTCTACAAAAGCTCCTCTCTGCTGCCTGCTCTGGATGCGGACTCCTGGCCCGCTGTGGTCTTCAGCGATGGTCGAGTGCTGCATCGTCCCACAGTTTCCAAGCTTGCCGACGAACTCGGTATCTCGGAGTTGCCGGATAAGACCATCATCTATGACGTTGCTGTGGTCGGGGGAGGTCCCGCCGGTCTCGCCGCTGCCGTCTACGCCTCTTCGGAGGGTCTCTCCACCGTGGTCATCGAAGGCATTGCACCGGGAGGACAGGCGGGCACAAGTTCCAAAATCGAAAACTATCTCGGTTTTCCCACCGGCATCTCGGGGCAAAGACTCGCGAACCGTGCGTTTGTCCAAGCCCTGAAATTCGGCGTGCGCTTCGCCGTCTCGCGCGACGCTGTTACCCTCGAACCCTATGGCGATCTCCACAAGCTCACCCTCGAAGACCAGATTTCCTTGTGCTCCCGAGCGGTCGTCATCGCCACCGGCGCCCAATACCGCAAGCTGCCGCTCGAGAATTTCGAGAGGTTTGAAAATCAAGGCATCTACTATGCAGCCACCGGCATGGAGACGGCCTACTGTCACGACAAAGAGGTCGTTGTCGTAGGCGGTGGCAACTCCGCCGGACAAGCTGCTCTGTTTCTAGCGCAAACCGCCGCCCACGTCTACATCATGGTTCGCGGCGAATCGCTGGCGGCCACCATGTCCCAATATCTCCTCTCGCGAATCGAAGAATCGCGGCGCATCACAATTCTGACCGAGACCGAAATCGTCTCGCTTGAAGGCAGATCCCACCTGGAACAAGTAACGTGGGTGCATCGCCGCGACGGATCGGAAACGACTAAGGCTATCCAAGACCTGTTCGTCATGATCGGTGCTCAACCCAACACGTCCTGGCTCAGGGGGGTGGTTGCCCTGGATGAGAAGGGCTTCGTCATCACCGGCGGCCCGCAAGGATTCGATAGTACTCCTTATGCAACCAATACGCCCGGGATTTACGCTGTAGGAGATGTGAGGACCGCCTCCGTGAAGCGCGTGGCTTCCGCCGTAGGCGAAGGCTCGGTCGTCATCTCAGACGTCCATCGCTACTTGACGCTTCACCAACACGCGCTTACCACTCACGGCTAGTCATCCGACCCTGATCAATTGACTCGGAGGAACCGCTGATTCCGGAGACGCGCCGACGCCCGGCCCGGATAGGTCCTGGGAAACGCCGTTCACTCCCGAAATCCACTTTGCCGTAAACTCGCCGTGGGTGAGATTGACCCCGATCTCACGCTTTGTGCCTTTGAAACCGGGTGTCGTACACTGACCGGCACAACGCGCGCACAAATCTACGTGCCTTCTCAACGGAAGACAACCCGACTTTTGGACCAGCGACTCGAAAATCGGTGAGTACTACGCCCTGCCTGTGACCCGGAAATGTAGGAGCGTTTAGCTATGCGCTCCGTGCGGCCTCTTGAAAGTTTATGGAGGGCGATAACGATTTTTGAAATAGTGTTACGCGCACCTGGAAGTCACATTATCGGCTTAGCGCAAGTTCTCCACAAGCATCAGGTCACTCGCCATAACATCTACCTGCGCAAACAGCAGCCACCGGCGGTCTGGCGATACGGCGAAACCCGGGCAGCGAGCAAATAGTGACGTGAGCTTTGTGTCACGCCGGGTGGCAAAACTGAAATAGCGAATGTTTGCAGCTTTTCCTCCGCCATCGATGTAATAAATCCCCAGAGGTGTCACGGCATAGTTTCGTTGATAGACAGACTCGAGCACCTTCGTCTCTTTGCCTCCGTGGATGGGCATCATCCAGAGCGGTCCTGTTTGCCCGACTCCCGATCTGTAGTAAATTTCGCTTCCATCAGGTGATTCCTGCGCCGCGCCTCCTCCGTTTTGCGTGACTTGGACCTGAGGCCCTCCGCGAGAGGACATCTTCCAAACCTCGAGGCGGCCTGTTCGGTCCGAGTTGAAATAGATCCAATCGCCATCTCGCGACCAGGTGGGGACCACATTGTTGGATTTGTGGTTTACGAGTCTGGTGGGGTTCCCTCCTTGAGCACTGACCAAATAGATTCCAAAGTAGCCGTCCGCGTCAGCCCTGTCGAAAGCAATGGTGCGGCCATCGGGAGACCACTGCGGGCTTCCTGAGTAACCGTTTCCGAATGCAGTCAGCTGAACAGGATGGGAGCCCTCCGAATTGCAGATCCAGATTTCCTCTGTACCGGAGCGATCAGACTCGAAAGCAATTTGTTGGCCGCTCGGTGAGAACGCCATATTGATTTCAGTCCTGGTTGATGAAATGAAGCGCGTTGGACGTAGCGCGCGTTCTCCTCGTATGCCCATCCGCCAGATATTCTCGTCTTGGCCGCCTTCGCTATAAACCAGCCGATGACCATTGCGCGCGACAGCTATGTCTCGGCTGTTCGATCCTACTCCGGCAAGGAATTCGGGTTTTGCGGAGCCGACCACGGACTGGCGCCAAAGTCCACCACCGCAAGCTGAAAACAATATGTGTTTCCCATCGGGTGTCCAATCCAGCGCGCACGGTCTATCTGCGGGGCCGTTGCGGACGACAATTCTGGTCTCTTGAGGCATTGACGAACCGGACAAAGGCAACACGAAAAGTTCGCGTGGCTGGTACCCTGCCGTTCGAGTGAAGGCTAGCATCCGGCCGTCCGGAGAAACCGAAAGAGCGCCGGTCCCCATCGTGGCGCCCGCACCCACGGCCACCGTCCGGCGTTGCCGGGAATCAATGGACACGTTCAAGATGTCATAAGGTTGACCTGGTTCCTGAGATTCGCTTGCAATAACAAAGAGTGACTTACTATCCGCCGCCCAGGTAAGATATCGTCCGGGCACAGCCCAAGTCCCGATCCAAGCGAGTGGAACGCGAGTCACTTCAATTTCGGCGCCCCCCATAGCCGGCACCAGCATGACGGCCGACTCACGCTCGTTCAGTTCACGCAGGAAAGCAATCCAACGACCGTCCGGTGACCAAGCGGGAGAACGGTCCGAGGCCGACGCTGTCGTAAGCTGCATTGGATCGCCCTGGCCAATGAGTTTCACGTATATGTTGAACTTGTCTTCGTGGGCTCCATCCCAGGCAAATGCGACCCGTGTACCTTCGGGAGAAAAAGCAGGCTCGATTTCACTGCCCGGATACGATGTCAGTGGTGTTGACTTTGCTTGCGACACCGCTGGACGCCCGCCAATGCGCAGTACTAGCGCGGTGGCCCAACAAGCGATGCCAATAAGCAGCACCAACACTGCCCACGCAACCGCGCGTTTGTGGCGACAGGGCCCCTGCGTATCTGTACTCAAACGAGAAGATTGTGGCCCGCTGCGGGAAGCGTCCTTCGGCGAGGATGAGATCGCGGCTCGTTTCAACACGCAGGAAACCGGAGCAATAAACCGATAACCTCTGCGCGACAACGTCTCAATGAAGACCGGGTTTTCGGCCGGATCGCCTAACGCGTCTCGGAGCTTGCGTATGGCGCTGTTGATTGCGTTATCGAAATCGACGTAGGTGTTATCGGGCCAAAGCCGCTTTTGAATCTCTTCCCGGGTGACTACTTCACCGGAGCGTTCGAGCAGAATGGCGAGAATCTGAAGCGGTTGATGCTGCAACTTGAGCTTCATTCCATGCTTGCGCAGTTCTCCTGAGTGCGCGTCTAACTCGAAAGCTCCGAACTGATGGACCGGCGGTTGCTGGTTTACTGCTGCCATCCTGCTGCAACCCGATTCTGGAATCATACGCCTCGCCAGCGGTTCCGGCAAGCCACTTTCGCGTCTTGACTGAAGAGATTTGGCGTTAGCCCGCTCGACAGCCATCTGGCGGCTGGGCGGATTCGTGTCGATCTCTCGCGTTTTCAGAATTTTGCTCGGACAGGACCGGCGCGCCAACAAATAGGCCAGCCCCGACGGAGACCCTGCCTGACTTCATCGAGGCTGCTCATAGCCGAAGGAGGTCACGGCATGAACAACATTTGTGAGTGTTCGCCTCATCCTCAATGAGTTTGGCTTTTATTGCAATGGTTAATGCAACCGGCAACCAACATTGAATTGAAGGCTAAGGCCGCAAGTTGGCCGGGTGCGCCGACGCAATCACGGACCGAACTTTTTCCAGAGCCAGAGGATCGGCTAGAACGGACAGAACATCACCAGCCGCCAGTCTCGTGCTGCCTCGCGGAACAAGGTGTTCTCTTCCCCTCGTGACTAACATGACGTGAGCCTCACGCGGAAGGTGTAGACTTACTAGTCGCTTTCCTGCTGCCGGTGACGTTTCTGTTATAGGTATTTCAGCAACCTCGCTGCGATCGTCTCCCGCGGGCAGCACATCCAAAGGAAATCGCCGATCATTCGCAGGGGAAGGGAGCTGGAGTTTCAAACTTTTAGCGACCCATCCAATTGTCGTGCCCTGCAGGAGAACGGAAATCACCACGGTGAAGAACACCACGTGAAAGAAAAGATCTGCATTTGGTACACCGGCAAGCAGGGGAAATGTCGCGAGAACGATGGGGAATGCCCCTCTTAAGCCCACCCAGGAGATGAACAGCTTGTGGCGAACGCCCAACCTGGCAAAGGCCAGGCTGACGAACACGCTGACCGGACGCGCCACCACAACCAGAAACAATGCCATGAGCACTGCAACTCCCATCAACGGCAGCAAGCGCGATGGAAAAACAAGTAATCCCAACACCAGAAAGACAACGATCTGCATGAGCCACGCTACGCCGTCATGGAACCTGGTGAGGCTGCGGCGGTGGACGAAATCTCTATTGCCCATCACGAGGCCAGCTAGATAGACCGCTAAGAATCCACTTCCCCCGATGGCGGCAGTGGCGCCATAAGTGAGCAGCACGATTGCGACCGTGAGCGCCGAATAGAGACCTTCGGCGTCGAGTTGCAACCAGTTGATAAGCGGTGCTGCTATCCTGCCGATTCCCCAACCGACAACTGCACCGATCAGCATCTGCTTGAAAAACAGAAGAACCAGAAAAACAGCTCCTTCACCAGGAGATTTCAATAGATGAATGAAACCGATCGTCAGAAACACGGCCATGGGATCGTTAATTCCGGATTCCAACTCCAATAGCGGCTGAATCCTGCTTCTTAAGGAAACGCCTCGCGAACGAAGAACAGAAAACACCGCTGCAGCATCGGTGGATGAAACAATCGAACCAAGCAACAAACCCTGCATCCAGGAAATACTGAATAGATGTCTGGCGAACCCGCCGACGAGCACTGCGGTGATGAAAACGCCTACCGACGCGAGGCTCACTCCGCGCCATAACACGCCGGAGACCATTCGCCAGTCCGTATCGAGGCCGCCTGCAAAAAGGATGAAGGAAAGTGCAACAACGCCGACCGATTGAGCGAGCCAGGGGTTATCCAGCGGAATATGACCCAGCCCCTCTGATACGGCCAGCATCCCGATCATCAGGAATAACAGCAGCGCGGGAATACCGAGCTTACTGGAAGTCTTGCTCGCTACCACTGCCAGCAAGAGGAGAATGGCGGCAACAATCAGGATCTCGTCGAACCAAGTCATCCTCGTGTAAAAATACCAAGCTAAGCGAGATCATTTAAAACTCCCGTCGACGTTCGTTGTAGTCTGTCGCTTCCGTGTCAAGAAAGACGGAAAGGAGGAGATTGTTAGCGTTAACCGTCTGTTGCATATCAGACTTGATGGAGGTGGGGACTGACATACCGCGTTGTCGGAAAATGAGATCGCGCCAAGTAGATCACGAGTAGCCGCCTGCCATTTACCATGAGCGGGATCGCTCGGCTGAGTCACTGAATTGGTGCGGATGAGAGGACGTGAACCTTCCACGCCATTACTGGCACATGAACCTGAATCATGCGCGTCTACCAGTTCCGCCAGATCCGCTTATCTTCAATTTCAACGTTCCACGCACTAGCTCTTCACTCGAACTCAAGCTAATGCGTGTGTGAGATCGCTGTTGTCAATGACGGAGATCACTTCGTCAAAACGGATCCGATGAGCCTCCAGTTGTGCACCTGGCATCTGCGACAAAGCGGCGAACGACCGTGTCAAAACCGTGACAGAACTCTTCCCTTTCGAGCCATTGGGGTTAGCTTCGAGCGAAAAGCAGATTCCCCAAATTGTTGAAAACATTAGAAGCTTATAAAATCAATGGAGCTGTTGAAAGCCGGCGGCAATGCGCCCAAGGCAGGTGCGCTACCAGGCTGCGCTACGCCCCGACATCTACGTTTGTTTGACTTTAAACCACCCGCGGGCAGCAGCACCGTGGAACAGGATTGCGCTCGGCTGCGCGGATTAGCTTTGCAATGAAATCGAGAGCTGAAGATTTGCCTTTTGAATGGCGAGAAAGTTAGACAGGGGAGCGATTCCTTGGGTTGGCGCAATATCGGCGAGCGTCCACCCGTCGAGCACCTGCAAAAAGGCCTTTAGCGACTCGTTTAGTACGCCTCGCAACTTACATATTGGCGCAATCCGGCAAGTGTTGGTCTCGGGTTGGAAGCACTCCACAATCCGAAAATTGGGCTCGGTCTTTCTTACAACCTGCCCAATGTTGATTTCCGAAGGAGGCCGCGCAAGAGAAAGACCGCCGGCGCGGCCGACAGATGCCTTAATGAACGAATGCGCCTGCAACGTTTGAACCACCCGGACAAGGTGATTGCGAGAGATTCCATATGCTTCACTGATTTCCTGCGTGGAAACCGAACGATCCCTGTGCTCGGCCAGGTACAACAAGACGCGCAGTGAATAGTCAGCACGAAGCGTGAGTTCCATCAGGAGCCTCTCCTAGCGACTGGCTAAATTTGCATCTGACATAGATATATCGCCGCAACTGTCAGCCGCAGCCGGCCGAATTCCTTTTTAGTTCCGTTTTTCAGGCAGGCCGCTTTGGACGATGTAAGGTTTTAACGATCCGACGATGGCCATTACCTGGTTTTTCTCCTTCTCAGGTACTTTCAGTTGATCCAATTGCGCCACGAGATCCTGCGCCACGGCATTGAAGGCCTCACTGGTGACGCCGCGGCCCCGATGGGCCGCGATCATATCGGGTCCAGTGTATTTGCACGGTCCGCCAAAGCTGGCGCAGAGAAAAGTCGCCAGTTTTCCTTTATAAGCATTGGTGTTCTCAGTGTTCGCGGCAGCATGGGTGAACCATTTATTGACACGACCATCAGCAAGAATTCGATCGACAAGGCCATTTGCAACGGCCTCTATTGCGGGCTGTCCGCCCAACCGGTCATAAAGCGTTTTTTCAGCGCCCGCACCTCGTACCGTCAGTCCGCCGATCAATAAAAATGCCGCCAGAACGGCCGGCAACCATCTTCGCATCTACAGTTCTAATTCCTTTCTCTATGTGAAAGTGGCTGTTCACGCCACAGTTAATTATGCATTTATTATGCATAATTAACCAAAACACGTCAAGCATTTCGAGCACATTTGGAGGCCTAAAGCCACTGGGCAAAAAGCGCCGATGAGAGTAGTGAGGATTCATGAAATCACTGGCTCTCCCGGCGGCGTCTTGCCTGCTTCTCCTGGGGGCTATTTGCTCGCCCGCGCAGACGATCAGTCCTGCCAGTGCGAGTCTGCCTCTCGAGAACTCGGCGTTTGTGGCGCCGCGCATCTCCATTGCAAATGTGGAAGACCGGCACCAGCGACGGCTCAAGTATCTTTGGGTCGGAAGTATTTTTGCCATGGCTGCCGGCACCGGGGCGGATGCGGCAACCTCCTGGCACAAGAGAGAATCGAATGGCTTACTGGCCTCTTCGGACGGCACATTCGGGGCGAAAGGGCTGGCAATCAAGGCGGGCCTGGCGGCCGGGCTGCTCGTGCCTCAGATTCTGTTCCGCAAACACACAGATTTACGCACCGCATTCACCGTCGGCAATTTCGCACAGGCGGGAATTTTTACGGGCGTCGCCATTCACAACGCAGGCATCGCGGCACCGCAGCGATAAGCAAGCCGAGCATAGATTCCGGTTTCGCTCCTAAGCAAGGAACTTTACTTCTGTTTGATTTCCTGACAAGCGGTTTGATTCTTTCCGGCGAGCGAATCGGAATACAAGGTGACGCCTCGTGCACCGGCTTCCCACCAAATATATTGGCCGGCGGCATAACGCGCGCCGGAGCCGGAGATGACATTGGAAAAGATCAGAGACTTGCCATTAATCGGCACTACCGCCAAGCTATTCCCCGCTCCGTTCACATATTGCACTTTGAAATTCCCCGCCGGTAGTCCGATAGCGGCGGCGTGAGAATCGCATTGGTAGGTCCTGGTGTGCTGCACAATCGGATCGTTACCTGCGAGTTGCAACATAAGGTCGGCGGCTGTGGCGTTGGGAGCGAGCGCTGCCAGCGCGATTGTGTAGGTCAACGCTTTCTTTTTCATGGACACTAGACTATCTCTACAGGAAGTTGCGTATGCTGATCTGAATGGGCGACCGCATCTTCTTCTGCTATGCCCGAGAGGACCAGGCGTTTCCGGTTCCGCTCGCACAGGAGCTCAAGCGACGAGAGGTGGCGGTGTGGCTAGATCAATGGGACATTCCAGCCGAAGCGGACTGGGACAAGACCATAGATAAAGCCTTGGGCGAGTGCGAGCGACTTCTGATTGTGCTTTCTCCGGCTTCGGTACAATCCGGCGAAGTACGCGGTGAACTACGACAGGCGCTCGATCTGAAGAAACCGATTCTCCCGGTCCTTTATCGGGCTTGCGAGATACCGCGGCAACTTCGGGTGATCCAATTCGTCGATTTCAGCGGGCCCAAAGTCGATTACGAACCGGCTCTCAACAAACTCGTGAGCGCCTGCCGCGGCGGGGCAGAAGAAGTGAAGCTCGTTCAAACCGCGCCTGCGCCGCACGCCAGGAAATTCCGTTGGAAGTTGCCGGTTGCGGCAGCGCTTGCGATCCTTTTGCGGCAATCGCCGGGTACGCTCTCAGCAACAAGGCCGAGGAACGGCAACGGATGAACTCCGCGGCGCTGTCGCCGAATGGCGTCTATCTAGCAGCGGCCACGGGACAAGGCTTGGGCCCGGGAACCGCACGCATCTGGGATGTTACCTCCGGCAGGCAGCTCGGCCGGTTAAGTACGAAAGCGGGTCCGTTCTGGGTGGTGGCGTGGTCGCCTAAAGGAGATAGTCTCGCGATAGGCGATCACGAAGGAACCATTCGGACTTACCGATGCCGGGACCTGGAAGCTCTCGCACGAGTTCCAGGGCCCGCGGAGTTCCACCAAATTTATCGCATGGTCGCCCGACGGCACGGCGCTAGGGGACGATACCGGAACGCTTTGGGGATGGGACGCGGCCAATGGGAAACGCCTGTTCCAGAGTCCGGCGCATTCGAAGAATATCGATGCGGCGGCGTGGTCGCCGGATGGCGAAAAAATCGCCACCGCAGGCTGGGACAACTCCGTTGCGGTGGTGGATGCCCCGCGATGGTCGCGTGCTGAACAACCTACAGGGCCACAGCAGTTTTGTGAAGACTGTGGCCTGGTAGCCCGATGGGAAATGGATTGCGTCGGGCAGTCTCGAGAGTCCGTATCTGATCGTCTGGGATGCTTCTTATCAGCCTCACATTTTGGAGGGACACCAGAGTTCCGTCGAGCGGGTCGCGTGGTCACCCGATGGCAGTTATTTTGCGTCCGCCAGCAAAGATACTAGCATTCAGTTCTGGAATGGCCGAACATTCCACAATCTTGAACGGTTCAACCTACAGGGCACTTTCAATTCCGGGGAGAGTCTGGCTTGGGCTAGAGCCGGGAATCAAGCGGCCTCAGGGGACGATGCCAACGTATGGATTCTTGCTCCGCAGCGCGATGCGGCGAAAAAACTGGCCGGGTACTCCAAAGACTCGTACAGAAGCATAGAAATCGGCGGCTGGTCGGTAGACGGGAAACGTTTGGCGGCGTTCCGGACCAGCGGAGGCGCAATGGTCTGGGACATTGCCACGGGAAACGGGGTTGGCAGTTTTCGTGTAAGCTTTTTCGACGCAATTACAAACTGAGTGGATATCCGCTGTCGAAAAACCATGTAAACGGGCCAAGTAAGCGTTTTCATTGAAGGCCAACGTGGTATAAATGGCCTTCGCCCGATGCTGCTACCTTTCGCTCTCTTTTTGCAAGCGGCTCCTGAGAAATTGCTGTCCCTCCATCCGGTGGACCTGGTCATTATCGCTTTGTATTTCGCGATGGTGCTGGGAATCGGGTTTTACCTGAAACGCTACACCAAAACGGGCGAAGACTTTTTCCTGGCCGGCAGGGATATGACGGCGTGGGTGGCAGGGCTCAGCTTTGTCGCGGCCAATCTGGGATCGCTCGAGCTGATGGGTTGGGCCGGCTCAGCCTATCAATACGGCATCCTGGCCACGCACTGGTATTGGATCGGGGCGATTCCCGCCATGCTCTTTCTGGGCCTGGTGATGATGCCGTTCTATTACATCTCGAAGACGCACTCGGTTCCGGGCTATCTGAAGCTGCGTTTCGGCGAGCCCGCGCGAGCGGTGTCGGCGGTTTCGTTCGCGTTGATGACGGTTCTGATGAGCGGCATCAACATGTATTCGATGGCGCTGGTGTTGAAGATCATTCTGGGATGGGACATCAGTCTCAGCATCTGGATTTCATCGCTGACCGTAGCGGCGTATGTGTTTTTGGGCGGTTTGCTCTCGGCGATCTTTAACGAAGTCCTGCAATTCTTTTTGATCTGGCTGGGAGCGCTGGTGATCTCGATTTTGGGACTGATTGAAGCGGGCGGCTGGAGCGGAATGGTGCGGCGCATCCACGCCAATTTTCCGGATCAGGACTATACACATCTTTGGCGAGGGTTGGGCGATTTTACGGCGAATCCGATGGGCATCCACTGGACCGGCATCGTGCTGGGGCTCGGGTTTGTGATTTCGTTCGGTTATTGGACGACGGATTTCCTGGTGGTGCAGCGCGTGCTTGCCGCGCGCGACCTGCGCAGCGCGAAAATGGCGCCGATTATCGGCTCGGCATTCAAAATGGCGGTTCCGTTCATTGTGATTCTTCCGGGATTGCTGGCGCTGGCGGTGCTGCCGGAAAAGCTGGTCGGCGAATCGGTGGCGGGCAGCGGAGCGCATACATATAACGAAGTGCTGCCGCTGATGCTGGCGCGCTATTGCGGACCTGGACTGCTGGGGTTGGGTATTACCGCGCTGATTGCGGGATTCATGTCCGGCATGGCGGGCAACGTAAGCGCATTCGCGACGGTTTGGACGTATGATATTTACCGCGCTTTGATCCGCAAAACGGCGTCGGACCTGCATTATGTGGCGATGGGGCGGTGGTGTACGGTGATCGGGGTTTTGATCAGCATCGGCACAGCGTACCTGGTGATGCAGTTTCTCAGCATCATGGATTATGTGCAGGCGTTATTCGCGACTTTTATCGCGCCACTGTTCGGTACGGTCATTCTCGGGATGCTGTGGAAGCGGGCGACACCGGCGGGTGGATTCTGGGGCTTGCTGGTGGGAACAGGCGGCTCGCTGGCGATGTGGATCTGGCTGCGAATCGATCCGGCGGCGCTGAACTATATTGCACTTTCCCCGCACGCGAAGCCAATGGCGGAAGACATGTATCGCGCGTTGTGGTCCTGGATTCTTTGCGTTATGGTTACGATCGTAGTCAGCTTACTCACGAAGCCGAAGGCGCACGAGGAATTGGCCGGGCTGGTATATGGCGCGACGGAAGTTCCATCGGAGGGCCATCTGCCGCTGTATCAACGGCCGGTTTTCTGGGCCGGCGTGGTGGGTTTGCTCTTCGTAGTTTTGAACCTTATCTTCTGGTAGGTCACCTGAAATGCACGGCAAAGGTTCTCTCTCGATCTGGTTTTTCATCGGAACGCTGTTGACCGCTTATGGCGTCCTCATTTTAGGCGCTGGGCTATACGAACTCGCTTCGCCGCCGCCATTTCCCGCGGTTCTTGCCAATTTGCATGCGAGCATCTGGTGGGGCGCGGTGCTTCTAATCCTGGGACTGATCTATTTCATTCGTTTTTATCCTAAGAGAAAGTGATGCCACAACTAGCTTATAAGCCGCGTCCGAAGCTGGGTCTGATCGTCGGAAACCGCGGTTTTTTTCCGGACCATCTTGCGGCTACGGGCCGCGAAGATATGCTGCGCGTTCTCGAAGAGGGAGGCGCCGATGTCGTTGCGTTGACGCCGGAGGAATCGAAGTTCGGCGCGGTGGAAACATTCGAAGAAGCGAAACGGTGCGCCGCGCTGTTCCGAAAGCATCACGATGCGCTGGATGGGGTGGTGGTAACGCTGCCGAATTTCGGAGATGAACGCGCGATCGCCGATACGCTGCGCTTGGCCGAATTGTCCGTGCCGGTATTGATACAAGCAACGCCCGATATACGCGGAAAGATGACGATTCGCGACCGGCGCGATAGTTTTTGCGGAAAGATGTCGGCGTGCAACAACCTGATGCAATACGGGATTCCGTATTCGCTGACGACACTGCATACGGAAGATCCGTCGTCGGGGGAGTTTACCGAGGATTTGCAGTGGTTTTTGGGCGTATGTCGGGTCGTGCGGGGCCTAAGAGGGCTGCGCGTCGGGTCAATCGGCGCGCGTCCGGCGGCGTTCAATACGGTGCGCTACAGCGAAAAACTGCTCGAAGCGAACGGGATTTCGGTGATCACGATCGATCTTTCAGAAATTCTGGGTCGCATCGAACGGATGAAAGACGATGACGCGCAAGCACGAGCAAAGCTGGAGGCGATGCAAGGGTATGTTTCGACGCGGGACGTACCGGCGCCATCGCTGATGAAGATGGCGAAGCTGGGCGCGGTGATCGATGGCTGGATGCACGAGACGGATGTCACGATCAGCGCGGTGCAGTGCTGGACGGCGCTCGAAGAATATTTCGGCGTGGTGCCCTGCACGGTGATGAGCATGATGAGCAACAACCTGATGTCGAGCGCCTGCGAAGTGGATATCGCGGGCGTGGTGGGCATGCATGCTTTGCGGCTAGCGTCGGAAACGCCCAGCGCGCTGCTGGACTGGAACAACAATTACGGCGA
>Ga0157374_10003147_pt1 | contig 13870 bp, 16 predicted proteins | sample M25metaG_FD_115308 | JGI IMG/M metagenome (GOLD analysis project Ga0157374, IMG submission 115308) | Miscanthus rhizosphere microbial communities from Kellogg Biological Station, Michigan, USA - M2-5 metaG | ecosystem: Host-associated > Plants > Roots > Rhizosphere > Soil | place: USA: Michigan...
ATTGGTCGGGGCGATAGGATTTGAACCTACGACCCCCTGCGCCCAAGGCAGGTGCGCTACCAGGCTGCGCTACGCCCCGACAAAGTAGATGGGTCTTCATAATTATAGACGACTCTCCACGGCTCAGTGACCGTGGTCATCAAGAACGCCCGCGCCATCTCTTCCCCAAGCGTATAATTTTGTAATCGTGACTCCGGGCCGGTATGCACTGGTAGCGTACGTGAAAAATCCCGTAGGGAAGTTTGTGGAGAACCTCCGACGCGAACTCCACCCAGAGCTCCCGCATCTGGCAGCACACGTCACCATCCTTCCACCGCGGACACTACAAGGCACTGAATCCGCAACCCTTGAGACGCTTTCCGACATTTGTAGTCAGGTGGAACCGTTTGAGGCTTCACTCGGCGAGATGGAAACGTTCATCCCTGCGACGCCGACCGTATTCATCCGAGTATGTCACTCGGCGCAGCGGCTGCGAGACCTCCACGATCAGCTCAATACCGGTACTCTGGCGTACAAAGAAGAGTGGCCCTATATGCCGCACATGACCATTATTAAGGTGTCTTCTGAGGAGCAGGCGCAGAAAGCGTATCTCATTGCCCGTAAGCGATGGGACTGCTTTACCGATCTGCGCACCATCCAGATCAAAAAGCTGACCTTTGTCCGCGAGGAGCGCGACCATTGTTGGCTCGATCTGGCAACGGTCCCACTTGGTCCTCAGCTGGTTTCCTCTCCCCGACGCTAGTTAAGGTTTCTTCCCGGTTTCACCCGAAATCACATGCTCTTTTGGAATCCGGTCGGACATGCCTTTCTGGATTAAGGACATGTATTGCGGTGCGTTGCTACTTGCCCGCCTGAAAGCTACAAAGATAGTAAGGATTGTTGTGACGAGCGCTGTAAAGCGAACTTCAGCGTGCCCCCGAGTGGCCAAGAGATAAACCATGCAAATTGGAGTTTACGGATCGGGATACCTGGGTACCGTGATTTCAGCGTGTTTGGCCGATTTCGGCACGCCGGTTACCTGCTGCCATCCCGACAGCTCCCGCATGGTGGAGATGGCACAGGGCAACGTCCCCTTTTTTGAGAAAAACCTGAATGAAGTCATCCGCCGCAATGTACGCTGCGGACGTCTGGTTTACTCGACCGACATTGAGTCGTTCGCGCGTAAAGCGCAATTCATTTTTCTGGCCGAAGATTCTGCGCAACACATTGCTGACTTGCCGCTGCGGATTGCGAAATTCGCTCCGCGGCCTCCGATCATGGCGATCGTGACACCGGTTTCTGGTGGAACCGCGAGCGCCATTGAAAAGAAGATCAAGGACGCACAGGCCCGCGCCACCATTGTTTCGCAGCCGATGTTCTTCACCCCTGGCTGCGCGGTGGAGGACTTCAATTGGCCAGACCGCATTATTCTGGGCACATCGTCAAATGAAGCGGTGCTGATCGTGAAACAAATTTTCCATCCGCTGGTGATGCGCGGCGTGCCTGTAATCGTCACCAATCATGAAACAGCGGAGCTAGCGCGCGAGGCAGCTACGGCATTCGTCGCAACCAAGATTTCCTTCATCAACGAACTGGCAAGCCTGTGTGAACACGTGGGTGCAGATGCGCTGAACCTTTCGCTGGCTTTGGGATTGGATAAGAAGATCGCGCCCCGTTGCTTACAGCCGGGAGCCAGTATGGGCGGTCTGTTTGCCAAGACTGACATGGACTCGCTAGCCGATCTCGCGCAGAAAAATGGCGTCTCCCTGAAAATTTTGAGCGCTGCCCGGGAAGTGAACTATCTGCTGGCCGACCGCATGATCGACAAGATCTCTAGCATCGTGGAATCGGTCCAGAACAAAGAAGTCGGGATTCTCGGCCTGGCATTCAAGCCGAACACCAACTCAGTTGCCGGATCTTCTTCGCTCCACTTGGCGCAGAACTTAGTGGCAAAAGGCGCAAAGGTCCGTGCCTATGATCCGGTTGCAATTCCTGATGCCAAGATTCAATTGAACGGCACCGTGCGCTACTGCGAATCCGCCTACGCGGCCTGCGAAGGTGTGGACGCGCTGGTTGTCGGCACCGGCTGGCCCGAGTTCCGTGGCCTGGATTTCGACCGCATAAAGCACCTGCTGAGGCGCCCCCTTATCGTAGACACAAAGAATCTGCTCGACTCTACCCGTATGCGCGCCATGGGCTTCGAATACGTCGGCGTCGGCCGTTAAGAACTCAATCTAATTTGTTGAAAGTTACCGTTCAGGGTAAGGCATCCGCTTGCGTGGAGAAACTGCGGAGTCATCTACCATGGCCAAGGGACGGGCAGCAGAGGATCGGATCCCTTGATACCGGCTGCGTACCACTAACAGCTTTTCCAGTTCTTCGTTCCCCAGCGGTTCCTGTCGTCCCAGGATGTGAGTCACCAGCGTAATCTGCGCAAAGTGCTCGACTGTCTCCATCTTCATATATGCGCCACACAAACTGTCGGCATAGGTAACGACGCCGTGATTGGCCATGAGGATCGCGTCGTATTCCGGAACAAACGGCTCCAGAGCTTCGGCGAGTTCAGGGGTTCCCGGAGTACCGTAGCGGGCCAGGGGAATTGACCCGAGACCAATCACCACCTCGCTGACCAGCGGCTTGTCCAACGCCATGCCGGCCGCGGCAAACCCAGTCGCGGTCACCGGGTGAGCATGGACCACGGCGTGAACATCGGGGCGCAAGCGATAAATCAGCAGATGCATCCCAATTTCACTCGACACATCGCGCCGACCCACCAACCGCCGGCCATTGGGATCCACAATCACCATATCTTGCGGATGCATCATGCCCTTGCACATAGCCGTCGGAGTGCACAGGATGCGGTCTTCATCCAAGCGAACCGAGAGGTTTCCGTCCATGGCGGACACGTATCCGCGTTCGTGCATCATTCTGCCGAACTGGACAATCTCACGCCGAATTTGACGGTCGCCAGCCATGGCTATCTCAAACGGGCAGCCATAGTATCCCACGAAGTGGGCAGAAACAATGGCAATTACATAAGAATTACATTGATTAGTTCCTCGATGTAAACGTATATATGCAGGCCCAATTATCATTGCCGGGTGCTGGTTTCAGACTTTAATTACCACCTGCCGCAAGAATTGATTGCCCAGGGACCACTCGCCGACCGGGCCGCCTCACGCTTGTTGCATGTCTTTGCGACTGGGTTGCTGGATGACCAGTTTCGAAACTTTCCCGACCTGCTGAGGAGGGATGATCTGGTCGTCTTTAATAACACCAAGGTGTTTCCGGCTCGGTTGTTTGGCCGGCGCTTTGGGGCAAAGGCCCACCCTCTAAGCCCGCAGAATCCTGCGTCACGGGAGTTTTTGCAAGGCAAAGTGGAGGTGTTGCTCACTCGACAGATCTCTGAAGACCCTAATGACTGGGAATGCCTTGTCCGTCCAGGGCGCAAAATTGGCGTAGGCGAACGCTTGTTTTTTGGCGAGAAAGACGAATTGCAAGCCGAGGTGTTAGCCCGGGCGGAGTTTGGGGAGCGGCATATTCGATTCGCTCCAGTCACTGACTTTGCCGGAATTCTGGAGCGGGTGGGACACGTGCCGTTGCCTCCATATATAGACCGCGCGGACCGCTGCACCGATCGCGAACGTTACCAAACAATCTATGCACGCTCGCGCGGGTCGGTTGCAGCTCCGACGGCAGGTTTACATTTCACTCCAGAGATTCTGGATCGCCTGAAACAACGCAATATTGAAACCGCCGAAATCACGCTGCACGTCGGCTTGGGAACGTTCCAGCCTATCCACGTCGAGCGCGTGGAAGAGCACCAACTGCATAAAGAGTTCTACGAAATTTCCGCCGAAGTTGCGGCACGCGTCAACCGTGCTTGCGCTGAGAATCGCCGGGTCGTGGCAGTCGGTACCACCACCGTCCGCGCTCTAGAACACTCAGCACAATCTTCCGGAGAAATTCAGCCAGGCCGTAGCGAGGCGGACATATTCATCTACCCCGGATATCAATTCCGTATAGCTGGCGCGCTGCTTACCAACTTTCACCTCCCGCAATCCACTTTGTTGATGCTGGTGTGCGCCTTTGGAGGTCAGCAAAGGATCTTTGACGCCTACCGCCACGCCGTAGAGCAAAAGTATCGCTTCTATTCCTACGGAGACTGCATGTTGGCGGAACGCTGACAACCTGTGAGCCTGCAGGTATCAGCAAGATCATTGCGTTCCTGCGATCGGGAGTTATGCTTGAATGAAACGATGTTGGGACGTTCGGCCAATAAGTCGCTCTGGATCGCGTTTATTCTGCTTGCTTTCACTGGGTGCAATCGATCACAGCCCAAGCCGGAAGACACTCCCACAGCGATGGTACAGAGCGTAATTCCCCCGGAACAGCACGTGGTACAGAAGACATTCTCGGTGCAGAAATATCAGTCATTCGAGCTGACTATTCCTGAGCACTGCCTGCACCCAAGATTGCATGGGGATTTCAAGTCGTTTCATTACGGCGAGCAGGGCAACCGTGCCAATGACGATGCCGCCAACGTTGACCTGCTTCTGCTGGATGAGCAGCAGTTCAACGATTTTATCCACGGACCGGGAGAAGAAACCACGCGTTCGGCGCAAAATACGCACGACCAGGTGATTGATTGGGCACTGCCTGCGACCTTCGGCAATCCGCGCAAATTTTTTCTGGTCTTTAACAACGCAACCGGCAAACCCAAGATTAAGATTATCGATGCCAATTTAACTCTCAGCTTCGATTAGCATCCCTTCGACACCGGCTCCAACTGCTAAACTACACAGGTTGTCTCCGCGAAAAACATCGGCGAAAAAAGTAGAGCCTGCGCCGGAAACTATACCGGTGGCGACCAGACCTGCGTCGAAGGGGCCCAAAGTCATACCCGAAAGCAAGAACCGGATATTCCTGATCGACGCGATGTCGTTTATCTTCCGCGCCTATCACGCCATGGCTCGGCAGCGGGGTATGTCCACAAAGACCGGCATACCGACAGCTGCAACCTACGTTTTCGTAAATATGCTGCGCAAGCTGCGTGACGATTTCGCGCCGGAGTATCTTGCGGCCGTATTCGATGTTGCCGCTCCAACCTTCCGCGACCAACAGGCCGAAGCCATCACCAGCGTCCGCCGCTTTGATCTGAAGACGCAGACGTTTCAGGAAGTTGAGTATCACGGATACAAAGCGAATCGCTCCGAGATGCCAGGCGACCTTGCGCAACAGCTGCCCTACATTCGCCGCGCGTTGCATGGTTACCATATCCCAATCCTCGAACAAGCCGGCTACGAAGCTGACGATTTGATCGGCACCTTGGCACGCAAAGCGGTCGAGAATTCGTATTCGGTCTACGTGGTTTCTAGCGATAAGGACATGCTCCAGCTGGTGAATGATCACGTGTGCGTCCTGAATCCGCCCAAGGACAACTTGATCTGTGACGCTGCAAAGGTCGAAGAAATTCTCGGTGTTCGACCGGATCAGGTTGTCGATGTTATGGCTCTTCGTGGCGATTCGATCGACAACATTCCCGGTGCCCCAGGCATTGGCGATAAGGGCTCGGTAGACTTGATCAAACGATTCGGATCGGTCGAAGCAGCGCTTGATCACGCGGATGAGGTGGAGAAGAAAACTTATAAGGAATCCTTAAAAAACAATCGAGAGAACGTTCTGCTAAGCAAGAAGTTGGTCACAATTGATCAAAACGTTCCTGTCGAGCTAAACGTGGACGCGATGAAAGCTGGTGCCCCCGATGTCGAGGCGTTACGCGGACTTTTTACTGAGCTTGAATTCACCTCGTTACTGAAAGAGTTATTGCCTGTAATTGAAGTCAGCGAAGTTCACTACTCAGAAGCCAAGTCGGCTGCTGAGGTTGAGGCCGTACTCAAATCTTTGCCTGCGGGTCGAGCGCTGGCAGTGGCGCTGGAAGCCGAAGCTGCGGCAATTGCCGGGGAGGAAGAAGAGCGGCCTGAATTTGAAGCAGAGATGTTGCCTCTGCTCGACACTGTAACTCCAGCCGACAAGCCGCGAACCATTGCTATTTCAGCGGTGCCCGGCGTTGCCATAACCATCTCCAGTCAGACAAAGGATGCCTGGACTCGCCTTGGAAAGATTCTGGAGGACGAATCGGTTCCAAAATCCATCCACGACTACAAAAGCGCAATCCACGCGTTCGCATCACAAGACATAGAGCTGCGCGGAATCGAGCATGATCCCATGCTGTACTCCTACTTACTCGATCCAACCTACTCTTCGCATCGTATCGCTGATATTGCGTTAAGACGCTTCAATCTCAAATTAAGCGCTGGCCTTGCCGAAGCAGCGGACATCACCGGCCGATTGGCTGCAACTCTGCGTAAAGACATAGAAGAAGCTGGGCTGGTCAAACTTTTCGAGGACATCGACTGGCCGCTCCTGCCAGTGCTGGCGCGCATGGAACAGGCCGGAGTAAAAATTGACCGTGCCGCGCTGGCATCCATGTCCTCACGCCTGGAGCGTGAGATCGCAAGCAAAGCTAAAGAGATTTACCAATGCTGTGGGATGGAGTTCAACATCGGCTCTCCCAAGCAATTGGGAGACGTCCTATTCAACAAACTGAACCTGCCAAAGCCGGTAAAATATGGCAAAGGCAAAACAATCTCGACTGCGGTAGATGTGCTGGAGGGATTAGCGGCTACTCACGCGGCACCGCGTCTGGTGCTTGAATACCGACAACTCACCAAACTGAAGTCCACCTACGTCGATGCTTTGCCGGTTTTGATCAATTCGGCAAGTGGGCGTCTCCACACAACCTTCGGACAAACTGGCACGGCTACGGGACGTCTATCGTCCACTAACCCAAATCTGCAAAACATTCCCATCCGCACCGAACTAGGCCGGGAAATTCGCGCCGCTTTCACCGCTGAACCGGAGCATGTGTTATTAGCAGCAGATTATTCTCAGATCGAACTGCGGTTATTGGCGCATTTTTCGAAAGATCCGTTACTGGTTGAGGCCTTCAGGCGCGGAGATGACATTCATACTCTCACTGCGTCCCAAGTATTCGGCGTGCCGCCCTTGATGGTCACGGCCGATCATCGCAGGCAAGCCAAAGTAGTGAACTTTGGCATCGTCTACGGGCTGTCTGCCTTTGGCCTTTCGCAGCAGTTAGGCATCGAGCCCGGCGAAGCCAAAAAATTCATTGACGCGTATTTCGAAAAATACAGTGGTGTGCGGAAGTTCATCGATCAAACCTTGGAACAGGCCCGGCGGACTCAACAGGTCAAAACGCTGTTTGGGCGCGTGCGTCCTATCCCGGACATTAACAGCAGGAATGCCAACCAACGCGGTTTCGCTGAGCGTACGGCAGTAAACACTCCGTTACAAGGCACGGCAGCCGACTTAATCAAGCTAGCGATGATTAATATCGATAAGCTGCTGGCCGAGCGCAATCTTGCTGCACGTATGACTCTGCAAGTCCACGATGAACTGGTTTTCGAGGTTCCCGAAGCTGAAGTTGAAACGCTTCACAGCCTGGTCAAGCAGCAGATGGAAAGCGTCCATCCACTATCGGTCCCTTTGCTGGTGGAAATTGGAGTGGGCAAGAACTGGCGCGATCTGGATTAACTTACCTTCTACCGCGTGTGCTAGCTTCAATCAGCAATCTGCGGGATCGGATTCGGGCAATTCTCCATACACGAAGAAGACGACGCAGGAACACCCAATAGACAAACCACAGCAGAGCTCCAGCCGTGCCGGCGAGCAACAGTAACGACCCAATATTTTCCAGATGCTCCCACATTATGAGGAGGACATTGGCGTCAAAGAGTAATGAAAAAATCGCCAATGAACTGATTCCACCCAGCCCAAACGCAGGAATTGACATGTCAGTCCAATTAAGTGCCGAGCGCCTTTTTGATCGCACCAGCGATGTTGTCCGCCAAGGCTTTCATCTTCGCCTCTGATTCTGCTTCCACCATCACCCGCGCCAACGCCTCGGTCCCGGAATAGCGCACGACAACGCGTCCGTTGCCATCAAGCTCTTTTTCCGCCGACTGAATCGCATTTTGGATCGCAGGCACTTGGGCAAAGGGCACCTTCTCCCGCACACGAATGTTCTGAATTGTTTGCGGAAAAAGCTTCAAATCTTCGGATAAATCTTTCAACGACCGTTTCGTCCGTGCGACAACTTCCATCACGCGCAAGGCAGTTAACAGGCCATCACCGGTTGTTGCCTGGCCATCGCGGAAAATGATGTGTCCAGATTGTTCGCCGCCAAGCATAGCGTCGGTCTTTAACATCTCTTCCAGCACATATTTGTCGCCAACATTCGCGCGCAACATGCGAATGCCGGAGCTGCGCAGCGCAAGCTCCAAACCCATGTTTGACATGGTGGTCGCTACAATCGTATTCCCCGGTAAGATACCGCGGGATTGCATGTCACGCGCCGCCAGCAGCAGCACAGCATCCCCATTCACAACATTACCATCGCCATCGCTGAATAAGGCGCGGTCGGCGTCGCCGTCAAAGGTGACACCCATATCGAACTTGCCTGGTTCCGAGGCGATCTTCTTCGCTGCGACCTGGGGATGCAGAGCCCCACAACCTTCGTTGATATTTTCGCCGTCAGGAGAAGCACTGACGATCGTTGCCTGGATTCGAAGCGCGCGAAAAAGCTCTGGAGCCTCTGCAGCGGCCGCACCATTGGCGCAATCCACCAAAACCCGTAACTCGCTTAAATCAATTTGAGCATCGGATGCGAGCCAATCAATATATGCGTGCCTGAGATCTGCACTGCCGGGCAAGCTAGAAGCAAGCTGAGTCGAGGGCTCCGGATGAGCTTCAGGATTCTGTAGCAGGCTGAAAATTTCCTGCTCAATCGCCAACTCGCGAGCATCAGGCAATTTGAATCCGTCACCCGAGAACACTTTGATTCCGTTATCTGTCCACGGATTGTGCGAAGCCGAAATCACAACTCCCGCCGCGTATTTCCGTGAGCGCGCTAAATACGCCACCCCCGGCGTCGTAATCACGCCTGCGCTGTCTACCTCCACCCCAACCGACGCTAGCCCCAGAGCCACACGATCGGCAATCCAACCACTTGAGGCACGCGTGTCCTGCCCAATGACCACTTTGCCTTTGGCCTTCGTGCGGATCAAATCGTGGCCTAGGGCACGACCAATCAAGTAGGTGCTTTCCGTGGTGAGCGGAAATTCGCCGGCGACGCCACGAATTCCATCGGTGCCGAAGAGTTGTCGCGTAGGGGATGTCATTCGTTTATTCGTGAATTTGAAGATTGGAGTCTGTGGCAGATTTGTGCAACTCCACAAATGTAACCTGAAACTTGTCCGGACCTACATTGACAACCTGCAAATCGTGGGGCTTATGCACCTCCACAGAACTGGAACTGAAAGTTCGATCTCCCGGACGCCCCGCCGTCAGATCAACCTCCGCCTGCACATCGGTCGGCTGCAGCCGCCGCACCGCTCGTTCCGGACCTCGCAGCAAAATCTGTGCGCGAGGAATGCGCTCGTAGCTCATTCCCACATTGTCGGGAACATTGCGAAAGATAATCGGCACTTCGATCGCAACTTCAGTGACTGGATTGTTGGCTAGCGTGAACCACAATGCAATTGCCAGTACCAGAGACAACAGTTTGAGACTGAAGTTATGCGTAGCCATTCTGCGAAAGGAGGCAAACATAGTTTAACGATGGCCTCCTTGACCGGATGCAGACTTTGCAGTCGTACTCTGCAAAGGCTCCGCATCATTGGGCATGGGAGTGGGGAGTGCAGAGGGAGGCAGATACCGTCGCAGCAGCTCTCCCAAACGCTTGCGCAGCTGTTCCACTGTCAGACTGCGCTCGATATTCCCGGCGACGGCAAGACTGATAGCGCCGGTTTCTTCCGAGACGATGACAGCAATTGCGTCGGTTTCTTCGGTAATTCCAATGCCGGCGCGATGGCGTGTCCCCAACTGTGTAGAGAGCACGGGATTCATGGAGAGTGGAAGGAAGCAAGCTGCAGCCGCAATTCGATCTTTTTGCACGATCACAGCACCATCGTGCAGTGGTGCACTGGGCCGAAAAATCGTAGCCAGTAGATCGTAAGAAAGATGCGCATCCAGGGCGACTCCGCTCTCAATGTAGGTGCGCAAACCAATCTCGCGTTCAATGACAATCAACGCACCAGTCTGATGCTCAGAAAAAAGATTCGCAGCCAGAACGATATCGTCATAAGCATCCATCTCGCCAGCAATTGAGCGGCTGAATGTCAGTTTGCGTCCCAGGCGAGCCAGTGCCTGCCGTATCTCTGACTGAAACACCACCACTAGCGCAAACACGCCATACGGCAACATGGTGCTGATCAGCCAATTGACAGTGGTGAGTTCCCCCAGGCGGGTGAAATAAAACGCGAGAACAACAGCGGCCACGCCCACCAGCATGTAAGCGGCGCGCGTGCCCTGGATCAGGGCCAGCAGCTCATAGATGATGACCGCGACCAAAAAAATGTCAATGACCGAAATCAGCGACAAATGCGGCCACGGCGCGGCAAACCTCATTGTCTACGCCCTCTCCAACCTTATTGTAATCTATGGCTTATGAAGAACAAGAAAGTCGCGGATTGGCGCAGAGAAACGCCGATTTTGGGGGAATGATCCGCGTCATCTGTGGAAATCGGCGGCTAAGATTTTTTCTTTACTGTGGCCGTAACCGTGCCCTTGCGCAGGCGGGCAAAAATTTCATCGCCAGATTGAACCCGTGAAGCATCCTTCAGCAGCTGCCCCGCACGGTCAAACACCAGCGCATACCCGCGATCGAGAATCGCTAGAGGAGACAAAGCATTCAGTTGTCCGGAAAGCTGTTCCAACTGACCCCGGCGGCGAAGTAACAAAGTTTGGACCGTGGCGTTGAGTGCAGAAACCTGGGCATTGAGCTGTTGGCCAATTCCATGCAACACACGCCTCGCATCGTAGTGCCGCACGGCAGCCGACAGAGTTTCAAAGCGCCGCCGCTTACCTTCAAAAATGTCACGCTGCGAATGTGCCAGCCGATATACCAGGTCATCCAATCGCTGCTGCCGACGGTGCAGCAAATCCATGATGCGCGCAAACGCTCCGTGCTGGGCCAATTCGGTCAAGTTCTGCCGCGCTATCAACAACCGGTAGCGCATGGCTTTTTCCATCCGCCGATCGAGAGATTCAGCCTGTTCCTCAATCTCCTGTCGTGAACGAATCACAAGTTCCGCAGCCGTCGACGGAGTAGGGGCGCGTAGATCAGCCACAAAATCCAGAATGGTGAAATCGGTTTCGTGACCGACCGCCGAGATCAAAGGAATCTTGGAAGCTGAAGCAGTCCGCGCCAGCCCCTCATGATTAAACGCTGCCAGATCTTCTGCAGATCCCCCACCGCGGGCCACGATGATGACGTCCACACTGCCAGCCTTATTGAAATAGCGAATTCCCGTCGCTACTTCCGAAGCCGCTTCGGCACCCTGTACTTGGGCTGGAAAAATCAAAACGTTCGCGCTCTGATGACGCCGCTGCAGAATGTTCAGAATGTCCCGCAATGCCGCCGCCTGCGGAGAAGTCACAATGCCAATTCGCTGGGGCAAAGAGGGGATTGGCTTCTTGCGAGCGGAATCAAACAGCCCCTCCGCCTCCAGTTTTGCCTTGAGTTGCTCAAAAGCAATCTGTAGCGCCCCGGCACCCTTCGGCTCCAAATACTCTGCAGAAATCTGCAACTCGCCGCGGTCTTCGTAAATAGTGACCCGCCCTCGCACCACGACAGCCATTCCATTCTCTGGCCGAAAGCGCAGCAGGCGGGCTTGAGAACGAAACATCACAATGCGAATTTGAGAATTGGCATCCTTGAGTGTGAAGTAAAGATGTCCAGAGTCATGCGCGCGGAAGTTGGACATTTCGCCTTCGACCCACGTGTCGGTGTAGTCCCGCTCCAGGTGAGTTCGAACAGCGGCAACCAGTTCGCGTACGGACCACATACGCCGCCCCGAGACCTGAAACGTGAAACCAAGCTGGTCTGCAGACGCCATGTGTGGAGTTTACCGCCGAAAGCGCCCGATCAGGTACATCACAGCGGTCAAAACAATGCTCAATAGGATGGAAGTAACCAATGGGAAATAAACGGTTGTGTTTTTCCCTCGATAGATAATGTCTCCCGGCAATCTTCCTATTGGCAGATTGGTTTTGCCTAGAACAATGAGGACGATGCCCACGATCAGCAACAGCCCGCCAACAAACACCAGCAATTTACCGAGATCTGCCATAAATTAAAGTGTAGAGCAATCGACAAACCTTGGTGAGAAGATTTCCTGAAATTCTTGCCCTATCATCGAACTTCTTGCGCAAAGGGATTCGATTTTTCGAATCGTTATCGGCTTGAAAATTGGGGGGATGGTTTGTGAGAATTTCCACATGAATCTGGGCAAGCTCATCGTTCGCGTGCAGACTGATCCGGCGGGAGTAATTGAATCTGATCCCCGGCCTGACCCGGTTCTCATCATTCACGTGGGCACCCCGGTTGAGATCGGTTGCGAGCGCGGCGGCCAGTCGCATTTTGGGCTCAATGTGCATGGAGATGTTGACATTATCCCTCCGGGCACGGCCAGCCGGTGGGTGCTTAAGAAGGAAGACAACGCGCTCATCATACGAGTTCCGCACCAGCTCATGATGGACGCGGCTGCAGGCTTGAATATTAACCCCGCTGAGGCGGTGTTGCTGAATCGCTTCAAGGTGCGTGATCCGGAGATTGAGCATCTGGGTTGGGCGCTCAAGGCGGAACTGGAGCGCGATCACAAAAGCGGCCAGCTTTTCGCCGATAGTATTGGCATGGCATTGGCTTGCCGGTTGTTGCGCGCGCATAGTGCGATTGCGCCGCAAGATGGCAAAACCCAGGCGCGGGCGATGGTCCCGTTTAAGTTGCGGCGAGTGCTGGGATATATCGAAGACAATTTGAGTAATGATCTGTCGCTTGAAGCCATCGCGGCGGTCAGCGGGTTGAGTATTTCGCATTGCCAGCGGGCTTTCCGGAATGCGGTTGGGTTATCGGTACATCAGTATGTAATTCAGAGACGGGTGGAACGGGCTAAATCTCTGCTGCTGAATGAAAAGCTGTCGGTCGGCGAAATTGCGTTGGCAGTTGGGTTTTCGCATCAAAGCCATCTTGCACATCACATGAGACGGCTGTTGGGTGTTTCTCCCTTGAATGTTCGCAGCGATAGTTGATACGGTTCGAATCTGCTCAGGATGATTCGAATCTGAGCGACTCCTTTCCCGCATCTCAGGATAATAAGCACTCTATGAATACAGTCGCGGCTTCATCTTCTATGGCAGGAACACGTCCTTGGCTGGGATTTCTTGTAGGGGGGTGATTGCCGGCGCGTTGGATCTGACCTCGGCGTATATTTCGTTCGGGCCAAACGTACCTCGTGGAATCGCCGCCGGCTTGCTCGGCCCGAGAGCCCACCAGGGCGGGCTAGGCACTTACATTGTGGGAATTTTCCTTCATTTTTTTATCGCCATGTCGGCTGCTTTTGTTTTCTATCTGGCTAGCCGGAAGTTGGGATTCATGGTTCAACATCCGGTGGTTTGCGGTTTGTTTTTCGGGATTGCAGTTTTTCTGGTGATGAACCTGATTGTTTTGCCGCTCTCGGCCATTCATTTCAAAGGGCCGTACACATTGCGAGGATTGATTCAGGGATTATTAGTCCACATGATTTGTATTGGCTTACCCATTTCTTTTAGCGTGCGCCAATTTTCCAAATAAGGGACTTTTATGCGGGAGGCGATGTCTGCGGTTGGGCTGCTGATTGATTGTTTATGTCTTGCGGCGCGTGCCGCCGATAAGATTCCATTCCCCAGTGAATATCGCAAATGGGCCACG
>Ga0157374_10003149_pt1 | contig 13865 bp, 9 predicted proteins | sample M25metaG_FD_115308 | JGI IMG/M metagenome (GOLD analysis project Ga0157374, IMG submission 115308) | Miscanthus rhizosphere microbial communities from Kellogg Biological Station, Michigan, USA - M2-5 metaG | ecosystem: Host-associated > Plants > Roots > Rhizosphere > Soil | place: USA: Michigan...
AACAGTTTAAATAACTATTGATTTTACTTTTCTCAATATAAATACAAATACCATTTGGATATATTATTAAAAGGCGTTTTATTTGGCAATATAATTCTTTTTGTTTTATATTTAGGTAACTTTTGTTATCTCTTCTGATCGTTCTTTTTATAGAAACATTAAATTTTAATCTAATTAAATTCAGTGTTCTGCTATAATCATATAATATAAAAGGTAGTTTTATTAGTATCATTTTTATTCTGGTACTTATATTGTATTTGAATTTTTAGAAAAAAAGTGAAATTGAATTCGTTTAACTTTGTAATCTAAATTTTCTCATATGCTTCTGATATTAAGGTTTTTATATTTTCAAATTCCTTAATATCTTTTATTGTATATTCTGAAGATTGTTCTTTTCTGCTTTTTCTTAAAGCAACAATTAAAATATCTTTTCGTGGCTGAACATCTAAAAAATACCTAAAAGTTAATGATTTGGCATATACAATTCTGTGAGGCCTGATTTCTTCAATTACATTATTGCCGATGGAATTTACAAATTCTCTTAATTTAATTAATATTTTTTTTGTTTTTTCTTCTTCTAATCCTTCTAAATGAGATTCAAATGAAATGGATGATGATTTATTTGAATAAAGACCAAATTTACTCATATAGATAATAATATGTTTGTTTGATTTTTATATATATTGATTTGTTAAAGAATAATTTCATGGTATTAGAATTAAAGTCAAAATACTTGTAACTGGATGTTTATTATCATTTATCATCACTATGATTTAGATACTTTATAATAGTAGTTATAAAAAGTATTATATTAGATAAAATACAAGACAAGGTGTACTTTAAAATAGTAACTATTTGATTATTTTGGTCAAACCGCTCTTATTCATTTACTGAGTGTTGTTTGCATTACTCCGTGGTTATTGTTGTTGTAGTATGTTAGAATAATGGTCAATATATTACCTGATCTTGGCAAACGCCATATTTGATTTGGATATCTATTTGCTTTCGTTGTCTGAGATCATCTGTTCCAAAATGGTAAAGCCATAGAAAATAAATTAGATATAAATTTACAATGGCCGAATTAAATAATTATTATTTGAATTTTATTTATATTACAAATCCATAAATACTATTTTTTGCACTAATAAACCTTAAACTATTGCTATCATTATAATATTGGTATAAGATAAATAAGATGTAAATCTATTTTTAAAGTCCTTTTTATTTTTTTGTATTTTTGATATCGAGTCCTTGAATAACTTTCAGGATATTTAAAACATATAGTATAAATGGAAATTGAAATGATCAGAATAATAATCAATGAAAAAATTCATTAAATATGCTATAATTTCCATTATTATAATAGCTATAGCAGCACCATTAGCATATTCTTATTTTGGTATTTTTATCAACAATTATTTTTCTGATACTAACAATAAAGTTGTAAACCAAAAATCTTCTTCTATTATACCAAACCAAATAACTACTCCTTTAGGCGCAAATCCAACAGTAGAACAAGCCGTACAAAAAGATAAACAACATGTTTGTGGAGATAACATAAAGGGTTCAACTTTTTATATAACCGAATATGTCATTCCTATTTCATGTAGCCAGCCTGTTGGTTTAACTGTTGATAAAGATAATAATATCTGGATTGCTGCTGGTTGGGCTGGATATCTTTTGGTTTTCAATCCATTATCAAACACTTTTGTAAAATCAATAAAGCTTCCAAATTGGAATTCAACAGATCTATTTGGTTCCATGATATGGGATATGAAATTTGATAGAAATGGAAATTTGTGGTTTACCGATGAAAGAAGTAATTCAATATGGAAATATATTCCAAAAGAAAATCAATTTCAAAGATATATAGTACCAACAAAGGGAGGCTATCCTATCTCTTTAGTATTTGATTCAAATGATAAAGTCTGGTTTACAGAGATTTTTGGAAAGAAACTTGCAATGCTTGATCCCCTTAAAGTACAGGGCAATACTACAAAAGGAATATCTGAACTTAATTTATCAAAACAGATTAATTTTGATAGTACTGGTCCTATATCTAATGGTTTTGGATTTAATCAAAATATACGTGGCAATAATACTAATGGTAGTATTGCAGATGAGAACTTGTGGTTTTCTACTGTTAATTTTCCAATAGGTGGTCAATTAGTTAAATATAATATAGCAAAGAAAAATCTTACTGTATTTGATCTAACAAGTATGCATACAATTCCATTGAGTGTAGCAGAAGATGAAAAAGGAAGAGTTTGGACTAATGATCATGCATCAAGTCTTTTTCTAATGTTAGATCCTTCAACTGGAAATATAAAACAATATTCAACTTCATTTCCTTTGCCTACAAATACAACCACATTGCCATATTACAATCAGTATAAGGATGGAAAGTTATGGTTCAATGAACATTATGGAAATGCAATTGCTTTTTTTGATGTTAAAAATAACACCATGGTAGAATATCATATACCAACAAAAGATCCATTTTGGGGCAACGCTTCTAATCCTTTGAGATTTGTGTTTGATAATGATGGCTCCGTATGGTTTACTGAATGGACAGAAAATAAGATTGGTGTAATTCATAAAGAAAAAATGAATAACCTTCCTATCATTCTATCTCCATCAAAAAATAATATTAGTTTAGATAAGGCTTCAGGAAAGGGTGATTCCGTTGATATTTTAATATATAAAAATAATTCAAACCCTCTAATTAATAATAGTAACAAGTCGTTGACAAACCAATCCTCTACACAATTGTCTAATATTACCATGTTTGCAACTTCCTCAATATCTAAAATTGGATCGTTATTAAATATGACTGGTAGTTTTAGTCCTGATCGCTTCTATATAACAAATGATGATACATCAAATTCCTCGCAGCCCTTGAAGACTATTTTAAAAATTGAACCTTCAAAAGATGTTGTGCCCGGAAACTATACTCTTACAATTAGTGCCCGATATAACAATGAAGTGACTTATTCGAAAATAATTGATTTGAACATTAAATAAAAAAATAATCAAACAACTATTTTTTTTCTATTTATTTATTGAAATAAATATATAAAATGGAAAAGTATATTTCTTCCAATTAATTTAAAGGATGTAGATTATGCAATTATTAAATCTATGAAATTTATTATGATCGTAGTTATTGGCATTATTTCTAAGTCGATATAGGTAATAGTTGTTTAATGTAAATTAAAATAACCTGGTGATTAGGACATTCGTCGAATAAACTAATAATCCTATTAAACACGTTTGCTAATAATGTTTATTATGAAATATTTTAGCAATTTTACTATATTATCAGGTGCAATTGGAATAGTTTTGTTATTTATGTTATTGACAAGTACTGTCCACAATGCAAGTGCTCATCAAAAACAATTATTTTCTATTGGAGGTAAAGATTATTTATTAGTAGTTGGTAATGCAAATGAACCTGTATTTATTGATGATAAATCTGGTGTAGAGCTTTTTGCATACATTCCATTAAATAAAACAGATCAACTAAGTACAGATCCCAATAACACAAAACCTGTCCAAGACTTGGATAAATCTCTTAAAGTAGAAGTTTCTGCAGGTTCTCAAAAGAAAATTTTGGATTTTGAGCCTGATGAGGATAACCCGAGTCACTATGTAGCAACATTCTTTCCAACAGTTCAAACAACTTATAATTATAGAATATTTGGAAATATTAGCAATACGCCTGTAAGTTTGGTGTGGTCCTGCAGTCCTCTATCTGTAAGTGAAGATACAGTAGTATCTAACTCTACTCTAAAGCTTTCTGATAATGTTATAAGAAAAGCAGTTGTTGGAGGATTTGGATGCCCTGAACCTAGAACCGACAAGTCATTTCCAGAAAAATATCCGCCATTTGCAGAGATGAATAATAAAATAACTGAATTGCAAAAAGAAATTAGTAGTAGTCAACCTGGTCAAAACAATACGGGAAATGTGACATCTTCTTCAGCTACTACAGGTACTACTTCTAGCAATAATATTACTGCTAAATCTAATGCAACTAGTTGATAAAATTGGCGTATATTTTCAAAATCAACTAGAACAAAGAAAAGAATAAAGATTATAGATAAAATAATATGTCAGAAATGCTATTAAATCAAAACCATTGCAGAAGGTATTATAAAATATTATTTTTAAAATGAATTCTTTTATTTCTATAATTGATGGTCTAATAAGTGGATTTTGCTTTTTTTATGAAAAACTTTTGATATTTACTTAAAAAGAGAGTGACAACAAAAAATGTCAAAAAAACAATATAAAGAAAAAAATATATCATTTAAGAAAAATCTAAAATCTGTACTATTTTCTATTTTGGTTTTTTCTTTTATAACATGTACTTTTGTGTCTTATTTTACCACCTTATCAACGGTTCAAAATAATAATGATGATAATAAGTATAATGGTCATTTAGTATATGGTCATGCTCTTCCTACAACGTATAATCCTGAACCTAATTCTATTATTAATAAAAACCATACAATTCCTTCTAAAATAACGATATCTTTTTCTGAAAGACCTGATCCTAAAGTTAGTTCAATTGAAGTTTTAAACTCACATAATCAAAGAGTAGATAATAATGATTTTAAAATTACAGGTCAGCAAAATAATAGAGAAGCCGTCGTAACACTTGATAAAAATAAACTTTCAGATGGTGTTTATACTGTATCTTGGCTAACTATGTCATTAGATGATGGTCATATTGCAAAAGGCTCTTATGTTTTTGGAATAGGGAATATAGCTGGCTCATCTGCTCCATCACCTTCAGGATCAGTTCCTTTAGCTAATAATAATCAATTTAGCCAGCAAAATCAAATAAAAACAGAAGCAGTAACTTCTGACATAGATGGACTGATAAAATGGCCTTTAATTATCGCTCAGGCTGCAATTGTAGGTTGTATTATTTCTCATTTATTTTTGTGGAATAATAATAAATTTATAAATAAAATATTATTGTCTAAAAATAAAGAAAAGCCATCTAAAATAAATGCAAATAATGAAAGATCATCAGAAAATTTTACTCAGATAAATAATCCATCTAAAAATTATGATAACAATGATGAAAAATTAATTGATAAAAGCAGATTTAAACCTTTAAAAGTATTTCTTATATTACTTTGTGCTAGCTCTTTCTCCATATTTTTTTGTGGAACTGCTTTAATCTTTCTACAAGTAAGTGATTTAGTTACTACGAACTCTAACTATTTATCACTATTTGGCTCCCTATTGGCTGGACCTGTTGGAAGTGTATGGATAATTCGAAGCGCGGTTTCAGCAGTCGTAATTATATCGTCAATACTCTATTACTTTTTAGAAAAAAGAAAAATAAAAAGAAAATTATATAGTAGTTATTCAGAAAATCAAAAAATAACAGTAACTGATAATATTAATACTAAAATCAAAAGAAATTCCTCTATATTTTTTATATATACTGCATTGGTAGCCGGCGCAATTGATATTTTTGCAAATAGTATATCAAGCCATAACTCTGCTGTAACCTTTATGCCAAATTTGGCAATATCTTTGGATTGGCTACACTTTATGGCAGTTTCAGTATGGCTTGGAGGACTGTTTTATATTTCAACTGTACTATTAACATTTGCAAAAAATCATATTATAGTTGATTCAATTAAAATAAAAAGAAAATCAAAAGATGATTTATCAAATAGCTCTGAACTTTTTAAAAAAGATACTGCTACTAGTATTACATCATCAAATATTAATAATAATAATAATGATGATGGGAATAAGGATTTTTCATCTAAAACAAAAAGTGATTATTTTCTTGCATTATTGCTTCCAAAATTTTCTCTTTTGGCAACGATATCTCTTGGTATAATTGGTGTTAGTGGTCTTTATATGGCCTGGATACATTTACATAGCTTCAACTCCTTATTTGATACTGCTTATGGAAATATCCTAATAATAAAATTATTGACAATATTGCCAGTTGTATTGCTGGGAGGTTATCATCAGCTAACGCTCCATAATTTTGTGGTTTCAATAGCATCAATTGTAAAAAAGAAAGGTTACCAAGAAAAAATCAGTAAGGAAAAAGAACAAATGTCTGCTATATCTAAAGAACGCTCAAAAAGCTCAATCTTTATTTCAAATAACAATAATAATACCAAGATAAAAAACAATGGTCTTAATCGCTTTTTTGGTTTTAAAAATAATTCATATTTTAAAAACAAAAAATACAATAAAGATAACCAAAATAAAATTTTAGAAGAACATTATTTTCATAATGTATTTTCAAGATTCAGTAAAACCATAAAAATAGAAGCCCTTCTTGGCATTGTGGTTTTATTTTTTGCTTCTATTCTTACGATAACCTCTCCACCCGCTGCCTCTATGAATACGAATATGCCTTCTTCCTCATCGTCAACAACAACAATGATGATGATGGGTCCAGGTATGAATCAAAATATGGCAAATCAAAATCAACAACATGAAATACATAATAACATAAATACTTCAAGTCAACAATTACAAAATAATTCATTTACAAAAGAAGAGAAAATAATGGATACTAATACCAAAATTCAGATCAATCCCTTTTATACAGGATTTAATACATTTAAAGTTACATTTACAGGAACGGATGGAAAACCAGCTCAAAATATATCCAATGTAATTCTGCAGTTTACAAATGATGCAGCCGACATTGGGCCAATTGTTGTACCTTTAAATAAGATATCAGAAGGAGTATTTTCTATTTTTGGTGGTTATCTAAGTCAACAAGGAAATTGGACTATACAACTTACAGCACAAAGAATTAATGCTTATGATTTGAATTCTGAATTTGATATTAATGTAAGACAACAACAACAGCCTTCTACATCTAATAATTCTAATAAACTGCAAATAAATACCACTCAATCTTCTTCATCTTCATCTTCATCTTTAACTGCAAATACTGATGCTACTATGAGCGGTAACAATATGATGACGATGAATCAGCCTGAAGCTCCACCGTCATTTGATTCATTTGCAATTCTTGCAATTATATTATCTGTATTGGTTATATTTGGTAGTGCATATTCATTTAAAAAGAGCAAGCAACAACTAAAAGAGACAATAGCAATGTTTGAAAAACAAGATAAAGATTAATATTTTTTATTTTCAAAGATTATTTTTACTATCTTAATATTTTTGTTTTAAATCTATTATTAGATTATAATGATTAATATATAAAAAGGAGTATTACTTTATTAATTATTATATAATAGATATTTTTAATAAAATTAAAATATTATTATGCTGCTTTAAGCACTTGCTTGCTATAGGTGTATATATATTATTATAAAAGAGATCATAATAAATTCACTGAAGGAGAATAAAAATAGTGATCGGTGCTTTTTTTATGCATATTAGCGACCAATTTCTTCTTTTATTTTTCGCCCTCAATGAGGAAAACTTTTCACAATTCTTGGGAATATTGGATCTATTGTTTTTTACTGTTTTATTTGCGGGTTAGCAACTGCAATTATTAATTTGGTGCTTTAAAAAAGATTTTTGATGCATTCTCTTAATGCTCTATTTTGTATCTTGAAAGAGAAAAGTGTATTAATAAAAATACAATTATTATATACCTATAAATTGATAAATTAAACTCAAGCAATGTTTTATGAATATAAAATGGCCTTTATAATAATATAAGAGAAATTTATTACTATTTGATTTGTATCCTTAAAAAATATTTTTCTTATTTAAGCCTAGTTCTTGCTAATATCTTGTAAAAAACTTCTAGATTTATTTTTTCTATTTATTTATTTTATTTCTCGAATCACTTGAGGTGATGTAGCTTTGAACATGGCAAAAATATAATTTCCTTCTTCAATTCCTAAATAAATCCTAGACTCTTTTGTAATCCTGGATACCAAGTAAATGGCTTTATTATTATCAACATTTTCTTTGTTGTTATCATTGTCGTAGCATTGGTAGTCTTTTTCTATTGAAAGATATATTTCTATAACGCCTTTTTTTGATATTTGATTTGTATCTTTTATCTTGGCTACTTTGGTCTTTATAATGTTCCGTGCACTTGTTTTTACCAATTGAGTTGATAAAATTATGTCTTCTGGTTTAATTAAAACCCCTATTGTAGATCCAATGCTATATTCGCCTAACATCTCGATTATATAACTACCAAAACCAATTATGGTAACGCCATTTTTTGACTCTATTACTTTACCTTCTATGTAATTATAACCACTACCACCACCAAGAACTTTTAATGAAAATGAAGATGTTGATGATTCTATATTATTTGATCGAACAAGTAAGGTTTCTAATTTTTCTATGGATTCTATACTTCCATTTTTTAAAATTGCTACATAGTCAGCAAGAGCATAAACATCATCTTCAAAGTGGGTTACATATATACATGGTATTTTTTGTTTTTTGAGAATTTGTCTTATCTCTTCTCTTAATTTTTTTTTGCTTGGATCATCTAGGCTAGATAATGGTTCGTCCATTAGCATTATTTTGGGCTCTACAATAAGTGTTCTTGCCAAAGATACCTTTTGCATTTCTCCTCCACTTAACCCTTGAATACGCCTTTCCAAAAGATGTGAAATGTTAAGATTTTCAACAAGATTTTTAATTTGAGACTGTTTATTCTTTTTATCTTTTTTTTTAATACCAAATATAATATTTTGGTACACATTCAAATGAGGGAATAAATTAGGTCTTTGAAATGAATACCCTATATTCCTTGATTCTATAGGCATATTAGTTATATCTATACCATCTAAGAGAATAGTACCACTTTCTGGTTTTATCAAACCTGCAATTAGATTAAGAATTGTAGTTTTACCGTTTCCAGTTGGCCCTATTATTACTAAAATGTTATCATCTGATACTTTAAAGCTCAAAGGTCCTAAATTGAATCTATGGAATCTTTTTACTACTTTGACAAGCTCTAATGTCATTTTAAAAATCAAGCCCACTTTGTTATTTTGAAACTGTTAGTGTCTTTTTTCTTTATTATAGAGACTATAATTAATGCAAATATGGATAATATGATGACTAGTATTATATCTGGCATTGCTTGATGTAAACCCCCTATTGCATTATCTTCAAAAATTTGAATAGAAATTGTGTGTGGATTATACGACACCATCATGGTCGCTCCAAGCTCACCTATTGTCCTGACCCAAGTCAGTAAAATATTGATTACTAGTCCTGATTTAGATAATGGGAGAGTTATACGAATAAAAGTTTCAATTTTGCTTTTGCCTAGAACTCTTGCAACCATCTCGTATGATTTATCAACTGATTCAAATGATGCTTGACTTGCAAGAATCATAAACGGTGATGCTACATAGGTTTGAGCAATTATTATTCCAATTAAAGATTGGGTAAATTCTATGGATGAAAAATGTTCTCCTATATATGCAGAGGGACTAAATATGCCTAAAAGAAGTGCACCGCTTGCAAGTGGAGGAAGGACTAGAGGGAGAATTACTATTGTTTGCAACAAAATTTTGCCTTTGAAATTATACCGAGCTAAACAATATGCAAGAGGCATTCCAAATAGAATAAGAAAAAGTGTAGAAATAGTCGAAGAAATTAAACTTAAAATAAAAGCATTACTTACATGAGGTCTTGCTAGAGATTCTAGCAATGTTGTGGGTTCTATAAAGGATAAAACAGTAGCAAATGGAAAAGCAATATATGCTACTATTGCACCTGATAAAATCAATATTAAAATATTGAATTGTTGATTTTTGAATCCTCCTCTTCCTAACATCAAGCTATCCCCTAAAATTCTTTCTTTATATTGCTTTTATTCAATTATTATTATTTTGAAGATGTTTTTATAGATGATGGAATCTCTAGAACATCTCCTTCGATTATAGGTTTTTTAAGGTAATTTAGTCCTTGACTTTCAAGGATTCTTTTTCCTATATTTGTTGATAATACAAAGTTTGTAAAAGAAGTAGCCGCCTCAATATTTTTATTTGTATCTGGTATTGAAATGGAAAAGTATATTGACTGTCCATATTCTGTCTGATTAATGCTAGAAAAACTGTAGGAGGCCTTTTTGTAAAAGGTAGCAAAATCTTGATTACCAAGATTAATTTGAGCTGGTAATGTAATATATGGTAGACCTCTTGATATTGCTTCATGTTTATATGCAAAAATTGCATCTACTTGACCTGATTCTAAAACGGTATTTAGAATTTCTTCAGGGAATATTTGCTTGGGATTTCTATCCTCTCCTAATATTCTTTGTTTTAATCCCATGTCTTTATAGTAAATGTTAGATAGTTTAGCAGCTATGATTGCATTATATCCTTTTGGATCTAATTCTGGATCCGTTCTTCCAAGTTTAAAACCCTTCTCCGATATGACTTTATACCATGGTATATTTCCACCTTTTGACAAATCTAATTCAGTATGAAAACGACTGTTTGGTGAATACATTATTACTAATTCTGCAGATGCAAACTTTATCCACCAATGTATAAAAGGGGGATTGTTATTTGCAAGTTTTAAAATGGGAATTGTACCTGCGCTAACAAAAACATCTGGTTTTCTGAATCCATCAAGTATCATATTGGCAATTTGAACAGAGCCTTTACTTTCGCCTTGAAAAGTAAATCCTGTTTGATTTTGAAATGCAGGTCCTAATCTATCTTCAAAAATTTTCAAAAGTGATCCTGCATACATTACAAATACTTTACCTTGATCCTGATTTTCAGCTTGTACAATAACAAATTCATTTAATGAAAATGTAAAAAATATACTAATGGCAATTGATATTGCTAAACTTTGAACTATCTTGTTACTTGGTGTTTGTGTTATCATATGAATAGCTTATATACAAAAACAAGTATGTTCGAACTTAAACTTTTTTTATTCTTTGTTTTTTGAATTGATTTATTTAATATTTATAATATTAAATGATTATTATTTGAAATTAAGTGCTTGTAAATTTAAAATTTTCCAATACTTTTTTATTTTATTTCTTTATTTAGTTGTTTAATAAATTAATTTTGTTATTTGTATATTGTTCTTCTTTTCTAGTCCTTTTGCTCTTTTTCTTCTTTATCGTTATTCTCGTATTTTATCTCTCTTTTTTTAGTATTTTTATCTATTATTATAAAAATAGGTAATAATACTGCTGCTATTGGTTGTTTGGAGATTGATTTAACCTTTTTATCTATCTCTTTGTTAAAATGATCTTCAAGTTCTTTATGCAAAGAAAGTTTGCCTTCAGTAGAATTTGATATTAAAGTTGTGTTCTTACATATCTCTGATAATTCTTTATTTTGTATGTACAAATCACTAACTTTTGTTTGCAAAATCTTGTAGATTTCTTTCATATTTTTTATTTTTGCCTTGATTTCTTTGTAATTTTTAATGTTGTCTGTTACTTCTTGATATAATGATGTTTTTTTATATTTTAATGATATGTTACTACTATTATTGATATTCTCATCTTTTGCATTAATTTCATCTTCTTCTTTTTCAAATTCATTAACCATTTGGTTTATTTTTATAATCTCTTGCTCTGATATTCCTCTTTGAAATAGACTTGATAGTGCAGGACCTACTACTGGTTGCATTTGTAATATTGCTCTGTTACTATTTAATTGGTTATTTGATAAAACTAGTTCATCTTTTTTTTCTTTAACTTTTAATTCAAATCCAAGTTCGTTATCATACTCTTTTTCTATATCTGCAAAAAACTTGAATAATGCCTCCTTGTGTGAAGGCATATTATTTTCTTCTGCTATCTCTATGATAATATTATATAGTTGCTTTAATCTATGAAGTCCAAAACCAATCTCTTGTAGATGAGTATATGTACTAACGATTTGACTGTGAGTGTTGATTTCATTTTGAAGATAGGAAACAGATTCTGTTAACCACTTTTTTCTTTGTTCAAGTTCATTTAACTGATGATCGTTTATCTCTATTTTGTCTGCAATTGAAATTGATGTTATATACTCTAGCATTATCTTTGAATAATCAAAGTCATTTTTCTTAAAATCATTGATTACTTTGGCAAAACTTTCAATATAATCTTCAAAATGAATAGAATACTTTTCCCATAACTCTTTTTTTAAACTGTCAAAACAATCTATATAATGTATCACTTTTTTTTCTCTTCGACTTGTTTGATAAAGTTTTCTTTCTGCTTGGATTTTTTGAATTTGAAGAGATTTTATCTCCTCTTTTAGCTTTTTCTTGTTATCTTCAAGATTAAAGTATTCTTTTTTGCTTTGAGAAATAAAATTTGATATTTGAGAAACGAAAGGAACTCTTTTAACATTACTACTATAACGCAAATTAGAATTCTGCTGCTTTTGATTTTGTTGATGGTTGCATCTACTATTATTTGTAGTAGATATATTGTTGTTACTTTGGATATAATCTAAATCTGGATATATATTCTCATCTTCTTTGTTGTTATTATTATCTGCAATATGATTACTAGTATTTATAATATTATTCTGAATACATGAATCTGATTCATTGAATATATCTATTAAATCTTTTATCCAGCAAAGTACAGTACTAGGTAAGATGTCATACTTTATACAATTTCTATATATCTCATTTACAAAGAATGTCATATCTTGTTTCGTTGCTTTTTTGACGTTGTTATTTTTCTCCTTTCTTATGATGTATTTATCTTCTTTCCAATTGTCATTGTACATATATTCTTGTATATCATCATAATTTTGCTCAATCTCATGTTCATGTTCAAAGATATCATGATCATCATAAACTCCAAGATTATTCAAAATTCTCTCCATTCTATAACCCCGAGCACATTGGTAAACTGAAATATTTGACTTGAATACTATTTTTGAAAAACTTCTTATCTCTTCAACATTGGAGTTTTGCATCTGTTGCTTCCAATTGCTTATGATGTTAGATACACTACCAGCTGATATTCTTCTTCGTTTGGCTGTTTGATCTCTTGATATGCCATTTAGATAATCTTGTATTACTAGAGCTATTATCGAAGGATCCCTGGTGATATACTCAATGACTATACATATTATAATGTTACAAAGTCTTTATAAATAAAAAAATTTAATCTATTCTTTTTCCTGCCTTCCTGCCTTCCTGCCTTCCTGCCTTCCTGCCTTCCTGCCTTCCTGCCTTCCTGCCTTCCTGCCTGTCTGTCTGTTCATACGTCATTTTCGTCAAAATCTCTGTCAATAAAGGATCCAAGTCGCCATAAACGTCGTCAAAATCGGTTCCTATTGATATAATGGTAATTTGCAAGTTGTGAGGTATCTTAATTACGATATTTGCAAGAAAAATATGTGTTTGAATAGTGTTGAAACATTGTTAATTCATGGTCTAGACAATTACAATCAAAGAAAGCATATTAAACAAATTGATTTTATAGAAGAAAGAAGACGAAAGTTTTAATGATTTATTTGAACGCCTGTTGGATAACCAGGTGCAAGGTATTGAAACACTAACAAAGTTAAGGGCTATACGGAACTTGAAGGGCATGATAAAGCGGAGATCCTTTCTTTATCTTGATAAATATTTAAAGAGATCTATGCAGATACATTTGATAATTATAAATACTAATGCTTTGGTTGAAATCCTTGATAGACAATCAAAAGTAAGTCAACAACTGGTGAAAAAAATTCAAAAAAGTAATGATGGTTTTGCAATTATTGTTCTGACTTTCATGATTGTGCTACATAGTTTTACATAATTACAAAAAACATTCCTCCAATACATTTGCTACAGATATGCGATTTTACAAAAAAAGATGCTCAAAAAGCGGCAGAGTTGCAATTAGATTTAGAAAAGAGAGGGAAAATTGTAAATAACTCCTTTATAAT
>Ga0157374_10003151_pt1 | contig 13864 bp, 18 predicted proteins | sample M25metaG_FD_115308 | JGI IMG/M metagenome (GOLD analysis project Ga0157374, IMG submission 115308) | Miscanthus rhizosphere microbial communities from Kellogg Biological Station, Michigan, USA - M2-5 metaG | ecosystem: Host-associated > Plants > Roots > Rhizosphere > Soil | place: USA: Michigan...
GATGTCGATTTCTTTTCGGGCCCGAAACCTTTTGGTATCCACCAGGATGCTTCTGCCGCGCTGACCATTGATAAGGAATACTTCGGCACCAGCCGGAAAGCCCGCTGGTTTGGCTTGTAAACGTTCAACTTAAAACTTAAAGCAAATGACAACTTACTTAATAGAGATACCGCATTCCGAAGATACCGTGGAGTGCCAGCATGTGATCAAGCTGTTTGTTGAATCAGGCTCGCACCTGCTTTCGCATGCTTACTGGGGCTGCAAATCAGGCGTTCATAAATCATTCTTCATCAGCGAATTTGATAGTAAAGAAGAAGCGCTGCAGACCGTGCCGCCGTTCCTGCGTCGGCATGCCAATATTATTGAGCTGGTGACTTTTACCAAAACCGATATTCAGCAGTTCGCGGCGATGAATAATCAGTGAAGGGGGCAATAAACTTACGGCACATAAAACGCCCGGACCGGTTCCGGGCGTTTTTGTTTGTGCGGTGCGATATTATCCAGTATTTGAAGTTTATCGTTATTTTTCGCGGGTAATTGAAATGGTGATATTGCATCGGTAAATGACGGAGAATTTTTTTGAACGGTTCCGAAATATGTTTCCCCTTGAAGGGGACAAATGGGATGAGTATATCAGCTACTACTACCGTATTGAAGTACCTGCTAAAACCATCTTGTTGCGCGAGGGCGAAGTTTCGCGCAAGGCGTATTTTATCGAAAAGGGTTGCATCCGTGCCTGGCTCACCAGCAAGCAAAAGGACATTACTTTCCAGTTCTTTTTTGAGAACCAAAGCGTATCATCAGCCGAGAGTTTCAGGAAGAAGATACCCAGCATGTTCACGATAGAAACCATCGAACCCTGTGTGCTGCACTGGATAAGCAAGGAGCACATGGACAAGATCATGCAGGAGATAATGGCTGTGCCCGAATCGCGGAACCAGATGAACGAAGTACTTTTCGAGCGGCAATGGAATTATGCCAACCTTTTTATTTCCTTTATCAAATACACACCTCCCGAACGCTATGCGCAGCTGGTAAAAGAGCACCCTAAGCTCATTCTGCGCGTACCGCAGCAATATATCGCTTCTTACCTGGGTATCACGCCTGTGTCGCTCAGCCGCATCCGCAGCAAGCTGAAGCTGTAGTCAATTATCTTTTGTTAAGAAAAAAAGGCTGGAATGCTTTCTTAACAATTGTTATTTGCCGCCGGAACGCACCTGTCTACTTTTATCAAAAAAAAGAAGACATGAAAGCAGCAGTGATAAACGGTTTCGGCGAAGTACCGCAATATATCGACTTCCCCGAACCAATTCCGGCAGAAGGTGAAACACTAATCGATGTTAAGGCTTGCGTACTGGAAAATTTTGATAAAGGGACAGCTTCCGGCAGGCATTATTCAAGCAAGAAACTATTTCCGCAGTTCCCGGCGATCGTTGGTAAGGGTGGTGTTGGCCTGACACCTGAAGGCAAACTGGTTAGCTTTGGCCAGATAAGGCCGCCCTATGCCTCATATGCCGAAAAAGCAGCGGCCAGCTATATGGTGCCTGTCCCTGACGGGATAGATGCGGCAAGGGCGGCCGCCACTCCGCAATCCACGCTTACTTCTCTTTTGCCTTTGAAATATGCCGCCAAACTTCAGCCGGGCGAAACGGTGCTGGTAAATGGTGCCACAGGTGTATCGGGCAGGATAGCGATCCAGGTAGCCAAAATGCTGGGTGCGGGCAAAGTGATCGCGACCGGGCGCAATCAAAAATCGCTGGAATTGTTGCCGGGACTTGGCGCCGATATCGTCATCGACCTGAAGCAAACGGATGAAGAGCTGGCTAAAGCCTTCTCAGATGCAGCAGGCGAGAAGGGTATCGATGTGGTGATCGATTTTATCTGGGGGCATCCGGCAGAGGTGCTGATCGCTACTTTCATTCCCAATGAAGCCGGCTTCGCCAAACAACGGATACGCTATATGCAGATGGGCGAAAAGGCGGGTTCGCATATTTCCCTGCCTGGTTCAGCTTTACGCACTTCGGGGCTGGAGCTGATGGGGGTAGGCAAAATATCGATGGAAGTGCTGCAGGAAGAAATGAAACAGGTTTGGCAATGGATAGCTGAAGACAAGCTTTACATGCAAATTGAAAAAGTTCCGCTGGCAAACATTGCTGAAGCCTGGCAGCGGGCTGAACTGGACGGGAAGCGGCTGGTGATAATCCCCTGAAAGGAAATTATTTCAGGCTCTTTTCCGTGGGATATAATACCCATGTATTTTTCGTGGTCACTGTATCTTCGAAATCGGTCTTCTGATCAGGAGACAATGATCTTTCGAGCGAACGGGACGCTGCAAGGTATTCCTTTTCGTTTTTGAAGAAAGCAATGACGACCATCAGGTTTTTATCCTGGAAAACAGGTAACTGCGGAAAATCGTTGGTTTGCATCTCGCTGGTCCAAACCGAGAAATTACCGAAGCCGTTTGCTTTCATTTTATCCTGGTAGCTCCGGTCAAAAAGTTTCAGCAAATGCGGCAGCTTTGAATTGGCTACATAAAATTCAACAACCGCGATACCCTTTTTGGGCGAAAGCACAGAAGAATTCACCGATCCGGCCTTGACAACGCTGTCGCCATCCAGTTTCATAGGCTTTAACAGGTATACGTTATCATTATTGGCCAGCATACCGTTTGCAGCAGTCCGGTTTTGGCGCCATACCAGGCCCTTATAGAATTTGGGCAAAAAAACGCTTCTCACAGACATATTTTCAAAGCCCCTTATCCAGCAAAAGTTGTCGTTACGCCCGCTAACCCGGTAACGCCCGAGGATATGCCCGCCAAGTGTATCCTGCGATCGGATAAAATTCTTCTCGAAAAAATGGATGAAGGTATCACGCCGGCCGTGTTTCATCACGTAGTTACGTAGTTCGATGACATCGATCTGTTGGGCGAAGCTGTTGCTGATCAAACAGGCGAGGGTCAATAGGAGGAAGGCAGGTTTTATAAAAGACTTCATATCGCTGGAATTTGGAACAAAATAAACCTTACACTACCTTTGCCGCAAGTACTTACCTTTCAGTATCCTACATACAAAAAGATTACTATTGTTGATTATCAATCTATTAAAATTTCAATATGATAACCAAACCAGCACGCAAAGCCTATTGCCCGGTTGATTTTGCTTTTCAGCGGATAGGCGGAAAGTATAAAGGCCGGATCATCTGGTTTTTGAAAGACGACGTTTTGCGCTATGGCGAACTGCGGCGTAAAGTTGAAGGAATATCGCCGAAGATGCTGACACAAGCACTAAAAGAGCTTGAAACCGACGGCATTATCGACCGAAAGGTTTATCATGAAGTTCCTCCTCATGTAGAATATAATTTGACAGCCAGTGGCCGGCAATTGATACCGTCGATCGACTCCTTACGATTGTGGGCAATCGGGCAGGCGGAAGGCGTAAAAGCGGGCGAAGTGTGAACAGCTGTACCCACAAGGGTAATGAAAAAGACCGGCCTGGATAGCCGGTCTTTTTGTTTGAGCAGGGAAATAATTTATGACTGGCCCTTTGGAACCGGTCCGCCGGTGCCCCCATTAAGAAATTTGAGGAGGCTTATTTTGATATAATGGTCCCAGCCTTGTTTGCAGCTGTCGTAACACTCCGCCTCAGGTGTTAAGCCTGCGTGTGTCACGTCTATTCCGGTAGTATCGTTTTCCTGCGAGATATCGAAAACTACTTCGGTACCTGTCCATTCGTTTTTGTCATTCAGCCAGGGCAGCCAGCAATCGGTCACCAGCCAGCTTACTTTTTTACCCGGTATGGCTTCGGCTATTTTGAAATCTACGCGCGTCTCTCCAAAATGAACGGTGAATGTATCCCCTAAGTTTTTGGCGCTGCCTTTAAAATCAAGCGCCCACCATTCGTTTACGCGGCTTATTTTTTCGTAAGCGTCTTCGGGGCTGATGTTTGCAGCAATACTGCTATGGTAGTCTTGCTGCGTAGCTAATGTTTCTGTTTTCATGTGCTTATTTTTTAATGGTGCTTAATTACTATTGATAAAATTGTACAGGCTATCTTTGATCACGAAGTCACATACCTGCACCAGCCTGCCATATTCGTTTTCAAGTGTAAAGCCATCGTAAGTAAAGGTGAGCAGTGTGTTATCGCCTTTGGCTGTCAGCTCGAAGATCATTTTGGTGCCGGTCCAGTCGAAATTGTCGGGTTTGCGGAGGCTTTCGGTTACCAGCCATACCACCCGTTTGCCCGGCAGGAATTCGGTCACCAGGTGTTTTGAATAATGCGCATCGCCGCCCGACCGGAAGATGAATTCATCATTCATTTTGCTGCATTGTCCTTCAAACTCTTCGGGCCAGTATTTAGGAATGTTATTGACGATGTGACCGAAAACAACTTCCGGCGATTTTGCGATCTCAATTGCCACCGTATATTTTGCAGCTTTATTTTTGCTTTTCGCCTGTTGACCGGCAATGAAATTAAGCAGGCGGCTCCCAACAACTACGCTCCAGCCTTCTGAAACCCGGTCATAGCATTCAAGTCCGGGAACCAGCCCCTCGTGGGTGAAGTTGAGCGCGGTATTAACGCCATTGGGCGTTAGCTCAAAGATCATTTTGGTGCCGGTCCATTCTTCCTTATTTTCAAGCCAGGTGAGGTCGCTTTCGGTAACCAGCCACACCACCTTTTTGCCTGGAATGAATTCGGTTACCCGCTGTTTTGAATAATGGGCGCCGGGATGGTGGATGACAAACTCATCGTCCAGTTTGGCGCTGCTGCCTTTAAAGTCTTCGGTCCACCATTTTGAAACATCGTTAATGATGTGGCCGAAAACCTCTGCCGGCGCGGCCGGAATTTCAATACTTATAGTGAAGCTTTGATCTTTCATGATTTATTCGGCCGGTTGTTGAGTAATGTTTCCAGGTTTTTCAGCTTGCTGTGCCAGAAGTTATCGAAGAAGTTCATCCATTCCTGCAGTTTGTCAAAGCCTTCCTTTTTCAGCGTGCAATACCGCTCCCGGCCGATGTCTTCTATCGAGATAAAGCCGGCGGTATACAGAATTTTTACGTGCTTCGAAACCGCCGGGCGGCTCATATCAAAGTGCCCGGCCAGCGAATTGATGGGCAGGCTTTTTTCCGACAGCATCCGCAGCATTTCGCGCCTGCTGGCATCGGCTACAACCTGGAACACGTCTAATGCGGGCTGTGTCATTGTTTTGCTTTGTTTGGTAAATCGGTGATCTTCTTCATGTTATCCAGCCAGCCCTTGTTCATGGCGGCGTATAGCAGGAAGTTGGCTTCCTTGAAACCGGTGTTTTCCAGCAGGAGTTCGGTGCCGTTGTCCCTGGCGTGCAGCGTCCATTCGACGATGGAGTCGAGCGTGATCTGGCCGCCGCCGGGGCCGCATTTCCACGAGTAGGTAAGCTTTTTAAGCGGGTCGACCTCCAGCACTTTGCAGTACACAATGCCGTCGAAATCAAGGCTCGGTACCGGGCCGACGGTAAACTGAAAATCCTGGCCGATGGTGAGCTCGAAATTGTTTTTCATCAGCCATAGTTCCAGCAGTTCGGCTTTGGTCAGGTAATCCCACACTACCTCGGGCGGGTGGGGGTAAAATACGCGGTGTTCAATTCTACTTTCCATAATAGGTAACTTTTAAGTTACTCAAATGTATAAGTAACTTTTGAGTTACGCAAATTTATTTTAAAAAAAAATTTTTTCAAGTGACGATGTGCGCGTGTTGGCCTTTGCGCTCACCCTTCGAGTGCCTCAGGGTGACACCCGTTTTATTGTTCTGAGTACTAACCAATGAATCTAACGCCAGCCAAGCCCAGGTGCTACATGCTGCAGGATGGATGACAGCAGGTGCACATTGTAAGCTACGCCCAGCGTATTGGGTATGGTGAGGAGCAGGGTATCGGCTTCCTGGATGGCTTCGTCGGTGGCGAGTTCTTTGATGAGCTGGTCGGGTGCGGCGGCGTAGCTTTTGCCGAAGACGGCGCGTTTGTTGGGTTCAATGTAGCCGAAACTGTCGGCGTCTTTGGCCTGGCCGAAGTAGGCGCGGTCCTGGTCGGTTACGAGGGCGAAGATGGAACGGCTTACCGAAACGCGCGGTTCGCGGGGGTGACCTGCTTTTTTCCAGGCGTCTTTGTATAACCTGATCTGTTCGGCTTGCTGGATGTGGAAGGGCTTGCCACTTTCATCGAACTTGAGGGTTGAGCTTTGCAGGTTCATACCCTGTTCGGCTGCCCAAACGGCTGTGGCGTTGGATGCGGCGCCCCACCAGATGCGTTCGCGCAGGCCGGGTGCGTGTGGTTCCAGGCGCAACAGGCCGGGCGGATTGGGGAACATGGGATAGGGGTTAGGCTCGGCGAAGCCGGCGCCATCCAGTTTATCCAGGAACTCCATGGCTTTCCGGCGACCCATATCCGCATCGGTTTCGCCGGGCAAAGGTGCGTAACCGAAATGGCGCCAGCCTTCTATCACCTGCTCGGGCGAGCCGCGGCTGATGCCCAGTTGTAAGCGCCCGCCAGAGATGAGGTCGGCAGCGCCGGCATCTTCTATCATGTACATCGGGTTCTCATAGCGCATATCGATCACACCGGTGCCGATCTCTATTTTGCTGGTTTTGGCGCCGATGGCCGACAGCAACGGGAAGGGCGATGCCAGTTGGGCCGCAAAATGGTGGACGCGGAAATAGGCGCCATCCAAACCCAGCTCCTCGGCAGCAACGGCCAGGTCGATGGACTGCAGCAGGGTATCGCCGGCTGTACGGGTACTATAGGCTTGATGGGCCGACCAATGGCCGAAGGAGAGGAATCCAATTTTTTTCATGGTAGGTAAAGGTAGGCAATAAATGTTTGAACATGCAATAGCTGTACGTTAGCGCCAGGTCAAAAAATAAGACCCCTCCCGATTTACGATGCGTGGTGTGGGTAATGATCTATTGCTTCGCTTTCGCCCGCAATGACGAATATTTAGCATCAACTAAGTTTTTAAAAATAGGGTGTTTTCACGGGTTGTTTTATCCAAATTTACCTAATAAATTAGTTGACCCCTTAATTAATAGATAAACCTTACGAACGCTTTGCGCAGGCAGGATAATTCTGCTGTGTGCGTCACCTATAAGCTTTTATAGCCAAAAATACTTTGCAAAGTAAGGAGCAGACCTTTCTAAAGCCGGTTGTGCCGTGATAACTAAACCAAATTACTTAATCTTAAACTTAACCATTATGAAAAAGCAAAAACTGAGCCTGAACGGTATCAAAAATGTGCTGAGCAGGACTGAAATGAAACAGATCATGGCTGGGAGCGGCATTTATTATTGCTGCCTGTGTTCGTGGGATGGGGGGATTTTTAGCGTGATCTTACCCGATACGGTACCCGGCACCAATTGCGGTCAATTTTGTTCGAGCCAGGGCTACCAGACCGGCGCTCCGATAGATATGAGCCACTGTAATTATTGATGCGGCACTTTGTTTGATAAAACCCGGTTAGCAGCCGGGTTTTATTGTTTGGTTCCCTGACGTAAGCGGGCTACCTGAACGCGGGCCGCAAGCGGGACGCTTGCGGCAGCGGGGGAAGTTATTGGGATTTTAAAACGGCATTATTTTCTATCATTCTATTCAATATATCCTTTCGCTCATTGACTATCATTGGTTGTAATCCTATAAATAAGCGTCTTAAGTTGTCTCTGTCATCGTTAATGTTCTTAGCATTCTGATAATAGTCATTATCTACAACATCTTCTGTTTGGCTTTTCGTTAGATTTACGAATTTATGCCAATTCATTTTTTTTTCTTTTAGCTTCCTGTCAGTTAATATGTAATTTGTACAAAGGGCATCAAAGTGCTCAAAAATTTCATTAAAGTCATCTGCTGTTTTATATGGATTTGGCTTTGGTATAGATCTTAACAATTTCTCATATTTAGAACCTTCAGGTAGTCGAGCTGAATTTTCCATGAAAAGTTTTTTGGACAAAATGAAATTTTCATTTAGAACAACGGTGTCTGGAAAAACACCTTTTGTCCAAGTCCTTTCAAAATCAGTTAAAGTCTTTACCGTATCTAATAATACATGAGCATACTGGTATAAAGCCACCAAATTGTTTAGGTTGAAAAATTTCCTCATCAAAATAGAGTCGCCAAGAAGAGCTACTTGGGGCATATTTTCATCTTCAAACGAGTTTTTGGCTTTAATAAAACTGGAATCAATATCTCTGCCGTCGCTTATAATGATAAGATTACTCATGCATTTTGTGTAAATTCCAAATTGGAATAACGCTCGTTGCTCTGAAATTTGGAATTCGTTCTGTTTTCTTTGAAAATAAAGATTAAAAATTAGACCAATGAATGCAACTATGACAGCAAACGCAGAAATGACTTTTAATGTAAACTCCCTTTTTAATTGAAAAACAACCTTCGATAATGTTAATTTTCCGTATTCATTACTGGAAAACTCTTTCGAGATTACCTCCCAACGTTTATTTTTTACCTTTTTCTCCAATAATTCTTGAGCGGCCTTTCCTGTAGGTTTAGGGTTTGGTTGATCGTCCATTGAGCAAATTGAAATAAGAAGATTATATGATAGGGTTGAGTAAAAGTAAATATTATAACTTAAAATAGCTTGAAATCGGGTTAGTTATTGTGACGACTCTTCAAAAGCCTGAAGAATTAATACGGGAATTTAAGTCACTGACCTCAAAGAAACTGATCGCATTGATTGAGGGCAATAGCCAGGAAAGCAGGCGGGAATGGCTTTTAAATTCGTTCAGAAAGGCGGCTGCCGCCAATTCAAATAATACAAAAAATCAATTTTGGCAGCAGTATAATCATCCGATAGAATTGTGGAGCCCGAACGTGATTCAGCAAAAGATGGATTATGTGCATAATAACCCGGTAGAAGCAGGCTTTGTCGAAAACGATTGCGAATACCTTTATAGCAGTGCAAGGGATTATTGCGGCATCAAAGGTTTGGTTAAAGTAATTTTGGATTGAACGATGAGCGGTGCTGTGCTGGCGGGCTACCTGAATGCGGGCCACAAGCGGGACGCTTGCGGCAGCGGTGGGGATATATGCGTTATTAAAGGACTAGGCTTGCGGCATCGTGACTTTACTCATTATCATCAACCTTTATACTCGCGCCCGATTAAAGATTACGATTTCCGACAATGACAGAATAAAGAATTATTTAGAATTATTGCTTAATTTTTTTTTTCTAATTGATTTTTTTTTGACTACCACTGGCTTTTTTTCAGGCTTATTATAAATTTGATCAATTTTGATCTTCAATACATTTATAATTTCCGTGCATTTTTTTTTCCAATCATCGTAAGATTTACTTTTGCTGCCTGCAAGGGTTTGTTTCGAATACTCATCATTTGCGTTCCAAAGCCGCTCAAGCTGATAATACAAATCGTTAATAGCAGCGTTAGGCTGATTTTTCAACAAATTACTAATCGATTGATTTAAATGCTGAAGACCTTCTCTCGCGATTGGTATGCCGTTTTCATCCCTTATCTCTCTAGGAACCATATCATCGAGAAGTTGCAACCAAAGCTCACAATTTTTACTTCTATAAGGAATCTGGTCATAAAATAAAGAGTAAGCTAAGTTGGTTAACGTGTTACTTTCTCCAGATCGATCCTGTTCAAACAGTAAATCGATTTCCGGGATTACCACCAAAGGCCTTGCTTCTGCATCACCCAGATATGCGATGGCTGCAACTGTAGTAATGACCCCATTTTTTATGTGTTTTACATCGTCATTATTTTGCGCATTAAATTCATTTATAAGCCGATTTTGCAAGTCGATAATTTCAGCAACATTCACTAGCCACCAATGACGCATTTCCTGCTTTCTAAAATATGCGATGCAGTCGAGGTTCTTAGCCCCATTACGTTCCTTTATGAAAAATTGGATAAGACAAAAGTGAGGCCCTTTCTTGATTTCGCTTACGCCGTCGGTATCAGGATTGAAAAGGACAGCGATACCTTTACTTGATAATGGCTTCGATTTTAACGCATCGATAACAGTTTGTACCTGATCGGTTTTACTTTCGCCAAATTTATATATTCTAGAACCGTGAGTATATCTTACAGTAGCAATTGCCGAGTTTTCTTTAGACCACCATTTTACCAGTTTCTCGATCCATTCATCGGCTGTTTCAGAAATGCTTTGGTTGATGGGGTATTTTTTAGGTATAATTATTTTATCTCCAGGGTTATGAATTTCACAGATCAGATTTGTACAAAGTGTTGTGTCATCGTGAAAATGATTTAATATGCCATTATATGCCTCATCTACGTTCAGTCCTGCAATTATTTTATTTACGTTTGGATGAAATTTTTCGTACTGATAATATTTTTCGTCCGCAATTTTTAATTTGCCGGGGCTTTGATTTGAGTGGATCGATATTAATTTTACTTCCGAATTTAAGCCGTTAGATTTTATTTCGATTAACCTACATAAATCGTTTGCTGTACCGGTCTCATTTAACTGAGCACCGGAAACAATCAGTAAAGGAAGCTGATCTTCCAAATCATTATAGGATTTTGTTAAATCGGGAACCAAATCCCAGAAAGTGCTTTGACTATGCTTGTGGCCATGGAGGAGCATTCTGAAGTTCTTCTCAAAAATAAAATTGCGTAAACTTCCCAGATTTGTAATCGATTCAAATGTTTTGAATTCTTCGTTAATGGTGACGGGAGATATTGGATGATGCGTTACAGCTATTTTAAACACAGTTGCATCTTCCTTATCGATTTTTGAGTCTATAAAATCGATTTGTGCGGGTGAAACCCTTGAAATATCATGAAGTCGGAACTTATCAATCTCTTTAATTATTTCATTGAAACTATTCGATTCCAATAAGTGTTTTGCTTTGCTCCAATCGGCATCGTCACTAAACCCAGAAAGACTACCACAATAATGTGACGTGTTAATAGGCACAATTTGTACCTTACCGGAATCAAGATTTAAGATAGTGTCAGGATTTTTGCCTTCATCTACTACATCCAAATAAGGAGTAGTGTAGCCTGCATCCCTAATATATTTAATAAAGAGTTGATATTTGTTAGGGTCGCCATCTTTTAACCCCCACGTTACATCGTGGTTACCGGGTAAAACTACTATATTTTTATTTTCAGGTTTTTTACTTCCCAACGAATTGATTAATTCGTCGAACATTTTAAAGCCAGATTCTTGATTTCCGATTGTAATATCCCCAGAAACTATAACAGCATCCAACGTCAGATCATTTGCCTCCAAATGTCTGGTGATAGCTTTTAAAGTGTTTGAATATACTTGGGACCTTTGAATCTTACTGTTGTCAGCAAGCGTTTTTTTTACTTTGATATCACCAAGGAACTGTTCTTTACCAAAATGGATATCAGTTAAATGAAGTATTAAAGACATGTGCAAGGTTTATTTGCACATATATACATAAATTTAATAATTATTTAATATGTATGTCAAATAATTTTTAACGTCAGTAGTCGTTAGATTTGGCGCATGGATATCCATTTCTAGATCGCCGTGATATTCGTCTTTGAAGATCCTCGCATATTCCCTTTCGGCACCGTATGTAATAACAATTGTCGCAGCAGGATATTTTAACGGCCTTAATGTATGAATTTCGCCAGCCTTGCAAAAATATGGCTCAGCCTTAAATTTGCTTGTTTTCCCAAACTGAAGTAATGCAACTTTATTCAACTCTTCTAAATGGAGCCATTCAGACGCTCCCCGGCTATAGCAATGATACTTATATTTAAAATCGGAGTTGTCTGTTATTTCGTGGTCTTCACTTTCCCGAAACTTAATCTCCTCGAAATCCCCAAATAATGGAATCGAAACAAATGACCAGCGATGATCATGGATGTCGGGATTTGAGGGGGCTTTACTATCAAATTCACTGGTCCAAAGATGCAATCTGATTCTTTCGGTACCATTATCTTCGATAACTAATTTGACGAATCCATTTGGGTGCTTAAAGCTTTTGTCTGCAATACTTTGAATCTTTTCATTATCTTCAATAGTATTGCTTATCCATGATGGTAAAACTTCATGAAACTTTTTCACGCGTGAAAATGCTGACACTTCTGAAATCGGCTCAGAATCTTTAATTTGAAATTCCATATTTAAACACGTCATTACAAGCTACAAACTGATATATTATAAGTTTTCTTTTTTTTGACAAAGGTAGTCGAATAAGGATTAATTACTAAAGTATTATTGTCAAAAAAATGGCATGTCCAATTAATAATTGAACAAATCATTTGTTTGATACGACAAAAAAAATACGACTGGTGCCTATAATGCGAGGCCGATCCCCAAAACGGAATCTGACTAAAGTGGTTAACGACAATAATTGCTTTTAAAGGAATGGGAAATTTTATCACTTATTTAATAGTGCTAAGGTTGATGTCTAAAGGTAATATAAATACGTTTAGAATATAAAATATTTTCTGTAATTATTTTAAACGTAAGTTATAGACAACATGTTTATAAACAGGAAAATCTATAGAACATAGTGCGCGAATGAAGTATAGACTCTAGTGTAAAGGCTTCTCGCTATACGTTTAACCGGAAATATGTGAAACTATACATCTCTTCATTCAACAAATCGCTACCTGTTCCTGATGATATTTTCAATCTGGTTGAGTTGTTCGGCGGTTAGCTGTTCGAGGTTTTGCTGGCTTAGTTTGGTGTTGTTGACCTGGATGTAGTTGTTCTGCTCGTTGATGACGGTGCCGGCGGGTTGACTGCCGGTTGCGCCGATCATATCGAGGTAGATCCTGGCGGCGCTCATATTGCCTTTGACGGCTTGTTTGAAAACGTTGGCCAATACGTTGGGGGCCATATATTTAAATTGCTCCATTTCGGCGGCGTAGGCGGGGTGCTGTTTGAACTCCTTAAAATGCTTGCAAATGGTGTGGCGGCTGAGGCCGGTTTTACGGGCCAGGTCGCTTTTAGCGGGCATGGCGCCGTTGCGCTCCATATATTCGGCAACAGCGCGGTTGATGAGGGTGTGGTTGTATTCCCAAATATCCTGTTTGGTGCTTGCGGGCAGGATGGGGTCGATCTTGTTTAAAAAATCATCGCGTTCGGCGCCTCTTAGCGTGGCCAGGGTGCGACTGGTGGCTTCGTTGAAATATTGGCGTTCGAAGGGGGTGAGGCCTTCGATGTCTCTTTCGGTGATGGTTTCGAGTGCGAGCAGGCGGTCGATCTTGTCGGCGGGGACGGGGAGGGTTGTCATGGGGTGTTGGTTGGGGTTGTTTGTATATGGTGAAGGTGGCAGGTTATTTGGGTGGTGGTGATGAACGTGCTCCGGGGACTCACCCGACGTAGCTGCGCCTGCCTACCGGCAGGCAGGCTCGTCTGCCCTCTCTACGGGAGGCCGTAAAAAGGGTGCCAGGGTTTTCGTCATGCGCATCGTTCGTTGGTGACAACACCAACGAAGGCAATGGAAGACGCGCTAGGCTGCACCAGCAATGTCCACATTCAAATATACCAAACCTGCATTGTGAATGTGGTGACACTGTTTTGTCAGTAACCAGGAAAATCATGGTTTACATGTGTTTTTGTTAACTATTTTATTATCAATTAGTTATGAAGAAAATGGGCCAAAAAGTGTAAACCATGTAAACCATGATCTGTTGCATATGGCGAGGTTTTGCGTATATTTGTGGTCCTACTAAATGGGGTCGACCGGAATTGACAGGATGGAGATAAGTAGGTAAGCATGCAGCGCGTTGGGTTAATTAGCTCTGTAATCTGAACGCTCAAACTTACAAATGGCGAAAATAACTACGCCTTGGCTGCCTAATTTAGAATTAGCATAGCCTTTGTCCCGCCGGTTTTCCGTTTCATCGGGCCGGCA
>Ga0157374_10003152_pt1 | contig 13864 bp, 13 predicted proteins | sample M25metaG_FD_115308 | JGI IMG/M metagenome (GOLD analysis project Ga0157374, IMG submission 115308) | Miscanthus rhizosphere microbial communities from Kellogg Biological Station, Michigan, USA - M2-5 metaG | ecosystem: Host-associated > Plants > Roots > Rhizosphere > Soil | place: USA: Michigan...
ATCAAGCCACGTATTTTGTTTTACAGCCGCTATAACGCCCAATGGAATGCCGGCCAACACAGCGATGATCATGGCGGCAAGTGCCAAAAGCAAGGTGCCGGGAAGAGCTTCCATTAAAATAGTACCAACTTCTCTTTTTGATTGATAAGAACGGCGGAGGTAGGGAAGTTTAATTCCAAACTTTGTATCCCCACCTATAAAAAAACCCTTAAGATTCTTTTTCCGGATCTCTTCTTTGCCATGAACACACAGAGGCGATACATCGTTGAGATAAAAAATGAATTGTTTCCATTTTGGCTGATCCAGGTAGAGCTCCTTCCGAATTCCTGCCTGTGTGGCAGAATCTCCGCTTTGCCCCATGACCAGCCTCGAAGGATCACCAATACCCTGAACTACAAAAAATACCAGTATTACAACCCCAATCAATACCAGCAGACCATACAGGGTTCTTCTTACAATATACTTTAGCATGTTTGTTTAATGTAAGTCACGATACAGTTTTAAACGGGGCATTTTTACGGTAAATAATTTTTAGCTTGTGAGATTTTTTTATAGCTCCATTTATTTATTACAGTTCCTTGTTTTAATAAGTAAAGGCAGGGATTGGTCCGGGCCGCCGTGCGAATAGCTGTAAAATCACATTCAAAAACCTGCAAATTTGAAAAGGGAGTTTTTTGTAAAGCGATCGCAGCCTCATTTAACGATGCTGTTACAATATATGCCGGAATATTTTTTTGTACGGCTCCCCTCGTTAATTCTTCAAAATCCCTGTCCCAGTCTTTTATGGGCGTAGAAAAATTTTCGCAAAACAATAAAAGGCAATACGGCTCTGCTAAAACTGCATCTGTTGAATCATTGCCTGACCGGGTTTTTAAAGAAAACCCCTTGATCGGCAGGTCTGCATTTCCTTTCCTGATAAGCTTATCAATCCTGTCTTTAAAAGTATATGTGTTCAGATCGGAGGGAAGGTCAACCGGAGAAAATTCAAATTGCTTCCCAGCCTTTTCATAGACAAATCTTATTGCAAAACTATCCTGCACTGAACCAGGCGGTGGCTTCATTTTCTCAGGGATATTATTTCCTTTTTTAAAAGGAAGACAATCTATAAGGGGCAGGTAATTCAGCACGTACCACTGTAATCCAAAGCTGAAAACCGTAACAGCTGTTATTATTCCGAAATTTGTATTACTCGAAAAATAAGGACGGATATTTTTTCTGTATTTAAAAAGGAAAATGATCAGTAAAGTCAGCGCAATATCCTTCAAAAAAGAAGTTTTTGGAGTAATGGGAATACAATCACCAAAACATCCACAATTAGTAAACTTACCCGAATAAAAAGCATACCCTGTTAAAAAAGTAAAGAAAAGGATCAATAATAACAGCAACCAGCTAAACACTTTCATTCGCCACCCCAGCAGCAAGGCGACGCCGGCAAGGATTTCAAAAGCGATCATAAATACTGAAAGTGATAGCGAGTGATCATGAAGAAACTGAAAGAGGTTGATGAGAATATCCTTAAGAAAAAATGAGCCATATTCGAGGCCGCTGTTCCATATCTCAAAGAACTCTTTCATTTTATAGCTCAGACCCAGGGGATCGTTTGCCTTTACCAGGCCCGAGAAAATAAAGAGAACCCCAACAACTATGCGTACTATCGTAATGGCTAATTTCAATTTTCTATTGGGGGTTATCTTTAACTTCAAAAATAACAACAAACGGGTAATGTTCACACTAAACTGTAATGGCAGGTTACTGGTAATTGACAAGCCACTGGTAATGGGCATCATTAACGCCACTCCTGATTCTTTTTATGAAGGCAGCCGATTTTCGGGGACAGATAAAATTTTAGTACAGGCTGAAAAAATGATCAGCGAGGGGGCAGATATTCTTGATATAGGCGGGCAAAGCACAAGACCTGGAAGTGAACAAGTTTCAATGGACACAGAACTCAGTCGCATTATCGGAAGCATTGAAGCGATCCATCAAAAATTTCCGGAAATTATTATTTCCGTCGACACTTACTACTCAACGGTGGCAAAAAAATGCATCCATGCAGGGGCAAGTATTGTAAATGATATCAGCAGTGGTACGATGGACAAAGAGATGCTTTCGACCATAGCCGCCTTCCAGGTGCCGTTTGTCGCGATGCATATGAAAGGCACTCCTCAAACGATGCAACAGCAGGCAGACTATGAAAATGTGACCCGCGAAGTACTTGATTTTTTTATCCGGAAAAAGGATGAATGTAAAACTGCCGGCATTGCCGACGTGATCATGGATCCAGGATTCGGGTTTGCAAAAACGATCGCTCACAATTTCCAGGTGCTCAAAGATCTTTCCGTGTTTAAAATGCTTGACGCTCCCCTGTTAGTAGGTCTTTCCCGAAAATCATCTGTGTATAAAACATTGGGCATCTCCCCGGAAGAAGCATTAAACGGCACAACAGTGTTAAATACCATCGCTTTAATGAATGGTGCAAATATTTTAAGAGTACATGATGTAAAGGAAGCAAAGGAAGCGATAAAGCTCTGTGGAGCGGTAAGCGGCAGATGATGACACCACTGAATCGGGCGCCGTGGCAAAATAAAAAGCAACCTTAACAGATTGCTCTAACCAAACATCATGGCGAAACAGTAGAATGCACGATGCTGTACTAACTGATAGTTTCATCGAGACCAATATATCTGGCAAAAAAAAGTAACAGGACTAAGGTCTTTTTTCAAGGGAACAGAACTATGAGGATTCTTGGATTAAAAACGGAGCCGATCTAACGATCGTGTCAGTTGATAATAAGGGCCAATAATAAAAAAGCTGAAGCAAAGTTCAGCAATTTAATTGTTTAAACAATAATTATTTTTGAAGACCCGGGAAATTATTTTGTGCCTGGTGAAGCCAGCCTTGCGTTGGTAAGTTCCACATCAAAGATCAAAGCTTCAAATGCTCTAAATGGCGGCCTGGCATTTGCTCCATATGCAAGAAAACCGGGTATATATATTGTACCCTTGCCTCCTACTTTGAATAATTTAATTCCTTCATCCCATCCCTGGATCACTGCTGCTTCGCCAAGAGGAAAGGTGTACGAGTCTGATTGAAAAACGCTGTCAGTTGCTAGTATTCTGCCGGTATATTTCACTGTCACCGTATCTTCATCTTTAACTGAGGCGCCGGTTCCCTGTTGTTTGATAACAACAAAAGTTCCCGAGCCAGTCTGCTGTGCTGTAATTTTTTTAGAAGCAAGATAGCTTTCCATATTTTTTAATTCCTTATCGATCTCGCCCGATTTACGCCAATCCTCTTCCTGCTTTGCACGCATTTCTTTTATCTGTTTTTTTTGTATTGCCATTTGCTCCTGCATTTCCTTTTGCTGACGGGGCTTGTCTTTCACCATTTCGCTATTATAGTCTTTTTGTATAGCGCTATCATTCGTAAAAACATCAAGTACTTTAAAAGTGATGACCATTCTATCACCCTTTTTAGCACCGGGTGGCAATTGATTCGCCATACCCCTTTTCAGAAAGGTATCGATCATCGATACTGTAATGGCGCTGTCTCCTTTCTTCAACATTCCGAATATTTCTACAGGAGAATAATCTGCCTCCTTAGCGGCAACGACCTTTGAATATCCCGGCATCTTTCCATAGCTGCTATATATCACCGAATCGTTAAGCTTCGTAACCACGTTGAACTTTAAGTAATTATTTTCTTTAGCAATGGGATTTTTCGAATTCCCCGAAGAGATTATTTTATATAGTAAGCCGCTTTTTGTTTTCTTATAATCTAAACTGCCACAGCCTGCAATTGTAAAAATCATTACCGTTAAGAATGATAACAAAGAAAGATTGTACTTCATTTAATTAATATTTATTGTAATAGAGATTCATTTTCTTTCATCGCCTGCTTGAATTTTTTTACCGTTTCAGCCAGTGAGTCACTGCTGCGACCGCCGGATGCATTAAAATGACCGCCGCCTTCAAAATATTTTCGCGCAAACGCATTGCAGTCAAAATCGCCCTTGCTCCGAAAACTCCATTTTCTTTCTTCATCCCTGTCAATGACCAATGCAACTAATTTCATTCCTTGTATTGACATGGGATAATTAACAAGGCCCTCGGTGTCGCCTGTTTTCATATTATACTTAAGAAGATCAGATTTTGGGATCGCGATCAAGGCCGTGTTGTATTCATAGAATATTTCCATTCTGTTCAATAACACATTGCCGATAAACCGAAGGCGATTTTCCAAAAAATTATCAAACAGTGCTTCATGAACGGGAGTATGCAGCAAGCCCTTATCTTTCAGATCGGCCACTAATCTATGAACATTTGCCGACACACTGGGAAAACGAAACGAACCGGTATCTGCAACAACACCTGCATAAATACATTCCGCCACTTCCGGAGTTATTTTGTTTTTGTGACCCGATGCAAGAATGAAATCATAGATCAATTCACAAGTTGAGCTCCTTGAAGCATCGCTAAAGCCATAATCAAAACTTTGTTCATCGGGTTCTTCATGGTGATCGATCAGGATCTTTGTACATTTCAGCAAGGCTAATTTCGGAGCCAGGTTTTTTGTGCGGTTATAATGATTAAAATCAAGACAAAAAAGCCAGTCAGCTTCATCAAGCACAGCTTCCGCCTTTTGCTTTTGCATTTCATAATCCAGCACTTTCTTACTGCCCGGCATCCAGTTTACCCAATTCGCCCAATTGGTTGGTGAAACGACAGTAACCTGGTGCCCAAACTGGATCAGGAAATTGTAAAGGCCCAGCGAAGAACCCATGGCATCTGCATCGGGTTTTTGATGCGTGGTGATCGCAATTTTCATTGGCTTGTCCAGCAAGGGAAATATTTCGTTGATGTCTTTCATGAAGTCCGCGAAGATAAGAGATTGTCGGCAGGACTGTAGTCTTAATTACAGATCAGAATATAAATTGTAAATTTATTTAACAGCATTTTATTTTTTTCATTTTTATGACAACATACAACTGGAAGCAATTCACAAAAAGGATAACCATTGATGCAGATCCGAAGAGGATCTTGAATGCCTGGTCAACGCAGCAAGGTCTTGAAAGCTGGTTTTTGCGATTGGCCCAATTCAACGACGCGGGTGGGACTTTGAGAAGAAAAGATGAACCAGTCCAAAAAGGGGATCGTTATAAATGGCTTTGGTACGGCTATTCCGATGCCATTGCGGAAGAAAAGGAAATTCTCTATACAAATGGAGAAGATGAATTGGAATTCAGCTTTTCGGGAGGATGCGTTGTCAAAGTCACAATAAAACAGGAACGTGGTGAGATCATTTGTGAGTTACAGCAAACTATGCCTATGGATGATGAAGCTGAACAACGATATTTTTTTATTGAATGCGGCAAAGGTTGGACATTTTATATGAGCAACTTAAAATCTATTCTTGAAGGCGGCATAGACCTTCGAAATAAAAATGAAGAAATTCAAAATGTGATCAACGCCTGATCTAAAGACCGCTTTCACCGCCAAAAAAATAATTTAACCGACGTGGAATAATTCTTAACCGAAATACAGTAGAGGTGGCTGTGTAGCTATTATTAACTTCACATGACTATGACAACAACCCCGAAACCATCGAAGCCGGCAGTATTCACACCTTACCAGGTTTTTATTATTGCGATGCTGGCCATACTGCAGTTTTCGATCATATTGGATTTCATGGTGCTTTCGCCTTTAGGTGCTTTGCTGATCGAGAAGCTTCATATTAAAACTGCACAGTTTGGATTGGTGGTATCGGTATATGCATTTAGTGCAGGAGCATCGGGATTGCTGGCAGCCGGCTTCGCCGATAAATTTGACAGGAAGAAATTTCTCTTGTTTTTCTACACCGGCTTTCTTGCTGGTACCTTCCTTTGCGCAATTGCTCCCAATTATCACTTCTTACTCATGGCAAGAATTGTTACAGGTTTGTTTGGGGGTGTGATCGGATCGGTAAGTTTTGCCATCATCGGCGACCTTTTTAAAATGGAGGTGCGGGGTCGGGTCATGGGCTTTGTGCAGATGGCCTTTGCAGCCAGCCAGGTTCTGGGTCTTCCCATTGGTCTTGTACTTGCAAATCATTTTGGCTGGCATGCACCTTTCTGGATGATCGCAGGTTTTGGTTCCGTTGTCGGCGTTATTATCATTATATATATGAAACCCGTTACCGATCATCTGAAAATAAAGTCTGATCAAAAAAATCCTTTCCACCATCTCATAAAAACAATCTCACAATCTCACTATGTAAGGGCATTCTTAGCAACCGCTTTATTGGCAACGGGCGGTTTTATGTTAATGCCTTTTGGCAGCGCTTTCGGGATCTTTAATCTTGGTCTTACGCAGGCCCAACTGCCAATACTCTATGGGATCACCGGGATATTTTCTATCGCGGTCGGTCCTCTTATCGGTAAACTAAGTGATAAACGGGGCAAGTATAAAGTCTTCGTTGCCGGTTCTTTAATTAGTATGGTAATGGTATCTATTTATACAAACCTCGGTGTTACACCCCTGTGGATCATCATCGCTTTGAATGTCCTGTTATTTGTTGGCATTTCTTCCAGGATGATCTCATCGTCAGCATTAATGACCGCTGTTCCCCAATCCCAGGACCGCGGAGCTTTTATGAGTATCAATGCTTCTGTTCAGCAAATTTCGGGAGGAATTGCTTCAGCCATTGCGGGACTTATCGTGGTGCAAACCAAAACTGGTGCATTAGAGTACTACAACACGCTGGGGTATGTAGTAATGGGTACGATGACGATCACTCTTGTGATGATGTACTTTCTGAACAAGTATGTTCAAAATAAAAATTCAAGGTCATTTACACCAATAATAAAAGAGGAAGTTCAATTAGTAACTGAATGAAATGATTTACCTAAAAACTGAACAATATGGCAAAGACTACGTGGGAAACTTTTACCACAACCGGTGAACAACTATTAAAAAAAATAAAGGAATTAATTGCTGAAGGCAATGTCAGGAAGATCATCATTAAAGATAAGAATGGTAAAGAGCTGATGACTTTCCCTTTGACAATTGGAGTAGTAGGAGCCATTGTGGCTCCCGTACTCGCCGCAGTTGGAGCCCTGGCAGCTTTGATTGGGGAATGTACTCTCTCAGTAGAAAGAGAAGAGGTCGATTAGGAAATGCTATTTGCAATCCTGTTTCTTTAAATTCCATTCTTCACAATTCAGCACCAAAACGGAAGCTTTCAGGTCATTTTTTATTTCCTCTGTCTTTCTCTCACGTATTTGATTGTTATAATCGTGTAAATGAATCCGAATATTCCCCGGTATTTCTATATAATGATAAACTTTTGATCTGGACGACGGATCTGAATACCGGAGGTACAATTTTTTATCCTGGTATTCGCAAAAATTATATTTTATGATATACCGACCTGCCGCAAAATGATAAAACGTATCGTATTCGTACCAATGATGAATGACAATTTTTTCTGTGCGCTGTTTTGTAAAATCATCATAAAATAAAAGATCACAACGATCATAGGTTGGTTTACCGGTGCCATACATCGTATCAACGATCACCCTTCTTTCCTCATCAACCAATACAGGTTCTAATTTATAGACCATCCCTTTCGCCACTGGCGTTTCTACGATTATCATTCCGCTGCAATCCCAGGGGCAATGCTGTGAAAAACCTTTAAAAAATACCAGGCACCCAAAAAAAGGTAGCAGAGCTTGTTTCATGGAATAAAGGTAACTACTGATTTATTACTTTATCATGACACTGGCCGGGTACTTGTTTTTTTTCAACATTTATACTAAGTGGGGTGAATAAGTAAAAATCATTATCGCATACCAATATAAGTTCTGTAACTTCACAAAAAAAGTCGCCATGAATATTTTTGTTGCTGGTTTACCTTATGATCTGGATGATGCTGAACTGGAAGAAATATTTGAAAAGTTCGGTAAAGTTAATTCTGCCAAAGTAGCTATGGATAAAGAAACGGGAAAGAGCCGTGGGTTTGGTTTTGTTGAAATGCCCGTGGAAGCAGAAGCAAAGGAAGCAATCGAGGGACTTAATAATATCTCACTTGGCAAAAAACCTCTCGTAGTAAAAGCGGCGGAAGATCGCCCGGGCGGTGGTGGTGGTGGTCACCGTAGTAGTGGCGGTGGTGGTGGTTATCGCGGAGGCGGCGGTGGTGGTGGTAGCAGAGGCGGAGGCGGCGGAGGGTATAATAAATTCAATAATAACAACCGTAATCGCTACTGATCTCGCTATAGTTTTAGCTCTCCCAATTTTTGCAATCCATACAGGATACAGGTTACATGCATAGCCTGCACGATCTTATTTTCCTTTATCAAATCTTTGACCCCGGCAATGCTATATAGCTGCACATCTATCTCCTCATTATGATCTAACTTTTGGTCATGAGTTTTTACACCACCCGTTGCCAGGAACATGTGCATCCAGTTATTATTTGTTGATGGATTGGCAGAGATCTTCCCGAGATAGTCAAATTTTTTAAACGAATAACCGGTTTCTTCCAGCAATTCCCGGGCAATGGCATCTTCCAAACTTTTATCCGTATCGTCGACACAACCACCAGGGATCTCAAGAGATATTTCCTCTAAAGCATGGCGGTATTGCTCTACCATTATCACGTTCTTATCCTCCGTAACCGGGAGAGCAGTTACCCACGTTGGAAACTCATATACATAATATGGATCAACGATCTTACCGTCGGGAGTTTCACACCTGTCTTTGCGAACAGAAAACCAGGTGTCTTTAAAAAGATATTCCGAGGAGAGAATTTTCCACTTCATGAAAAATAATCAATGCTCAATTTTCAATTTTCAATATTCAATTGAGCATTGTTAGTTGAACATTGAATATTGAGTGTTAACTATTTTCACCACCCCATCCTTTCCCTTAACGAAGTGATCTGTGCAACATGATGCTTTCCATGCCAGGCATAGTTTCCGAGAACATTCCAAAGCCTCATCGTTTTTTTATGCTCGGGATGAAAAAGTGTCCTGTTGTTCCATTCATCATCCGACACATATTTCAGGGTTTCAAACCAGCGTGCATGTAATGCATGTAATAAAGTGAGAGAAATATTGATCGGCAATTTTTGCACGTCATTCATTTCCGCCCAAAGTTTTTCGTCGTAAGGTTTAATCGTCGGGTTGTCTTCAGTGAGCGCAAGTTTCATCCTGCAATAAGCATTGATGTGGCTATCAGCAACATGATGAACTAATTGATGAACTGTCCATCCGCCTTCGCGATACGGCGTATGTAATTGTGCCTCGTCCAGGTTTAAGACTGCATTCTCCAATAAATGCGGCAGGAATTTCAGATCGGCCAACCACTCGACTTTACGTTCAATGGAAAATGGCTGCTGTTCATACTTCCCAATCGGGTACTGGGGGTCAATTGCTGTCAGTGTCATATCATTAATTTGAAATTCAGTAATTCTTAGTCTTCTCTTAAAGAGTGCCCTGTCAAATGAATAAACACATCTTCCAGGTTTGCCTTTTTTACTTCCCTGGGTCTTTCAAAACCGGAAGCAACAAGATCGTCGATCATCTGGTCGGGACTGTTCAACGCAATGATCCTGCCTGAATCGATTACTGCTACCCTATCGCATAAATATTCTGCTTCATCCATATAGTGCGTAGTAATGATCACTGTTGTCCCGCGACTACGGATCGTCCTGATCAATTCCCACAAACTTCTTCTGGCCTGCGGATCAAGACCGGTCGTTGGTTCGTCTAAGAAGATAATTTTAGGATCGTTGATAAGCGTGGTCGCAACCGAAAACCTTTGTTTTTGTCCACCACTCAATTCCTTGAATTTTGACTTTGCTTTTTCCGTGAGGTTCACCATTTGAAGCAGCTCCATTGGCTCCATGTTTTTGTTATACAGGCCGCAAAAAAGTTCGATCAGGTCAACCAAATTGAGGCCGGGGTAGTAACCGCTTGTCTGCAACTGCACGCCGATTATCTTTTTTATCTCGCCGGGTTCTTTATCAAGATCGTGCCCATCAACAAAAATTTCACCGCTTGTTTTCTGCCGCAATGTTTCAATGATTTCCAGTGTGGTTGATTTACCCGCACCATTAGGCCCCAGCATCCCGAAAATTTCATTTTCGTACACAGCGAAACTAATTCCCTTTACTGCTTCAAAACTTCCATAATTTTTTACAAGATCTTTTACTGAGATGATCGTATTCTTTTCCATAGAAGGAGCAATTTACTGCAAAATTTTTTTTGGATAATGTATTTTATGTACCGGGCGTTTGTAATCCTGTTTCACTTCCGTTGCGTCGCACACTTGTACGTTTGGTAATTCTATTCTACTTATTTTTATTCATTCACTATTATCTTTTATCTCCCTTATTTTTGAACCATGAAACAACTATTGCTATCATTCTTTATTCCATCATTCGTTTTTTCTCAAACATTTACCTCGCAGGAAATAAACAGGTACAAAGCCGAAGCGCAACGTGTCACTATTATCCGTGACAATTGGGGCATTCCTCATATATATGGAAAGTCTGATGCAGACGCTGTATTCGGGTTGCTGTATGCACAATGCGAAGAAAATTTTCAAAAAGTGGAAGAGAACAATCTTGAAATGATGGGAAGATTATCTGAAATAGGTAAAGCAGGGTTGTATGATGACCTTCAAATGCGACTTATTTATGACAGCAGCGCAGCAATAAAAGATTATAAGAATTCTCCGGGTTGGTTCAAAAAACTATTAGACGCTGCTGCTGATGGGGTGAATTATTTCCTTTACAAACATCCCGGGATCAAACCCGCCATATTAAAACATTTTGAACCCTGGTTTGCTTTGATGAGAACGAACGGAAGCATTTCGGCAACACAAACCGCGGAGTTAACCCTGGAGGATATGAAAAATTTATATCCTGCTAATGACCCATCAGTCTCTTTTCAGGAAAAAGAATTTGCAAAGGATGAAATAGAAGAAACAGGGTCGAATGGTTTCGCAGTATCCCCCTCAAAAACAAGATCGAAAGATGCGATCATTTATATTAACCCGCATGTTACTTTTTATTTCCGCACCGAAGTGCAAATGGTAAGCGATGAAGGATTGAATGCCTACGGCGCTGTAACATGGGGAACTTTTTTTGTGTTCCAGGGTTTTAATGAGCACTGCGGGTGGATGCACACGTCAAGCGATGCAGATGTAGCCGACCTCTACAGAGAAAAAATAGAAAAACACGGTGACTCGGTTTTGTACCTGTATGATGGAAAGTGGTTACCGGTGAAAACAAAGCAAGTAATCATAAATTACAAAGACAAAAATGCAGTCAGGCAACAGGCATTTACTGTATATGCTACAGGGCATGGACCCGTAATGGGAAGCAGGAATGGAAATTGGTTAAGTCTTAAAGAAAATAATCGTTCATCTGATGCTTTAATGCAATCATGGTTACGTACTAAAGCAAAAGGATTTGAAGGTTTTGAGAAAATAATGGATATGCGCTCCAACAGTTCGGACAACACCGTATTTGCAGATGACAAAGGAAATATTGCATACTGGCATGGCAACTTTATGCCGAAACGTGATCCGAATTTAGACTGGGCTCAGCCTGTTGATGGCACTACATCTTCCACTGAATGGAAAGGCCTGCATTCGCTGGATGAAATGGTACATGTTTACAATCCTCCGACCGGGTGGATACAAAATTGTAACTCCACTCCCTTCACCGTTTCTGGCAACAGCAGCCCTAAAAAAGAAAATTATCCAACCTATATGGCACCCGATCTTGAAAATTATCGTGCCATCAATGCAGAACGTTTATTAGATGAAAAAAATGATTTGACTGTAGACAGATTGATCAAAGAAGTTGGTTATAGCCATCACCTTTCGCTATTTGACGTTTTATTGCCACAGCTTTTTATTGCTTTTGATGAATTATCTGAGGCCGATTCGTTAGAACAAATTTTGTCGGAGCCCATTGATCTATTGAAAACATGGGATAAAAATTCTGCTGCTTCCTCCATAGCAACCACACTGGCTATTGAATGGGCCTCACGGATAATGAAAGATGTTTCATCAAATGAAAAATTGAATTTGCTTAATGATGTCATAAAAGACCTTCAAAAAAGATTCGGCTCGTGGAAAGTTCCATGGGGTGATATCAACAGGTATCAGAGGGTCGGGAATAGTGAAAATTTTGATGATAAGAAAGCCAGTTTGCCTGTGGGGTTGGCTTCTGCAACATGGGGTTCATTACCATCATATCAATCACGTCGCTTCAATAATTCAACTAAACGCTATGGGTTTTCGGGGAACAGCTTTATTGCCTGTGTTGAATTCGGCAAAAAAATAAAAGCCAAATCGATCGTTACCGGCGGACAATCCTTTGATCCATCATCAAAACATTTTACTGACCAGGCGGAGATGTATATTGATGGAAACTTTAAAGATGTTCTGTTTTATAAAGAAGATGTGATGAAACATGTTGAAAGGAAATATCACCCGGGCGAATAAAAAACTTATTCCAGATTCATCTTTTTCAATAACGCTCTAAATCGTGGTTCATTCCTGATTGGATCAAACACAGGGTCAACATTGAGATTATACATCCAGACGTCACGTACCTCGTATGCTTTTTCCAGCTTATTTAAGGCTTCATTATAATTGTTCATGGCAACATACACTTTAGCGAGATTATAAAGAGACTGATCAGGACATTTTGCCAAACTTTTTTCTAATTCCGACTTTGCGCTGATCTTATTTCCGGAAACAGCGTAGGCATAACTAAGAATTGTAGATCTGTAATAAAGTGTCTTGTAAACGGCCGTTGTGTCAAGTGCTTCAATTGCATGAAAAGCTTCAGGATAATTTTTTTGTGCCAGGAGGACAAATACAAGATTCCCTTGTGCAAGATGAAAAGCAGGAAAGAGAGCCAGTGTTTTCTTTAGCTGTTCATAGGATGAATCGTACTTCCCGGCATAATAATAATTTCTTCCAAGTACGTAGTTCAGATTGTTTGACAACGGATCGAGAGATAACGCTTTTTTCAATTCATTAATTCCCTGCTCTATGCTTTCTCCCGTGTATTGCAATAAATTTCCATAAAATAAATGTGCCCTGGAATAATTAGGATCATAATCAATAGCTTTTTTTAAAGTGTTTTTTGATCTTTTCCAGTCATAGTCAAATGCCGATTGTGTGAATCCTAAAGTTGTCAAAGCCTCGCTAAGGGTGCTGTCCAACAATAATGCTTTTGACGCGAAATCCTTTGCAATTGGGATTGCCTCCAATTGCGACAGTCCTTTCAGGTTTACAATATAAAGATCAGCCAGGCCAGCATAGGCCAATGCATAATTTGGATCGAGTTCAAGCGCCCTGTTGTAATTAGCCTCAGCGCTGTCATAACCTAAAGGAGTCCTTTTATCAGCGTATAAACGTCCCTTGGAATAAAATTTAAAAGCCTCAATGTTATCAGTTGGCTTTTTATTCATTCTGTCTTTTTCTGTATCAGTAAGTTTTGCATGTAGTTGCCGGGCGATCTCCTGCGCTACTTCACTCTGCATTGAAAAAATATCTTTGAGATCACGATCATATCTGTCGGCCCAAATATGTTCCTGGGTATTAGCATCGATCAGCTGTGCTGTAATGCGGACAGTATTGCCCTCCTTTTGAACGCTTCCTTCAAGATAGGCCGACACCCCAAGTATCTCCGCAATTTGATCCAAAGGCTTTTTACTATTCTTAAAAAAAACGGCTGACGTGCGGCCGATCACTTTTATATCCGCTATTTTAGCCAGTTGCGTAGTGATCTCTTCAGTGATCCCATCAATAAAACTTGCCTCCTCCGGACTGTTTGTATAATTATTAAATGGTAATATGAC
>Ga0157374_10003157_pt1 | contig 13852 bp, 5 predicted proteins | sample M25metaG_FD_115308 | JGI IMG/M metagenome (GOLD analysis project Ga0157374, IMG submission 115308) | Miscanthus rhizosphere microbial communities from Kellogg Biological Station, Michigan, USA - M2-5 metaG | ecosystem: Host-associated > Plants > Roots > Rhizosphere > Soil | place: USA: Michigan...
GAGCGCAGTTTGTGCGGGGAGAGCCGGCAGCCGTTGCTGCAAATACTGACGGAAAGCGGCGAGCGCATCGGCCGCGCGGTCGGTGGCGCTATCTAGTTCCGCTTCCTTCAAGGTCGTCTCCGGGCGCAGTGCCCGCGCCATGTCCTGCAAACGGGCCCGAATGTTATCGAGCGCCTGAATCGCGACGGTGGCGAAGGGCGCTGGCGGATTCGTTAGGTTGGCCTTTGCGCTTTTCAGGATGGCCGGGATATTTTCGAGCCGGGTAACAATTTCGCGGCTCCTTTTTTCATCGAAGGGAGCCGGGACGGTCAACGCTTCCCCCACCGGCGTGAGCGTTTGTTCGAGGTAAAAGTTAGGGTCGCGTTTCCAGCGCGGGTTCACTTCCAACTCCCAATGCAAGCGAGCCAGGGCGGAACCGAGCAATCGATAATCGACCTGTTGCGAGATTGGCCATTTGCTCGCGTCGATCTGTTTCCAGCGCGATTCGAATCCACCAAGATCCGTTTTCCGTTTCTCCATCGCCGCGGCCGACCAGTCGCGCAGGCCGCCCGGGCGCTCCAGTCGATTGACGTCATCCCCCGTGAACGGCGCGTATTGCGCACGCCATGCCCAGAAATCATCAGCGAGCGTCTGCAGCACCGTCGGCTCCTGGGCATGCAGCGGATTCGACAACAGCAGGACCGCGAGCAACAAGATCAGATTTGTTTTCATCGTTAACGATCTACTCAGCGCAATGGCAGCTGAATCATGCTCGCGTGATCGCTGTCATGAAATATTTTCACGTGCGCGGTGCGCGCATCCTTGGCGGTCTCATCGGACACTACCCCGCCCGAGTTGTAGTTCTTTTGCGTTGCGATCGAGTTTGGAGAGGAGACGATGAGCCGTAATCGGCTTCCTTTGGGCAGGCGGCGCCCGACAAAAGTGCCCGGCGCAAAATCGCAGCGCACGATTTCGCCCGGCGTCACCAACTTCGCCTCCCGCAAAGATTCGCGATAACGCAGCCGGCGCAGATCGCCCCAAAGATAAATGCTCGTTCCATCCGGCTGGATTTCGTAAAGATCGGCCTCGAAATCGGTGTCGGGCGTGTCGATGCAAAGCCAGAGGATGAGTTGGGGACAACCGATGAACTCGGTCTCCACCGGAAACGGTTCCGTGTGATAAACCAGACCATCAGCCCCAATGCTGAGCGCGTAACTTTGGTCGAGCAACGCGGTCTTTTGGTTCCGATCCGGTCCCTCAGTAACCTCACCACGATGAAGCTCTAGGGGATCGTAAACGAATTCATCAGCGCCACTTTTCGGTGGAGTTTCGAACAGCAAACCGGCCCGGAAGACGCCATGCCCATCGCCCCGGGCATCGAGGTAGAAATTGCGCGCGGGCGCGCTCGCCGCCGCGAGTGAATCGGCGTAGCGCCATTCCCCGTTCGCCCCGCTGTTGCCGGGTGCAAGCACGTAATATGCGACCTGATTTTTCAAAAATTCAGGACGCGCGCCACTCTTCATCGACCAGTCGTACCATTGCCGGTGGAGATCGTTAAGATCGAGCAGCGCGCCGGCGCCGAGTTTTACGCCATCGACTTCCTCGGTCGGTGTGCGCGTGCCGGCGTGATCCCACGGACCGATGATGAGAAAATGTTTCGCGCGCGCCTCAGCCGGCGCATTCGCCAAATGATCGTGGTAGTAGGCCATCGCGCCCATCTCATCGCCGTCGTACTGGCCGGTGATGGTTAAGACGGGCAGCCCGATCTTCTTGTATTGCTCCGTGCTTGGCGTCATCGCGTCGTAATAACTGTCCGCTACCGGATGGTTGAGAATGCGCTGGAAATTTTGTGACGGATTTCCCACGAACGAATCGAGATCGCGGAACCGGAGCTGTTTGCGATAGGCGTCGAGATACTTTGCGTTCCAAAATTTTTCGTCGGCAAAAAGATTTTGCTGGCCGGTGCGTCCGCTCGTGAGGGTGAACCAGCGCACATCGTAGGTTTGGCCGATGTTATTGGTCGATGGATAATCGAGCGGCGGATGCGCTGCCGCGACCGGCACGATGGTGCTGAGGTGGGGCGGAAATTCCTTCGCCGTCGCCCATTGATCAAAGCCGGCATAGGAACCGCCCCACATTGCGACTTTGCCGTTGCAGAAATCCTGCTGCGCCAGCCACTCCACCACGTCGTGGCCGTCTTTCGGCTCTTGTGCGAACGGCTCGAAGTCGCCGCCGGAATTGCCGCGCCCGCGCACGTCCACAAGCGCGAAGGCATAGCCGTGCGCGGCGAAATACGCTCCACGCTCATGATAGGTGTCCGAGATGTACGGGGTGAGCGTGAAGACCGCGGGAGTTTTTGCAGTCCCGCTTCTCTGGGGCAGATAAAGCGTGGCATTGAGTTGCACACCGTCGCGCATCGGAATCTTCACGCCCCAGCGAATGTCAAAATTCGTCGACGGCGGCGACGCCTTCGCGGCGGCGGAAGGCGCCGGCGTTTGCGCCCCAAGCCAACTCGCCGCGAATAACGCCGTGAGAAAGAGCAACATCCGGTTCATCGGTCGATTCAAGCGACGAACGCCGGGCGCCACAAGCAACTTCCATCCCGGCCGCGACATGGTTTGGCGTCTCATCAATACGGTTGAATTCCGCGCCGGTTGCGCGCCTAGCTTGTCATCCCGATCCGAACGCAGGGCGCAGAGGGACCTCACCCAGGGTCTCGCGCTCGAACTCGCGATTCGATTCCTGTGGGTCCAGGGCTACTCGGCACGCAACGCCACCATCGGATCGACCCGCGCCGCGCGCCGCGCAGGAAACCAGGTCGCGAGGAGAGCAGCCACGGCGAGCAGGAGAGGCGCGATGGTGAAGGCGACTGGATCCAGCGCCCCCACTTCGTAAAGCAAACCGCTCACCACTTTGCCAATCCCGACTGCGAGCAAAATGCCGATAGCAAGCCCGGCTCCGAGCATGACAAATCCTTCGCGGAGGAACATCCATTGCACGGCTCCGGGCCGAGCGCCCAAAGCCATCCGGATGCCGATCTCGCGGGTGCGCCGTGCGACCGCGTAGGCTTTCACGCCGTAGACTCCGACCACAGAGAGCCCGAGCGCAAGTCCGCCGAAGATGGAGAACAAGGCCGCACCCGCGCGCACCAGCCAGAGTTGGACGTTGCTTTCAAGATGCTGGTTGAATGTCTTGAGCGAGAGGACCACGAGCGCGGGATCGACCCCGCGCACAGTGCGGCGCAAGAGATCAGCCGTCGCTACTTCGTTGCTCTGAGACATGGAATTGAATTTGATTACGAAGAAGATGTTGCTTTGAAAACCGCGTGCGAATGGCAGGTAGATCGCGCCGCTCGGATCGCTTTCAAACAAGCCGTGACGCGTTGCCGGGACGATCCCGGCGATCTCGATCGATTCGCCCGGTTTGATCGCGCCGCTTTCATCGTTACCGGTCGCCGCGGCTCTCTCCTTTGCGCGCTCCGCTGCGCTACTGGCAAACTGGATTCGCTGTCCGAGCGCGTTGCCATCAGGCCAAAGCTTCTTCGCCAAAACTGTGTCGATGATCGCCACCGCCGGACCGCCGCCCAACCTCGCTTCCGCCGCGGTGAAAGCGCGCCCGCGGAGCAGAGGCAAACCGACGGTCGCGAAATAATCCGCGCTGACGCTGTTCCAGGTCGCGCTGAAATCGAGACCTTCGGCCGCAGTAGCCGGAGGCGCCCCGGGAGCCGGTTCGGGACCGTCTCGGCGGACCCTCTTGTCGAGCGAAACCATCCCAAATGGAATCGTGGCCGAAATGCTGGCGTGCTCGACGTCCGGGAGCGCGGCGAGCCGTTCCTGCAAGACGCGATAAAGATCGCGCCCGCGAGTTTGATCGTAACCGCTCAGCGCGGAATCGAGCTCGAGCAGAAAGGTGCGGTCGGTCTTGAGCCCGGTGTCGGCCGAGGCCGCCTTGAGCGCGCCCCTAACGAAAAGCGCGGCCGCGGTCAGAAGAGCGAGGGAGAAGGCAATTTGCGCCACCACGAGCGGATTGCGCGGCAGGAATTTCCAATGGCGAGACACGGGATCCTCCGCAGCATGTTCCTTCAGATCGGTCATGACGCCGGCTTTCGAGAGCTTGAGCGCCGGCCCGAGACCGAACCCGAGTGTGCCGAACACGCAGAATCCAAAAGTGGCAGCGAGGACAGCGGGATTCGGGCCGCCCAGCCAGACCAGATCGACTGGGAGCATCGCGCCTAACGACGCCACCAGCAGATCGGAAGACCAGAGAGCGAGGAGCAGGCCGAGCGCTCCCCCCAATAACGCCAGGACGAGACTTTCGGTGAGTAGCTGGCGCACGACCCGGCGCCGATGCGCCCCGAGTGCAAGCCGCAGAGCGAATTCCTTGCGCCGCGCTGTGCCTCGGGCCAGGAGCATATTGGCGAGGTTCAGACAGGCGACCAGTAATACGACCGCCGCCATGCTCAGGAGCAACGTCCCCAGCATCCGCACCGGGCCGTCGTGATCCGGGCTGGTGCTGGTGCCGAAGCGCGAGAGCGGCGTCGCGATAAACGTCTGGTCCTTCTGCTCAATCGGAAAAGCCTTTTCCAGGTTGGCTGCGAGTCCTTGCAACGCCGGCCGCGCCGTGGCCGCGGTAAATCCGGCTTTCAAACGCCCAAGCAGAAGCAATTGCTGCCCGCCGCGTTCGCCTAACGAGAAGTGATTCTCCGACTGAAAATTGTTCGCGACCTGATCATAGACGCCCAGCGGCAGCCAAACCTCGGGTGAGAAGATGTGCATCGTGCCGGTGAAGCCCTGGGGAAGAATGCCGACGATGGTATAGGGGCGGCCATTGATCTGAATGGAAGACCCGAGCAGGCCCGGATCGCCGCCGTGCTTCTGCCAGTAACTGTAACTGACGATAGCGACGTGCTTACCGCTGCCGGGTGTTTCTTCCGCCGGCAGAAAAGCGCGCCCGGCCACGGGTGAAACCCCGAGCACGGAGAAATAGTTCGCGCTCACGAGGTCGGCAAAGGCGCGGCGACTGTCGGCTTTCTCGCCCATGCCGATCATCGCGAGATTGTGCGCGAGAACGTCGGCGAAGACGGTGTTTTGCTCGCGGATATCCCGGTAGGTGGGATAAGAAAATCCACGAAAGAGTTTCGGATCCTTCGCATTTTGCGAGAAGATCTGCGCAATCTGCTTCGGCCGGGCATAGGCGGGTACCTGAAAAAGGAGCGCGTGGACGAGGCTGAAGATGGCGGCGTTCACGCCGATGCCCAAAGCCAGAGTGAGAATGGCGATGCTGCTGAAACCGGGAGATTTCAGGAGCATGCGCAAGGCGTAGCGAAGGTCAGAGATCATGGTGTTGTTCTATTCGTTAGGCAGGCGAGGTTTTTCTCGGGATGCCGGCCTATTCATAGCGAAGCGCAACGATCGGGTCGACCTGGGTGGCGCGGCGCGCCGGAAACCAGCAGGCGAGCACGGTAACGAGAGCCAGCGCGACGATCGCCGTGCCGAGAGCGGCCGGGTCGAGACCGCCCACGTCATAGAGGAGACTGGTCAGGGCCTGACCCGCGCCGAGCGCGCCAAAAAGACCAATGACAAGACCAATCGCGACGAGAAATAATCCGCGACCGAACGCGAGCCGGAAAACATCTCCGCGCGGCGCGCCAAGGGCGAGGCGGATGCCAAATTCTCTGGTGCGTTGGGTCACGCTTAATGCCATCACGCCATAAAGTCCGACGCTCGCCAGGACGAGTGCGAGGACGGCGAAGGAGCCAAGCAGCGTCATCGTTAGGCGACGAGTCGCGAGACTCTCGCTGATGTTCTGCTCCATCGTCGCGATGGCCGCGACCGGTTGATCGGGATCGATCCGCTGCACCTCTCGCACCACGTCGGGCGCGAGCCGGGCCGGATCGCCGCTCGCCACCCGAACGAGGAGGTTGCTATCGTGCGTCGCCAATTGCGCCGCGCAGTAATACGTCTGCGGCAAATTCAGACGGTCGAATTGCTCGCCGGGCGCCTCGGAGCGCACATGCGGGACGACTCCCACGACGGTCAAAGGTGGCGGATTTTTGTCCTCCGTCTGGTTGTCGTCGATGTGTTGTCCAATCGGATTTTTTCCCGGGAAACAGCGCGCCGCGAGCAGGTCGTCGATGATCACGGAGCGCGGCTTTTTCAACCTGTCTTCCGCGCCAAAGGCGCGCCCCCGCAGCAGCGGCATTTTCATCACCTTGAAATAGTCTGGCGTGATCACGTTCACTTCCGCCGACGGCTCCTGGCCGGGAATCGCGGGAGGCGTGCCGGTAATGTGGAACGAGCTATCCCACTCGGTATTATCGAAGGGGACGTTCTCGCCTATGGCGGCAGCGGCTACACCCGGCAACGCCTCGACTTGCTCAACCAGCCGCGCGTAGAAGCTGATGACTTTCTCGTCCGAATCATAACGCGCGACCGGAAGGGTGAGCGTCATGGTCAGGATTCCACCTGGTTCGAAACCAAGCGGCGCATTTTGCGAACGCCAGAAACTTTTCAAGGTCAGGCCGGCCCCCGCCACCAGGACGAGGGCGAGCGCGACCTGGATGACGACGAGCGCGCCCCGCGCGCGTTGCCGGCCCGCGCTGTCGCTCCCCCCGCGCGTGCCGGTTTCATGCAGGACGCCGCTGAGCGAAGCAAGGCGCGAGACTCTCCACGCCGGCCAAACGCCGACCAGGATTCCGCAAAGGAGCGCGATCGCAGTCGCAAATCCAAGCGTGAGAACATCGAGACGCGTTTCCTGGAATCGCGTCACCCGGGCCGGGCTCAAAACATGAATCGCGTCGAGACTCCAAACCGCAATGAGAATTCCGGCTGCGCCCCCGACCAACCCGAGCACCGTGCCCTCCATCAACAGCAACCGCATCAAGCGCCACCGACTCGCGCCCATGGCTGCGCGCACCGCCAGCTCTTTGCCGCGCGAGAGCGCGCGCGCCAATTGCAGGTTGGCCACATTCGCGCAGGCGATGAGAAGCACGCAGGCGACGGCGGCGAGGAGAAGATGAAGGCTTTGCCGGTAATCGCCCACCGTCGCTTCGAGGAGCGGGCGCGCATTAATCGTGCGGCCGCTGTTCGACGCCGGATAACGCCGGCTCAGGTCGCGCGCGATGTGGTCGAAATCGGCCTGCGCCTGGCGCAGCGCGACCCCGGGTTTGAGCCGGCCGAGCGCGGAGAAACCGGGATGATTGTCTCGCTGCAGGACGCTCTTATCGTTGAGCAGGTCGCCTAACGGAACAAAGACCTGCGCGCCGCGGATCACTCGCATTTCGATAGGCAGAACACCGATAATGGTGCGCGGGACGGCGGCGACGATGAGTTGTTGGCCAAGAATCTTTTTCGAGCCGCCGAAACGCCGTTGCCACAGGCCCTCACTGATGAGCGCCACTTTCGGTCCGTTCCGGACATCCTCCGCCTCGGTCAGATTGCGGCCCAGAATCGGCTGGAGCCCGACTACCCGCATCATGTTCCAGGTCATGACCCCACCCTCGACTCGCACTGGCGGCGTCGATTCATCGCGGCTCGAGAGATTCATCGAATCGCGCCGATAGAGCGCGAGATCGGTGTAGCTCTTTTGCGTGGCGCGCCAATCGAGGAAGTTGGGATAACTGACCGAGCCCGATTCGAAGATCGGCATCCGCTCGCGCAAGAGGATAAGGTTATCCGGCTCGGGATAGGGCAGCGGCCGGAGGAGGACCGCATTGACCACGCTGAAAATCGCGGTGTTGGCCCCAATTCCGAGGGCGAGCGCAACGACGGCGATGACGCTGAAAGAAGGCGACTTGATCAGCATCCGAATGGCGTAACGAAGATCGGTCAGCATGGGTCAATTCGTTAGGATATTTGTTCTATTCTGAGCGCAGAACGACGATGGGATTGACCCGCCCGGCGCGGCGCGCTGGCAACCAGCAGGCCAGCAGTGCCGCGCACGCGAGGAGGACGCTCACCCCTAAATAAATTGCGGGATCGAGCGCGTTCACCTCGAAGAGAAAACTGCCCAGCACGCGCGCGGAAAGGAGCGCGCCGAAGACTCCAATCGTCAGGCCAAGGCCAAGAAGCCGAACGCCCTGGCCCAGAATCAGCGCGTAAATATCCGAGCGTTGCGCCCCCACTGCGAAGCGGATGCCGATTTCGCGCAGGCGCCGGAGCGCGCTGTAGGCGAGCACCCCATACAAACCGATCATCGAAAGGAGGAGAGCAAGTCCGGCGAATGTGAGGAGGAGAATGCTGACGAAACGCGAAGCGGCCCACGTTTCCTGCACACGTTGGAGCATCGAGCGGACTTCGAAAACCGGTTGCGCGGGATCGATTGAGGCGACGATTTCACGCACCGGTTTTTCGAGCGAGCCGGGCGCGACGCTCGCCCTAACGAGCAGGACGTAATTGGTCCGTTCCACCTGGCGCTGCGGAAAGTAAACAACCGGCAGTGTATCGATGTCGTCGAAAGCGCGCGCTTTGATTCGCCGTACGACCCCGACGATTTGCCACATCTGATTCTTGCCCGTGTCACCCGGATCCATTCGCAACCGTTTCCCGATCGGATTCTCCCCGTGAAAAATTTGGTCGGCGAGGAGCTGGTCGATGATCGTAACCGGCGTCGTGCTGCCGGTGTCGTGCTCGTTAAAAGCCCGGCCCCGGAGGAGCGAAGCACGCATGGTCGAAAAATAGTTCGCGCTCACGACTTCGGTGTCGGCGTTAAGGGCGAGGTCGGGCGGCGGCTCAGGAGCCCCTTCGCGCAGGAACCCGGTCTGCCAGCGCGAGGTCAACGGCGGACTCGAATCGAACGCGGCATCGACCACTCCGGGCAGCGCACGAACTTTCTCGAGAACTCGTTCGGAGAAAGCAGCGATCTTTTCCGTCGAAGTATAAATGCGGAACGGCAGGTCGAGGCTGGCCGTGAGCACGCCGCGCGGTTCGAATCCCAAAGCGAGCGATTGGGTGCGCGCAAAACTTTTCAAAACCAGAGCGGCCGCGATCAGGAGCACGAGGGTCAATGCGATCTCGCCCACAACCAGCCAATGGCGCGTGCGGCGCGCACCTAATGAATCGGAACTTCCGTGCGCGCCCGCTTTGAGCGCAAGCTGGAGATCGGCCTTAGCCGCCAGGCGTGCCGGCCAGAGGCCAAAAAGAAAATTCGTCAGAAGAGCGAGGCCGAACGTGAATGCCAGCACCCGGCCATCGAGCGCCACCTCCTGCAAGCGCGGCACATTCCCCGGGCTCAGCGCGACGACGGCGTCGCGCCCCCAGAACGCGAGCATGAAACCGCAAAGTCCGCCGAGCAACGCGATCAGCAGACTTTCGGCGAGAAGTTGCCTGACGATTTGGACGCGGCTCGCACCCAGGGCACCGCGGACCGCAAATTCGCGCGCCCGCGCCGCGCCGCGGACCGCGAGCAGATTGGCCAGATTCGCGCATGCGATGAGCAGCACAAGACCGACCGCGGCGAGCAAGAGCCCGAGGTTTTTCCGATAGGGGCCGACCTGGTTTTCGAGGAGCGACTTGACTACGACGCTGATCCCGGCGTTGTCAGCGTAATATTTTCTCTCGAGACCGGCCGCGATCGACTTCATCTGCGCCTGCGCCTGCGCGACGCTGACGCCTTTTTTAAGTCGGCCCCAGGCGAAAAGGTTGGGATGCATCGAGCGCAGCCATCCGTCGGGCACACGGCGGAGCAGTGGCAGCCAGACATCGACGCCGCTCGGCGAAGTCATCTCCGGCGGCATGACGCCGAGCACGGTATAAAGCTGATCGTGCAGGTTGATGGAACGGCCGAGAACGGCCGGGTCGCGGTGAAAAGCCCGCTGCCACAAGGCGTCGCTGATGACCGCCAGGCGCTGGCCGCCCGGCTTATCTTCGTCCTCGGAAAAAACGCGCCCGATTTGCGGCTGGAGACCAATGACTTTGAAAAACGCGGCGGTGACGACAAAGCCGGAGAGGCGCTCCGGCCCGCGATTTTCGAGGCCGCTGAGATTGAATGATTCGCGGCGCCCGATGGCAAGGGATTCGAAAACGGTGCTCTCGGTTTTCCAATCGAGATAGTTAGGCCAGGAAACCGAAATTTCGGGCTGCTGCGGCGTTGCTTCCGAAAGTGTGACGATGCGATTTGCTTCCGGATAAGGCAGGGGCCGCAGCAGGACCGCATTGATCACGCTGAAGATGGCGGAGTTCGCGCCAATCCCGAGCGCGAGCGTCAAGACAGCGACGAAGGCGAAGCCCGGCGATTTCCGGAGCTGGCGGAATGCGAAACGGAGATCGTTCATAATTTTTCCTGCAGTGATTCACTCATGACGAAGAGCGATGGTTGGATTGACATTCATGGCGCGGCGGGCCGGAATGTAGCTGGCGAAGAGGGCGGTTCCGCCTAACAAAAAGACGACGCTGGCGTAGGTGAGCAGGTCGTTCGCGTCCACGCCGTAGAGCAGACTGGCGAGCAACCGCGTCGCGGCGAATGCGGCCGCCAGTCCAATGACGAGCCCGACCACCACCACACTCAGGCTTTGCCGCAAAACCATCCGCAGCATATCGCGTCGCTGTGCGCCGAGTGCCATGCGGATGCCGATCTCGCGCGTGCGCTGCGCGACGCTGTAAGCGATGACACCGTAAATTCCAATTGCCGCGAGGAGCATCGCCACGGCCGCGAAGACTGCGAGCAAGACCATGTTAAAACGCGGTTGCGCGAGACCCTGGCCGATCATCGTTTGCATCGGCACGAGGCTGGGCACAAAAACCTCCGGGTCCTGCGCATGAACGACGCGCCGGACGGCGGCGTCGATTCCGGAAAGCGACGCGCCGGCGCTGCGCAGAACGAGCCAGAGCCGGCGCGTCGGCGCTTGCGCGAGCGGCTGATACATCTCCGGCGCGGGTTGCGCGCTGAGGTCGGTTAGTTTGGAATCGGCCACCACCCCGACGACCTCGAGCGCGTCGGATTTGTTATCGCCCAGATCGAGGAGAATGTGCTGGCCGATCGGGTTCTCGTTAGGCAAAAAACGTTGCGCGAAAGTCTCGTTGATCATCGCGACGTGCTGGGCGTTTTCGTTGTCGCGCTGATCGAAGACGCGGCCGTTGCGCAACGGGATTTTCATGGTGCCGAAATAGCCGGGGAGGACGACCAGATGCGAAGCGTCGGGATGATTGCCGGGCGCGATCGGCGGTTGCCCGGCAATAGTGAAAGAGTTGTTGCTGTCGTTGCCGCTGAAAGGGAACGGATTCGCGCCACTGGCGGCTTCGACCCCCGGGAGCGCAGCGAGCCTGGGCATCAGCAGGTCAAGAAAACGCCGTTGCTGATCCGGCTCGGAATAAGTGGTTCGCGGCAGGGCGAAATTGAGCACGAGGAGGCGGCGTGGCTCGAAGCCGGGATTGGTCGCGCGCAGATTGAAGAAGCTCTTGATAAGCAAGCCCGCGCCCGCGAGGAGGAGAAGCGAGAGCGACACTTGTGAGACGACGAGGAGGGCGCGAGTGCGGGCGCCGTGCAATCCGCCGGTGGAACCTTTCGCGCCTTGTTGCAGCGACTCGTTCACGTTCGGGCGCGAGACCTGCAGGGCGGGGACGAGCCCGAAAATGAACGTGCTCAGAATCGTTAGACCAAAAGTGAAGGCGCAAACGCCGAGATTTATCCGAACGTCAGCGAGCCGCGGCACATCGCGCGGACCGAAGGTAACGAGCAGATCCGCTACCCACCAGGCCAGAACCAAACCAGCCGCCCCGCCAATCAGCGCCAGGAGAAAACTCTCGGCGAGCAGTTGCCTAACGATAAGCAAGCGGCTCGCTCCGAGAGCGGCGCGAATCCCGATCTCGCGGCTCCGGACCGCCGCCCGCGCCAGGAGAAGATTGGCGACATTCGCACAGGCGATGAGGAGGACGAGCGCGACGGCGCCGGACAAGATCAAAAGCGCCGGTCGCACATTGCCGACCATATCTTCGAGCAAAGGCCTAACGAACACGCCGCGATTGGTGTTGGTATCGGGATATTGCGCCGCCAGCCGCGCGGCGATCGTCTGCATTTCTGCCTCCGCCTGCGGCGGGCTGATCCCTGGCTTGAGCCGACCGATCAACCTCAGAAAATGCGAGCCCCGGGCCGGCACCTGCGAGGCCACCAGAGTTTCGAGCGGCTCAATGAAATCGCTTGCCTCCGCCTGCACGGGAAACTTCCAGCCCGGCGGCATGACACCAAGAAGCGTGTAGGGTCGTCCGCCGATGTTGAGCTGTTTTCCGATCACTTTGTGATCGCTCCCGAAAGCACGTTTCCAAAGGCCATGGCTAATCACGATGACGTTAGGCTGGCCCAGCTTCGCCTCCTCCGCGCTGAACCCGCGACCGAGCATCGGCGGCACGTCCATGACCTTGAAGAAGTCGCCATTGACCGCCACGCCGCTCAGCTCCTGCGCTTCGCCGACGCCGTTCAAAACCGTGCCCGCCCCAGCATAGGCCGCCATCGCGCTGAAGCTCCGGCTCTGCGCCCGGTAATCGTAAAAGTCGGGATACGAATCCGTTTCCTGCGAGTTCGGTTGCGTAACGTCTTTCCCCCAGATCATAACGAGTTGGCTGGGATTCGGAAACGAGAGCGGCCGGAGGAGAACGGTGTCGACCACGCTGAAGATGGCGCTGTTCACGCCGATCCCGAGCGCGAGCGTAAGCACGGCCACCGCGGTGAAGCCGGGAGATTTGCGAAGCTGGCGAAGGGCGAAACGAAGATCGTTCATCTTGGTGGGTTACTCGGATCGCAGGGTGACCATCGGGTTGACTCGCGAAGCGCGGCGCGCCGGAATCCAGCAAGCCAGCAGGGCGGCGCAGGCCATAACGAGCGTTACGATCGTAAAAATCAGGGGATCGTTTGCGCTCACACTGAAAAGCAAACTCTGGATCACCCGGGACGCCGCAAATGCTCCGATGAACCCGGCCGCCAGGCCGCTGCCGAGCAGAACCATTCCCTGCCGCAACATCATCGTGCGTATCTGCGAAGGCATCGCACCCAGTGCCAGGCGCACACCGATTTCGCGCATCCGGCTCAGCCCATGAAAAGCCATCACGCCATAGAGACCGACGACGGCGAGGGTCAACGCCAGGATCGCGAAACAAACGAGCAGAAAACTCATTAGCCGCGGCGTGGCCCAGGTTTCCTCGACTCGTTCCTGCATGGTCTTGAACTCGAATGCCGGTTGCGCAGGATCGAGTGATGCCACGATCTGGCGCACTGGTTTCTCGAACGATTTCGGCGGGAGCGCGGTGCGCAGCAGAACGACCAGCCCGGTCTGCGGATTCTGAGCCGCGGGGAGGTAGGCCTGCGGCAGCACCGTGACTTCATCAAAGCCGTAAACTTTCAAGTGCGGCACGACGCCCACAACGGTTCGAAATTCCTTCGCGCCTTTTTCTCCCGTCGACATCCGGATGCGCTTCCCGACCGCGGATTGCCCGGGAAAATATCGATCCGCCAGGAGTTGACCGATGATTAGGTCCGGCGCGACGCTCCGGTTGTCACGCTCTTCGAATGCCCGGCCATGCAGAAGCGGCGTCTTGAGCGTTTGAAAATACTTCGGCGTCACGACCGCCATCTCGACGGAGGGGGCCTGGCCCGGTTTGGGTTCCGGCGCGCCCTCAGGCAGAAAGCTCGTCTGCCAACCTGTCATGAGGGGCGGATTGGAAGCGAGCGCGGCACTCTCCACTCCCGGCAACCCCGCCAACTTTGCCAGCAGCGCATTGGAAAAATTCACGACTTTGGTGTGATCCGAATATGTCGGCTCGGGAAGATCCACCCGCGCCGATAACAAGAGATACGGATCGAAACCGAGCCCGAGTCCTCGGGGGTGGGCAAACTCTTGCGGGCCAAACCCGCGGGCGTGCAAAGGACGCAGGGGAACGGCACGCCC
>Ga0157374_10003159_pt1 | contig 13847 bp, 7 predicted proteins | sample M25metaG_FD_115308 | JGI IMG/M metagenome (GOLD analysis project Ga0157374, IMG submission 115308) | Miscanthus rhizosphere microbial communities from Kellogg Biological Station, Michigan, USA - M2-5 metaG | ecosystem: Host-associated > Plants > Roots > Rhizosphere > Soil | place: USA: Michigan...
GGGCTCAATGGTACAAAAACGATAATTGCTGGCCTGCGCTTTTGCACTGGTGCTAACGGCATTGAACAAAGTTGATTTCCCCACATTTGGTAATCCCACGATACCTGCTTTCAAACCCATTGTTATTATTTTAAATGTTGAATTTTTTAAATTTTAAATGCCATTTCTCCGGACTAAGGACTAAGAACTCCTGACTACGAACTCATTTTCCGGGCGCAAATATAGTGCTTTTGCATGCTGATGCGAATTCAGTTGAATCAATTAACTTCAAAGCTCAATCAAGCGGTTTATATGGCTTTAAGCAGAATCTGGAGTGCTTTTGTAATTATTGCAATAGTAGTAGGTGCAATACAGTTCATATCCGGACGCCAGCCGCAGATATTTGCGACGATGGTAACGGGTAAAAAAGCAGATCTCCCGCAGGGAATAAAAGGAGATTCTTTCCAGGTTTACAAAGGCAGTGCTACCACTACCGACCCCGTAATTGTTCGGGGATTGGACACCAGCAGCCGGGTAACAACAAAAGCGGGCATTACCTATAAACGAGACGGCAATGAAATAACAGGTTTGAGGGCGCAAGAGATAAACGGTGTGATAGCAACCTGCTGGGATGCAGTGGATATCTGTCTGAAACTGATAGGCATATTGGCATTGTTTATCGGGTTTATGAATATTGCTGAAAAAGCAGGGGGCATTCGCCTGTTGTCAAGAATTGTAGGGCCTTTTTTCTCGAGGCTTTTTCCCGGTGTACCCAAGGGACATCCGGCCATGGGACATATGATTATGAATTATTCAGCCAACCTGCTCGGACTGGATAATGCCGCGACGCCATTTGGACTAAAAGCAATGGAAAGCCTGCAAGAACTAAACCCAAGTAAGGACACCGCTTCTGATGCGCAGATTATGTTCCTCTGTTTGCACGCTGCCGGTTTGAATATTATTCCCATCAGCGTTATTGCTATTCGTGCATCGCAACATGCCAGTAATCCTACCGACGTATTTATTCCCTGTATGATTGTAACATTTGTAGGAACGATAACAGCCATGCTGGTGGTTTCCTTCAAACAAAAAATCAACGTATTGCAACCGGTGATAGTGGTATGGGTGCTGGCTATATCAGCCATTATAGCCGCACTGGTCTGGTATGTTTCCGGATTAAATGCGGCCGGTATACAATCATTCTCCAGTATTTTAAGCAATGGACTGATACTGGTTGTTTTTCTGTTGATTATCGCCGGCGGTGTATATAAAAAAATAAATGTTTTTGATGCTTTTATCGATGGCGCCCGGTCGGGTTTTGACACTGCTATACGCATCATCCCTTACCTTGTTGGCATACTGGTGGCCGTTAGTATGCTAAGGACCAGCGGCGCATTCGACGTCGTTATCAATGCAATAAAAAGTTTTTTTGCAATGCTTGGCGCTGATACCCGTTTTGTGGAAGGATTGCCTACGGCGCTGATCAGGCCGCTGAGCGGTGGCGCCTCCAGGGGAATGATGGTAAGCACTATGTCGACCTACGGTCCTGATTCTTTTGCCAGCAGGTTGTCTGGTATACTGCAGGGAGCTTCTGATACAACCTTCTATGTGATTGCGGTTTATTTCGGCTCTGTTAATATAAAAAATACCCGTTACTCAATCGGGGCCATGCTCCTGGCCGATTTGGTGGGTATTATTACCGCGATATTACTGGCTTACCTGTTTTTTGGATAAATGTTTAAACTATTTTTTGCACGAAAAGAGGCAAAGAGGCAAAGAAAAAACAATGCATTCCTTCGCGTCTTATTTTTTTCGCGTCTTTGCGTGACACCATTGCGCTTTTTTCTGCTTCGTGGTAAGTATCTGTAGTTTGGCTTAGTCAAATTTCAGCAAAGAAATCTTCCCATCCATAGTAGTCACCAGCAACTGATTGTTTGACAGCGGAAGCAGGTGAGTCACCAGGCAATTGGAAATTTTATGCTTCCACAGCAATTCCCCATTGCTGCTGTTAAGCGCCGTCGTTAGACCCGATTGACCGGGCACAAATACGATATTGTTTTTTTCTACGATGGCGGTGGGACATATTTCATACCCAAGTGATACAGATGATTTCCACGTAACCGACATTTCATTGGCCTTAGTGGAAATACCGTACAGATTTCCATCCATCGTTTTTACAAACACCAGGCTGCTATCGGCCGATAATCCCATCGATTCACGTACCCGCACATCAGGCATTTGGTTTCTCCATAACACGGATCCGGTAACGGCATCCAGTGCAGTCATATACCGGTCAGGCGCAACCAGGAAAACCCTGTTATTGGTTGCTACCGGAAAACAAGCGGCAGGGGAGAACATGCGATTAGAACTGCCATTGTTCCATATCCATTTTAATTTGCCGGTTGACAGATCAAGACAATAGAAATCATTGTTCCAGCAGCCAAAATAAATCTTGTTGTAATAGATCAACGGTTTGTCTGCCACGAAACCCTTAACGCCGTCAAAATCCCATAAAAGTTTTCCATCTTCCAGCCCAATGGCCCGAAAATGCCCATCTGACGATCCCGTATAAACGATGTTATTATAAATAACCGGATGGGCGAGTACCGCTTTCCCCGTTTGCAATTTCCATATCAGTTTTCCATTGGCAGCATCGAGGCCATAAACGTAACTGTCCGTTGAACCCGCAACTACAATACGATCGCCCACAGCGGGAATCGAGTAAACCTTACCATTCGTTGCAAACTTCCATACAGGCTTTCCACTTTTTTTATCCAGCGCCAGTATTTCCCCTTGCGTATTGGAGGTAAAAACAAACCGGCTATTTACCGTGGTACCCGAGCCAATATCATTTTTATCGTGGTAAGTCCATTTTTCCTGTACAACAGGAAAGCTGTCGTTAACAGTATACGAAGGCCGGGAAGCACGTGTGGGGGATTTATGGAGAGGAAGATTTTTAATCAGCAGATTTGCCCAGGCAGGTTTGGTAAGCAAACCTGGTATGCGTTCCTCGTATACCACGGAATCATTTTTTATAGTTACAATATTGTATCCGCCCACGGTATCTTTTGCACGCAGGTTGGAACGTCCCATCACCGCGGGAATGCCTTCGAAATTCAATTGATGATTGCTATGGCCATGGCCGCACAATATCATCTGTATGTTTTTTTGTTTCAGCAGGTCGATGGCTTCATACCAATTATTGAGGCCATCATCGAGCGGATAGTGATTCATAAAAATGAGCGGTGTGCTATCCGGGATTTTTTTAAGTGAGCTATCTAACCAGCCAATATTCTCGCGCGGAATTTGGCCGGGCCCCATATGCATGTTCGGACCGCAGGCAGTACCCAGGAAAATATATTTGCCCGCGTTGAATTGAAAGGTTTCGCTGCCAAAGATTTTTTTAAATGTGTTGGCGCCGCTTTCAGACCAGTTGCCATCGTGGTTACCGGGAATGATATGCCAGGGCTTATTGAGGCTATCGAGTATTTGTTTCGCCAGTGCTAATTCTGCATCCGCGCCAAACTCGGTGATATCACCTGAGATAACAACAAATTGGATAGCGGCATTTTCATTGATGTCTTTTACCGTTCTTCTAAGATCTTCAGCGCCGGTGCCGCTGCCGATATGAGTATCAGAGAGGTGTACAAAAACTAAAGAATCGTTTTGTGCAGACAGCGCACACATACAAAACAGCAACACCGATACGAACAATAATTTTTTAATCATATGGACAAAAAATTCCGGATTGCGGTTGATTGATGAATCAAATAAACAACCGTAGTTTTTAAAAACTACGGTTGTTACGCGGCTTACCAGCCCGGATTCTGCATGCTGCCCTGTATGGAAGCAGGGTATAGCAGTATCTGGTTGGTAGGAATAGCCGATAAATAATATTTGGGATCGATAAAGCTACGCTGGTTAGCATAAGGCACAATATAGCCATTGGCATCGATGGTCACCGAACCGTTAGCAGGCACTTTAGCACCGAGGAAAGCATCGGGGTTTGTACTGTTTGCCAAATAGCTTCCTTTTTTCCAACGCATCACATCCTGGAAACGGAAGCCGTCCATCATTAGTTCCACCCTGCGTTCGCGGCGGATCTCCCAAACCAGCGAGGTAACATCTGCATCTTTTTTAGGATCAACATAGGGAACACCGTTGGCAGTAACGTTTTGCCCGCCTGCATAAATCATCTTAGCCACACCGGCCCTTGCCCTTAACTTATTGATGGTTTTGTCGAGATCGGCCTGTACAAAAGTATATTTGCCCAGCTGATCCAGTTCTGCTGCTGCTTCTGCATAATTAAGATATACTTCCGCCAGCCAGAATAAAGGAGCGTCTGTAATACCCGTGCCAATACCAGTTGGAATGGTTTTTAATTTATTGGTATCTGGCAAAAATTTGGTAGGACGATAACCGGTACTGGTCACCAGGCTGTTTTTAATATGCCCCTTGTAATACAGATAAGTGGTATCGATGGTGAGTTTCAGGCGTTGGTCGCGGTTGGCTACCACCTTGCTAATGTCTGCATCACCCTGGTACAATGGCGAAAGGCTAATAGGCAATCCATCTGTAGCAAGATAAGACTCGACTGCATTTTTTGAAAGCCCGCTCATAGCCGTGCTGCTATAATTGTAAGCAATCAGCGAATGCGATAGCAACCCGGTTTCATATCTTTTATAAAGGATCATTTCCTTATCGGTCGACAAATCATCAGAATTATAACTGGTTTGGTAATTGGTGGCCAGCGTATAAGCGGGATTGCTGATCAAAGCCAGGGCTGCATCCATAGCTGCCTGCAAAAATTTATCTGCGTTCGGAAGAGCGAGTTCAGTATGATACTTTCTATAAGTGCCTTCATACAAACCTATTCTCGACTTGAGTGCATTGGCCACATCTTTGTTAACAGTATTCGCCAGGTCTTTTGCACGCAGGTTGGCTACGGCAAAATTGATATCACTGAGCACGCTGTCCATCACCAGCTGGCGGCTATCGCGTGGTTTATAAATTTGCGTTGAATCCGACAACTCCAGTGAATGACTGAAAAATGGTACCCCGCCAAAAGCCTGTACAAGCCGGTAATATTGTAATGCCCTGAAAAAATGGGCGATCCCTTTCCAATGATTTTTTGCCTCATCGGGCATATCCACCTGGTCTATCCGTTCCAGCATGATATTGGCCTTGCGCACATAACCAAAAAACCAATCGCCATTGCTGGCAGCAGTTGTTTGCGGGAACTGCGTAAACGTGGCAGCCGTTTGATCGTCGTGCAATGTGGGGAAATAAAAATCACCGCTGGTGGAAGAGCCGTTACCATATCCAGTAAATAAATTATAAAACTCCCACGCATAGGTGCGCACGCTGTTTTCGTTTTTCCAGTATTGCGGGTCTACCAGTGTATCCGGGTTGGTTACATCCACATATTTTTTACAGGAGATGCCCGAAACAAGCAGCAGTGCCAAAACCGGTATATATTTTTTAATCGTTTTCATTGTCAAACATTAAAATGATGAAAGGATGGTCTAAAAATTAAGTTGTACACCAAAAGAATAAGTCCTGTTAAACGGCCAGTTACGCCCGGTAAAACCACCTGTACTGCTCGCATCTACCAGTTCCGGATCAATAGGCGCTCCAACATTTGAAATGGTTGCCAGGTTTTGTCCGCTAAGAAATATCCTGAATTTTTGAATATTGTACCTGGAAAGCAAGCGGTTCGAAATGGTGTAACCGATGGTTACATTTTTCAACCGGCAATAAGCCAGGTGCAGCAAATATTTCGTCTGTGGATAGAAATTATTTCCGCCGGAAGAAATGCCGGCGATGGTGCCACTTTGATTGTTGGGGTAGAGGGCTGGATATTTGGCATCGGTATGATCAGGCTTCCAGTAATCGAGTTGGTTGGCATATAAAATATCCAGGCTCTGGTACATTGGCAATATCGTGTTTCCGACACCCCAAAGGTCGCGTTTGCCGACCCCCTGTATGAATACATCCAGATCAAAATTTTTCCAGGTACCACCCAGCCTCGCACTGTATTGGTAACGCGGTTGCGTGTTTCCGATTACTTTCAAATCGCCATGATCCTGCAGCGTCACTTTGCCGCCGTCTATTTTTCCATCACCGTTGAGATCCGCATATTTAATATCACCGGCACCGTAGCTAAAATTCCCTGATTTTAAATTTGTCTGCGTAGGTGATTTAGTGACATCATCGGCTGAAGCAAAAAAACCGGCCGTCTGAAATCCCCATATTTCACCCAGGGTTTTGCCTACATAGTTTTGTGCAGTCGAGATGGAGAAACTTGGGTTGTCCCATTTGGTAAACACGGTTTTATAGTCGGTGAATGCAAGCGTACCATATAGGTTTAAATCTTTACTGACCGGGAAATTTCCATCTATGGCCAACTCATATCCTCTCGCCCTGAAATTGCCAGCATTCACACGCGGACCAGCTATTCCAAAAGTAGCTGGCACGCTGGTAGCCTGCACCATGCCTTTTGTGTTACGCTCGTACCAGTCGAAACTAAGACCCAGGCGGTTTTTCAGGAAGCGAATATCCGCACCAAAATCAAGCGTGTTGATTCGTTCCCATTGTAATGAGTTGGCTACTGCCTGTGGCTGGCTGATATACGGTGTAAGCGCAGTTCCTGTAGGTGTTAACCAGTTAACTGTACCGCCGGTCATATTACGGAGAAAGTAAATGGAACCCAGATCCTGGTTACCGAGTTCACCATATGAACCACGCAGCTTCAATTCAGATATTACCGGTTTTATTTTTTCCATGAAACTTTCTTCGCTGATGCGGTAACCCGCAGAAGCGGACGGGAACAATGCCCAGCGATCATTCAGCGGAAAATAAGATGAACCATCGTAACGTTCATTGAACTCTAATAAATACTTGCCTTTGTAATCGTAATTGATCCTGCCAAAGAAACCGGCAAAAGCGCGTTTACCATGGCCGTTAGTGAAAAAACCATTTATACCGGATCCGTATACAAGTCCATTACCTGCTCCGGAAGTTAAAGAAAGTTCACCCTGGGTCTGATCCAATAAACCAGCCTTTGTTGCGCCGAAATTGATGGTCTCATCATCTTCTGCGTTGATGCCTACCGTTAGTTTCACATTATGATTGGATGCGAATGTATTGTTGTAAGTAGCATAAGTATTGAATGTATTTGTTTTCAGCCTGCCGGAAGCATACGTAGTTTGGTTGGCAGATGCGGCTGATACGTCAACGAGATTGAGCGCACCGGCAGTCCAGTAATCCCAGGCAACAATAGGACCTCCTGTTTCATGACGAAGCACGTTATCACGGACAATGCTGTAATCTGCCCTGATGTTCAGGTGCGGATTGATCTTAACTGTTGCCCCTAAATCGATACGCTGGTAATTGTCATTGGCATTTGCCTTGCTGGCGCCATCCAGGTAGGCTGAATTGGTGCGAAAGTATTTGCCCTGGTAAGTTCCGTAGGGAAAATAAGAACCCCAGCGCCAGAAATAATACCAGTAATCCTGGTAGTTATAGGGATAATCATAATTGTAATTCCGGTACATGGTTTTCACGCTCAGGTCGAGCCAACTGGTTGGACTGGCATTTATGCCTGCCACAATATTGTATTTACTTACTGCGTCGGGATTCATTTTAAAAATACCTTCGTCATGGCTGTACCCGCCCGATAAATAATAAGTCAGCTTATCGGTTCCACCCTGTACGCTGATATTGTGCTGCTGTGAAAAAGTATATTTATTGAGCATTTCCTTTTTTGGATCCCACACCTTATAAAAATAAGTGCGGCCATCTGATTCTACATTCCAGTCTTCGCCCTTTACCATTTCAAGCCCGTTCTTTCCGGCATAATTTTTTTTCCAGTTAATGATGCCATCGCGCAATTTCACGAGGTTCATTCCAAAGGTCTCAGGCGTCAGCACCGCTCTCACTGCTGCTTCATTCAAGCCGGCAAGTTCATCCACCGGATCGGCAAAATCAGGCAGGCTGGTAGGCGTGCTCCAGGCAAAATTGTTATTATAGCTAACGGTCATCTTCTGGTTTTTCTTTCCTGATTTGGTTTTGATCAGCACCACACCAAAAGCAGCCCTTGCTCCGTAAATGGAAGTGGACGCCGCGTCTTTGAGAACGGAAACACTTTCAATATCGTTTGGATTAACAAGCGTTAAATCCTGTGTTTCTACATTGTCTACCAGGATCAATGGCCTGCTTGAACCATTGACAGATCCAACGCCACGGATATTGATAGATGCGCCTGCGGTTAGTCCGCCATTGCCATACTGGATGGTCAGGCCAGGCACAACGCCCTGCAATGCTTTGGCGGGGTCGGTGAGGGGCTTGCTGCCAAATGTTTTGGTGATGTCTACCGTACTAACGGCACCGGTCAGGTTAGCTTTTTTCTGCGTACCATAACCCACTATTACCACATCTTCCATGGAACCAGTCTGGCCATGGCTCAGTCTGACGCTGATGAGATCACTGGTTCCTACGGCGACGTCCTGTGCCGTAAAACCAACGTAGCTCAAATGAATAATATCACCAGTAGCGGCGGTAATCGTAAACCTACCGTCCGCATTGGTTAACGTACTTTTTTTAGTACCCTTCACTGTTACGGTTACGCCAGACAGCGGAACAGAATCTTCTCCTGCCACCACGCCGGAAATGGATCTTTGCTGGGCCCGGCCCGCAAAACCTGCAGCCAGGAACCCGGAAAAGAGCAGTGCAAAAACCAATAATCTTCTCATAAAAAACTGTTTTAAATTTTAAATGAACATTGACATCCAATGTTTCCAGGGGATAGGGGTTTATTATATTATAGTGATCCCTGCTTCCCGGTAAGGTTGCAGTAATTCATTGCCGGGCGGAAGCTCGGTAATGAGTGTATCTATTTCATCGATGCCGCAAATGCGGATGGGTTGAAACGAATTTATTTTCTCTGAAATAGAAAGGCACACGGTTTTCTGCGAAGATTCTATCATGGCTTTCTTAACCTGCACCACATCCCAGTCGTTATCGGTAATACCATGCGAAGGATCGATGGAGTTTACACCCATGAGGCACAAATCAGCTTTTAGCTGTTTTATTTTTGCAATGGCATCGCCACCCACCGTAATTTTTGAATTCCTGGATACTTTATCACCTATTATAATCACGTCAATATTGGGATGGCGCAGGTATTCGAGTACAGCCGGTACACTACCCGAAATAAATGTGGCCTTTAACTGCGGCGGCAGCATCCTGGCTATTTCCAGTATGGTAGTGCCACCCGTGGTTAACACAAACATTCCGTCTTTGATGAGACTAACGGCTTTTTGTGCAATGGTCTTTTTTAAATCATGCGCATAGATTTTCTCTATGCTGCCGTGGGTGTAGTTGAAAGAATGGGAGAGGGCACCGCCATGTACTTTTATGATTCTGCCTTCATCTGCCAGTTCCTGCAGATCGCGCCGCACGGTATCTTCAGACACCTGCATTTCTTCGCTAAGGCCTGTAGACAAAACCTTATTGTGCAGGTTTACCTGGTGCAAAATAAAAGCCTGGCGTTCTTTTTTAAGCATGTTCAGCAATTAGGGTTGGTTACTATAACCGGAGATATATAAAAAAGGGGGATTAAAAACTTGATGTATTTATGGTTTGAAAGGAAAACACAAGCGATCAGAATCAATAGGAACAGATTAATTCGGTATTCAATATTAAATCAAAAACCGCATAAAAACGCAAAAAGAAAAATAATGCTGCAAAAATAGAGATCTGTTGTCCCCAAAAAGCTGCTTCAACCCATGACTTTAATATGAAACTAATTGTTGAATCATTGAAAATCACTGGTAAAGATTGGATATTTACGCAAGCGGCTGCGTTTTTTTAATTCCGCAAAAAAACGCAATTTGAAACTGATTATGAAAAAAGGTGCTTAAAGGAGCAAGGAGCAATTTCCTTTGGTTGTCTGGAAATGTAAAAATGTAGTGGGCCTGCTACCGGTTACTTGCTGATATTTTATTCTTATGATAAAGGCCGCCCAATAATTTTGGACGGCCTTTTTTATTTTCTGCGGCTAACTATACCCGCAATCCACAGCCTTCACTATTTTTTAAAGTAATCATTATACTCTGCATCGGTTGCGCAATCCCACCATACCGGCATGCTCCAGATATTCACATCGGTAGCATGGGGGTTTAAAGCAAGTGTATTGATTGAGTTGTAATTTATTTCATAGGTTGGCGGCAAAGCATAACGGCGTATCCAATATCTGACATCTGTCGGGGCAGTGCCTGTCAGTTGAGCCCCACCTGTAAACAGGGGTCCGCGCTGATAGCCGGGGTAAACAACGCCAAAACCACCCACATTACCGGCACTAAAATTAAACCGGCGCATGTCATTCCAATTTTCAATGCTGCAACCCATGGCAATATATTTCTGCAACATGATGTCTGACATGGTCAGGCCACCTGCGCCCTGAGCAATGCCATTGCTTGCGAGGTAAGTATTGATAGCGGTTTGATCCATCGGCGCCATATCAGGATTGGTGGCAGTATAACCCGCCGCCTTCCATGCGCTTAGCTTTGCCTGCATCATATCCAAATGTGCCTGAATGGCTGCACGATAGGCGGTGTAGGCATTACCCGCGTCTCCTTTTCTCATGTACACTTCTGCCTTGATGAAATTCATTTCATGGTAAGTCAGGATTTCCTGGTCGGAAACAGGGCGAACCTGGTACGAACCTGTAGATGCAACAGCACCGGCGGTAAATGCTGCGGCCGAAGGGTACCAGCTTACATCTGTTTGACCTTGTGCGGGTATGCCCGATGTGGCAATAGCGCTGCTGCGCATATTCACATAAACAGTGTCTCCTGCATACAGGTAATTGGTGCTGTTTACATAGATGGAACCGGCCTTGTACGTTACCGTTACATCATTGTTGTTTGTGGTGTAAGGCCGTCCTGCTGCAACCTGGGCCGCAATAAAATTGGCGCGATCCGTTGCATCGGCTATCGTGTATTTTATTGGAGTAGGCGCGGCCGCATAGACCGGTGTTGTAATAGAAGTGGGCCCGCCTTTCACTAGCCGGTTTGCCAAACTTAAAGGAGCACTTGCGTTTTGCGGACTATAGGAATCTACTCCTTGAGAACGTGTCCAGGCAAAAGAAGCGACCTTGCCATTGGCATCCAGTGTAATGCCGCTCATGTAAGAAGGTACAATTTTAGTCATCCGCGGATCTATTACGCCGGCGCTACGCATATTGGTCAGCAGGTTGTAATAGTATTGAGAAATACGAACCGTACTGCCATAACCTACATAATCAAAGTTGCCGTTGGTTACCACCGGGTCGCCCAGTAAATAATCGGTTACGGTACTGTTGTTGAAACCCGGTCCTACTATATTATCTGCGTTAGATTGGGGGCCTTTGGACAGGCAGTACAGAATAGAATCAGCATTATACAAATCTGCTTTTTTTGATAGTTTGAGCATGTAGCGGGCTTTTAATCCCCAGCACATTTTTACCCATTTGCTTACATCTCCGCCACTCCACAAATCCCCGGCACCTAGTGTAGGCGCTCCTGTTTCCTGTGCTTTGCCAAACAGGCCGATGGCTTCGTTCAATTTCGCCATACATCCATTAAAAATAGTTTTCCCATCGTCAGGCTTAGGACTTGGGTTGCCGGTTCCTGCCTCTTTATAAGGCATTTCGCCATACAAATCCAGCATTTCCATATAACCCAATGCATGAAAAACGTCGGCCGCCGCCATATAATGATAGGCGCCCACTTTCTGAGCGGAATTATACATATCTACAAGGTTGGAAGACACTTCTACAAACCATGTCTGATAGGAGGTGGTTGAATTGGCATTGGTACATTGCCAGGTTGTGCTGAACGTATTGGGATTGGCAGAATTAGTATAATAAACGCCTGCTATACATGAAGTGCGATAATTGGTAACGCCCGCGGTGTATTGATAAAAGTGTTCAATCCAGGGCAACCGGTTTTGAACCGATACACTTTGATTGTTTGGATTGTCTTTATCAGTATTAACATCCAGCCACTTTTTACAGGAGGTGGCACCCAGCAGCAGGCTGACGAATATGATATATTTAAAATTTTTCATGATTTTATTTTTTTCACTGATTGATTATAAAGAAACATTTATCCCGAATGTGAAAGTTCTTACTGCGGGTACACCGAGGTAATCAATGCCCTGAGAGCCCGAACCGCCTGTTCCACCTGCAGCGCTTACTTCAGGATCCATTCCTTTGTAATTGGTCCATGTAAACAAGTTGGTGCCTACTGCTGTTGCCGAAATGGCTTTGATAAATTTTGTGCTTTTCAGGATACCGGAAAAGTCATACGTCAATGACAGCGATCTTAGCTTTACCCAATTTACCGAGGTGATAAAGTTATAAGAGTTGGCGGCGTAGTTTGCCCAATACTGCTGGATCAAATTCGCACCGGCGTATGTGGTGGTGCCAATGGTATAGTTCTGGCCTGCAGTATACGTTTGTGTAAAGTCTGCTTTAGTGACACTGTTAACGCCGGTCACTGTTACTGATTGGCGATCGTTCGCCGTTGTTAATTTACTTAATCCGTTTGCCACCAAAGCATACTCTGTGCCGTTATATACATCTCCGCCTTTGCGAATGTCGAGCAGGAATGACAATGAAAGTTTCTTGTAACGGAATGTGTTATTAAAACCGCCGATGAAATCCGGTTCACGGTTACCTACAACCGCATTACCACTGGTATTAACTTTATAGAAACCGGTCGTCGGATCTACCTGGTAACGGCCATTGGGCATTTCGGCTCCTTTTGCATCGAGTTCACGGTAATAAGGCGTGCCGGTCATGCCCAGAAAATATCCTCCGTTGGGAATGGAGGCTGCTTTTATCGTTCCGAATTGTGCGTCTGTCGGATAAAAATAAGCTACGCCCGGAATGAAAGCTCCGAGCCTTCCCTTATTATAAGAATAATTCAGCATCACATCCCACTGAAAATCTTTGGTTCTGACTGGACTGCCTGAAACGGCTATTTCCATACCCTTGTTAATTACAGAACCGGAATTAAGTACGCTGAAAATAAACCCGCCGGATTGGGCAAGGCGGGGTGCGCCGATTTGATTATTCGTCTGGCTATGATAGTAAGTATAATCCAAACTTATACGGCCTTTCAAAAACCTGAATTCTCCACCGATTTCCCAACCATCCTGGATTTCTGGAATTAAATACGGATTGCCGGCAGTATACTGGTTGCCAACGCCGGTAAAAGAGCCAATACTGATAGGGGGATTTTCATACGTTAGGGTAGCATACGGATTTCCATCTTTACCAACCCTGGCCCAGCTTGCCCTTACTTTACCAAAAGAAAGAATATTATTCCTGGGCAATAATTCGGTAAAGACAAATGCGCCGCTCAGAGATGGATAGAAATAAGACTGATGATCTACAGGTATAGTAGAAGACCAGTCATTACGTGCCGTTGCAGTGAGGTACGCAATGCTTTTATATGACACACCGAATTCTCCATAAGTACCGACCAACCGCCTTCTTACTGTTCCATCCGTAAAAAATTTATTCGTGGTGGCGATATTGTTAAAACTATAGGTGCCGGCTGTAATAAAATTATATCCCCAGTGGTTCTGGGTTACAGTATTCGTATTTTCTGTCGTAGTTCCCAGCATCAGGTGCGTGTCAAAACCACCAAATGTTTTATGAAAATTGGTCATTACGGTAGTTGTAATGAAAGTCTAGTTATACAGGACTTTGCTCAACCGATCATTCTGAAAAAGCGGCATTAATGCGCAGCCCGCAGAGCTAACAGTACCGACCTTGGTAACATCTTGGTCGTAAACCCCAACCACTAACACATCCA
>Ga0157374_10003160_pt1 | contig 13844 bp, 11 predicted proteins | sample M25metaG_FD_115308 | JGI IMG/M metagenome (GOLD analysis project Ga0157374, IMG submission 115308) | Miscanthus rhizosphere microbial communities from Kellogg Biological Station, Michigan, USA - M2-5 metaG | ecosystem: Host-associated > Plants > Roots > Rhizosphere > Soil | place: USA: Michigan...
GCAGAATAATCCGTCTGCGTGGGCGTTGAAGCTCGTCTCTCCCGCCACCAGCGCTTCCCCGCACGCAATGCAGTGCGCCAGGTCCGGCAGCAAACCCATCAGCCGAGTCATCCACAATTCGAAGTACGTCAGCGGCATCCACGGCTGCTCCACCGTCGTCTGCTCCAGCACAGAAGCGACCAGCCGAAAGACTGTCTCCTGCGGATCATGTTCCGGCAGCGCCTGCTCCAGCACCTCCGCATACAGGCTCAGCACCATCAACCGAACCGCATCCACCGGCATTGAAAGCGGCGAGCGGATAATCTCCAGCTGATCCAGCCTGACCAGCTCCTGCTTCGGCTTCTCAACAAACCACGCCCGAGCCACGGTCATCGGCTCCAGCGCACCGCCAAATCGTTTGCGGCTCTTCAATGCCGCCTTCGCCACGCCCTTCATCTTCCCGTAGTCGCGCGTAAAAAAGCTGACCACCAGGTCGGACTCGTGCACCGGCCAGGTCCGCAACACCACGGCTTCCGAAGTCAGGACCGCCACAATCTTTACTCACTCATATCCGAACACATATGTATCTCGGGTGCCCCATCCAAGCTCTGCTTGGGTGGGACGCATAGTGTCTGCTCCAACTAAAGAATCTAGTTGCTATCAGCGGCCCTCTCAACGCACAAACGCGCCCGCCGCAGCGGACGCGTTTCCTAAACCACGCTCGAATCTACCGCACGCCGGACTACCGTCCGAAGTGCTCAGCGTTCTTCTGTGTAAAGTGTGCCCACTTCTCCGGCACATCGTCCTGCGCGAAGATCGCCGAAACCGGGCACGCTGGAACGCACGCGCCGCAGTCGATGCACTCGACGGGATCGATAAACAGCTGGTCAGCCGTCCCGTGATCGGCCTCGTCCTTCTTGGGGTGGATGCAATCGACCGGACACGCATCTACGCAAGCTGTGTCCTTCGTGCCGATACAAGGTTCTGCGATTACATAGGCCATTTCTGAATTTCTCCGAAGAGTTAAAGTCTCGACGCTGATAGTAGCATACGGCCCTTACCGCTGACCTCAATCCCGGCTGCCAGGTTTTGCCATGCGGGAACCCGCTGATGTCTCGAGTCTGCGAGGTCAGCTGGCACGGACTACTCCAACCCCTTCGCCTTGATCTCCCGCGCCGCTCGCATTGCCGCAAACTCTTCCGGACTCGGAAGCGGCGACAGGTCTCGCCCGGCAAAAAGGTCGTCGAAAATCTCCACCAGCTCATTGTGGATCAGCCCGTTGGAAACGAGCGTCTCTTCGCTGTTCAACCGGAATTGCCCGCCTGCAAAACCAGAAACGCGCCCGCCAGCCTCTTCCACCAGCAGAATTCCCGCTGCCGTATCCCATGTATTCAGATTGAACTCCCAGAAACCATCCAGCCGCCCCGCCGCCACATAGGCCAGGTCCAGCGCTGCCGACCCCGCTCGCCGCACACCATGCGATCGCAGTGTGATCTCGTGGTAGAAGTGGATGTTCGGATTCTGGTGCCGCTTCCGGCTCGGAAACCCCGTCGCAACCAGAGCCTCTGCCAGCGTCGCAGTTCTCGAAACCGCGATCGCCTTTCCGTTCACCGTCGCGCCCCTTCCGCGTTCCGCCACAAACAGCTCATCGCGCATCGGATCGTAGATCACCGCTGCAACGAGCTTCCCGTCGTCATCTTGCTTCTGCCCTGGTACGCGCTGCTCCAACCCCATCGACACGCAAAACTGCGGAAAGCTATGCGCGAAGTTCGTCGTCCCGTCCAGCGGGTCCACATACCAGCGGAACTCCCGGTCCAAACCTTCACGGGTGCCTTCCTCGCCGTAGATTCCATGGTCTGGAAACACCTCGCCAATTCGTGTCAGAATCAGCTTCTCCACCGTCCGGTCCGCTACCGTTACAAGATCAACATCGCCCTTGTATTCGGTGGCCACGCCCTCGGCAAAAAACTCCCGCAGACGCGCACCCGCCTCCCGGGCAATCTCCGAGGCTTTCGGCGTCCATGTCAGGCTCTGACTGTTTCCGGCAGTTCTTTCGGTCACTCGCTTGCCTTTACGGGCTGCTCCGCGCCATTGCGCGGCGTCCTCCGCTTGCCCGCCTCAGTGATCGTTTCGATCTGGTGCTTGTAGATGAACAGATTCGGTTTTCCTTCGCGAGTCAACCGGAGCATTCCATCGTCGAAATACTCAATCCAGCCGCGCACGGTCTCGCCGCCGCGCAGTTTCACCATCACTGGTACCTGGCGTTCACTCAAGGAGCGAAGATAGAGCGCCTCTTGGCCCGTTTCGCCGGGCGGAGGAGTCTTCGAGTGCCGGCGCGTAGGAATCGCAGGAGTCATAGTGCCATTTTAGATGCAACATCCGGTCGGCGCGTCTCGAGTCTCGGCCGCCCGCACTCTCCACGGTCGCGCTTGCACCTTGAACCTTCGGCGCAGGACAAACGGGTATGTTCTGTCGATACATCGCCACACCGCATCTTCAACCACACGAACGTTCTAATTCACAGGGGGATAGATATGGGAGGCTCGCGCAGGATCAAGCGCTTAGAGATTTAGCGGTTCGCGTGAACGAGATTGGCACGGGCAATCGGCGGACAAGTCGTTCGCTGTGCACGAAGAAGCACAATGTCTCCGCCCTGAACGTGCAATCAGAGACTGGATCGTCGCCTCGAATATGTTGGACCTCCCGCCGTCGGCTTCAACGGGGTTCCCTAGTCTCCTGCACCGTGCGTCAATACTGGACTGAAGCTACCGCTCAGCGGCCCGACTTGCTCCCTCCTGGTTTGCAGGTCGCGCTCCGCTGGCTGCTTTCCATCCGCATTCCTCAACCGTTCGAGAAATTGCTGCATCTGCTCCTTGTTCGCCCACCACACATGCAGTGGGTTATCGAACACCGCACTGGATTCTTCCTCGCTCAGCACAACCGAAAAAGCGACACCGTCTTCCGCCCATCGAACGACCGTAGCCTGGATGGTGAAATGATCCCCGTGCTGCTCTGGCTCTCCGCTCGTCCGCTGCAGCGTGACAGGCATCTCCGTTCCTGGTATCCAACGCTCCGCCGTTACCAGGCGAAACCCGCCCAGGCTGACGTCCCCAACCTCGAAAGGCCGCGAACCGTTTACAGTCCCCAGATATCCGACAGCAGGGGGCGTAGCGATGCGCTCTTGCTTGCGCTGGTCTGGAAAGATCTTCCGCAAAAGCCGCTTGAACAATGACTCCCTGTCCCCGCTCTTGCTCTCTCCCCCGACCCGTACCGCCGGAACCTCCCACATCTGCTCTCTCTCGCTCATGGCCGATCTCCAACGCAACTGAGGATTCAAAATCAAAACAGTCTAAGCACCGAACCGCTTCTTTTGCGGATATCCGAAGACCGCTCGGATTCCTGTTATACCCAAACACTAATGCGGATCGGTTCGGGCGTGAATCCTTCAAGAGTGGCAACCCAGTGGCTCCTTCGACTTAGCCCGGTGTTACCTGTGCTCCCATCGGTGCCGTTACGCAGGTGCGAGATCCACACAAAGAATTGGGGCTAACGCATGTCAGCCCCAGTCGATATGCCAGATTTTTGAGCGTTACTGAGTACCACTTCCGCCCGCACTGACAGGCACCATCAGCGGCGAGCGCCAATAAATTTCCCGCTACCAGCTCCAAGCTACCGGAGCGTCTAGTCGTTTATCGCCTCATACGCCAGCGTCTTTACACGGTTCTGGATATTCACATCCCCCGCCGGGTGCAGTTGCGCCATGAAGATCACGATCATTTGCTCCTTCGGATCGATGGTGAAGCTCGTATAGAAGAATCCGCCCCAGCCGTACTCGCCCGGAGATCCCAGTTCATCAATCGGCCCCTTCACTCCGTCAACGCCGAACCCCAGCCCGAATCCCTGATCCGGCCCAATCTTTCCCAGCTGATCGTGCGTCATCAACTCAACAGTTTTCCGGCTCAGCAGCCTTTTCCCGCCCGCCATTCCGTTATCCAGCATCATCTGGCAGAATCGTGCGTAGTCCTCCGCCGTCGACACCAATCCCCCACCGCCCGAAAACAACTTCTTCGGTCCCGCAATCGGATAGCTCGCGTCATACGTCAGCAGGCCATCTACAACCGGCTTATCCGGAAAGCGCGTCGCCGTTTTGTCGTCAAAAACTCCGTACGCCACCGCCAGCCGGCTCACCTTCTCCTGCGGGAGATAGAAGTACGTATCCTTCATTCCCACCTGCTCGAAGATCCGCTTGCGAAAGAACTCATCCAGCGGCATCCCTGAAACCACTTCTACCAGCCGTCCGAGCACATCCACGCCCAGCGAGTACTCCCACCGTTCGCCGGGTTGGAACAGCAACGGCTGCGCCGCAAGTCGCTTCACGTTGTCCTCGATTGTGCCGTCATACTCCAGCAGTCCCGTCGCTACGTTCGAGTCGTCATACATCTTTCCCAATGTTTCATTCCAGTTGTACGTCAACCCCGATGTATGCCGCAGCAGATCGCGAATCGTAATCTCGCGAGTCGCCGGGATTGTGTACGGCGCGCCGCCATTCGCCGGCTTCACCAGCACCTTGGGATTCTTGAACTCCGGTAGATACTTCGAGATCGGATCGCCGAGTTGAAACTTCCCTTCCTCGTACAGCATCATCACGGCAACGCTCGTAATCGGCTTCGTCATCGAGCAGATCCGGAACATCGCATCCGCGGGCATCGGCTTCCCTGCCTCGCGATCCAGCATTCCCTGCGGCTTCAGCCACGCCACCTTCCCGTGCCGCACCACCATCGTCACCGCGCCCGCAATCTGCTTGTCCTGGATGCTCTGGTCCACCGCTGCCGCAATCCGCTGCAGCCTTTCCGATGACAACCCCACCGACTCCGGTGAAGCCGTCGGCAACTGCTGCGCCACTCCCATCGCCACTGCAAGAACGGCAACACCCAGCGAAACCACCACAGACACTACGCGACTCCGTCGAATCTCGAAAATCATCGTGACTCCTTGCTTGTACCGGGACACACTCGCGCATCACTTAGCGCCGCTTCCGTCAGCAGCCAAATTCTATCCTCTCCAATTCACAGCATCCATCTCTCAACTCAGCGGGTGTCCCATCCAAGCTTTCAACTCAGCAGGTGCCCCCATCCAATATTTGCTTGGGTGGGAACGAAAACTCTGCCTCTGAGATCACCAACAACTTCCCGAAGGAACCCACAGGTAGCCCACGATGATGCGCAGCGCAACTTTGCGTTCAGACACGAAAACGATCCCAGTCCCGCAGGGATTTCCGAGTCGAGCGCAACCGCCATCCCGCAGCATAGACTTCTTCTGACCGACCTTTCCGACATGAAACTCACTTGCCTCATTCCCATCCTCATCTCGACTGCCACACTCCCAGCCCAGACCCTCAAACTCCTCCGCCTCCCCGACGCAAACTCCGCCCAACTCACCGATGGCCGTACCACCTCAGTCGTCCACATCGGCGCCCGCTTCGCCAACTGGACCCTCATGTCCATCTCCGACGAGCCCTCCTCGCCAGATCATTTCGCGGTCCTCGAAGACTTCACCACGCAAACCGGCCACCTCGCCATCGTCGACACCCGCGGCACGCGCTTCGATCTACCCAAGACCGCCGAACCCACCTGGGCCGATCCCGCCAAGCTCTACAACGGCCACAGGCTCGAAGAAGTCATCAACAGCCCCTCCGATCTCCTCGGCGACGAAGTCCTCTCCCATCCCGGCGATCCCGAATACGACACCATCGCGCCGCTCATCCCGCCCATCCAGAAACTGAACACCTACTCCTTCGTCGGCACGCCCAACACCGCCGACAAAGTCAACTTCACCTACGGCGGCCGCTCTCCCGATTTCGATCCTGCTCCCTACGACGACGCAATCCGCAAGATCCGCGAAGATGGCCGAGTCCTCGACGGCATCGTCGGCGGCTGGCTCCCCGTCCTCCGCTTCGTCTATCCCGAGTCGCCCGACAAGTGGACGGAGATGATCACCTTCGCTCCGTTCCGCACCGTCAACGGCAACAACCGCATTCAGCCCGTCTGGTATCGCATCGTCCACGTCGAGAATGGCTCCGTCGCCTGGACGCGCTACGTTGACTCCTACCATCCCTTCCCGCCGCGCACCGACTACGACCCGCGCCTCTTCTACCGTGATCTCGTCTCGCTTCGCGCCGACTGGCAGAAGCTCCTCACCCCCGCCATGAAGATCGATGTCCCCGACTTGCGCCTCGAAAACATGGCGCGGCTAAGCCTCGTCCGCGAAATGATGACCCGCATCAACGACTACCCCAAGTACGGCGTAGTCGATCGCGACTACGGCGGCAGCGAGCACGATGGTTTTCCCGACACCTTCACCGTCGACACCACCGCCATGCTCGAGTGGGGCTTGATCGATGTTGCAGGCCGCTACATCGACAACTACCTCGGCAAATTCGTCCGCGCCGACGGCTCTCTTCTTTATCGCGGACCCGAAACCGGTCAGTACGGCCGCATGCTGTCGGTGCTCGCGCAATACGTCAACTACGGCGGCGATCCCGCGCTTCTCGTCCGTCATCGCACCCGCATCGACGGCATCACTCGCCTGCTCCTCGGCATGCGCGAAAAAGCAAAACAACTTCCCCGCGAGAGTCCCGCCTATGGCATGCTCGCTGGCTGGAGCGAAGCCGACGCCTCGCTCGATCCCGACCCGCCCCGCTACATGCAGCCCTACTTCTCCAACAGCGCGGAAGCTGCGCAGGGCTTTCGCGATCTCGGCAACGTCTGGTCCCGCATCGGCAAGCAGCAGCACTCAACCGCAATCATCAACTGGGGCGAACGCCTCGTCCGCCAATCCGCCGAACTCCAATCCGATCTCCAAACCTCTATCTCTCGCTCGCTCCTCCACGATGGCAGCGAAACGATCCTGCCCTCCATCGCCGGAGTCAAGGAGCCCTTCCACGTCGTCGTTCCCCGCGACCCCACCGACCCGCAGTTCCGTTCCTATCGCGCCTACATCGAGATGATGTACTCCGGCCTCCTCACAAAAGAACAGACCGAGCAGATCGTCACCTACCGCCGCCGTCATCACGACATCATCCTCGGCATCCCCACGGCCTATGGCTACAAAACCGGCGCCGTCGCCGGCTTCCTCGCGTACGGCCATGCCTACGGCCTTATCCAGCACGATCGGAATCGCGAAGCACTCCTTCTGCTCTACTCGATCATGGCCCATCAGTACACCCGTGGCACGTGGACCGCCCCCGAAACCCGTCCCGTCTTCGACAACTCCCCTGCCGCCCCCTATTGCACTCCAGCCCAGCTCATTGTTCCGCTCATGACGAAGTGGCTCCTCGTCTTCGAAGACCCCAACTCAGACGTTCTCTGGTTCGGCAAATCCATGCCCGAGCGCTGGCTTGAAGATGGCCAGAAGGTCTCCCTATCGAGCGCCCCAACCCGGTTCGGACGTGTGGGCTTTTCGACGATCTCTCATCTGGCTGACAACAGAATCGAAGTCCGACTCGATCTCCCTGCCGGCTTCAAGGCTGCAACCAGAGTTCGCCTTCGTGCTCCCGGCCAGAGAAAACTCGTGTCGGTAACCGTGAACGGCGCGGCTACAAAGGACTTCACTTCCGACGGCACCATCTCCATCTCGCCCGCACTCGGCTCCAGAATCGCCATTACCGCCAGGTACTGACGCACCGCCGCTTCAGAGCCCGCGGCAGGCGTAAGGGAGACCGCATCCATCAGAGGGTTGACTCGGATCACGCATGCGAAAATAAATCTGTGATGTTTCGTGCGAAGCTCTTTTTTCTTCTTCTTCCCCTGGGCCTGACTGTCCCCTCCACGCTTTCCGCATTACCCGCCCCTGCAAAAGGTGATGAATCCGCCAAAGCGGGCGCCGCTCTTTTCAGCGACAAGGGCTGCACCTACTGCCACGGTTCGGTTGGACAAGGGGCAAAAAAAGGTCCCGCCGTTACCGATCTCTGGAAAGACAAGACCTGGACCGATGAAAAAATCACCGGCCAGATTCTGAACGGCGGCCAGAAGATGCCGCCCTTTCAGGATTCGGTGAGCGACGATGAGGTCAAGGATCTGATCGCTTGGCTCCGTGCAAAGAAGAAGCCGGTCCCGCCGCCCGCCCCGCAGGAGTCGGCTCCCTCAGCTCCATCGCAATAATCCGCGCTCGCGCGAATGCACTCTCTGGTTTATCGGGCAGGTCCGAGTAAAACCGTCACGCAGAGGCAACGCAGAATCGCCATCTGGACTGAACACGCTTGTCTGCGATCCCCGCAGAAGCTATCAGCCCATTAGCGCTTCTGCAGCCCTCGGCTCGGCCTCCGGCCACTTCACTCCGGTCAACTGAGTCGCGGCGTCCCAAAGCTTCTTCGCCATCACCGGATCGAGCACCCGCATGTCCGCCGCCTCCGGAGCCGGCGGCCCTATCAGCTCGGCCAGGCTCTTCGCGGGTGGTTCCGGTGCAGCTTTCGCAAGAAGATTCGCCACTGCACTGCCCCCATCTCGGCCCGCAGCTTGATTCGGCAGAAGCCCCAGTGCCCGCCGATACCATCCCATCGATGGAGTAACCTCGGTCGAGTTCGCCAGCATCGCGGCGTGCGATCCGATCGGCTGAGCCGAATTCCCCGTGACACCCCATCCCCGCTCATCGCTCTTCCGCTGCAACTCAAGAGCGAAGATCATCATCGCCAGCTTTGACTGGCTGTATGCTTTCAGCGGTGTGTACTCGCTCTGCAGATGCAGATCGTGGATGTGTATCTCTCCGTGATGCCGGCCGGTGCTCGTCAACTGCACAACCTTCGATTGCTTGCTCGCCCTCAAAACCGGCAACAATCGAGCTGTCAGCGCGAAGTGTCCCAGAAAGTTCGTTGCAAAATGCAACTCGAACCCATCGCCGGTCTGCTGTCGGTTCTGCAGCACAAGAGTGTTGGCATTGTTGATGAGCAGGTCTACAGGCCGGCCCGCCTCATTGAGCCGGCCGGCAAAATCCGCCACTGACGCCAGACTGGCAAGCTCCAGCTTTTCGAATCGAACCAGCGCATGCGGCGCCAGCGGCCGGATACGCGACAACGCCTCGTGGCCATCCGCCGTTTGCCGTCCGGTGAGGACAACGTCTGCGCCCGCGCGAGCAAGCGCCAGCGCTATATCAAATCCAATTCCGCTCGTTGAACAGGTAATGACTGCCAGTTTTCCGGTTTCCGGGGAAAAATTAGCCGCAGACTGGCGTTGCGGCCCGTTATTCTCTTGCACGTCGTTCGAAGCTCCTCAAATCTAACATCATGAATGACTAGTCACTCATGTACAGCCCTCAACTACTGGCCCGTTAAAGCCCTCCAAACCAGCTTGAATCCCATCTCCCGGCTCTCCGACTCCATCTCCTGATGCGCTGCAATGAACGCAGCCGTTGCTTCCGCCTGGGCTCGAAACATCAGAACCAGATACTCAGGCGATGCACCGCGAAGCCCGCCAATTTCGGCGCCCTCCTTGGACGTATGCAGCAGTTCCATGATCACCATGTTCGGCGCCTCGGCATCTTTCAAAAGCCTGCCGGATGACCGCAACTGCTGTTGAACCTTCAGCCTCTTCGGATACTTCTCCGCCATGTCCAGAAAGCGGTCCCATACAAAACGAAGTCGCGTACGAACATCCGCGGTGAACGGATAATCGGCCATCTCACGGTCGATCTCCTTCCGCATCTCGCGATACAGTTCGTTCAGTAAATCGTCCTTCGTTTTGAAGTAGGTGAACAGTGTTCCTTCTGCCACACCCGCAGAAGACGAAATGGCCGATGTAGGAGCGTGCCCTATTCCCCGATCCGCAAATAACTCCACCGCGGCATCGAGAATTGCTTGACGCTTTTGGTCGCTCCTCGGTCTTGCCAGGGGAAACTCCTATAAGCGACTGCTCACTCATTTATTGTATGGATAAGACGATTCCCTCGCAAGAACTTTCTTGGAGACCTTCTACCACTCGAACCCAAAGAACAAAGGCCAGTCGCAAATAGCGGCTGGCCTGTCGACCTGCAGAATTCCTCCAACAATCTCAACAGCAAAAAGTTCTTTACTGCGGCTTCGACTCAGTCGCCGCAGGAGCCTCGGTCCCCGCCACTGGAGTCGCCACGGGCCTCTTCGCCTGGAAGGTCCCGTTGTACTCAGAGAATGTCCAGTCGCCAGCCAGCCCACCCGCATCGTCCAGCTTCCCATCGAGATTCATGTCTGCCGTGGTCGCGGCCTCATCAGATGTGAACTCGAATTTGAGAACCATTTTGCCTTCCTTATAGGTGCCGGCAACGTCTGCCGGGCCCCACTTCCCTGTCACATTGCCGTCATTGTCTACCGTAAAGTCGGCATCAACATCCCGGTCTCCACCGGGTGTGGCCAGCACAAAGTGCCATTTCCCGTTGATCCCACTGCTCGCCGCATCCTGTGCATGCAGGTACGAACCACCCATCATCAGACAAACAACTGCCGCGGCCAAAACCAGAAGCTTTCTCAAATCCGTTCTCCTTTGAAGCGATTCTCCTAGAGTGTTCTGGAACTCACGATTCCGTCAACCCCTACCCTGAGAATTTGTGATCGCCTGCTCAAACCGAAACCGGCACATTGGCGACCCCCGCCGTGCCAAAGACTCTTCGATAGCGTTCGATCTCCTTCGCGGGCCCCATCGCCTTCTGATAGTTGTCCGACAATTTCACGGCTGGCCGCCCGTCAATCTCGCTCAGCTTGCAAACCAGGCTCACCGGGTCAAAGCTGTCGTTGCCCTGCGGATTGCAATCGCGAAAGTCGTTCGTCAGGTACGTCCCCCAGCCGGCGCTGAATCGAACCCGATTCTCAGGAAGCCACTTCTTCGGATCGGCAAAATCCACCGCCGCGCGAAATTCCGAGGGCTGAGCGTCATTCTGAATCGTCCCTCCAAAGTAAGCATGGAGCGCCACGATCGTTTCCACGTCCAGCCCATCCGATGCGATCAACCGCTTCGTTCGCGGATCGCGCCCACGCCTCTCAAGCCACCCGATGTACTCATCCCCCGCCACAAACGGATTCTTGCTGTCGATACGCTGACCGGTCCAGTTCGCCACCCAGTCAGGAGCGCCCTCGAGAAACTGCGTAGTCCCAAACGTATCCGGCAGCATGATCAGCAGCTCCCCTTGATATGTCTGCTGCCATAGCTCCAGCAGTCGATATTGAGATTGCTTGAGCTCTTCATCGCTGTCCGCCAGCGCCGCCAGCGCCATCGGCAACTCGTGCGCATTCGTGCCGATGGCCTCAAGATCGTGCGTGTAGGCAAGGTAAGTATTCGAGCTGCCTACAAATGTTGCGCCCAGCACGTCTCTCATCGCCGTAACCACATAGTCCTGCCACAGAAAGCTGTGCCGACGGCGTGTGCCGAAGTCGCTGACTGTCAGGCCTGGGACACCGTACAGCTTCGCCATCTTCTCCCATAGCCGCGTCTTGGCCCGTGCGTACATGATGTCGAGTTCAAGCTCAGTGAGCCTCTTCAGGTTCGATCGCGTCTTCAGCTCGTCAATCGCCGAAAGCGCATAGATCTCCCACATGGTCGTCTCGGTCCACAGTCCTTCAAACTGCAGCGAGATCTGCCCGTCCCGCACCGACAGATCGAAATCCGACAACTGGAAATCGTGCTCCAGCCAGTGCAGAAACGCCTGCTCAAAGATTCCGCGCTTCCCATAGAACGTGTTGCCAGCCAGCCAGATCAGTTCCGATTTGTGAACCCGCAACTTGCGCGTGTGCTCCAGCTGTTCGCGCAGCTCACGCACGTCGACAATCTCGCCCAGGCGCACATCATGCGAGCGGTTCATCAGCGTAAACGTCGCGCGCGTCCGCGGAAAATGCTTCCAGATAACCTGAAGCATCAGCAGCTTGTAGAAGTCTGTATCGAGCAGCGATCGCGTAATCGGATCGAGCTCCCAGTTATGGTCGTGCGCGCGCCTGGCCAGATTGATAATCACGTTGCGGCTATTCTAGCCAACGAGACCCCGGCACGAGTCGTACGAACCCTATGGCTGACTTCGTTTTTCGATGATCACGCCATGCGATTCGGCATCAGCTCGCACCCGCTCTAATACATCCTCTTGATGAGAAACGGCGACAGGCAGCTGAATCTGCCCCGGCATATAGACGGTCCACTCGAAGTGCGTTCCGCGCGGAAACTGCCCCAGCTTCGCACGAAGTTCTTCCTCGGTGAATTGCCCGTAGCCCAATATCGAAAACGTGGGTGCCTCCGGTGGATACCAGCTTGAACTGATTTGATAGGAAGTGCCCTGCCATTCCCTCATCCAGTTGCTGACCGCCCGCCGGTCATAATCGGTGAGCGCGAGCTTCTCAAGCCGAGCCAATTTTTCGGGAGGGCAAATCCAGCCGTGTCCCCACGCAATACCAGAAGCGAGCGCTTGTTCGAACCCAACCGCTCGACTGGTCTCACTTTGGAAGTCGGGTGCGGGGCGAAGATCGGCGGCCCGTCCCGCCCACTCATCGTGAAAACGCTCCAGTCGTGTCCACATTGGCTCTTCCGCATCGGCAGTTCCCCACATCGTCAAGGCAATCACCGCATCCTGCTGGACATCAGGGTCGGGATCGTTGAGTGCTTCCACGGCAATCTGCTCCGCCTTCGGAATCTGATCTCCAAGTTCTTGCAGAACCTGTGTGAAACAGCGCGTATCCTTGCGCGCAGCCATTGCGAGTCCTACTTGCTCAACACCATATTCGGGAGCTACCCGCAGCAGATACCGCAGCAGGTGCGGCTCCCATCCGCACGCCTCATGACTCCTGCTCTCAAGCATCGCTTGTACCGACGCCAGCACGGATGCATCCCCATAGCGATCGATCAGCTCATAGTCGCTCCGGTGCGCAACATAGGTCCGAACACGCTCGACAGCTTTGGGCACCGCGGTCTGGATCTGCGCCGGACTTAACACTCGGATGTTCTCGAGCGTGAGATTGCCGGTACCGCTTACAAGATCGCGAGCAATCAGGGCACTCCCCTCCGCAGGATCGAGTTCGTAGATGTGCTTAAGCGCGGCATTTCGCAGGTCATCAGGCTGCATGCAACGTGCGGGCGGCTGCGCAACAATACTGCGAAGAATTGGAAGCATCTCCGGTGTATCGATTGCCTGCCAGAAATACAGGATCATCTGCTCCTGCGTCTCAGGCGGCAAGTCCTTCCAACATGCAATCAGCGCTGGACGAATGGACTGCACAAGTGACGCATTGTTTGAACTTTGCCTGAGCATTCCATTCAGCGTCACTGCCTGCGCCGTTCCCGTCTTGTTCGACACCTTCGAAGCCAGGTCTTCAACCTCTGCTCGCATCAGCTCGTCCTGGTGAACCCTGAGCCGCTCCCAGAAATCAGTGCTTGTCGATCTGCCTTCTTCTGGAATCCATGCCGGGTCCGAGTCCGTTTGAAGTTGAACCACCATATCCAGGATTTCGCCATCGATGGCGTGCCCGGGAGCAGCATATTCGGCACGCATCGCCTTGACCACCAGATCCGGAAACGGCGAGCTGTATAGCCCGAACATCAAATCAGATTGGCCAGGTTGCTGCATCTCCCCGCTGGCAAATTTCGCCATCGCCTTTGTGGCATCGCGTGTGCCAAGAAAGCGAAGTACCCGCGCAGCATGTGCCATCTCTTCCTTCTTCGAAGAACTGCTGCCAAGTATCTCAACAGCCGCGCGAACCTGTTCCTTTTCCCATGCCTTCTCCGCCGGGATAACCTGAAACTCGGCGGTGTTCGATTTCAGACTGACACCGATTTCTCCTGCATCTGCAGTTTCTCCCCGCTCCAAACTCCTCGATACTCGACGGCTCACAACATAGAGTCGGTAGTGGCCTGGCGGGAGACGCTGCC
>Ga0157374_10003161_pt1 | contig 13843 bp, 11 predicted proteins | sample M25metaG_FD_115308 | JGI IMG/M metagenome (GOLD analysis project Ga0157374, IMG submission 115308) | Miscanthus rhizosphere microbial communities from Kellogg Biological Station, Michigan, USA - M2-5 metaG | ecosystem: Host-associated > Plants > Roots > Rhizosphere > Soil | place: USA: Michigan...
ATGCGATCTGCGAAACCAGAAGGTATCTGTTCGCGTTAAGGTTCATGGTGATAGCACCGTTTCCTCCGAGAGCGAGGCTACCGACGATGATTTCGCCCTGAATCAGGGTTCCGCTTCCAGGGCCTCCCTGGAGGGTGAGCGCCTGATACTGCGTGGGCGTGGTGGACATAGTCGCAATGGTGTTGGTGAGGTAGATCGTCCCTTGCAGGGTCATGGTCCCGCCCCCACCCATCGTGTGAGCTTGCGCAACAGTATTGCGGTTCTGGAAGAAAAGAACCCCCTTATAGACGGAATTGAGGGGCGCGCCAATCAGACTGGAGCCTCCGTTTGCCGCGATGTTGAACCTTCCGGCATTGGTGGGATCAGCCGGCAAACCGATGTTGTAGAACAAAACGTTGTTTGTCCATCCGGTTCCGGTCATTGTGTCCGCGGCTGCTCCGGTAGCCATGTTCATATCGCAGTTTGCTGCGCAGTCAATAGCGAAGCCCTTGCTGGGCTGGCTGGCATAAACGCTCTGAAGGTAGTAGATGCCCGGCATAAATACAGGTGTCGAACCCTTACCATCGATGGCGGGATTGGTGGCGTCGCCTGTGTACACCCCTGGATAGTAGAGCTGGCAGGGCTTACTCGGCGACGCTGGGCATCCACTTACGCCATTAGCCAAGGCCGTGTGCGTACCCATGGGGGCGACGTTTGTCGGAAGTGGTGGATAAGGGACATTTTCCAGGGGGTCCTGCATAAGAAGGTCGGGTTGCACATAGTGGCCGGTTGTTCCCAGGCTGAGCGGGGAGTAGGTTGTTGATGGTCCTCCGCGGGTGCCAAAGTCAGCACCTGTACCTGTAGTGCACAGACCGTTATCAGCGGGGCCGGCTTTGGAGAGATCGACGGTAGCAGAACCGCCCGCCACATAGTTTGCGGTACCGGCGTTCGAGTTTACCTGGATGCTGCGACTTGGGCCACCGCAGATTTTGACGGTCACGTTACCGTTCAATGCGAAAGAGTTCGCTAGAGTAGGGTGGGTGACCAGAATGGGGACGGGGGCGACCACATAGACGATGGCGGCAGTGGCGGTCGCCTTGACGCTGGAGACAGAGGTTCCAAGCAAACTCAGGAGAGTTGTGTTCACATTGCGATAGATTGTCGCCCGGGCGACGTTGACTGGGTAGTCTGGGGACAGGGAGACTCCCGGGGCACCTGCCGAGCCGGGATAGTCAATGGTGACGGTATCCGCAGCCGAACCGCCAAACCCATTCTTAGAGGCGAAGTAGCAGGGTGTGCGCGCGTCGGTTGTAGTGCAGGTAAAGGCTGCGTTCGTGGGGAATGCAGTCGATCCGGTAGTGTTGGTCCTGTTATAGATGCTGGTGATGGCAGCAAGGGCCGCTGAGTCTGCCGCGGTTTGCGCCATCTGACGCTGAGCATAGTAATGGGCACCATCAACCCCAAGGCCCACCGCACCAAGGAGGAAGATAGCCGACAGCACAACAATTGCCAGAACCGCTTGACCCTCTTCGTCTCTGAATCGCATGATCACTCCTTCAGAACGTAATGACGCCTCGACTAGTGCTACCGAGTGTTACTGACAAAGGGGAGTTGAAGTACCTGATAAACGGATCGTACGGATATGTTACCGACACATTGACGGCATGCCCCGCCGCGTTATCTCCATCCGGGTAAGTTACGTTAATCGTCAGCCTTGATGGGTCGAGCAGACCAGCACCGGCGAAGTTCTTGACGACGGTTTCAATCTCAGTAGTACTTCCGGGACCGCTTGGTCCCGTTGATCCCGACCCGGTCCTGAAGCCACCGTGGACGATGGCGTATCTCGCACCGACACGCGCCGAGTTTGCGACGGTGGTGTAGACGAGGACCATGCGTCCCAGCTCGAATATACCGAACAGGACGATACTGAAGAGAAAGGCGACGATAGCGAACTCGACCATATAACTGCCGCGTTCGTCTTTCAGTCTGCGTAGGCCAATCACTCTCATTAGAGTGTCCTCACGACGGCTCTGCGGTGAATGGTAGTGGGCGGAATGGTGAGGTAGACATTCAAGCCAGGAAACTGGAATGTTGCCGGGATGAAGGGGACGTAGGTGTAGGTGACGTCGACCTGAGTGAGCACATATGCGGTGGGTTCTGGGTCGTTAACAAGTCCGCTACAGGTTCCGGCCAGAGTAATGACTGTACCGTTGTTGTTTCTGCAGACGTTGATCGTAACGCTCGGATTATTGCGTAAGGACGAAACGTCATTCGTAATGAGAGCGGTCACCTGCGCCCCGGTGGCTGTAGACAACCCACCGGCGGAGGCGCCCCCGAGAGCGGCGTAGTCTGCCCCGGCGCGGGCTGCGTTAGCGACGCCGATCCAGGCGAAGAAGAATCCGCCGAAGTTGATCAGGTTGATGATCAAAAGGAAGAGAAGGGGAAGTATCAGGAGGTACTCGATGAGGGCCTGGCCCTGGTCCTCGTTGAAGCGCCGGAGAAACCTGTCGATCGTCTTCTTGTCGGCTCCGTCCTGAAGATTTTCTCTCGAGATGCGTTCGGGATCATCCGGGGTAACAAAGGTAAAGCCGACTCCATCGAAACCCTGACGAACCACCTTGGCCTTTACCATGAGACAGCGATCGGGATCATCTTCACTGACGTCCTCCCTTTGCAGCGAAACCATAACCAGGGTTCCGGGATACCAGCGCTGTTCTGTCAACAGGTACATACCGCGTCGGCTGATGTCGCGGACCGTGTGGCCCATGGGAGGGCCTCCGTCCCAATAGTGAGCGACGAGCGGCAATCTATCCTTGCGCTCGACCGTGCGTTCATCCCGGAATGTGACCCGACTAATCCACTTCATCAGTCCATTCATAGGGCCCGTCCTTGCATGCCCAAGAACCTATTTCACATCACTGCTAGGCACAGCTTCAGTGATATTCAGTTTAAGCTTTAAATCTTCAGCAAAACAGATGACAAGCTGGTCGCCCTGTTGCGTATGTGAGGAGTAGATCGTGTGGGTGGGCAGCTCCAACACGCTCTCTGCCTGCGTTTTGAGGGGACCAATGCGAAACGAGGGGAAATACTCTTCAAGGTGAATGACACGATTCTTTTCGTCGAGGTAGATGAGATCCAAAGGAAAGAGCAGGCCCAGGGTGTGAACGCCACGTGAAGGTACAACCCAGATTCCTTCGTCGGGACGAAGCCTGAGTCTTCCGATAAATCCTTTAAGGCGCGAAAAAATAGTATCAGCAGGCTTGACATTCAAGCTGAGAAAGCATTCCCGCGTTTCGTTATAAACGCAATAGGTCCTTCGTTCCATCCTTCTCCCTCCCGACTTCGACTTCCTGTCTGAATGCCGGGTATACCTAACCTTCGAGAACCACTCAAAATACACCAATGTTGCTTGCGAATCAGTTTAGTACTTCGCGATAGCTCCGCACAGAGATGTAGCAGCGACGGCCGAATGCCCGCCGATGGACTGCACGCGGAGGAGGGGGCAGCATGAAATACATGCTGCGCGCCTCCTCAGAGAGCGCATCCATCGCGCAGAAACCAAGAACTGACACCCGGCCCGGAGCCGGACCGAAGTCTAGTGAACCCGGGTACGCCGGCGGTAGATCAGGAATGCCAGTACGATGACGAACAGTACTCCGGCTACGACCCGAATAATAGTTACGTTATCCACGTTTCGTTCTCCTTCTTTCTTTGTTTAGTTTAGGTAGCGTTTGAAAGACTCGGACATGATGATGACTGCCGGGCCCAGGGTTACGAGGAACAGGGAGGGGAAAATAAACAAAACAAGCGGAAAGACCAGTTTTACCGTGGTCTTTGCAGCCTGTTCCTCCACTTTTTGCCGACGCTGGGTGCGCAGGGTATCGGAATGCACGCGAAGCGTCTTCGCGACGCTCGTTCCCAGCTGTTCGGACTGAACTAGTACGGTAACGAGGTTGCGCACACTATCCACCCCGGTACGGTCAGCAAATTGTTTCCAAGCATCGGAGCGCGGTCGACCGGCTCTCTGCTCTAGAACGACGATGCCGAGTTCGTCGCAGACAGCAGGGTGAGCCATGCTTAGCTCCTCGGCGGTGCGAGAGGTCGCCTGGTCCATGCTGAGGCCCGCCTCGATGCAAATAACAAGCAGATCGAGGACGTCCGGCAAGCCACGTTTGATCGCCGCCTGCCGCTTAGAGATGCGCCGGCCCAGCCAGAAATCGGGGGCAAGAAACCCAAGCCCCAATGCGACAGCGTAGACGAAAAACGGATTGTTGCTTGCCATGCCAGTTACGAACGCAAGCACACACAGTCCGATCGGGACCAGAACCTTCGCTCCATAGAAAAAATTGATTGCGGAATCCTTGCGATATCCAGCGCGAATGAGGCGTTGCTGGATGACGGAGACCTCTGCCTGGCTCTTGGGCAGAACTTTTTCGAGTTGCTGCACCATTCCACCGAGCGACGAGCCCGTATGCTGGATCGTGCTGAGCATACCGCCGGCGCGTCTCCCCTGCGGCGATACGACCTCGGAGATGCGCTCAAGCATCGCCTCGCGATAAAAGAGGATCAGACCGCCGCTGGCGATCAGGATGAAGATGACGAAAAAAGTGAACGCTATAACTGCCATCGTCGGTTCCTTACACTTCCATGTTGACAATCTTGCGGATGATCAAGGCGCCAGTCACGGTCATTATCGCTGACGTAACCAGAAGCTTGATGCCGATGGGGCGAGTCCACAGCAGGCTCATCGTTTGGGGGTTGAGCAAATATAGTGCAATGCCAAGGGCAATAGGCAGGAATGAGAGGATCCAGCCCGTCATTCTTCCCTGGGCGGTGTGAACACGTACCTGCCTCTTTAGTTTGAACCGCTCGCGAATGACATATGAGGCCTTATCAAGCACTTCCGCCAGATTTCCCCCGCTCTCTTTTTGGATCAAAATTGCTGTTACAACAATCCTCAGGTCCTGCAGCGGGACACGCCCCACCAGGTTTTCCATGGCGCTTCTCAGCTCAAGACCGTAGTTCTGTTCGTCGAAACAGATGCGGAACTCGTTGCTGAGGGGCTCGGGAGACTCGTAGGCGACGAGGCGAAGCGCTGCAACGAGGCTATGGCCGGCGCGAAGTCCACTGACCATCAGATCCAACGCCTCCGGCAACTCCTGCTCAATCTGCTGAAATCGTTTGTTGCGCTTGTGGATAACGAAGGCAAAAGGAGCCATCCCGATAAGGATTCCAAGCAGCACCGCAAAGATAAGGACTCCCGTTCTCGTGTAAATCAAATAGGCGGGAATAAGGAAGCAGACGGCGCACATCATGATAAGAGCTCCAGCAGTCCACTTCAGACCCGACTGATAGAGGAGAGTTTTGAGGCGCACACCAAGCTCTACTTGCACTAGCCAGCGATTCATCCACGGGAGCGCGCTAAGCAGTTCGCTTTTGCGGACATCCACCAGCTCATCCTTGGAGTCTCTTCTGCCGCTGGCCAAGGCAGCATCCAAATAGGCCTTGGCTCGCTCAGTCTGTTGAGAAGCACCGGCTCCTCCCGCTGACAGCAGCAGAGCGATGACCACGAACACCCCGACGAATACAAGCAACAAAATGACTAACATCGGTGTTTCCTCGATGCTTTAGTTAACTTCCATCGTCTGCTCGAACAGCTCGGGCGATAGGAATATTCCTGAAATCTTAAGTCGCTCAAGGAACTTGGGACGGATGCGGCTTGGCGTGAATGATCCGATGACCTTGCCATCCGGTCCGACACCCTTTCGCGAAAAGGTAAAGATATCCTGCATGCTGACGATGTTCTCTTCCATCCCCGTGATCTCGGAGATACTCACAACCTTACGGCTGCCGTCGCTCATACGCGAGACTTGAACGACGATAGAGATCGCCGAGACGATCTGCTGTCGAACGCTCTTTTCCGGCAGATTGAGGTTGCTCATTGCCACCATGGACTCAAGTCTCGTGAGAGCGTCCCTCGGCGTATTCGCATGGATCGTCGTCATGGAGCCTTCATGGCCGGTATTCATGGCCTGAAGCATGTCAAAGGCTTCTTCGCCGCGAACCTCACCGATGATGATGCGATCGGGACGCATACGCAAGCTGTTGATGAGAAGCTGTCGCTGGCGGACGGCGCCGGTGCCTTCGACGTTGGGTGGCCTGGTCTCCATGCGCACGATGTTATCGAGCGCTAGCCTGAGTTCGGCGGCGTCCTCGATGGTCACGATGCGTTCGGTCTTCGGAATGTACTGCGAGAGGATATTGAGGAAGGTCGTCTTTCCGGCTCCGGTTCCTCCGGAGATCAGAATGCTGATGCGTGCACGAACCGCCGCCGTCAAAACTTCCATCATCTCCGGAGAGATGCTCTTCAGCTCGACCAGCTGATTTGCGGCCAGAGGTCCGGTTCCGAAACGACGAATCGAGAGCGCGGGTCCGTCGAGCGCCAGCGGCGGGATTATCGCATTGACGCGCGATCCATCCGGCAGTCGAGCATCCACCATCGGAGAAGACTCATCCACGCGTCGACCCACTCGCGAGACGATGCGATCAATGATCTGCAACAGATGGCGGTCATCACGAAAAGCGGTATCGACCTGCTGAAGCTTTCCACCGCGTTCGATAAACACATGGTTCTTGTCATTGACCAGGATGTCAGAGATCGATGGATCTGCAAGCAGCGGCTCCAGCGGTCCCAAACCAAAAACCTCATCCAGCAACTCGGCTTCAACCTTGGCCTGCTCGGCAAAGTTCAGCGGAACACGCTGCGCGACAATGATCTCACTCACCATGCCGGCGACAGCCTGCCGAGCCTGGCTGGTGTTGACCCGTGACAGCTTCTCAAGGTCAAGCTTCGAGATCAGCGTCTTGTGTATCTCCGCTTTGAACTTATCGAGATCCAGTCTTTCCATACAGCCCCATTTCCCAGCTACCAAACCATTGAGTTCTCAACCGAAGATGCCAAACCGCTTTTTCTTTTCCGGACTCGACGGCGCGCCTCGCGCTGCTCTGGCCATCTGCAATATGACACGTGAGATCGGTGAGTCTTTGAGCGCCAGTGGAGTTGCTGTGTTCTGTGCGCTGCGCGCTGCCGCATAATCATTCGGAATCTTCCACTGCGCCGGCATGGTGAGCGCCTTGGTAATGCTCTGTTCGTCGATGACTAGAGAGCGCGGCGTGAAGCGATTAAGTACGATCTCGATCTCAGCGCCACTGGCCTTGAGAAGCTCCGAGATCAGGCGGTTGGAGTTGCGCAGGTCCGAGATACCCACTTGCGTGACCAGGTACACGGTCGAACCATTTTCGAAGAGCGCTTTTCCCGTCGCTCCAAACCTCGATCCTGCATCAACGACCACGTAGTCGAAGTTCTGCCTCGCTACAGATAGCAACTTCTCCACCGACTCGATGGATGCTTCGACCTCGCTGTACTGGTCAGGCGCCGCCAAAACCGAGAGGCCCGAACTGTGCTTGATCAGCAGGCTATTGAGGAAGTTGAAGTCCAGGCGCTGAAAGTTATGCAGCGCGGTCGCTGTTGAATAGTCCGAATGAACTCCGAGTTCGAGCGCAACATCGCCGAGCGGGAGGTTGAGATCAATGAGCAGGGTGGTTTCTTTGCTCTCCTGCGCCAGAGCCACGGCGAAGTTGCTGGCGATCGTGGTAGCGCCGGAACCCCCTTTGGCACCGACGAAGACGAACAGCTTTCCATTTGTCTTTTTTGTAGGCCGAGCCGCCGGTCGTCGTACGGCGGCTCGGATCATCGCCTCAGCAATGGCTCCTGAAGTGACTGGCGAGGTGAGGAACTCTCTGGCTCCTGCTCTCATGCAGCGCACCAGCATGTCGGGATAGACACGCCCGGAATAGACCATTACAGTGGCGGAGCTATTGGCACAAATGCTCTCGACCAGGTCGAGCGCGTACTCCGGATTACTGTCCAACTCAACGATGATGACGTCATAGTCAGCTTCGAGAAGCCTCGGTACGTCATCCAGCTCAGGATAGGACGCGAACTCGCGCGTAATGCTTCCGCGCAGTTCGGCCAATGCATCCGTGAGCGGTTTCCTTCGCATCTCCTCTGGAGAGATCAAGGCAATGGAAATGGTCTTGCTTCCAATCGCGTCCGTGTCCTTGGCCGAGGTCGACATCACAAATTCGCCGCTCCCTATTCCTTGCTTCATTCCGATCGGTGCAATTGGATTCGCCATTGTCCTGATAACCGAAACATCGTTGACCTACCGTGAGAAGAATGAAACAACGGTGCCGATGGCAATAGCAGGAGCGTAGGGCATCTTCCTCGTCACCGGATTATCGAGAACCAACTCGGGGTGTGGACGAAGCCCGCGCTTCCAACCGACTAGGACATCTCCCGTGCCCTTTAACATCTCTCCGACAAATCCTCCAGCGACAGCCATACAAACTGCAATGATGCCACCGGCTATGCCGGTCAAAACCAACGCCAAAAGCATCTGCGACGGGCCGATCCATACCCCGATGGCTCCGCAGAGCTTGACGTCTCCCATTCCCATGCCGCCCAGGAAAAACAGCAAGCCAAGGAAGAGTGCTCCAACGCACATCCCCTCCAGGCTTTGAACGATACCGCCGATCCCACTAGTAAAACCGGAGACGATGAATCCCGCAATGAAAAACGGGTACACCAGCCAGTTCGGAATCCTTCGACTCCGAAGATCGGTAATGGTGGCAACTGCCAGAACAATCACCGTCGGCCACCAGCTAATGGAATGCATAAGCTACAAAGCTCCACAGAACGGACAATGCATGATTCAGTGCAATTCCTCATCCAAAGCCGTAACTCATTGATGCCCCAAATTTATCAGGGCAATTTGGAGGTATTCCGGTCCATCCCGGCTGCAGGGTGTTCACGGCTGTTTACATCATGCGATGGCGAGTGCATCGACGGATACACACGCAGACTGGCCAACTGTGGCGTATGAGGAAAGAGCCGGGGCAACAAAGCGATCGAGCCAACGACAAACTCCTGGTCCCCTACCCTGATAGTCTCGAGTTCCGTGATGGGAAGCAGAGTCTTGACCGTGGCCAGATAGGACTGATCTGCCTTTTCGCCCGGCAGGGGGAACAGTACGAATCTCCGGTACTTACTCAGCGGCAGCCGCTCAAGCAGAAACGTATCCCGGCCATGCATGGCAAACGAACGAGGACCTTGATTTAGCGTGACTTCTGGGTACTGAACAACCAGGTAATCGGGCAGGTAGTAGCCAGCATGGCGATAGCCCAGAAAGTGCGAGTCAAAGGCGACCACCAGTGTGTCATCGGGCAAGCACATCTGCGGAAGGGCGGAGCGAACCGCATCCAGCCGCCGTTCGAATCGCCGGACCGACCGGTAGGAAAAGTAAAACGGCGATTGGAGATAGACCAGCACGTTGACTGAAAGGCATGCCCCGACCAGGGCGACCTTCGCCGAAGTGCCCCACCGGCTGACTTTGTACCAGGTGGAAATCCAATGCCCAAGCCAGACCGAGGCCGGCGCGATGAGTAGGAGTAAGTAGCCGCTATTGATGAACTTGAAGAAGACCAGCGTGAAGAAGCAGATGGCCGGAGCGACCCACACAACTGTGAAGTTTCTCTTCTTCGGGTCGACGTCGGCGTTCCCGAGGAGGGGCCGCGGGAGGACAAAGAGAGCCGTGCCAAATGTGAGGATTGCAACGAAAACGACAAAGCAAGCGCGGGCGATGGAGGTGGCAGGAGAGGAGTTGAAGACCGTCTCCTTCGATGGCACGACTCGCCATAGCGAGGTCAGCGCTCCCCAGTACGCGTAAAAGCCGCCACTCATGTAGAGCATCGGCAATCCCCACGCAGCTAACGTCAGCGAGAACGCCAGCACTCCTGCTACTCGCCTCCAAAGCGTGAGTTCGCGCGTGGAGTAGAGGGAATAAAGATAGAGCGGCCCGAGGAACATCAATGACGAGGGCCGGATTCCAGCAGAGATTCCGAGGACTACGCCTACCACGATCGCTAATCTTGGCCTACCGCGAGCCATTCGCCAACATAGATAGCCCACGAGCGCCGACAAGAAGGCCTCGACACCATAAGTAAGCGCGACTGTGCCATGAAACCAACCCAGCGGTGAGAAGAAAAAGACCGCGCTGGCGAAGCGCGCCGCGCCGAGGTCAAACCACTCCAGGGCGAGGAAATAGATCAGGAGGATTGTTCCGCAACTGGCGGCGGTGCTGAGGATAACGAGGGCGAGGTTCGCATCATGGGTAAAGAAATTGAGCAGGCGACCCATCTCAACGTAGAGGAAATAGCCGGGCGGATGTGGTTGATGGACCTGAGGGTCAAAGCGCGCGATGCCGAGCGCGAAGTTCACCGAATCAAGGTCATACAGTTCGCGTGTACGAAAGGCGAGGCGACTAATCGCTACCGCTGAGGCAAGTAACAGAGGTTCCCAACTCCGCGGCCAAGTCATGTAAATTGCCTCAGCAAGCCAGTTGCCGAACCACGTGTCGAGGTAACACGAAACGTGTCATTACCATAGTTACATCTAATTTGTCTCGACTTTGCCCTGTGGATCAGATAAATACTCAGTCTCTAGCCAATTTTGCGGCCTTTAGAGAAAACGGCAGCCAGAGCTGAAAAGAAAAGAAACAGGCTTTCGCGCGGAGTTTTCGATAGACGCAACGACCTGGCTGAGCAGGTGTAGTGGGGTCAACCCAGTAAGAATTCGGGGGCACCAGAAACATGATTCGGATTGGACTTTCTTCACAGGACCGCACGTTGCAGTCGCTTCTTTCTGCCTTGGGTAATGAGTTCGATGCAAGCCTGGTATCGACCGACACTGAAATCGATGAACTTTTAGATTCCCACCGGTTTGATCTTGTACTGCTCGACTTGGACGCTTACCAGGATAAGCTGCAGGAGGCTGTCGGCGTTACTAAGCAGGTCGTGGCGGCTGAGATGCCGCTGGTCGTGATGGCGAGCGATAGCCTTCGCTCCAATGCCGTCGAGCTTGTGAGGCTGGGCGCTTACAACTATTGTCGCAGGCCTCCTTCGATACGCGACCTCAAGACAACTCTTCAGCGAGCACACGAGAGTGCGGCGCTCAAGCGCGAGATTCAGGCTGTTCAGGAACGCCAGGCAGCGGGCACCGGCCATCAGATGATCGGTTCCAGCCCCCAGATGCAGCGGGTGTATGACCTGATGAATCGCGTCGCAAACATCAGCGCCACGGTGTTGGTCACCGGTGAGAGCGGAACCGGAAAAGAGCTTATCGCGAACGGGATTCACCGAATGGGCATTCGCGCAAACAAGCCTTTCGTAGCCGTTTGTTGTGGAGCTATCCCTGAGAGCCTGATCGAAGCGGAGCTATTCGGGCACGAGAAAGGTGCATTCACCGGCACGGTCGGCACCCGTGTGGGTTATCTTGAACAGGCGGGCGAGGGGACGCTGCTCCTCGATGAGATCGGAGAGCTCAGCCTCTCTACGCAGGTCAAACTTCTTCGCGTCATCCAGCAGCGCGAGTTCTGCCGCCTGGGCAGCAATAAGCTGATTCCTCTTAAGGCTCGGCTGATCTTCGCCACTCATCAGAACCTTCGGGAGAAGGTCTCTCAGGGATCGTTCCGCGAGGACTTCTATTACCGTATTAACGTAGTGGGCATCGATTCTCCTCCGCTTCGTGATCATGCCGAGGACATCCCGCACATCGCGATGTACTTCCTGCGTCATTATTCGGAGATGTATGGAAAGCCCATGGTCGACATCGATCCTTCCGCCCAGACGGCGCTGCGGAGCTATTCATGGCCCGGCAACGTGCGCGAACTGGAGAATGTTATCCAACAAGCCATCATCGTGGCTCCGACTGACACTCTGACAGTGGAAGACCTGCCGATCAGAATTCAGGAGGAGAACGTCGTCGTCAACATTGAAGATTACGAGCCTTCCGGATCGTTTGAGCGGCAGCTGCGCAGCTACAAGATCAAGCTGGCGACCACGGCGCTCCGCGAGAACCATGGAAACAAGACGCTTGCGGCGCGGAGTCTCAACATCTCCCGAGCTTATCTTCATCGCTTGATCCGCGGGACCGAACCCGACGGAATTGCCGATAATGATCTCGTCGTCGACGGAGGTCATCCGGAAGTGGAATCTGCGTGAAGAGTTCATCGGCAACCGCAGAACGGGCTCCCTTCGTGACAACGATTCATCCGATGCGAAGGATCTTCTCGTTTCCGGCGATGTTGGCCTCTCTCTTCTCGGCTCTTGCAGTGATCACGGTCCGGATGCGCTTTGACGACCCGGACATGTGGTGGCACCTGAAGATGGGCGAGCTCATCTGGACCACTCACACCATTCCCCGGACTGACCTTTTCTCCTTCACGACCAACCACCATCGCTACATTCCGCATGAGTGGCTCTCCCAGTTCGTTATCTACGGCGCCTACAAGGCAGGCGGCTACCTTGGGCTGATGGCGCTACTGTGCATACTCGCCTCGGTCCTGTTGATCGCCGGATATTGCCTCTGCTGGCTCTACTCAGGAAACGCGAAGATCTCCTTCGTCGGAGGTCTGATCATATGGATGTTTTCCACCATGGGCCTTGCGATCAGGCCACAGGTATTCGGATACATCTTCCTCATCGTCGAGCTGATCCTTCTGCACCTCGGACGAACGCGTAATGCGCGGTGGTTCTGGGGACTGCCCGTACTGTTCGCCATCTGGGTTAACACACACGGTTCATTCTTCCTTGGTCTTCTGGTTGCAGGCGTCGTTCTCGCCAGCTCGTTCTTTCATTTTCAAGCAGGCCTGCTCGTATCGCCGTCCTGGGATCCGGGGGTTCGCCGAACCCTCACATACGCATTTCTGCTATCGATTGCGGCGCTGTTCCTGAACCCGATCGGCCCAAGTCAGGTCCTATATCCCATTGACACTCTCCTGCATCAACCGCTGGGACTAAGTGCGGTGGATGAGTGGAAGCCTCTCAGCTTCAGTGATTCGCGAGCCTTCGCGCTTGTGGCCGTGATCGCAGCTTCTCTTCTGATGGTCACCGTTCGCTGGCAGGAGCTTCTCTGGGAGGAACTCCTGATTCTCGCCATGGGAACGTGGCTGGCCGCCAGCCATGAGCGCATGGTCTTCGCCTTTGGCATTCTTGCGGCGCCGATTCTCACGCGGCTCTTGAAGAATGAATGGGAAGACTATGACGTTCATCGGGACCACCCAATAGCCAATGCGGTCCTTATCGTCGCTTCGTTCATCGCGATCTATTTTGCGTTCCCCAGCAAGTCCGAACTCACCTCGCTGGTGGCGACGCAAAGTCCCGTGAAGGCCGTGGAGTTCCTTAAATCGAAACACATCTCAGGCCCGATGCTGAATGAGTACGTCTATGGCGGCTATCTCATCTGGGCGGCTCCGGAGTATCCGGTCTTTATCGATGGCCGAGCCGACGTATTTGAAGCAACCGGCGTCTTCAGCGAGTTCGGCAATTGGGCGACCCTACAAAAGCCTCCGACCGAACTATTGGACAAGTACAAGATCAATTTCTGTCTGCTTGCCCGCAGTTCCCCCATGGTGCAGGTGCTGCCGCTGGCGGGCTGGACGATGGTCTACTCCGATGACAACTCCGCAGTATTTCTGCGGGGTGTGCCTAAGACGTAACGGCATCTCCGCCACACGGCTTCGTAAAGGGATGAAGAGAAGCGCTCAATCGATTACCCTTTCTCCATAAAAGATTCGCTGCCGCCTCCGTCACGAGGTCGAAATGTGCAGCCCCTTCGAGGTCTTCCATGAAGTTGAGTACTGCTGTTCTTGGAACAGCCTTCGCGTGCCTGCTGACGCAAGCCGCCCGCGGCCAGGAGTTTACGCTCGAGCAGGCGCTGAGTGCACCATTCGCCACGGACCTCGTA
>Ga0157374_10003163_pt1 | contig 13836 bp, 12 predicted proteins | sample M25metaG_FD_115308 | JGI IMG/M metagenome (GOLD analysis project Ga0157374, IMG submission 115308) | Miscanthus rhizosphere microbial communities from Kellogg Biological Station, Michigan, USA - M2-5 metaG | ecosystem: Host-associated > Plants > Roots > Rhizosphere > Soil | place: USA: Michigan...
CTTAAAAGTGAAACAATAATCCTTTAAAAGATATTATGGTGCCTTAAAGAACGGGATTGCGTTCAACGCGTCTTTTTCTGCAGGCAATATAATACAGTTTGGATATTTCCAGCGACCGGTGGACATCATTGCCTGGTCATCTGTGGGATTGCAATCGAATAAGCCATATGCATGTCCTAAAGCATGGGCAGAGCTACCTTTCCAGCTATTCGCGTTGCTGCCTGTTAATCCATCCAAACAAGTCTCACCTTCAACGCCCAGGCTGCCTGGAAGAGTTTGCTCAGGAAAATCCGACTCCACGAAGGCAAAGTATCTATAGTTAGTGGTATCATACTTTGCACCGAGGATCTGCTTTAGTTCATATTTAATATTGTAGTAAGCATGTGCGTCACCGGTATAGCCAAGAGAATCTCCATTATTACTGTCATACCAGGTTGCATCATGTAATCCTGATAATGTATCTATGATGACGGGGTTCAATATAAATGTTTTACCACCCAGCTGTTGCTTGTACCAATCTTTTAATTCAAGCATCGATGATTTTGCTGCATTATAATAGTCAACGTTCCAGGTCTTATCTGTCGGTTTAATTAAATATACTATTGTTGAGTAAGGGATCGGGTTGACAGTGGGACTAATGCCAGGCAAAGATTCTGTTTTGGATCCATGTTCTTTGGAGCAACTATTAAAAAGAACAACTATACCTGTTACGAGAATAGAAGTGTAGACACTTGCCGGCAGCTTTCTCATTATTGTTTGTTTTAGGGTTGACGAATTTGTACGGATCAATGTTGTTAAATTGTGCACCAAATATAGAAATTAAACTATATAATTTATATCAGAAAACTACCTGGTGATGTTACGAACCGTTATGTATTTTTTCCAGAGCAATTAGAATTTATACAGTTTTGATACAGTAGATGGCTAATAATCAAGTTCTAAAATATTGCGGAATGTGTGTTCGGGTTTGTACGACCGTTACAACTTATATTTAAATTTATTGATTGGAATCATCAACTTTCCGTCATATAGATTATCCGGAGGCCTTTTATTTTCTCAGAATGATTTTTATAAGACGCTGCGACTATAATATATAAAGAAATTTAATTGTAACTATTTCGTTACCGCTTTCCATTTTACTCCCTGTAATGCATGAGCACGACCTTCACAGGCGTCGTCGATCAATGTGAGTACAAGGCTATCATCTTTAAGATCGATCTTATATTTCCCTTTTTGATCCGGACAGCCATGTTCTTCAGCATCCTGGTTAACTATCGTGAGTGTATCACCCGCGATCATGCAGCGAATCCGGATCACAACCTCTCCATTGCTATTTGTTACAAAGCTGGAATCGGATTGAATATGAAAAGTAACGGTGTCATTAATCGGAGCGTCCAGGTGAGCTTTCCAATTCCTGTTATCGATAGATTGTGCTTGAAGATGAGACAGGGTCGAAGCAAGGAGAACAATGCCAATAAATAAAAGGATCTTTTTCATAATTGATTTTTACATGGGACGTGAACTTTTGAAAACAGGTTACAGTTACCAACAGTATTCTTGCTTATGGTTGAGAGTATATTCACTCTAGGTGTTTTTCGCAAAAATGCACCGGACTAAATAAAACTCATTTTTAAACATTGCGATCACAATGAAAATAAATTATCTTTCGGCGTCGTTAATTGACATCCAATTTTTATCCGTCTTATGAAAAAACTTTCAAAAACATCCGTACAAACTATTTTTTCCATTTGTGTATCAGCCTTACTGACATTGGTTACAAGTTGCGATTCACAACTTCCACTTAATTCACTCCAATCAAATATGACCCATTCAGCGGCTGTAAAGCCTGATGTGGTTGCTGCTGAACCAGATCCTGATCCGGTTATTTCTGATAATGTAGCGGCTTCAGTTATTTTAAATCGTGCACAAGTACCTATTCTTTGCTATCATCAAATTCGTGATTGGTCACCTTCTGATTCCAAAAGAGCAAAAGACTACATTGTGCCTGTAAATAATTTCCGGGAGCAGATGAAATTATTAGCCGATAACGGTTATCATACCATCTCGCCGGACCAACTATATAATTATCTATTGAAAGGAGCTCCTCTGCCATCAAAACCCATCATGATCAGCTTTGACGATAGTCGCGAAGAACAATATAGTATTGCAGATAAAGAATTAAGCAGGTATGGTTTCAAAGGGGTCTATTTTATCATGACTGTATCTCTCAACAGGCCGGGATATATGACCAGGGAAGAGGTGAAACGGTTAGCAGATGAAGGAAACACGATCGGTTCGCATACATGGAATCATAGCAATGTGAAAAATTATGTTGCTGCAGATTGGGTGAAACAAGTTGACAAACCTTCGCTGGAATTGGAACAAATTACCGGGAAGCCTGTCAACTATTTTGCTTATCCATTTGGATTGTGGAATAAGCAAGCGGTTGACCAAATAAAGCAAAGGGGTTTTAAAGCAGCGTTTCAATTATCGGAAAAGAGAGATGAAGAGGATCCCCGGTTCACCATTCGTCGCATGATCGTACCCGGAGCATGGGGTACAGCCACATTTCAAAAATGGATGGATCAAAATTTCTAAAGCATTTTCCTTATTCATTGAACTAAGAAATTTCAACGGTAGTTGTGATCTTAGTATTATTGCTCCGAGGGGTTCCACAGATGAATCTGGAACTATTCTCCGTGAATCTTTGTGATCTCTATGCCTTCGTGGTTAATTTTTACCACGGAGAAACGGAGTGCACAAGAGGAACACAGACGTATTATGATATTCGGGAATGCTCACAGGTAATGGAAAACGAATATCCTTCTCTAAGAACGTAGAGCGATTCATGATACGGCAGCTTCGACTGTTATGATCAAGGTTTGATGTGATCGTCGCTATTAATTTGATTTACTCTTAAGAACTCATCCATTCTCTTCTTTTGTCTTAAGTGATGACGGAAATGCATGTCAGCAAACTGTAACCAGTCATGAGCGCTGAAATATCCAAGCCAGGGATGTTTTGTTTTGCCTTTGTAGTGGCTGTTTGAAATAAGAAGGGCAAGACTGCTTATTTCATCCTTTAGTTGCGCTAAAGTCTTTTTTAAATCTTCTATATTATTAGGCTGAGGTATATCAGTGTTTGTATCTGGTCCTTCAATGATCGTATCCGGAAATTCATTATTAGTGAGCATGGCTGCTCCATCAGGTAACGCCTGTTCATGCGAATGATCATCTGAACTCAAACAAATTTTTGCCTCTTCAATGTAATACCATGTGTTATCTATTAAATGAAAATAAACCTGGCCGAGTGACCAACTCGCTGGTGAGGGTTTATTGCGAAGTTCAGCCAGAGTGTAATGGTCGAGACCTTTTATCCAGCCAGTGATCGTTCGTTCGAGAGCTTCGATTATCATTTCAGAAAAAAATAAGGAAGGGCGAATTTACATCGCTCATTTGTGAGTAGCGAAACCCTTGTTGTCGTATTTTTATCCAAACAATTGTTTCCACATGAAAAAAAATATTCTCTTCCTGATCACCCTTGTCTCAACTGTTCACCTTTTTGCCAACATCACACTTCCGAAGATCTTTGGCGATAATATGGTACTCCAGCGCAATAAACCTATCCCGCTTTGGGGATGGGGAAGCCCCAATGAAAAGATCACTATTCGATTCAATCACCAGACAAAAACTGTTACTACTGACCTGAATGGGAACTGGAAGATCAATCTTGATAAAGAATCAGCGGGCGGTCCTTACCAACTCGTATTAAAAGGAATTAACACGGTTACTTTCAAAAATGTTTTGGTAGGTGAAGTTTGGATATGCAGCGGCCAGTCAAATATGGAAATGCCAATTGAAGGCTGGGGGAAAATAAATAATTACCAGCAGGAAATTGCCGTAGCTGACTATCCGCAAATACGACACATCAAAGTTCCAAACACGGTCAACTCAACTCCTCAAAAAGATATTTTCCAGGGCGATACTACAACTACGCGATGGAAAATTTGCAGTCCGCAAACTGCAGGAGATTTTACAGCGACCGGGTATTTTTTTGCAAGGGAGTTATATAACCAATTGAAAGTACCAATTGGTTTGATCAATACTTCCTGGGGAGGAACTCATGTAGAAACCTGGACAAGCCACGAAGGGTTTGAAAGCAGTGATGAATTCAAAGGCATGATCGCCCAAATGCCGGTATTAAATCTTGATTCTTTGGCAAACTTGCGCAAAGAAGCGGTCATGAAAAACATACGCAGCCTGCAAGGATCGCTGCCTGCACAAAATGAAGCGGCCTCATGGAAGACAGATATTGACGATAATACATGGCCGCAAATGGTATTGCCTTCTTTATGGGAACAAAGACAACTGGGCGATCTTGACGGTGTTGTTTGGTTTCGCAAAGCGATAGATATTTTGCCAAATGATGCCGGGAAAGAAGCAATACTTGAATTAGCAATGATCGATGACAACGATGTTACATACGTAAATGGGACTAAAGTGGGTGAAACAAATTCATACAATCAACACAGGAAATATAAAATACCTGCCGGTATATTAAAAACCGGAAAGAATGTGATAACAGTGCGTGTAGAAGATACAGGTGGAGGTGGAGGTATTTATGGTGACAGCGCCGCTATGAAATTAACGATAGGTGATAACGCAGCTTCACTCGCAGGCAATTGGAAATTTAAAGCAGAACAGGTTTATGGTAATACAACTTCGGTTGGCCCTAACAGCTATCCTACTTTATTATTCAATGCCATGGTTAACCCTATTATTCCTTATGCTTTTGAGGGAGTCATTTGGTACCAGGGCGAAGCCAATGCTGGTCGCGCCTATCAATACAGGAAGGCATTTCCATTGATGATCACAGATTGGAGGAAACACTGGAATGCCGGTGATTTCCCATTTTATTTTGTACAACTCGCAAGCTATAATGCGAGCAATGGCAACAGTAAAACCGGAAGCACATGGGCCGAATTGCGTGAAGCTCAAACCATGACCCTGTCATTGCCCAATACGGGTATGGCAGTCACTACTGATATTGGTAATTCAACCGATATTCATCCAAAAAACAAACAGGATGTAGGGAAACGTCTTGCAGCAATTGCACTGCACAATGTTTATAAAAAAGATATTGTGTACAGTGGTCCAATGTATCAATCGATGAAGGTGAGCGGGAATAAGATCATTATCAGCTTTACAAACATTGGAGGTGGTTTAACGTCAAAAAACAGTGACTTAAAAGGATTTGAAATATCCGGGTTAGGCGGGCAATTTTACCCGGCTGTTGCTACTATTGATAATAATCGTGTTATTGTAGAAAGCGAAATGGTTAAGTATCCTGCAGCTGTTCGTTTTGGATGGAAGGATGATGCAGGTGAAGATAACCTGTTCAATAAGGAAGGATTTCCTGCTTCACCTTTCAGAACAGATAAATGGAAGGGAATTACTGAAGGGCAGAAGTTTATGATCCAATAGTGAGTAGTGAATGGTGAGTGGTCACCGGTGATGATCAATAATGAGTAATGAGTAATGAGTAATGAGTAATGAGTGATTAACCCTTAAGTCTCCGAGCGCAGCGAAGAATCTCTTCTAAATTTGCATTGCGAGGAGTCGCCAAAGGCGATAAGGGGCGATCTGATTGTTCCAATAATCCGATTAATTATTTATTAAGTTCAACTTATTTCTTTTGCGTCCCCATTTTCTTATCCAATGCCCTTTCCATAACCAAAGCCCCGACAATACAATAAGTGGAACGAGTACCCATTGAATGGTCATAGTAATAAGTTTTCTGATACAATAATTAAATACTAAAATTAGAGCACCATTAAGGGGAGCAGCCTGAAAAAAAACTATTGACCGATGAAATCGGCCATGGGCCGCGTTTTTCATAATTCATTGGTATGACAATTGCCCTTACCGTGGTATGTACTTGCGTTTTTTTCTGGTGATTTGGTTGATAGCTTTTTTGCAATGTGATTCAAGAAGGAGCGGTGACAAAAATGTCAGCAAACAATGGCAGCCAGGCAAAGAAATTCCCGTGTTATGTTATCACAATATCAGGACCGTACTTGATCATCACTCTCCTGAATTGACAGTTACGGAACAGACGTTCGATGATCAAATTAGAGCGTTGTACGAAAACGGTTATCACACTATACTTCCTGATGACCTATACAATTACCTGACCAAAGGATCCCCATTGCCGTCAAAGCCCATTATGATAAGTTTTGATGATTCACATGAAGAACATTTTTTAATTGCCGCGAAAGAAATGGAAAGGTATGGTTTCAGGGGTGTTTTCTTTGTTATGACCATTGTTATTAATAAGCCCCACTACCTGAGTAGCCAGGAAATATATGCTCTCGCCAAAGCAGGTCATACCATTGCCTGTCATACCTACGACCATCCTTTGCTAACAAGACTACCGGATAATGAATGGAGCAACGAGATCGACAAACCAAGGAAATTACTGGAGCAAATAACTGGTAAGCCTGTAGATTACTTTGCCTATCCATACGGTGCCTGGAATGAAAGAGCCGTTGACGAATTAAAAGCACGAGGGATAAAGGCGGCTTTTCAGCTTTCAGAACAACAAAACTCCAGGGATCCCTTGTATACTATTCGAAGGGTTATGATATCAGACACCTGGTCAACGGCAAAACTTGAAGACGAAATTCATTCAGTATTTAACCGAAAGAATTTAGCCGGATTAACAAAAAATTGACGGTAGATTTAGCTACGAAAGCCCTCAAGAAAAATTCTGTTTGGTTAAGCTGCGGTTCTTCGCGGAGTCCCAGAAACGGGAGGTGATGGAGTTTTTGATCCTATTGTCAAACTACTCAATTCAATTTTTTTCTTTTTCCCTCTCAGTTCAATCGAGCCGAGTTCCCCGACATTAAATTGGTTGGTGAACGAAAGATGCTTCAGCAGATCGGATGAAGCGATCAACTCTGCATTCAGTTCTTTACACATGCTTCGCATGCGTGAAGTGGTGTTCATTACATCACCACTATATGTGATATCCCGTTTGAAGATGCCGATCTCACCCGCGATTACATTTCCTGTATGCATTCCAGCCTTGAAAGTAGGCACCAAGCCATACGTCTTAACATAATAATCTCTATTCTTTTCAATTTCTTTTTTTATTTCGAAGAAACATTGAATGCAGTGGTTATTTCGTACGCCTTTTGCAAGGCTCCAGCCTACTATGATCTCGTCGCCCACGTATTGATAGATCTCACCGTAGTTGTTCACTATTGGATTGGTGATATGAGCAAAAAAATCTTTCAGCAGGCGATGATAATTTATTTCACCCAAGTTTTCTGCTATAGTTGTTGAAGAATTAAGATCAAGGAACATGAAGATCCTCTCTTCCGCTTTCGGGATACGATATTTGCCTGTAACGATCTTCCAAAATACACCAGGACCAAATTTGGTATTCATCAAAAAGATAAACTGCGTAACGGCGGTGATCGTTGACCAGATCAAAGTATCTTTTAAATTGAGAGGATCAGAAATATAATTCAGGAATGCCCTGTTAAAATTCACATCAGCAACAGATTTTTTAAGGATCAGCGCGACATAGAAATAAGCGCTGATGACAGTGATGATGGACATAGTGAAAAAAATACAAAGAACAACAGCTATTATAGCTCTGCCATAGGATCTGTTCGCAAACCTCGGGTTTATGTAGAAGACCAGTAGGGACCCGGCGATTAAAGTGGCGATAAAGGTCGCACTGCTATAGAGGATCCAATTGGAAACGAATGTATAATCTTTTGCAGGAGAGCTGGCCAAACCCGAATTGATCGCAAGGTGATCGTAGACACAGATCCACAATGCCATGAATTGCCAGGCAGCGCCTAAAATAAGCCATTGACGAAATTGTATTTTCCTTCTTTGTGACATGAGAGATACCAGTGCGTTTAATCACGGAACAATATTACAACACAGGATAAGCTCTTCTTACTGACACTTTCATGAATTGAAGAAACCACTTCATGAATTGATGTGACAGAATACAGGATGTTGCTTTGGTGAGATCTATTTATAATTGAATGTGCAATCAAAAGAATTATTCCTGACAGTTGTAAACACGCTAGTATATGAAAAATTCGCAGGGTCGGCAAGCCAGTTGTGAAGAATTAACTTATTTCCATTACCCAGGGTCATTTCAATGTCTGCATCATTGTCGACCAGTCTCCAACTTTTGAAACCAAGATCATAATCACCACCCATCGTAATTGTTCCATTGTCATTTAGCGTTACCTGTGCATTTTTGAACCATAAATTAGCTGTCTGAAAGGATTGCTGATCGTCAATACTGAGTTGGTCATAGGTTAGCGGTGGATTGATCGTGATGGTATCGCCTTTCCATAGCCTCTCCGTAAGGAAGGGTATAAAAGTATCCCTTTCATGTTCCTGTTTACACGCAGAAAAAAAGTAAATGCTAAGCAGCGTAACAAAGGCCCAACTCCGGCACCGGGTTACCCTTGCGCATATAAAACCCATGATTAAAATATGAAACCTTTTGACTTGTAACAACTACAAGAAGTATGCAAGAAAATTTGCAGGAACAATAACCGGTCTCAGCCAACAAGTTTTTTTGGCAGACAAGTTTTTTAACGACCAATTATTTTCCTGAACTTTAAGAGAACCAAAAAAACAACTGAAATGAAAGCCATACTAAAAAAAACCTGGGGACACATCCTGGTATGGGGTGTCTTAAGTATCTTATTTGGGATAATTTCTTTTGCTTGGCCCGGCCTTACTTTAACAACACTGGTCTATTTATTTGCAATCTCTGTAATTGCCGAAGGCATCGCTATTCTTGCCGGTGCATGGCAGGCTAAAGATGAAAATAAAAACTGGTGGGTGATGTTGCTGACCGGCGTCATCAATATTGTCGCTGGTATTATATGCATTGCCAACCCGGGAATTACGGCACTATTTTTTGTAGTCTTGATGGGTGTGAGTTGGTTAATCACCGGGCTGATGGAAATTTATGCAGCTATTAGCTTACGCAAAGAGATCACCAACGAAGGCTGGCTTGCACTGGCTGGTATTCTTTCTGTTCTTTCAGGTTTATTTTTAATACTCCGGACAGGAGAAGGTGCATTGGCCCTGATCTGGTTAATTGCAGGCTTCGCGATCGTTTTCGGTATCATTTTGGTCTTGCTGGCACTAAAAGCAAAGAGCTGGGTCAGTGGTATGGTAAGCCGTTGACAAATTCAACTTAAATTAAAAGATTAAAAACTCCTGGTTATTATTTTTATATCTTTCTCACTTTTATTGCAAATGCTTTTGCAGGATTTCTCTTAAAAATGAGATCGATCTCATTTTGTGTAAATCCGTTTTGCCGCAGCAACGGAATAAATTGAGTAATGACACAAGTATAGGGTTTAAACTCTCCGCCCTTTGGTTCGCCTACATGATACCATCCGGAATCCTGCGATACAAGCACCTGCTCAAGCAGGTTATTTTCTTTCATTGTTTTTAAGTGATCCAGGTTTGTTTGAAGTGTGCCAGGATTTACACCATCAAAGGAAACCCAGGTTTTTAATTTGCCCGCCCTGGTATGCATTTCTTTATTGGTTTCGTTTTGAGCATGCACCCAGATCCGTGCTGAAGGTGAAACACCCTGTTCTTTCAAAATTTCTAATTGTTCAAAAGCAGCATCTCCGTTTCCGCTATGAACAGCAATGGTTAATCCTGTTGAAAGATGAGTAATGCCTGCGGCCTGGATCAATTTTCGTTGCATGGGTGTAAGAGGCCCTTTGTCCGTGCTTGTTTTGATAAGCCCGGGTTTGATGGATGTTCCTTCGATGCCATTGTTCCATTCGCTGATCCAGCGATCAGCCAGTTGTTGTGCAGTTTCCGAATAGGCATGTTTCGGAACAAATTTTTCATTGACTGCGCCATAGTAACCGGTTGTGGTGAGCATGGTAATCCCCACCGTATCAGAAAGTCTTTTGAGGATGCTTGCATCACGACCCAAATAAGCGGGAGTACAGTCAATAAATGTATCAGCACCTTTTGTTTTTACGTCTTTTACAAAAGGCAGGGCTGTTTCGAACACTTCATCAGCGTTGTACCGGCTCTTGCTGTATTGTTCAGCACCAATAAAATCTGCCATCACATGTTCATGAGTGAGAGTAAAACCCATTTTTTGCGGATCGATGGGTCCATTTACCGTCATCACTATTTCTTTTTCTTCTGCCAGAAAACGAGGCAATATCAATGCACCGGCACCCGCCAAAAAACTGTTACTAATGAATTTTTTTCTTGAGATATTTCTTTGCATATGATCTATAATTTAATCACAAGCCTTTGAATACTCTTTGACGTTTTTGTGTCTGTAATGTTTACCAGGTAGGAACCTTGTGGCAGTCGTCGCATATCCATTATGTTTTCCTTTTTCGAAGTCAATTGCTCTGATACTTCAACACCAAGCGTATTGAATATTTTTATTTTTAATTTTTTGAGATCATTGTTCTGAATGTTGAGAGTATTTGTGACCGGGTTGGGAAAAATATTAATAGCACCGGATAGCAAAGGGTCATTAATACCCGTGACCACAAAAGAAAAAGGCAACGACGCGTCACTTGAACAGCCCGCTGTGTTAGTTCTGACAGTATACGACCCCGTTTGAGCAGGTGTATAACTGGATTGAGTAGCACCGGGAATGGGTACGTTATTTAAGTACCATTGGTTGTCGCTCGTTAACGATGAATACAAAGTCCCTCCACGTAAAGTAATTTCGGGTGTTTCCAGGGTTAATGTCGAAAAGCCTGAGGAGTCATCATAATAATAATTTCCATTATAGTACAATTTCAGTCTCACTTTATAACTCGTGTGCTGTGTAAGGCCTGTTGGATAAGCATTAACGGTCAAACTCGTATCAATAATGGTAAAGGGCGTTGCAGCAAGTTGTTTGTCATACCCGGAGGTTCCGTACTGGAACCATATACTATCTGCTGAACTTAAAATAGCTGTTACAGTCGCCGAAAAATGGCTTGTACAACCTGTGCTCGAATCAATGCTTAAATTGTCTACCTGGTGTGACCTGATACTCTTTTTTAAAATGCTTCCATAGATACCATAAACGAATACACTGGAATCGGGGGAAAATTCAATGCCTGAAAGGTTCCAGGGAAGAACGCCATGAAGCACCCAGTTATTTCCGCCAGACGCGGTCACATATAAATTTCTTCCGGAAATAACATACCCGATCTTCTCATTAAAAAATTTGATCTGTTTCAGATCGCCGGGAACATTGCCATTTGTAGGATCAATATATATCTGCGTCCATGTATGACCGCTGTCAGATGTTTTTGCAATATAACTTTGATCACCTACTGCATAACCGGTAGTTGTGTTTGTAAACCATATAGATCTCAATATCTGAACAGGTATCATGTTAAGCTGCGTCCATGTCTTTGCACTATCAACGGTTTTATAAACATGGTATCCGGAAACACCATATCCCGTTTTTTCATCGGTAAAAAAAAGATCATTAGCATAAGAATTACTAAAGTTGGTGCTTTGCACGGTCCACGTGTCACCGGCATTTTCAGACCGCAGTATTTGATTATATGCCCCGTCGGTATTCAAATAAATTGTTTGATTAATAAAAGATGCACCCAGAATATCATCATTATATAAAATATTCAATGTCTCCTGCCAATCTGTGCCGCCATTGTAGGTTTTATAAATTTTTATTGGCGTTTCCGACATTGCTATGCCTGTGTCCTTGTTATAAAAGTGAACAAATCGAAAGCGCCCGGGTACTGCAAAGCCCAAATCCACCCAACTGGCGCCTGCATCAGTGGTTTTATACATATTGCTCCATGTCGCTGCAAAGCCAACGGAATCGGTTATAAAATCAACTGCATTCATATCAACATAAGTAGGGGCATACTGATTCCATATTATTCCTCCATCGGTTGTCTTTAATATGCGCCCTCTGTAACCTACTGCAAAACCAATGTTCGAATCAACAAAACAAGCGGAATAAAAACCATATGCGTCAGCTGGCCCTGTAGATACCCCGGTCCATGTAACACCACTGTCCGTTGATCGCAACATTATACCATCTTCGCCTACTGCGAGCAAGGTACTGGTATCAATAAATTCAATTGATTTTATTTCAGCAGCTACCTGTGATGCAGAGGCTACCCAATGTAAACCATCAGTCGTTCTCCACAAATGGCCCTGGCCAAATACGAAACCATTGTTTTTATTCCGGAATTTCAGAGAAGTACTTCCCCCGGGCGCCATGCTATCGGGAATATTCCAGGTCAATCCTCCGTCGGAGGTCTTGTAAATATAATTATAGCCTGATGCAAAGCCTTCACGAGAGTTGATCATCCAGAACGATTTAATAATGAAAGGCGGATTTACCGGCTGCCATGTATTTCCCCTGTCAACACTTATGAAAACATGTGTGGGATTATCCGGGAAAACACTTGAGATCATAATGGTATCACGACTCACGACCTGAGCTTCGAAGTATTCAGGTTGGTTGATCGTATGTTTTTCCCATGTTACACCGAGATCTTTGCTGATGTAAACGGATGCAAAAGCCGTAACGATAATGGTTGAATCTTTATAATTCATGGTATAGCCAAAGGGCATGTTTTGCTGTATATGCCAGGAAATCCCCTGATCGTTTGTACGAAGAAGATCACCATTAGAATTTATGATAAAGCCATTCTGATCATTTATGAATACGATCTTATGGTCTATGTAACCAGAGGGTGCTGGATTGGACCATTGCCATTGTGCATGAGAAGAAATGTAGAGAAAGGGCAGGAGTAAGAAGCAATAAGGTTTCATGGCTTAAAGAAAATAAATTATCACAACTTCGCCAAGAAGTAGTAAGATAAAAACAACATTCATAAGATGCCCGAAACTGGTCTGATCGTTTAGTGACATCTTCTTACAGATTTATTGTTCCATTCCAGTATTTCTTCTCAATTTTGAGTTGAATATCGGGACGGTTATTTTCTCCAAATAAAACAAAGCAACCTATGAAACTCGAAATCTTTCCGGTTTATGTGCTTGTTGTGACCGGCTTGTTCTCGAATTGCGCGAAATCTTCTTCGAATGAAGACACAGAACCGTGTACGATCCAGGCTGACAGCATAGCCATAGCATCAAAACAGCTTACCCTTTCAGATGCGGAGAAGATCATGGGTGATCCCGCATCGCTTACATGTAATACGTTTATACAAAGGGCCAGTACGCTCGAATATAAATGTACTTATACAGCACTCTCTGAAGATGGCAGAACCGGCGAAACCGGTAAACTCTACTTTATGTCTGAAGTATACGACGCGGAGGACGCTGCAAAAGCCGCTTATGCTGAAATTTACCAGGCTAACAGGAAACATGAAGGGGTTGAAATTGTACCAGGTTTGGGCGACGAAGCCTATTACCATAGTGATGGCACAAATTTTTATTTTTTCCTGGTCAGGAAAGATAAAAAGATGTTTAGGTTAAAGCTCAATAAAGTAACCAGTCACTCGTCTGTTACGGATTTCAAAGAAGTGGCAAGACTCATTACTGACAGGATGTGAGTTCTGAAACCAGTTATGCTGCGTTAATTTAAGATAAACATAAACAGGGGGCTGCTGAGCAGCAGGAGATTCAAATTTTATATTGGGAAAAATCGGTTTTTATCATGCGTATATTTCGCGTACCGATCGGGTATATATCCTCTTGTTCACTATGATCGTCTGGCCTATGTTTGTATCAGAAGTTGATTGATATTTCAATCAAACAATCCAATATCACCTGAAAAATCCTAGCCAATTCCTTTAAAAAA
>Ga0157374_10003164_pt1 | contig 13829 bp, 19 predicted proteins | sample M25metaG_FD_115308 | JGI IMG/M metagenome (GOLD analysis project Ga0157374, IMG submission 115308) | Miscanthus rhizosphere microbial communities from Kellogg Biological Station, Michigan, USA - M2-5 metaG | ecosystem: Host-associated > Plants > Roots > Rhizosphere > Soil | place: USA: Michigan...
AAAGACAACAGGGCAGGGTAGGGGACGGCAAAACATAGGAAAAACGTAGCATCCCTGTCTGCGGGACCGGGGTCCGCGCGTTCACATCTCGCCGCTCCGACCATCTTTTCAACGGGTTCCAGCAGCAACGAAACGGGAATTGTCACCGGATTGGCACCGGCGCCTCTCAGAACAGCGGGTTCGCGCGTCTGCAATTGAGTTGGTAGTTGTAGAGGATGTGAGTGTCATCCAGCCAAGCGGTCAGGCCTGCAGAACCTGAGACCCGATCTACTCCACCTACAATTCTTCGGACCCCGCTAGACTCAGCCCCCGGAACGCGATTGAAGTTTCAGAAACCTTCAAGATCGTGAAGGTGCCTAGAGAGCCGGTTACAGTCCCTAGATCAAGGTCTACTAAGAGCGATACGGGGCTAATTGGCGCTTGCTCGAAGGCAGTCTCCTTCGACGCAATAGTGCCTGTGCAACTAAGCGCGATCTTGTTAGCCGCACACGCTATACCAGCCAGGGAAACTAAGACCGCGAAGCTTAAGGGGAGCTTGGAAAACGCGCTCATTTCAGCACTCCTTCGATTGCCTTTGCCGCTGCCGCGTCAGCGCCCTCGATCAAGTGGCCGTAAACATCAAGCGTCACGCTTGCCTTGCTGTGCCCAAGTCGGCGGCTAATCGTCAGAATGTCCACGCCCCTGCGGATGAGCATCGAGACGTGAGTGTGCCGTAGCGCGTGGAAGCTGACGCGCGGAAGCTGCTTAGCATCGCACACCCGTCGCCATGCGCGGCTAACAGCGTGGGGATTTAGCATCCTGCCTTCAATGTCACTGAAAACAAGCGTCGTTGCATCCGGCTTCCCCATGCCGAGCGCAAAGCGGAGTTCCATTTGCTGCACCTTATGGGCGCGTAGCATCGCGACGAGGGTAAGAACGGCATAAGTCCCGATAATCCCTTCGTCAAACTAATCGCTAAGGGTCGTTAAGCCGATAACTCGCCTTATGGACCATAGTTAGGAGGCACTAACGCTATGGGTGAAAAGCGCAAAGTGCGAATAGGCCGTCTGACCACTGTAGGTCTAGGTAGCAGCCGAACTAGGACGGCTTTACAGACAAGCGCGTCGCGGTGATGTTCCCGTCGTAGATGCATGCAGGCTCGCAACTATTTTGGCGGCTATGCGCCAATGTCTGGAGGCATCAGAGCTCGAGCGCCGAATTGCTGAGATGGAGGCCACCCTGGCTCCTGTCAGTCCCGCCTCGGTCGTACCCTTTAGGAGGCCTGCTGGATGAACCTCACAAAACGACTAGAGCGGCTAGAGGCACAGGTCCGAGCTCAGAATGGAGAGGACGACTCTTCGCTGTGCCGCGAACTGATCTACGATCCGCGTGACTGGGACATCGGCAAAGAGGAAGCCATTTCCCGCATGCAAGCTGATGAGCTCGATCGATTAGTTGCGAGCGGTGAGATTAAAGAGACAGATTGTGTGGACTGGATCATAAACGAGATTGTGCATCCTACCGTGCATCCCGACGATCCGCCGAGGCGTGAAAGCGGGGCCGAGCAAGCATAGATTGCCTGAATTGCGCGCCCTCGTAGATCAGTCCCCTCGGAGTCGCTCAAGAACGATTTGCTTCCGATAATTTTGGCTTTCTCGGAACCTACGCTAGGCACGTTGCGAGCCGTGACGCTCGCCCACTGTTCCGGTCAAGGCGACTTCGTGATCTGGCTAATAGCGTTGCGTCGAGACTGTTGGAGCCCGCAGCCGAACGCGCTCTAAGAGTTTGTGAGACACTCGTTGCTTGCCGTGCAATTCTGCCATTTGTCCTATCTCAAAAGTCTATGATCACGCGTGTCTCTAGGGCTTGCCCTATTGAGTCACTCAACGTGCGGCCCGTCATTTGAAAGCCGGCTTCCAGGGGAGATGTAAGAGCCAAAGCCTCAAGCCGTGCGAGGATGCACAACGCGCGGGGTGAAAAGGTCGATTAAGCGTACGGGTCTTATCGTGGGACGTGGCGGTGGAGAACCCCGCGGGGACAGCGGGCTCCAAGGCGGTTAATAGTGCGTAGCATGCCTGTCCACAGTCAGGCCAAGCTCGGCTACCTACCAGCGCACCAGCTCGGCAAGGGATGGTTAGGATCCTAACGTCTCTACCCGTCCCCAGGCATGGACCGTGAAATAGCAGTGGGTTCCCATCTAGGAGAGGTATGGGTCCCATCAACAGCGAACGCCAGTAGCAGCAAGTTCCTGGGTTCGGCTCCCGGGGACAATCAGCTAGCGATGGGTGCTTTGTTCGTGCGACTTCAAATCTCTGCGCGACAAAACAGTATTTTCCTGTCCGCTGACATTGGGCCACCACGTAACTATGCTTGATGATGGCCAATCTGTGAGGAATGGAGGCAGCAATGACCGCTACGGATAATTCCTATGTCGCATCGGGCGTCGGCACGTATGGGGATTTTATCGCGTCTCCAGGCAAGGCCACACAGCCGGCAATATGGGGCTTCCTCACCGCTGCCTCGCAAGCCCGCTTCAGCGTTGGCGGCTTATTCAGCGGCTGGTATTGGGGCGTTCAAGGCTTAGGCGGCTCCCCCGACAACAGTGGCCGTGTTGGGCCGCCGCCTAATGATTTTTCGAGTTCCGGCGTATTCGGCACGGGGGTCAACGTCACCGGCGTCGCAGGCACATCCGTCGATAATGTCGGCATCTACGGCCAGACTGACTTCGGCCTGGCTGGGAACGAAAATTCCATGACTCTTCCCAATAGGACGGCTGGCGTTAATGGCGCCGCGACCGCCTTTGGGGCGGGCGTCGTTGGATGGTCGACATACGGGAACGCCATCGAAGGCTTTGCCTCCGGAGGCAGCGCCCTTTTAGCCTTGTCGGACACTGGTTGGGGCGTGCAAGCACATTCGAGGACGGCAGATGCCGTTTCGGCCACGTCAGCCAACAATGCCGGCATCAGGGGCCTTTCCGACCCGGCAAATACGGCGGGACCGACGATCCCCCTTCCTGTGACCATGGCCGGCGTCATTGGCACGTCAAGCACTGTACATGGCGTGATTGGCACATCGAGGTCGAATGCAGGCGTGGTCGGCTATTCCGCCAATGGCGTCGGCATCGTCGGCATGACGAGCAACCCCGCATCCTCTGCCGGCGCCTTCTTTGGCGATGTCAGAGTCGCTGGCAACATCTACGCGAATAATTTGAAGAGCGCTGTGGTGCCGTTCCCCGACGGATCGCGACGCGCGCTCTATTGCATGGAGAGTCCGGATCTCTGGTTCGAGGACTTCGGCAAAGCAAGGCTCGCGCGCGGTCGCGCGGTAGTAAAGCTCGATGCGAACTTCGCCAAAGTCATCAAGCGCGGTGACTATGGTATCACTTGGCGTGAAGGCATCGCGAGCGGACTCGGAGCGTCTTCAAGTGGCCAAGCCTTCTAAATCCCAGGTGCAGGCTGCCATCTCAGCGATCATTGAGAGAGAGCAGCGCGAAGGCGTCGCCTCCCCTATTTTGCACATCAATGAAAGCAATCGGGCTTGGATCCGGCGCAATCTCAGAAAGCACCTCGATCCGGTTTTTTCTGAGATGGGTCTGAACAAGGACAAGTTAGAGCAGGTAGTTACGCGACATCAGGATGAGGTGCGTCATTACCTAAAAAAGCAAGAGTCGAAAACGGCGAAACGCCTTTGACATTGACGAAGTCGTATGGAAAGGCTTGGGCGAACAGGCAAGCCGCTATCAAGCAGTTAACTCAAGGGCCTTTCGTTTCCGCCCCACTCATTCTTGATAGGCCGAACTCCATTTTTGTGTACCCATCGGCAATGTTGGTCGAGGACCACATCGAGAGTGGCAATAGCTGGGCCAAACTTATTTGGGAGGATAGCCAGGACGTTCAATATAAAGAGACCAGCGTAAGGTTCTTCTTCGCTTGGACAAATCCGTTTGATTACCTGGTCGTGATCAATGTCAGCGCTGACCTTGTGGTCCGGGGTCAATGCACGCTTACAGCTTTTCCAGGTTTATTGTTCGGTGGCTGGACTTCGCTGTTCGTGACTACCCAATTGAAAGTCCACCTGTCCGGAGTTGCAATTGGGGGACATGATCAAGAACAGGCCATAGCGGGATTAGACGCAGATACTTGGGGCTCGATATTCGGCGGAGACAAATCGTCAACGAGTGAAGATGTTTTCGCTACGGCAAACCTATCGCTTAAACAGGTTTTGATCGGGGTACAGCAGTTGGTCATAATTGAGATTTCGATGATAGCGGCGTACCACATCGAGAATGGAACAGTGTCATTAATCTTCGCTAAAGATCATCCCTTTGTGGCCTGTCCAGCCGTTATGATTGACGTTCTGGCTCCGCCGCCATAGGCGGCAATCCTGGCGTCAGTCCTTGGCGTCAGATTTTAATTATGCGGGGCAGGAAGCGGTGCGTCGTCGCGCTATACAATCCACCCTAGCTCTTTTGCTTTCGCGTTGGCGAGCTGCCGTGCGCGAGCAAGGAAGTGAACGTCGTGGATTGGAGCTCTCTCGTCTCCTCTTACATGGAACAGGTTTAGCCCAGTGTCGGTCCTGCAGTACCTCACCATGCAGCTCGTTCCATCCAACGTGACGACGACATCTTCGTCGGCCGCTTCAACACGGAAATTCAGGTTGGTTTTCATTTTAGCCCCTCTTCTTTTTTCTGGGTGTTGAGTAGCACCAAAGTGGCCGGAACGCTGTAGCTCGGCGGGCACACAGGCCGAAGAAATGGGTCCCTCAAGATCGGGGCAAATACGGGTGGCAGGAGCGGTCCGTCGTCGTCTAGCTTGCACTCCACACTATTCGCGACTTTTATCAAGTGGAGGAATGAATGCAACTTACCGAACTCGTGGAGGCTATCGATTTTCTACGTAAAGCCGGATGGACTGTCGAGCCTCCGACAAGGCGTAGCACTCGCGCAAGCCTAATTGCCGAGCCTAAACGACGCTCACCCAAGAAGGGACGCCGTAAACGAGGTCGCCCGCGCAAAAACCAAAATGAGTCGTCAACGGCGTAGCTATTTGAACTCATTAAACAGCCACCAGCCTGCCCCTCCAATCATCAGGCCTGCACCGACAAGCAGAAAGGGCCGTATCCCCTCAGGGCGAATGATCTCTCCGGCGGCTAGGGCAAGTCCCGCGAGCAGTATGGCGCTTGCCATCAAAAGGGAGAGAAACCGGCGCATTCTCAATTGTGCAACAGTTGAGCCATTAGGAAGCTCGGCAGCGTAGCGATGTTGGTCGCGATGCGTCGAGCCTCGTCCATGGTCAGCGAGTGGGCCGTATCGGCATCAGCTCGGGTCTCGCGGCCATACACATAGGCGAGAGACTGTCCATTAGCATTTTTCACCACGTAGCCAGCGGTTATTTCTTCGACTCTCCACGGTGGCGGAAAGCGTCTCTGTGTCATGGCTAGATTATAGAGAATTGACGGTGCCGGCGTAGCTGCTAAGAACTTCGCATGAGTGATCGTAAAGCGTTGGCGCGAGAGATTGCTGCGCGCTCTAAGCCTCGCTTCATCCAGATCCCAAAAGAGCCGAAGACTAAGGGGAGACCTGACCTCCCGCGCGACCTCAAGGTCCGTGCCCGTGCGATCGCGAAAGCCACGCCTCCTAGGTTTATCGAGGTCGAGCGTGACCGCTTCGACGGCGCGATGCGCGCCAAGCGTGGTGGCTTGACGGCTGACGAATATCGACGGCTCCTAATTGAGAAGTCCGGAGGCAAATAAGCATGGCTAAGAAACCAAAGTCGGAAGTATCGGAGAACCCCATCAACGAGGCCGACCTAGCGAAAATTCGGCATTTCATTCAAACGACGGAACTCGACGCGATCAGCGACACCATGAGAGAGGTCGTTGAGGAGAACATGCCCGATTTGGTCTACAAATTGCCGCCGCCGGGCGATCAGCAGGCAGAGGATCTTCCCGGACCTATGCTTGAGCCCACTCATGGTCCTATGCATCAGTGGAAGGACCGGCTGGTGCCTGACAAGGTGTCTGGCAAGAAGCGCAAAAAGAAATCGAACTGACCCCCTTTTCCGACCGCTAAGGCTCACCACTGTGCGCGGCGGGATCATAGCGCTGGAAGCTGATCCGGAAGTTTGGCCGAAACAAAAAACCCCGACGCTAGCTGGCGGGGTTTAGTAGGGACGGCCCTAGTCCAGGGCCAGCTTATGTATCGGCCCTAGTCCGGGGCCAAATTGAGGACTCTAAAGCGATTCGCCAAAGTGCCGGCCAATGCTGGCTCAGTTCGCATAGCCCCCAATTTTTCCGCCTCAACTGAGTTCGTGGCGCGCGCCACGAACAAAAAATATACCGCCAAGGGACTTTGGTAATCCGTTCCAGGCAAGCTGATGACGATGGCGCCGTCCTGCATTTCGAGCTTTAGGCGCGGATCGTTCATTGGCGGGGATCCGGATTAGCCAAGCCTCAAATCTCCTTCGCCTCCCAGGGTTGGCCGAGCGCATCTGGTTGTGCGGTGAGCTTGACGATGAGCACGTCATCCTTGCCGACTGGAACGTGGATTACTTCGTTGAGCATTGGGGTGCCGTGAAGCCCATTGAGCACTTTTGAAGTGCCATCTCTCTTGCTTACTCTGATGCTGAAGATTTTCTCGGCGTACTTCACGGCGGCCCTTCCCACCCGAAGTATCAACCGTTTTGGGGCGCTTCGGCAGAGCACAGCCGTGCGCTGCACAATTAAAAAGAAGCCCCGGCCTCCAGGGTTGGGAACCGGGGCTTCCAGCTTCGTGGCAGGCACGGCGGTCACTCCGGGCCTTTTCAATCAGTAGTTCCTTAGCCTCGCGAGTGCCAATCAAAAGAAACGGCCCCAGGGGAGCTCCTGGCTCTACGGGATCGCCGCTCTTAGCGCCTAGCTTGTCACCCAGGATCTTTGACGTATCAGCTTTTTGTATAGCCCTTGTCGTGCATGCACTTTTGAAACGCTGCATAAGCGCTTTCAGAACCAAATAAGGTATCCAAATCTAGCCTTGTTGCTGATGCTACCACGCTGCAGTCGCTAAGTGCCTTACGGAGATCCCCCGAGTTCTGGGTAGGTTCAGTTTGGCCCGTGCTATCGAGTTTGAACCAGCGCGGAGAGGCACAGCCGAACAACAAGGCGCACGAAACAACCACTGCTTGGTTGCGCATTGGAGAAATCTAGTGGAGCGATAGAGCAGAAGGGTTTTTTCATGAAGGCACGACCGATTTTGGGAAAGTTACTGCGGCTGACTGTCGCCAGGCGAGAAGTCGCAGCGCCCCAAAAGAAAACGGCCCCAGGGTGGCGGTCCTGAGGCCGCTTCAGTTGCGAAGGCCGTCCACCGGGACGGCTCACCTGAGCTTCGCAAAAATCTATTGCTGAGCGATTAGCGCAAAAGAGAAGCCCCGACGAGGGAGATTAGTCGGGGCTAGTGATTTGGAGGAAACGACCCAAGGATAGCTGATTCGCCGTTATCTAGACGATCCAACCCAGCTCTTTTGCTTTTGTATTGGCGAGCTGGCATGCTTGAGCAAGAAAGTGGATGTCGTGGATCGGTGCGCGTTCGTCTCCTCTTGTATGGAACAGCGTCAGGCCGGCAGAGAGGGATGCCGCCTCCATGCGCCGCTACGCAGCACATGGAGGGATGGCGGCCCGTTCGAGGGGCAGGTTGATTGTCGAAAGACTCAGCTAGGCGCTGCGCGTGATCCTGGTGAGTGCCTCTGAGGTGACCAGCACGCGGCCATGATTGTCGAAAGGTCCCTCAGCATGAAAAGCGTCACTCGCCAGTTCTTCGATGAGCTCCCGATACGCTTGGAAAAACAGCACTATCGGACCCGGAAAAATGTACACGCTCGGCCTGCGCTCGCAGTGCCTCATGGTTTACCTTGCAAGCCACTGTGTTACCCAGTTCGTCCGCCATTAAGAAACGGACGCCGTCCTCCTGTTCCAGGTACTCGTCTTTGAGCCTTATGAGAGGCATCGGCGCCGCGGCTTATTCATGGCCGTCGAGTTCTCCTTCTAGGTTGATGGCCAATTGAGATTCCCAAGTGGCGTGCTTTTTGTCTCAAGGCGCCTGGCGTGCGCCTCATCGTCCTGGAAATCGCTCTAACAGGAGTTCTGCTTTTTGATGCTTCTTCAGTTCCCTCTCGTCCTGTGTAGTCCATGGGCGGCGGACTATCCGCTTAGATGCTTTAGCCATAACCACCAGCCTCCCTTTTGCCCGGTCGTGGGGTTCTGACGTAGTGGCTAGTCGATTTTTGCGTGTCGTTTTAAGGTCCACAACAATAGGCTTTTCCGGAGTATCGGTACGAAAAACCTCACACACCTTGGTGTAGCACAAGCGCATAATGCCGATGCATGGCCAAAGTTTCCTGCTTGCATCAAAAGCGGCGTAACCTCGTTCCTGAGCGTTGACAAAAATATTCACAACACTTTTAACAATCAGATGGGGGGACAGATGTCGGGGCTTGGAAAGTGCGGAGCAGCGACCTGCACTCAAGAACCGTCGGTTCAGCCGAATGTCCTATCTCTGTTGTGTCCAGTCACGGCATCGTCCGCGGGAAGGTTTGGCTCGCCTAAGATATCAATGACCTCTTTGCGGCTATGTTGCACTTCATAGAATCCAGATCTCCATCGCACCGAGCGTGCTTCCACATCAGCCAATTCGAGAAGCACACGATCGTAATTCGCCACGTGATCGCGGTGGTGCGGTCTGGCGCGTTCGGGTGTCTGATCCAGCCGACCAAGAAACTTAAATGAGCTCGCACCTCCAAATTTGCGAAGGAGGTCGGAAGCAGCGAATCGGTAAGCGGGATAGCCGTACATCTCTACAGCATGGACAAACCACAACACGGCCATAACAGCCTCGCGTGTCGACAAGAAAGACTGCTCGGCAGCATCAAGTTCATTTGCGTCGTTCCCCCCGGGCCAGGCACCCCTAATGTTAGCCAACTAGGCTTCTCAGCAGTCAGGACGGACTCTAATTCTCTCAAGCAGTTTGGCGGCCGTTAGCCGATTATCTGGGCACCGTATCGCGTGGGGCTGTGTCCTTGTTGGTAGCGCCTTCGCCTTGTGCGCTTCCTTTCACCCCTGTTCCGCCCTGGTCCTCAGAGTTTGGGCTCGGCAATTGAACACGTCCGGCCCCTGAGCTCGGCTCACCTGACTTGGCTTGTCCAGCTACTGTGTCTGAGGTGTCCGAACTCGCCTGGGCATTTGCACTACCATTGAAACACACGACGCCCAGCGTGAGCGTACCTGCCAACGCAATTAAGCTGTAACTCGACTTCATAGGGGATGCTCCATCTTAAGACTGGCCCGACATTTCAGCTATCCAACTCGGTATGAATTTGAGGAGTTTCGATCCGAAGGGGTGCGCCGTAAAAACAGGCCCCGCCATCCTCGAGGTCATGGTCGGTCGCCCAGATCTCGAAATCGGAACAGTAGGCCGCTAAACTCGTTGTGGCGAAGCACGGGGGAAGATTGAGAGTCTCCCATGAATCGCTTCCTGATCTTGTTGTTAATGGTTGGATGGGCGTTCTACATCGTCCAAGTAAATTCCGGCCAAACAGGCGACGCTGTTCGGTCTGAGAAAAACCCCGCGGCTTGCCCTCTTGGGTCTGACGAACGCTCCGCAGCCCGCTTCTGCGGGCGGTGTTGGCGTCGAGGTTGGACGCGGTGGAGTGTATATCGGATCACGTCATCGCCACTACTATGACGAAGACGACTGGTCCTGGCGTCATCGCCACTATCCTCGTGGTGCCTGGGACTATGACAGGCCTCGGCGCTATCACCACTGGGATTAGCTGACCGCAAATTTGGATGAGTGAAACCCCGGCCTTTTCGGTCGGGGTTTCACTTTGCCTGTTTGTATGATCTGCAATGACAGCAATGCAAAGGCACTCAACTCGCGCCAAGCACGCGATAAACACTCGCCCTGCTAATTCGTAGCCGCTTTGCAATTTCAGTCGGGCCGATGCTTTCACTGTGAAGCCGGCGAACCTCTGCGTCCTTAGCGCGAGCAGTGGGAGCCCGACCCTTGTACTTTCCCTCCAGTTTGGCCTTGGCAACACCCTCTCTCTGACGCTCTAGCATCAGCTCGCGCTCGAACTGAGCGATGGCGCCAAGCATGTTGAACATGAGCCTGCCAGTGGGTGTGGACGTATCAATCGCCTGCTCAAGGACTTTCAGTGAGACGCCCTTGGCATCGAGTTTCTCACCAATGTCAACAAGATGCGCAACCTCCTGACAAGCCTGTCGAGCTTAGTCACGACAAGCGCGTCACCTTCGCGGGCGTAATCAAGCGCAGCCTCCAATTCAAGACGGAGCCGGCGAAGTTTCTCGTCGTCTTCGTTAAGAACAAGGGTGCGCCCATCCTGACACCTGTCGAATAAGGCCTGAGCTGTCAGCCCGAACCCGGCTCAGCTCACGCCGGCGCCGACTTCGGAGATGTAAAAGTCGACGACCTCGTGCGTCATGTTCTCCACGGTGTAGCGTTCGGCAACACGCCTCTGCAGGATCGCAGCACGCTCGAGAAATGGCTTCGGCGTCGCGAGGAAGGTGCGCAATTGGGTGGCCAGAGCCTCCACATCACCGGGAGGAATGAGCGGCATATCGGTGCCCGCGACAATCTCAGGAATGTCGCCGACATTAGTGGCGATCAGCGGCATCTGAGCGCCGGCCGCCTCCAGCACGATGTAGGGAAAGGATTCGGCCCGTGACGGCACCACGACGCAGCGGCCGCGGCAAAAGGCGGTGCGCGCCGGGAGCTGCCCGGCGAACGAGACGCGCGAATTAAGGCCAAGCCTGCGGGCGAGCCGCTTGACACTGCGTTCGTCCGGGCCCCTGCCGACGACGAGGGCACGGCCAGGAAATACCGACTGATGGGCGGCAAGAGCCTCAAGCAGGATGTCCACGCCCTTCAGACGACGGAGCTCGCCGATGAAAACGAAGTCGACCGCGTCGTCTGACAGCATCGGCTCGTAGAACTCGTGGCGGTTCAGCCCATTGGGCACGATCCGGCCTGGACAACGCGGTTGTGCGATCAGCTCGATATAGCGTTTTGCTGCGAAGGTGCTTTCGAACACCAATCCATCGGTCGAGGACTTGAGCATCCGCTCGGCGGTGAGTTGGAGGCGCCCGCTCGGGCGTGACGGCGAAGAGTGCAAGCTGCCGCCATGCGGCGTGTAGATCGCCTTCACTTTTGCGTCTTTGCGTTTGAGCTTACGCGCAGCGAGACGTGCATGGACGCCACCCTTGGCGCCGTGACCGTGAAGTACGTCAACCCCAAGCTGGGCGGCGAGACGCCTCACCTTGGCGGCTGTGTTCAAGTCGCCGAGGCCGAACCGCCGGCTCATGGGAATTCGGATGAGCCCTAACGCAGTGTAGTCGGAGAGCCGAGCGAACGCAGCCGGGTCGCCCTCGATCCGGGAATCGCAAATCACTCCGACCTCGGCCCCGAGCTGGGTCTGACCGATTGCGAGGTCATGGACATGGCGAAACAGGCCGCCGATGGGCGCATGCAAGCAATGCAAAATGCGAAGCGTGGAGCTCACAGGGCCCGCGTCGAGAAAGAACGGCTCTGGTGAGCTTTAGAAGATGCATCGGAGCCCGTAAATAGGCGCGATTTTCGCTCCGAATTGGCCCTTATGGATCAATGGCGCTTTGCCGCTTCGGGGCTTGCGTCGGGTCGCTGCATCCAGCGGATTAGCAGGCCCGCTGGGATGACCCAGAGAAGGCCGGCGAGGGCGAAATAGAGAAGCTGAACCCAATGAGGGGCTAAAGTGATGCGTCCTGCACCAATAATGACCGCGGCCCAGGCATAGGCCCCAAGAAAGACGAGAAGCACCACGGTGCCGATGAGCTTGCGTGTGCGAGCTTGCATCAGGCCACGATAAGGGCGTGAGCATTGCTGCGGCAATGGGACAGGGCAGGCGGATTGAGTTTCCTTGGGCGGCCGGCTATCAGACGCCCATGTCCGCAACGGTAGTCTCCAGTTTGGCTGCGCCGCGACACGATACCGCGATGCCTGCGAGGCACAGGCGAGCCCTTCGCATCTGGCTCGGCTGCGTCGCCCTCCTTATTGCAGTGATGATACTGGTCGGGGGCGCCACCCGGCTGACCGATTCAGGCCTCTCCATCACCGAGTGGCAGCCGATCATGGGGGTCGTGCCGCCGCTCTCCGACGGAGACTGGGAGAAGGCGTTCGCCGCCTATCAGAAGATCCCCGAATATACCGAGCTCAAGCGCGGGATGAGCCTCGATGAGTTCAAGACTATCTTCTGGTGGGAATGGGCGCATCGCTTCGTCGGCCGGTTAATCGGAGTCGTCTTTTTCGTGCCGTTCGTGGGCTTCTGGCTCGCCGGCTACACCCCGCGGAATTATCTGCCTCGGCTGATCGGCCTGTTTCTACTCGGCGGGCTCCAGGGCGCAGTCGGCTGGTACATGGTGAAGAGCGGACTGGTCGACCGCACCGATGTCAGCCAGTATCGCCTCGCCGCACATTTCGGCACGGCGCTTCTGATCCTCGGCTATACGCTTTGGCTTCTGTTCGGGCTCGGCAAGGATGAGCAAACGCCTCGCGACGTCCCGCGCTCACGCGCCCCCACATGGGTTGCCGGGGCAATTCTCCTGCTGATGTTCTTGCAGCTTCTTGCCGGTGCCCTTGTCGCTGGTCTCGATGCCGGCTTTGGCTTCAACACCTGGCCGCTGATCAACGGCGCCTTCGTGCCTGATCGTCTCGGCGAGGCCTCGCCCTGGTATCTCAACCTTTTCGAGAATCCGCTCACCGTGCAGTTTGACCACCGCATGCTGGGCTATATGGTCGTCGCCTCGACACTCGCCCAACTTGCCTGGCTCGCGCTAAAGCGCGCGCCGTATCAACTTATCGGCAGCGCGCTGACGCTTGCGCTGCTGGCTTTGCTGCAGGCAGTGCTCGGCGTGTGGACGTTGTTGCTAGTCGTGCCGATTCCACTCGGGCTTGCCCATCAGGCCGGGGCCGTCGTCGTGTTTTGCACGGCCGTCTATCACTTATGGCTCACGACGCGTGTGAACGCGCCCGAGAAGAGTCACGCGCCAGCGAGCGCCTGATCGAGATCGGCGATGATATCGGCGGGATCCTCAAGCCCGACCGAGAGCCGCACCACTTCAGGTCCTGCGCCCGCCCGTTCCCTTTGCTCGTCGGTAAGCTGGCGGTGGGTGGTCGAGGCGGGGTGAATGATCAGGCTCCGCGTATCACCGATATTGGCGAGATGGCTGAACATCTTGACGTTGCTGACGAGCGCAATGCCGGACTCATACCCACCCTTTAGCCCGAAGGTGAACACGGCGCCGGCACCCTTGGGCGAATAGCGTTTGGCGAGTTCGTAATAAGGGTTGCCCGGCAAACCGGCATAGTTGACCCACGCCACCTTGTTGTGGCGCGACAGCCATTCGGCGACTTGCAGGGCATTGTCGCAATGGCGCTGCATCCTGAGCGGAAGCGTTTCGATGCCGGTCAGGATAAGGAAGGCGTTGAACGGTGAGATTGCCGGACCGAGATCGCGCAGCGAGAACACGCGGGCCGCGATGGCAAAAGCGAAATTGCCGAAGGTCTCGGCAAGGGTGACACCGTGATAGGAGGGGGAAGGTGCGGATAGAGTCGGATAGCGCCCGCTCTTGATCCAGTCGAATGTGCCGCAGTCGACGATCGCGCCACCAATCGAGTTGCCGTGGCCGCCAAGGAACTTGGTCAGCGAATGCACGATGATATCGGCGCCATGCTCGGCGGGGCGGATGAGGTAGGGCGTGGCCAGCGTGTTGTCGACGATGAGCGGAACGCCGGCTTCCTTGGCGACGGCCGCGACGGCGGCGATGTC
>Ga0157374_10003166_pt1 | contig 13827 bp, 14 predicted proteins | sample M25metaG_FD_115308 | JGI IMG/M metagenome (GOLD analysis project Ga0157374, IMG submission 115308) | Miscanthus rhizosphere microbial communities from Kellogg Biological Station, Michigan, USA - M2-5 metaG | ecosystem: Host-associated > Plants > Roots > Rhizosphere > Soil | place: USA: Michigan...
AAATTCCACTTCGATCTCAAGAGACCGGTGGACTCAAAATCCGCCGGTACTTAGTACCTTGGGGGTTCGACCCCCCCTCCCGGCACCAAGCCTCAAAGCCGCGTCGGAAGCGGGTCTTGTCACATTCGGCCGGCAGCGAACAATCTCAACTGACATGACTCGAAAAACGCGTGTGACCGCCGTGTGACCAGAGACGGGAGCACGGTAGGGTAGCGGAGGATAGCGTATCGGCCGTGACCGGGCCAGGCAGACCAGTCCCAACATAAACCGGATGTTTTCCGGGTTGCCGATGCGCAGATACACCACTCCCGCCACTAAACGCTTGGAAAGCTATTTATTCGCAAGTCTTTTTAAGGGCTCGGCGTATTCGCTGATGAGGGAACTCAAAGGCTCAGCATCCTCAAAAAGAACCTGCGTGTCGCACCCGTTCTTGGTGGTCAAATTTGTGGCTTCACGTACGGTCTTCAAAGCCGACTTGTGAACTTGGTCCTTCCAGCCAGGGAATCCCACTTGTGCCAAATACACCTCGCGTTCTGGTCTAGCTCCGATACCCAAGAAACCTTGCTTGGCTGGCTCCACGCGCACCACATTGATGTAGTTACCATTGGCGTTGCGAAATTCAAAGCCATGTCGCTTGATCGCCGCATTCAGTTCGCTATAGGTAACTGTACGAGCGGAATCGTCCCGGGCACGGGTATTCCTCCGCAGGAATTCGGCCATGATGCTGACTGTCGCGTCCGGATCGTTCGCCCCCAACAAATTGATTCTTTTCTGGTACCTTGCTTCTTTCCCCAAGTAACTCTGCACTCCATTTTCCGCCACGGCTACGACAATCCTGTCGAGCCTCTTTTGCGGAAGGGTGATAATTCTTTTGTTGCGTTGCAGAAGAGATAGAACCACCAGTAGTGCAGTTCGTTTATTGGCATCATGGAACGGATGATTCATTACGAGGCCGAACATCAGAGTGGCACAATGTTCGTATAATCCGCTCCATTTGCTGACTCCTCCATAGCCGGTGAATTGCCTAGAAAGGGCGGAATGCAGAAGATCAAGGCTTCTTGGCCCCACTCCTCCTATGCCGTATCTCTTTTCCGCAAAGTAGTCGATTATTAGGAAATGTGCGGCAAGCACATCATGAAGGCCAATCGTCTCAGTTGACTTATAGGGGTCTTCTAACCCAACAATGTTCTGCCATCTTTTATATTCCCTCTCGATCTCGGCATGAAGGAAATACATATTGTCGCAAATCCCTTTCTTCCAGGTGCCGCTTCTGCCTTAACGGCACAAGAACCTGACTCTTCACAACTCTCCACACGTGCTCGCAGCCATATGTCTAGACACAGATGACCCGATGGACTTTCCGGCGGTTTGAATTCCGCCTTGCCGTTGCAACTTTGGCCCGATCACGCAGTTGCCGTTTGCAACCGCCTGCTTGGCCCATAGCTAGCGTACACCGGGAAAGCATCTTGGATCAGCCAAGCGTTCGATCTTCCTATGGTTTAAAAGGAGGTGCGAGCGTTGTGAGTTTCGCTTATTCTTGCTTCGGCGAGAGTTATTGGTTACGTCGTGGAGGGGCAAAGAGTTGAACGCCGTTGAAATAGAAGAGGCCATTTCGCAATTGGCGGATCAGCCGTTCGATGCTGCGAATTTCCCGTATGCCTTCCTTGAAGCCTTCGGCAACAAGGCGACAACGATTAAGAGGCTGCGCGCCGGCGCCTCGAACAAGTCGGATCTTGGCGGAGTTCTCCAGACCAACTATATCCACATTTGCTACCTGCAGCACTGGGGAGGTCACGAAAACGCTCACGGCCTTAAGGGAAAGCCCCGCGACCGCCAAAGCGAAAGCTAAATTCATCTTGACGACAGACGGCGCGGGCTTCGAGGCTGAGGACTTGACGAGCGGCGAAACCGTCGCCTGTGCCTACAAGGATTTCCCTGACCATTTCGGTTTTTTCCTGCCTCTCGCCGGTATTACGACAGTCAAGCAGATCGCTGAAAATGCTTTTGACATTCGAGCCGATCTAGCCGGAAATGGGCCTATTCCCACGGAGAGAATTCATGGGTAAGACCTACACTCGACTACACTTGAGGCCAGCGCAAGGGTAAAGCACGCTATGAATGATCCTTATGACTTGCAACGCTTTCTCGACGCACAGAACCCGGTGTTCGAGCGGGTATGCACAGAACTGCGGTCGGGCCAGAAAATTGGACACTGGATGTGGTTCATTTTCCCCCAGCTCAGAGGACTAGGGCACAGTGAGATGGCGGAAAGGTTCGCAATCTCTTCGCAGGACGAAGCTGAGGCGTATTTGAACCACCCCGTCCTCGGGCCGCGATTGAGGGAATGCACTCGGCTTGTAATGCTGGTCGAGGGACGTTCGATCAACCAAATTTTCGGATACCCTGACGATTTGAAATTTCGATCTTCGATGACTCTGTTTGCGAGCACCACTTCCGATTCCGACAATCAGATCTTCAAGGATGCCTTACAAGAGTACTTTGCAGGAGAACCTGATCGACTAACGATTGAGCGAATCTGAGTGTCGAAGGTCAGCTGGGGCCCGATTGCTTCCACTACCCGGGACGGAGGCCAAGCTTAATGGTGTTCATTTGGAATTGTTTGGGATGGATCACTCTCCTGCGCTTCCCGTTGATTTTTGGTCTACTCCTTGTCCTGTTACCTCTTATTTGCCTGGGCAAAGCGAAATCTCTGCTGGCAAATCTCTTCGACGTCGATGCAATCGGAATGGTCTTCGTAACGCTAACGTCACTGACTGCAGCGTGGAGCGTGGCGACGACCAGTTGGTTAGCAGTAGCCTATGGGCCTTTGCGCATTGCCGGCGCATATGAGCTCAAACTCTCCCCGGACACCACCGTTTGGTACGCGCTTTTTAGTCTTCTTGCGGCCCCTACGCTTGTGGGTATTTTCTTTTACGCGCCCCGGCAACGATCCAGTACCTACACCCGATTGGCAAGCGGAATGGCGGTGGGCGCTGCTGTGGCTGCAGGCATACTGGCGACTGCAGATGCCGTCTCTGGGCATTCTGCAATGCCACAAGTAGCTGATCTGCTGCTGTGGTTCATCTCCACATTGAAATTGGGCGGCGATGGATACCTCGACAACGCCCAGCTACTTCCTGGACACACTGCTGCCTTCGTGCTGCTTGCGCTGACGTTTGCAGTGTACTTGGGCTTGGGAGTCGTGAAGTGGTTGCGTCCTGGGTGTCCGACATACGTGCCGACCCTCGCATACATTCTGCTCATGCTCATGCTCTATTGTTGGGTCCTATCAGCACTTGCATTTGCTGTTGATGGTCTCGGCGTGCCGGTGTCGCTCATTATCGGCGCATTCTTATTGTTGTCTTATTTGAACCCGCTAACGGATCATTTTTACCAAACCGTCACGATCCACGGAGCTGGGGGCGGAGCCCCGTTGCTCGCTCCCGACCCTCTAACCGTCATTCGAGCTGGCAAGACTGATTCCGTGATCCTGGTGGCGTCATCCGGAGGTGGCATTCAGGCTGCCGCGTGGACTGCGCGCGTCCTCACCGGAATCGAAAAACTCACTAGGTCACAATTCCAGACTCAACCAGGGCAGCCCAACCCTTTCACCAGATCGCTTCGGCTGGTCAGTTCGGTTTCCGGCGGCAGCGTGGGGAGCATGTATTTTGTCAATCAATTTAGGAACGGCACTCTACCTGACGATAAGGCTTTGGACCAAGTTGTCGCTGATGCGGAAACCTCGAGCCTCGAGGACGTGGCTTGGGGACTGCTTTATCCAGACTTTTGGCGCGCCATTCTGCCCATTTTTCCTTTCAAGTTTGCCGGTCGGGGTCGGGCGTTGGAAAGAGCCTGGACACGATCAAAGCAGTTGCAAGTAGACCTTGGGCGCCCGCTATCGGACTGGTTTTCCGATGTCGCTACCGGTGGCCGACCTGCCAACATCTTTAATTCGACCATAACTGAAACTGGAGATCGTCTTCTATTGGCTTCCGCATATCTCCCGCCTACGTCCCCGAAGCAACAGACTGCACGGTGGGATTTTCACAAGCTTTACGAGAGGGATATTGCGCTTGTGACTTCTGCGCGCCTTTCTGCCACTTTTCCATACGTCAGTCCGGCGTCCAGGGCGGATATCCGCGGCCCTCTGAAAGGCCAGTTGCATGTAGTCGACGGTGGGTATTATGACAACTACGGCGTATCCACCTTAGTAGAATGGATGGATTCTGCTCTTCAGGCTGATGTTGCTACTGGCACTCCTCAAATTAAACGAGCGTTAATTATTCAGATCAACGGATTTCCGGAACCGGATAATTCCAAACCTCCACACACCGAGAGCCGTCGCAGCTGGGTGTTTCAGTTGTATGCGCCGCTGACAACAATGTTTCGAGTGCGCAGTGCGGGCCAACGCGGCCATAACCAGGTTGAACTGGATCTGCTTCGCGCCAAATGGGCTCGCGCCGTCCATCTACAAGAGCAACTGATTGAAAAGTGGCAGGGGCAGGTCGAAATCAGTTCTGTTGCCTTCGATTTTGATCCGGAATCGGCCATTCGACGCTTGGCTTCTTCTGGTCAGGTGCCGTCTACGACTTCATCGCCCGAAGGGGTGCAGAATGCTCCGCAACCTCCAATGTCTTGGCATCTCACACCTCTGCAGAAGCTTGCTCTGGAAAATGATTGGAAACAAAAGTCGAATGGTCTCGAGTGGGAGACCGTTCGCCAATTTCTGAAGGAAGTCTCGAATAAACATCTACCAACGTAATGCCGCTATAACCAGCGGAACGGAACAAGTGTGCTTGGAAACGTATGCCTACATTCGAGGTTCCTAAAACCCCGATTCGTGCAGAGTTCGTTCCCAGTAATTTTCCTGTTGACCCTCTGTTTTTCGGAGCATCGAGCCCCGCCACCGCTCGTGCAATTCATGGGGAGCCGGGGCATTTCTGGACGGGGCATCCTGTGACGCAGCTGAGCCAGGGTCACGAGGAGATCTTAGCCGATATAACGAGTCTCTATCTAACACCTGCGCTCGAGAACTCCAGTGACCGCCCTGTGCCCAAAGAATGCGAGGAAGGAAGGGACTCTCGGCCGATGGTGAAGTCTCAACTAGGGAACGTTTAACAGTTGCACTCCTTGCCCTACGGTGATATAGCACTAGCCGGAACATTCGCCAGATCGAGTTCCGGAATGTTCATTTTGCCAATGTTCATTTTGCCTTCACTCAGCATTCTTATCAGGACTTGCTGGTAGGTGCGAGATATTGCAATGCGAGATAACCGACCAGGTATTGAAGAGCTCGTACGTGAATCGAGTCTCATTTTCTCGGGTACTGTTGTTGCGTTGAGTGTCTCGACGGTGGCCAACCTCGCGCCACGTGACAATTTCGCTGCTGTCCGCATCGACCGCCCCTTGCGATCGGAACCGGCTCTCGGCGATCTTCGTGGCCGGTTGGTGACAGTAGAGTTGCTTTCGCCAGGGGAGCTGGAACCGGAAGAGAAAGCGACCTTCTTCGCCTTGGACTGGATCCTGGGCGGTGGGATCGCCGTCCATGAGGTAGCGCACCTCGATGTGCACCAGGAGGACAGCGTCGCTGCCGAGGTAGCCCGCATGCCTGAGCGACATTTGGTAGACCGGCTTGCCGACGCTGCGCTCGTCGTCGTCGCGGAGGTAACGGGCCTTAAGCCTACCCCGTTTGTTATCAGCTGGCGCGACGCGCCACAATGGGCGGCAGCCAGCCTCCGGATTGTCAAGGTCTTGCGTGGCGAGTCTACGCAGAGTGTCACGATCTTGTTCCCGACTAGCGAGCGGCCGACATGGGGAAGCGCGCCTCGCCTTACAAAGGGCGAGCGCGCGATCTTCCTGTTACATCGCCCAGCAGATGGGCCGCCTCTCCCCGACGGGTACGACCCATCCCAGACATTCATCGCCTTGGACCCGGCAGACGTGCAGCCTGAATCCGAGCGGCAGCAAATAGAAAGGCTTATCGGGGAAGGAGGGAGCCGTTGAGCGTGCGCGTGGTCAACATCACTCCGGTTGAGTTAAGCAATGAGAAGGGCGTGGCTTGGCAGCCTTCTCTGGGAGTCAATCCCGCCGATCCAGACAAGATCGTGATAGTCGTTCGCAAAAATACGCCTCCTGGCAATGTGGGGTACTGGTATTCCTCCGACCGCGGCGACAACTGGCAATTTATAAGCCAATCGGGCGATCAGGCGGATCAATCGATTGGGTTGGGCGCTTCCGGCGAGCTCTACTGGGCAATCGCACTCACACCCACTCCGACCACTGTTAAGTTGGAAGTATTGCGGACAGCGGACTTGCTGAACGGACCTTTTACCCAAATCGACAACACGCCAGTGAGGAGCGAATTCGACCAGCCGTATGTCACCGCTTTCACCCATCGATCGATGATGCCACCTGAGGTGGACAAGGTGTATATCGGCTACCTCGACCGTGACCTAAATACAAAGAATTCGATGATAGCCGCCGTTGACGTGTGCCTCGACGCCAAAGCGGCACCGCCAATTTTCACTAAGGTGGTCCTTAATCCGCGACCTACCGTACCCCCGCAGGACGGTTATGAAGTGCATCCTGTAGTCCACAGTGACGGCACGGTTTATGTTGCTTATAAGGGGTATACCCTCCCTTATAACGTAGCCACCGCAACCGTAATTACCAACATCGTGGTTGCGCGCGACGACAGCTGGGGGGCTGGGGGATTTAAAGACCTGACGGACCCAGACGGGAAACCAGGACGGATTGTGATGCCCAGCGTCCGCATCTTCGACCCCACGCTTCTTGGCAATCAGCGTCTGAACAACGATCTCTCCATTGCCGTCGACCCTAATAACAGCGACAAGCTATATATCGTGTGGGGCGACAATGCAGGTCCTTACTACACCCTGCATGTGCGTCGCTCGGTCGACAAATCGGGCAATTATGGCGGGCGCGGCAACGACTGGTCAGGCCCAAAAGACTTGCTGAGTGTGGACAACGCTGTCCTGGCATGTCTCGCCATCAATAGCGAAGGCACGGTGGGTTTTATGTATCAAAAGCTCGTCGGCACTAAGTGGGAGACGCACTTCCAGCGAACGCTCGATAATACGGGGACAAACTGGGATGACATCATCCTGGCGCGTACCGACGTCCCGACGGGACTGACGGCCGATTACTCGCGTCTCATCGCCGTTGACCGGGATTTCTATGGCGTTTTCCCGGCGTGGAATATACCCGATCCGGCCAACTTCCCAGCTACCCCGCCGATGGCTTACAACCTAAACGGAGCCAGGTTCACGAGGAATACCACCAAGGCAGCTCCATGGGAGCTACGAGGGTACGGCCCCACGATCAACAACAAAATTGATCCGTCGGTAGACCCGTTTTTCTTCGTGGTGGTTGAAGACAGACCAGCCGCACCCACTGGTTTGACTGTCATAGTAGATTAGCCGGCGCCGCTCGGCGTCAGGCCAGCACTCTGCTTCTATCCAAGCCTATTTCCCTAAACGAACGTGGGCGGTTTTTTTTGTCCTTTCAAACGTTGCCCTTGACAGCCCTTCATCCCAAGCGCAAGATGTGCCGGTCACGGCCAGACACCATGAGGCTCGCGTTCAAGATACAAACCTAACGGGTTGGCATAGAGCGCTGTGAGTCAAACCTTGCAGATTTAGAATGGAGGACCGATGGCCCGTAAGCATAAAAAACCACGTAACCCCGCAGAAGAGCTTAAGGAGCTGGAACGCCGTTTAAAGAAACGGCGACAAGAGTTGAGGGAAGCTGAGAAAAAGCTCCATCTCTGCATCAAAGAGTGCGTGAGAAAGTGCATGAAATCGATCGACGAGCCGCCTTGGCACTATGGCCCACAGTGCCCCCACGGAACTGGCGGCGGCCATTAAGACGCCCCCACTGGGTAAGTGCCGGTAGCATGAAGAGGCGCCGCATTCTAGTGAAACGTTCGAATTGCTTAATCTTCTTTTTCCAAGACGATAAGTTCCATTACAAGAACTACCTGACGGGGAAAGAATTTGAAGCATCGCCCATTCTTGCGCAGATCCTTGCTCCGTTGGATCGGTGGCGAACGCTTTCTGGAATCGAGCGGTTGTTTCCCGATTATGCTTCAGCGTCCATTCGGCAAAATCTCCGCCAACTTATTGCGCACACCGCGGTCATAGTCAAGGGTGGTTCCCAATCAAGCCGTGAGGCTGAGCTGTCAGCATGGCAGACGTGGGGTGTGGAAGCACGCTTCTTCCACTTCGCCACCAAGGACACTCACACCCAGCCGATTATGATCGACGAAGCGCGTTTTAACCGCGCACTGGTACGTCGGCAACCTCCACCTTCTTCCGTAAAGCGTTATCCAACTCGTCCCCGGGTCGACCTACCGGATACCAGTGCCCACCTCCGGGGCGAACTGCCTGAAGTCCTGCTTCGCCGCCGAACACATCGCCATTTTGGAGAGGGTAAGGTTTCACTCGAACAACTCTCCATTCTCCTTCGCCTTACGTGGGGTTTCACAGGTCATGTTTCCTGGCCAGGATTGGGGAGCTTGCCGGTTAAGACCAGCCCTTCAGGGGGTGCCCGCCATTCGCTAGAGGTCTATCTGTGGTGTTCCCGTGTGGACGGTTTGGAACGCGGCGTGTATCACTATCGCGCAGACCAGCACCATTTAGAACTCTTAAAGCCGGGGAGGGTCGCAGATCGATTGTCTCGATTGTGCGGTCATCAGGACTGGGCTCGAAACTGTTCGGTGCTGTTCGCAATGACGACCGTGCTCGCACGTGTTACATGGCGGTATCGATTCTCCCGCGCCTATCGGGTCATACTGCTGGAAGCTGGGCACTTTTGCCAGACGTTTTGCCTAGTCGCGACCTGGCTCGGGTTAGCACCATTTTGCACTGCGGCTTTCGACGATGAAAAGATCGAAGACGACCTCGGTCTGAACGCGGATGAGGCTGTTCTCTATGCGGGAGGGGTGGGGATACCGCTGCGACCTGACTGAATTTTCGACTCGTATCGCATCGACTACGGTGTAGGCCAATCGATGGCGTACACCTCTTGGCTGCCAATATCCCGAGTCACGAGTAGCGAGTCGTCCGGCGCCAGTCCGAACCATGGGCCATAAGGACCCCACACGCGATGGAGGTCCTCAAGGCCGACAACCTTTTCCAAGACTCGATCGAGGATCCCAATCCTGTAAATTGAAGGGCTATTTCCGAAGGTATCGAAATATAGGTATTTGCTATCTTTCGCCCAGCACAAGTACCCAACTCCGACATGCGCCAGTTCCTTCCACTTCTGGGTCCTCGTATCGAACAACAACAATTTCTGGGAGTCGATGGTCGTGGCTGCGATGTATTGCCCATCGGGTGACCATCGGGGCGAAATCAGTCCTGCCGAATCCGGAAGTGCTGCGGTGCCATGAGTTCTTACGTCCAGTACGTTGATCCTCGTTATTGCGCCAGACCTATCTTTGGGATCGCTACCAGTAAAGACTATGGAGTTACCGTCCGCTGACCAACTTGGCTCGTCTTGCCGTTGGTTGCCGGGGAGTAATTCCACGGGATTCCCGCCCGCCGCAGAAATCATGTAAATCCTCGTAGCTTTCCCGTCCTTGGAGCCATCGAAGACTATGTCTTGTCCATCCGGGGACCATCGGGGCAAGTGCACCGTGAATGGCAGGAAGGTCAGTTGCTGTTTGTGAGTTCCGTCTACCCTGCTTCGCCACAAGGTGCCATCTTGATAATTTACGTAGGCCACCCATTGCCCATCGCGTGAGAACCCGAGGCGATCGGCAGAAATTCCTGAGAGGTAAGGGAGAAACTGGCGAGCCCCTGTATCGTAACGCACCAACTCGCCTCGCCGTTGTTCGCCTATCACAAACAGCTTCTCGCTGTTTCCGCTGAAAACAGGGGCCAAATAGTTCATCGGTCCCGCGGTAAGCTGCCGAGGTCGACGTTGAGAGCTCCCAAAATGCCACCCATCCAGAAGCACCCATATGTTGCTTCGTCCGTCACGCGATGATTGATACACAAAATACTTCCCATCCGGACTCCAGTTTCCACAACAATCCATGCGTGGTTCGTTCCCCACAGGCAACAGAGGATGTAAATTGCCGCCGTCGGACGAGACCTGCCACAGAGAAAGGGCATCCGTATCGGAATCCCGTACGGTGAACCGTACCACGCGACCATCACGGGACGCCCGTAACCAAAAGGGGGTGCCTGCTACTGTGACTATTTTACGAGTTCCACTTCCATCCGAACTCGACCAATAAATATCGTAACCACTGGCGTACACGATGTCTCCGGCAGGAGTCCAGGTCGCATCATGAGCCTTGATCTCTCCAATACGCCGTGGCGTTCCACCTAACGTGGGCATTGCCCAGAGGGATGATTCTGATTCCGAACCATTAAAACCCACTACCAGTAGGTGAGCGTGATCGGGCGAAATGTCAGCCATACGAGGGAAACGGAAGGGTGTGTCGACAAGAGTGGTCTCGCTGCCTGCGGTCGAGACATGGGCGAATCGGAGGTCACCTCTTCCTGTTTCGGTGAAATAGAGACGAGCGCCGTCCGTTACAATCGGGTAGTGAGAGTTAGGCAAACCCTTCTGTCGACCGTCGCTTGTGATGGGATAAGAGCTAGTCGGCGAAGGGATTGCAGGGGAAATGACAAGAGTCATGACCAGCCACAGCAGACCGGCGAAGACAAGCACGCCTCCCAGCCAACCTAGCTTCTTGTAAGAGCCGGTGTGTGTCCGAGGAATGGGACGGGTGCCGTGCAAGCTTCCTGATATTCCTGAGTCTAAGTCACGCTTCAAACGCTGCAACTCGGAGCTCATATCCCGACCGGTCTGATATCTCAAGGCCCGATCCTTCTCCATGGCCCGATTGATGATTTGCTCAAGCTGCGGGGGAACGGACCGATTCAGAAGTGAGGGCGATTCTGGCGTGCAATTAAGAATCGCATCCAGGATGATGCCGTCGCTGCGTCCCTTGAACGCCCGGCATCCTGAGGCCATCTCGTAGAGGACAAGGCCGAGAGAGAACAGATCGCTGCGGGCGTCCGTCTCTTCCCGGCGCACCTGCTCCGGAGACATGTACGGAACCGTGCCTAGCAGCGCATCGGTATGGCTCAGGGGTACTTGTCGGCTGACGGTCTGGGCAGACGAGGATGTTTCAGCGTCGAGGAAATACACTGATTTCGCAAGTCCAAAATCCAGAATCTTGGCTTGGCCTTTTTGGCTGATAACGATATTCGCGGGCTTGATATCGCGATGAATGATGCCTCGCGCGTGAGCAGCATCAAGAGCGTCCGAAACCTGGATACCTATTTCCAGTACCTCTTTTACGCGTAGCGGGCCCGCACTCAGTCGGGCGGCCAACGTCTGGCCAACCACAAGCTCCATGACCAGAAAGTGAATGTCTTCGGACTGTTCCAACCCATAGATCATCGCGATGTTGGGATGGTTAAGTGCCGCTAGCATCCGCGCTTCGCGTTGAAAACGAGATAACCGTTCACGACTATTTACGAAGGCTGTCGGCAGGACTTTGATGGCGACGTCGCGATTCAGTCTCGCATCGTGCGCCTGATAAACTTCCCCCATCCCGCCGGCACCCAAAAGGGCACGGATTTCGTAACCTCCCAGCTTGGCACCGCTCCTGAGTGACCCACCCTCGAAACTTGCGTCACGTTTCATGTAGGCCGGGACCGTTGACTAACTCGCGAAAGTCATCGAATGAAAGGGATTTGGGGTTGATTTTCCTGGCAATTCCATCCTAAATGTATCTGAACCGAGCCCTCCAGGCAACGAAGTCACTGGGTAGGAGGTTTAGACACAAGCGCCGCCTCGGATGCGGCTTGAACTTCGTGAGGAGCGGTAGGCGAATCCGCTGATTAGCAAAGATACGTAGTCCCAAGAAACCAATCCGCACACGCTTAATACTTGTCGCTCTTGAGCTTCCTGATTTAGCGGTGGCAGGGTGCACCCAGGTGCTGCGTCGCGATTAGGGGTTATATTGGTCAAATTTGCGCCCCGTTTCGAATATATTTGGTCCCGAGAACTCAAGCCGACCCACCTCTCAAGATAGGTTTTTGAGCGCGGCTGGTCTCCACACTTCTCGGTGAATGTCGGGTCGCGTGTTGGCATGTAGCCCAGTGAAGGCTCTCGCAATACTCTTCTTGAGAAGATCTCTTCCGAGAAATGACTGGAGATGGCTACACAGCCTACACGGCTACACCAAGCTGCAAATCAGCAAATCCAAAAAGCTGCGCTAAATAGGCGCGCCCATTAATTGCGTGAAAAACAAAAATATTAACTATTATTTCGGTTTTGGCTCGTCGAATAAATCAGCTCATGGACAGACTTTCAGGCCTGGTGCCGCGATCGTGGGCGGTTGTAGGATTGTGGAATGGGCCGCGGATCGCACGGGCGACATCTGCGATTTGCAGACGTTATTGTGAGTGCACCCAGGAGCAGACCTAGATGGCAGAACATTTTGAAAATGTGCTCATCAGTGTCTGGCAGCAAACGTTGGTTCAGAATGCCAAGACCGTCAAATTGGGCGACAAACACTTCTTCGTCAAGCGAACTTCCCGACACCGCTTCCGTCAGGTTGACTTTAAATTCGAGGGAGAAGGATTGCGCGGCCTTGAACAGAATCCCGAGACCAGCTCGCGCTGGGCTAAACTGGCTCGTGAGGGAAAGAAGGTCATGCAGTTCTTAAGGGAAGGACGCTACATGGCTGTCGTTGTCGACGGTAAGTTGTTTAGGTACGGTCGCGACACTCCTGACGCGCAGTAGGCTCGACGCTATTCCACGTTCATGGCTAGGCACACGATCACCGGGCGACTGAACCATGTGGAATGCTTGTGTAAAACAGTTTTCGTTATTATCCAAACCCTCACAACGCACGCACAATCAATTGATTACGCCGTCAGCAATAAGCGCATCTTGTATTTGTTGTTTGCACCGAAAAGCGGCGTTGACATCGGACGCTTAACCGTTTAACTTTCGCACCGTCGACGATCGAAAGGGTTGGCTCAAATAAAATTAGCCAGTCCGAAGTAGATTGGGTGATCGGCTTGCCAGGGTAACCTGTCGAGCAGCCAGACCTGAAAAAACCGACAACTCTGCGAGGAGTGGTTGGGGTTTGGAACTGCGAAAGCGGTGATCGCATCAGGGGCCGTGATGGTGCATGCTTCCACGTTGTTGGCTTCTTCGCAGGAGCGAGCAGCTAGAGCATAACCAATGTCACGGCCTTTCCTTTTTTCTGCAAAATCCTCCTTGCTCAGTTGGCTTTCCTAGTTGTGTGATGCTGGAATTGATCCATGTCATGTGCAGTGATTCTGCAAAGTGGAAATCCGCTATGAAGGAACAACTAGAGAGTGTGGTCTTGCAAATGTATAGAGCCGGAGCCGGTGTGCGATGCTCTGACGCTCTGGAGGAGTTTCAGAAGACGTTCATCCTCACAGTGCTCAAGGATCAAAGAGGGAATCAGTGCAAAGCTGCCGAGAAACTGGGAATGCACCGGAATACTCTGCGGCGAACGATCCGAGATCTGGATATTGACATTGGGCCGACACGAGCAACCGGGAGGCGTCGGTGACCACGATCGGAGATTCTAATGCCGCTACCGGTGCGGTGACAGGCAACTTGAATTATCTGCGAAGTGGTTATCGCAGCTCCAATTCTCGGGAGCTGAAAGATGACAAGTTCGATCGCAACCGAAATGGATCTGAGACTGGGCGAATCCTACTTGGCTGAGCATGTCCCCGGCAGTGGGATCGCTATCCGATGACGAAAAGCTTTCTCGAGTTCCGCCGAGCATCCCGACTC
>Ga0157374_10003167_pt1 | contig 13825 bp, 15 predicted proteins | sample M25metaG_FD_115308 | JGI IMG/M metagenome (GOLD analysis project Ga0157374, IMG submission 115308) | Miscanthus rhizosphere microbial communities from Kellogg Biological Station, Michigan, USA - M2-5 metaG | ecosystem: Host-associated > Plants > Roots > Rhizosphere > Soil | place: USA: Michigan...
GGATCCCATCCAACTGATCAAGATGAAAGAGTTGTACGAAGTGCTTGAAATGGCGACCGATAAAGCCGAGGACGCCGCCAACGTACTGGAAGCCGTAGCCCTGAAGAGCGCTTAATGGCTTTCCGCTTCAACACAACCATCCTAAGGGGACCCCGCCGGTGAGCACAGGACTGCTGCTGTTGATCATCACCGTGGCCGTTGCCCTGACTTTTGACTTCCTGAACGGCTTTCACGACGCCGCCAACAGCATTGCAACCGTGGTGTCCACCCGGGTTTTATCGCCCAAGCTGGCAGTGATCTGGGCTGCATTCTTCAATTTTGTGGCTGCGTTTCTACTGGGGACGGCGGTGGCCAAGACGATTGGCAAGGGCATGATCCGGCTGGACGACGTGACCCAGTACGTGGTCATCGCCGGCCTGGCTGGGGCGATCGTGTGGGATCTGCTGACCTGGTGGTGGGGGCTGCCGACATCCTCGTCGCATGCGCTCATTGGGGGATATGCGGGCGCCGCGATGGCACGAGCGGCGCTAAACCATGGCATCGCTCATGCTTACTCCGTAATTCTGCCGCACGGCTGGACTTTGACCCTGATCTTCATCGTAGTGGCTCCGGTCATGGGGCTGGTGCTGGCGCTATTGTCGTCGTCGGCCAGCTATTGGATCCTGCGCAACTGGACACCCGGGCAGGTGGATAAATGGTTTCGCAAGCTGCAGTTGATGTCTGCCGCTGCCTACAGCCTGGGCCATGGAGGCAACGATGCCCAGAAGACGATGGGCATCATCGCGGGAGCGCTGTTTACCGCGGGTTATATGACTCCGGATGAGATCGCGCACGAGTGGGGACACTACAAGTGGTTCATCATTCTGTCGGCGCACACTGCGATTGCGTTGGGTACGTATTTTGGTGGCTGGCGAATTGTTCACACCATGGGTTCGAAGATTACCAAGCTAAGACCACTGGGCGGATTCTGCGCTGAGACTGCTGGAGCTATTACCCTGTTCGGAACAGCCCTGGCTGGCATCCCGGTAAGCACGACTCATACGATTACGGGGGCCATCATTGGGGTGGGAGCGATCCATCGCCTGTCGGCAGTGCGGTGGGGAGTGGCGCGGCGAATCGTGTGGGCCTGGCTGATTACGATTCCGGCGTCGGCTGCGGCGGCAGGGCTGTTTTTCTGGATTATCTGGTTGGTGCATCGGGCAGCGTAGCTTCGTGAATCCTTTAACCACTAAGGACACGAAGGTCCACGAAGGAAGACCTATGAAATCTGGGTTTTCCTTCGTGATCCTTCGTGTCCTTCGTGGTTAAAAGAGTTGGTGTGTGTTTTTGTTAAAATGACGCCATCATGACCGCGCATTCAGCGTTTACTGACGTTCCTACCGCCATTGAGGAAATCCGCGCTGGGCGGATGATTGTGGTGGTGGACGATGAAGACCGGGAGAACGAAGGCGACCTCACTCTGGCGGCGGAGAAAGTCACGCCCGAGGCCATCAATTTCATGGCCAAGTATGGGCGGGGCCTGGTTTGCCTGGCGATGACTGAGGAGCGCCTCGACCATCTCCGGATCGGTCCGATGACCGCGGAAAATACTTCGAATTATGGGACGGCGTTTTGCGAAGCTATCGATGCCCGCGATGGAGTGACTACCGGAATCTCGGCTTACGACAGAGCCCGTACGATCAAAGTTGCGGTCGATCCTGCTACGCGACCTTCTGATCTGGCGCGTCCGGGGCATGTGTTTCCCCTGCGCGCGCGGAAGGGTGGCGTGCTGCTGCGTGCCGGACAGACGGAAGCAGCCGTCGATCTGGCGCGAATGGCGGGGTTGGTGCCCGCCGGCATTATCTGCGAAATCATGCGCGACGATGGGACCATGGCGCGCGTGCCTGATCTGATTGAGTTCTGCGAGACGCACGGCATGAAGATGCTGACCGTTGCGGAACTGATCCGCTATCGCATGCAGAATGAGCGTCACGTGCATCGAGTGGGCGAGGCGTTGATCGATACCGAGCATGGCGAGTTTCGCCTGATCGCCTACGAAAGCGAAGTGGACGGCGGCGAGTCGCACATGGCCTTGGTGCGCGGCGATATTGAGAGCGGAGACGAACCGGTGCTAGTGCGCATGCACTCGCATTGCCTGATGGGCGACGTCTTCGGATCGACCGGATGCGACTGTCACGCCACCATCGAAGGCTCAATGCAGCGAATTGCGCGAGAGGGCCGAGGCGCGCTGATTTATCTGCATCAGACGTCGAAAGGCTTTTCGGTGGAGAAACTGGCGGAGCGGACGGCGCTGACCTTTCATCGCGACAAGCGATTGCCGGCTTTGCCCGAGAGCGAGCGCAAGACTCAGCGCGAAGTTGGAATTGGTGCGCAGATTTTGTCGGATTTGAACCTGCGGCGCATACGGCTGTTGACGAATCATCCGCGCAAAGTTGCGGGACTTGAAGGATTCGGGATCGAGATTGTGGAGCAGATTCCTGTGGCGCTGGACCGGGTGCGCAGCAAGTAAAGCAAGAGCATCAACCACTAAGGGCACGAAGGTGGACTTGTAAGTTAAAGCTAATCAAGTTGCTCGTCCGGGTATAACTTCCGCAATCAGGCACACTCAATGATTCGAAAGCTTGTGCTGATCTTCTGTGTTGGGCTCTCCTGCATCGCTCTGAGTTCGGAAGACGAGGCCCCGATAGTCAACGATCCCCCGAAGGGCGTCTCAATTCCGAACATCATCCAGTCTTTCGCGGCGTAGGAAAAAGAGTTCAAGCAAGCGCACGACCAATACACGCATACGCAAGACGTGACAGTAAAGGCGAGTTGCCAAGGCGGACAGCCCGGCGTTTACCATCTAATCGTTGACACCATGTTTGATAGACGGGGGAACCGGTCAGAGAAGGTGAAAACAGTGGACTCTACGCTCCACTGTATCGCGGTCACGAAGGAAGACCTTGATAGCTTCCGCAGCAAATCAGTGCTGCTGCTAACCACGGACGAGATTCAGAACTATCAAGTTAATTTTGCTGGTCAGCAGCAGCAGGGCGAGTTGCTTTTCTACGTATTCGATGTCTCGCCGGTCGCCGCACTACCAGGAAAACAGTACTTCGAGGGTCGCATCTGGGTGGACAGCCGAGACTTCCCAATTGTGAAGAGCCGTGGCACGGTCGTGACGAAGCGGGAGAAGAAGCGAAAGGGACAGGACAACATCTTACCCGCAGTCACTACCTGGCGCGAGCAGATTGACGGCCGCTACTGGTTCCCGACCTACAGCCGAGCCAACGACGTATTGCACTTCTCCACCGGCGATGTCCAGATTGATGAGGTCATTAAGCTGACGAACTACAAGGCAATAGCGCAGTCCAAATGAAGCTGTTGTCTCGCTCGCGATTGCCGCGGTCGGATAGTGGCCGGCGGAACTGGCGCTTCCGGGTAAATGATAAGCGTTGGGGGATAACGATTCTGGCGGGTAAAGACGGAATGATTTTCAGCAGTTGCGGCACGACTGAAGTCGTGCCCGTCCCGAGCGAATGGACTTCGGGATTAGCTGGGCTTGCGGATTACGATGTCGCTGTCGTTGATGAAGAATTGCACTGAGCACTGGTCGGAGCCGCAGATGACTGGGAGCAGGCCGGCGAGTTGTTTGCGGGTGATGAGGCCCAGGGTGCCGCAGTCGGGACAGGCGAGGACGGCCCAGTAAGGATCTTCTTTTTCGCCCACACGGCCGGCATTTTCGAGCACGAAGATTGTGCCTGGATGCATCTGCTCGGGGATCCACTCGTTCAGGACGTTCAGTTCTCCAACCATCTCCCCTCCCGTAGAGCTAATTTTGTGGAGCTAAACTTCCCTGCTACGAAACTTTTCGTCGTGACTGCCGCGGCACGGCGGCACTATCTTTTTTTTCCGAACTTTTTTCTGAACTGCGAATCTGGGCGCGGACTTCGGCTCGGATCTGACGGACCGTATCGCTGAGACAAACCGTCAGCATGGGTTGACGGGAATTTTTCAGGATGTCGATGATTTGCCGGGCCGATGTTTCGAGATACAGCGTGCGGCCATCGGTGAGCAAATGGTAGTCGGACGATCCGGTGACGGTTTCCGCAAGACGTTTGCTGAACTCGCGTTGCAGGAAGCGCATGACCTTGCGTACACGCTGGAGGGAGAAGCCGCGACGGCGTAGCTCGCAGATAACTGCGACTTCGGCCAGGTCTTCATTCGAGTACAAGCGGCGATGTCCTTCACGGGCGGGGACGACGATGCGGCGCTCATCCCACCACTGCAACTGGCGGAGGGTGATGCCGGTGAGGGCCATCACTTGACGGGATGTGAATTGCGTTTGCATTTTTCCCGGAAAATGTTTCAAACATTTTGGGTGTGAAATGTTTGGAACATTTTAGGCGGTAAGTGGTTGGTGTCAATGGGAGATTTCTGGGTGAGGTGTACTAGAGGAGTTCCTACGCGGTAATCGGTCTTACGGGGCTGACTCATTTGTTGAGCTTACCCACGGCGCGCCGTGGGCTTTATTCTGGCGCCGCTCCGCGGCTGGACTTCAGGCTCACTGTTCGACTGATAGTACGGTCTTCGGCTTTGGCTGAGGGCGGGACCCTCAGGACAGCCGGCGGGACGCCGGCGCTACGAAGACCTTCCGCCGCCTACGAAGTGGACGATTTCCAGTTGGTCGCCTTCTACAAGCTTGGTTTCTTGCCATTGGGCGCGGGGGACGATGTTGCGGTTTAGTTCTACGGCTACGCGGTCTTGCTTCATGCCGAGGTGTTCTATCAGTTGAGCCAGGGTTGCCGAGTCACAGGATTGTTCCTGGCCGTTGATGGTGATTTTCATTTGCTCGATTCTCGCAACTATTGATGGAAGGGGCAAGGCTTGGCGGGATCGCTGTCCTCGGCTGTCCGGTTGAGCGGAACCAACTGTTTTTAGAAGGACATCAAAACCGTTGCGGAACTCTGCTCCGCTGGGCAGGTGGGGACACCTGCCTCTACGTGGCCAGTGGTGGCATTTGTTTTTACGTATTGATGGTGTCTACGCTTCTACTTTTCGTAGCTGGAATTTGCGGGTGGCGGTGCGGCCGGAATAGTTGGCCTGGACCAGGACGGAGGCGTCTGGCAAGGCAAAGTCATCGACTTCGATCTTCATCTCGGTGTCACCGGACGGGTCGGTGACCATCTGGGCGTAGAACGGGCTGGAGTCGGGACGGGTGAAGCGGACTGTGAGGCGGGCGCCGGGGACTCCGGAGCCACTCTCGGTGACACGCAGCCGCATGATCAGATTGCGCTCGGCGTGAACGGAGTTGGCGTTCAGCCATTGCACGTCCAGTTCTTTGACAGCGGCCAGGGTCTCTGGCGTTTCGCGCTTGTCGAGAATGTCGTCGAGGTGGCCGTCGCGGATGGCATCGAGGACCAATCGATGTTGGTCGCGCAGGCCGTGCTCTTTTTGCTGGTCGGTGAAGCCGTCGGCCAGTTTGTCTCCGTACGGCGTCGCACGCTTGCCGATGCAACGGCCGCGAACGAAGACCTGAGTCTGCAGCAGCAGCTCGCCTTCGCGGGCCTCGCTCTGCACATGGTAGACGGTATCGCCCTGCTTGATGTCGGTATTAAAGCCGAAGATCATGAGTCTTTGCTTCTTTGCCGGTACTTGTACTTTAAGGATTGCTATTTACTTCAATATCACAGATTTACTGTGAGAGATTGACTATTGCGAAAGTGATGATGCCTATCGAATAAAAAGTTTTAGCAAAGCTGCGGTAAAAGCGGACCGGTCGCTTGACACTACCAAAATCGAACTCTAATCTAGAATGTTTTAGTAATGCTTGGCGCGAATTATATATAGCTCTCTCATGCCCGACAATTACTTCGTCCGCTACCTGCCACTATTAATTCACCTTGTAGTCGCTGGCGTACTCGCGGGCGCGATTGTCACGCTTTCCACCATCGTGGGGTACCGGCGGCCTACCCGGGCAAAAATGTCTCCCTACGAGTGCGGCATGACCCCGATTGGAGATGCCCGGGAACGCTTCTCGGTTAAGTTCTATATGGTGGCGATGTTGTTTATCCTGTTCGACATTGAAGCGGTGTTTCTTTATCCCTGGGCTGTGATTCTGCGCGATCTGAAGATGTTCGGCTTCTGGGAGATGATGGTTTATATCGGCATCATGCTGGTGGGCTTCTTCTATGTCTGGAAAAAGGGCGCGCTCGACTGGGGCAAGCCGTCGGCCCGGCGAGGCGAAGTTTGATGCCCCTGCAACCTGCCATTACCGACGTTGAGCAACTGAAGCAGCATCCGGCCATCGCTGCGCTCATGGCATGGAACGCGGCCTCGGTTGAAGGCGCGAAGTTCGATCGTGAAGAAATGAGCATTTACGTGGAGCGCTCGTCGATCCGCGATGCTTGCGAGTTGCTGCGGCAGAATCCTGATTGTCCTTACAACTACCTCGCGGACGTCACCTGCGTGGACTGGTTCCCTTCCGAGCCACGATTTGAAGTGGTTTATCACCTGCTGTCGCACTCCAAGAAAGAACGCGTGCGACTGAAGGTGCGGCTCGACGGTGGCAGTCCGGCGCTGGATTCCGTGACTGCGGTGTGGCCGGCGGCCAATTATTTCGAGCGCGAAGTGTTCGACCTGTTTGGAATACGTTTTGCCGGGCATCCCTACTTGCGGCGGATTTTGATGCCGGAGGATTGGGAGGGCAGTCCGCTGCGCAAGGATTATCCGGTGGAGGGCTACCGCTAGAACTCGCTATGGCCCATCTTTCTCCAACACCAGCTCTTGAACCCGGTCAGGACAAGACCATGATCCTGAACATGGGCCCGCACCATCCGTCAACGCACGGAGTGCTGCGGCTCATTCTCGAGATCGATGGCGAGAATATTGTGCGGATCATGCCTGACATTGGGTATCTGCACACGGGGATCGAGAAGACCTGCGAGGCCAAGTTCTACCAGCAGGTTGTGCCGCTGACTGATCGGATCGACTATCTGTGTCCGCTGACCAACAATCTTTGTTACGTGCTGGCGGTGGAGAAACTGCTCGGGCTGGAAATTCCGCCCAAAGCGCAGTGGATGCGGGTGATGTTGAACGAGCTGACGCGCATCAACTCGCACCTGGTCTGGCTGGGAACGCATGCGCTCGATATCGGCGCGATGACCGTCTTCCTTTATTGCTTCCGCGAACGCGAAGATATTTTGCGGCTGTTCGAGATGGTCAGCGGACAGCGGATGATGACTTCGTATTTCCGCATTGGTGGGCTGGCGCTGGAGCCGCCGCTGGGATTCTTCGATCGCGTGAAGGATTTTGCCAAGCGTTTCCCTTCGAAGGTGGACGAATACGAGAATCTGCTGACGGGAAATCCTATCTGGGGGATGCGCACCAAGGGCGTGGCGCGGATTACCGCCGAAGATGCGATTGCGCTGGGGGCCAGCGGTCCGACACTACGAGGCAGCGGAATTGATTTCGATCTGCGGCGCGACATGCCGTACTCCGGTTACGAGAACTTCAAGTTCAAGGTGCCGGTCGGCACTGACGGCGACGTGTTCGCACGCTACATGTGCCGCGTCGGCGAGATGCGGGAATCCATCGCGATGGTGCAGCAGGCGGTGGAGGGAATGCCGGACGGTCCGATTAAAGCAGTTGCACCAAAAGTGGTGCTACCTGACCGCGAGATGATGAAGACTCAGATGGAAGCGCTCATCTATCACTTTAAGATTATTACGGAAGGCTTTGCTGTGCCTGCAGGTGAGGTTTACCAGGCGGTAGAGTCTCCGCGCGGCGAAATGGGGTATTACATCGTCAGCGATGGGACGGCGAAGCCTTATCGGGTGCATATGCGGTCGGCTTGTCTGGCCAATTTGCAGACACTGCCTACCATGTGCGAAGGGCGGTTGTTGGCAGATGTGGTGGCGGCGATTGGAAGCATTGATATTGTGCTCGGCGAGATAGATCGATAAAGATTGAGTAATTTGGAAATTTAGTAATTTTTCGATGAAATTTTCGGAACAATTCGAAAAGCGGTTCTCGGAGATGCTGACGCACTATCCGACGAAGCGGTCGTGTCTGGTGCCGACCCTGCTTTACGCTCAGGATGAAGCCGGCTACTTGAGCGACGAGGTCATCGCTGAACTGGCGGGCCGGCTGGAACTCACCGAACTCGATGTCCGCAATGTAATCAGCTATTACTCGTTGCTGACTACCAAGCCGCGAGGTAAGTACAACGTACAGGTTTGCACCAATATCGCCTGCATGCTGCGTGGGGGCGAGGAATTACTGGAGCACTGCGAGAAAAAGCTTGGCATCGGACACAAAGGAACAACACCCGACGGTCTGTTCTCTCTCGAAGAAGTTGAATGCATTGGGGCCTGCAGCTGGGCTCCGGCGGCGCAGGTGAATTACGATTTCCATGAGAACCTGACGGCGCAAAAGATGGACAAGGTGCTGGAGGGGTACGCTAAGAAAAATTGAGCAATTGAGAAATTTTGTAATTGTGTAATTGGAAAAGCGCGGTCGGGCGTCAGTCTGGAGATTTTCAATAACTCAATTACTAAATTGCTCAATTACAAATTGAATCATGGCTGATCTGGTTGCACATCCCGACGAAGTAAAAGTCGTATCCAAGCGATTTGGCCTGGGTGCGACGAATATCGATCGCTACCTTGAGCTTGACGGTTACAAGGCGGTGCAGAAAGCCCTGAGCATGGGCGCGGATGGCATCGTCAATGAAGTCAAGAATTCAGGATTGCGCGGACGCGGTGGTGCGGGATTCAGCACGGGGTTGAAGTGGTCGTTCGTTCCCAAGCAGGCGCCCAAACCGAAATATGTTTTGTGCAACGGGGACGAGAGCGAGCCTGGGACCTGCAAAGACCGTTTGATTTTCGAGCATGATCCGCATGCGGTGATTGAAGGTGTGATGATCGCTGGGTTGGCGGTCGGCTCGAAGACTGGGTACATCTATGTGCGCGGCGAGTACCGCTATCTTCTGGAAATTGTGCAGAAGGCGATTGCTGACGCTTACTCTCGCGGATTTCTCGGCAAGAACATTTTTGGCAGCGGGCAGGATTTCGATATTTACTGGCACGGCGGCGCGGGCGCTTACGAGGTGGGAGAAGAGTCGGCGCTGATGGAGTCGCTCGAAGGCAAGCGCGGCATTCCGCGAATTCGTCCTCCCTTCCCTGCTGTGGTTGGGCTTTGGGGCGGGCCGACTGTTATTAATAATGCTGAAACCCTGGCCAGTGTTCCCCACATTATTCTGGGGGGCGCGGATTGGTACTCGAAGCTGGGGCCGCCGAAAAATGGCGGGACGCGGCTGTTCTGTATCAGCGGTCACGTCAAGAAGCCGGGAGTTTATGAGCTTCCGATGGGATACAACCTCCGCAAGATGATTTACGACGTTGCCGGTGGCATTCCAAACGGACGTGCGCTCAAGGCAGTGGTTCCAGGCGGATCGAGCACGCCGGTGTTGAAGTCCGATGAGATCGACGTCGCGATGGATTTCGACAGTGTCGCGAAAACCGGCTCCATGCTGGGTTCCGGCGGCGTAGTGGTGCTTGATGACACGACCTGCATCGTCAAATTCGCTTTAAGAACGATGAAGTTCTACCAGCACGAAAGTTGTGGCTGGTGCATCCCCTGCCGCGAGGGTACGGACTGGCTGAAGAAGACGCTGATCCGCTTTCACTCGGGCGGCGGAGTGAAAAAAGATATCGATAACATGTACTACCTTTCGGAAAACATGCTGGGCCGGACGTTTTGTCCGCTTGGGGACGCAGCGGCGATGCCGACCATGGCGTTCATCAAAAAATTCCGAAAAGAGTTTGAAGATCATTTGGACGGAAAGCCGTGTCCGTATGAGAAGGCGGCGGAGCCGGTGTTGGCGTAGAAAAAATTGAGTAATTGGGTAATTTTGTAATTGAGTAATTTGAAAACCTGCAGCGTATCGGCGGATCTTAAATTACACAATTACTAAATTTCTCAATTACCAATTCAAATCATGGCTGACGTAAACATTACTGTCGACGGCAAGAAAGTCACGGCTCCGGCTGGGACTTTGCTGATTGAAGCGTGCAAGGCAGTCGGCATCGAAGTGCCGTCTTTCTGCTACTACCCTAACCTCTCTTTGCAGGGCGCTTGCCGTATGTGTCTGGTCAAAGTGGAGAAGATGCCCAAGTTGCAGACTGCTTGCACGACCGTGATCACCGAAGGCATGGTCGCGATCACCGACAGCGACGAAGTCAAGCAGGCGCGCAAGGGCATGGTGGAGTTGCTGCTGGGGAACCATCCGCTGGATTGTCCGGTCTGCGATGCCGGGGGCGAGTGCGAACTGCAGGACATGACATTTTCGTACGGCGCGGCGGAATCGAAGTACATGGAACCGAAGAACCACAAGGAAGAGCAGCAGTGGTCTCCGGTGGTGTACTTTGACCGGCCGCGTTGCATTCTCTGCTATCGCTGTGTTCGGGTCTGCGGCGAAGGCATGGACGTGTGGGCGCTCGGAGTACAGAACCGCGGCGTGGGATCGATCATCGCACCTAATAAAGAAGACCACCTGGAGTGCGAAGAGTGCGGCGCGTGCATCGACATCTGTCCGGTAGGCGCGCTGACTTCGGGAGCTTATCGTTATAAGACGCGTCCGTGGGAAATGAATCATGTCGGCACGACCTGCACCCACTGCGCGGACGGATGCAAGACCACGCTGGGCGTGCGCCGCTCCGAGACGGGCATGGAGATTGTGCGCGGCGACAATCGTGATAAGAGCGGCATCAACGGCGACTTTCTCTGCATCAAGGGCCGCTACGCTTTCGATTTCACGAACCGTGAAGACCGCCTGACTCAGCCGTTGATCCGCAAAGATGGGCAACTGGCGCCGGCTACCTGGGAAGAAGCATTTGAGCTGATCGGAAAACAATTCAAGGAAGCTCGCGAGCAGCATGGCGGATCGTCGATCGGCGTCGTTGGATCTAACCGCACGACCAACGAAGAGAACTATCTTCTGCAGAAGTTTGCGCGCGTGGTTCTGCAGACCAACAACATCGATCATCATCGGACGGCGGACTTCCCCGCTTTCGCCTCGGCACTTGGCGGGAAGCCGGAAGCTACCGCTACGATGCGGGATGTGTATAACGCGCCGGGGATTTTGCTAATCGGGAATGATCCTACGGAGCAGCATCCGCTGCTGGCGTGGCAGATTCGGAATAATGTCCGCCTGCACCGGGCAAAGTTGTATATCGCGAATTCCGCGGAGATCAAGCTTAAGCGGCAGGCAGCTGGGTTTTTGCAGATTCCTGTTGGGACAGAGGGGAAACTCACGGCGTTTTTGGCGGGAGATGATTCAGTCGTGGAGGGATTGAGAACCGTCGCGGGCGAGTCGCCCGCGGCCACACTGAATCAAAACACCACACTGAGCGGATTCCGGGATCAGGTTCGGGGTGAGCAGAATCTCGTCATCATCTTTGGGTCGGAGATTCGTGGCGGGGATATTGCTTCTTTGGTCAAGTTTGGTTCTGGCATCCCTGGCGCGAAGTTTATTTGTCTGGCGGATTATGCCAACTCGCGGGGCGCGGCGGATATGGGACTCTATCCTGATCTGTTGCCTGGATATCATCCCATTGCTGATTCTGGAAAATTCAGTGCGGAGTGGGGTGCGGTTCCGCAAACTGCCGGGCTGACTTTGCCGGAGATGGTTGAAAGTGGACGCGCCGGAAAATTGAAAGCGTTCTACGTCGTTGGCTCGAATCCGGTGGGGCGGTTCCAGATCGATCCCTTTGTTTTCTCTCAGAGTTTTGTCGTAGTGCAGGACATGTTCCTGACAGAAACCGCGGCTCTCGCCGATGTGGTGTTGCCCGCTGCCAACGCCTACGAAAAGTCGGGGACATTCACTAATACGTGCGGCGATCTGCAACTGGTGAAGAAGGCGGGAGAAGTCACGGGCAGCAAGTCGGACTTCGAAATGATTGTCCGTATCGCGGATGCCATGGGTGCGGATGTCCGCGCACTGGTTCCGTTCGGAAGAGGATCATCAGCGGACATGGGGCAATCGCGCGGGGCGCAGTCCGGAGAAGCTGACCGGCATTCGGTTTGGCTGGAGGCACATGGACTGGAGCCGAAGATGAGTCCGTTTGATCCGACGGCGATTCTGGACGAAATTCAGCGACTGGTGCCGGGATATGAAGTTTCGCGGATGAATCTGCTGGCGGGCAACGATCAGCACACAACTTTGGTTGGGATCTCCACTGGAGCGGTGCAGGATCCGAAGCTGATTGTTCCGGCCAACGACAATCTTTTTAGTTCGGGCACGCTCGGTCGTTATTCGCGGACGTTGAACTCGGTGATCGAGAATCACAATCCGCAGCCGATAGAAGCTGAAGTTGCCGCGGACTGAAGAAATCTTTTAATACTTACAGAAGCGAGGGCGAGACGCCCTCACGACAGCCGGCGGGACGCCGGCGCTACTGAGAATCGCCGTTGAATATCACTACTTTCATTATCGTTTCTGTAATCAAGACTGTGCTTGCACTCTTTGTGCTGCTGACGGCTGTGGCGTACACCGTCTGGGTGGAGCGCAAGGTTGTGGGCCATATGCAGAACCGGTGGGGTCCCACGCGGGTGGGTCCGTTTGGCTTGCTGCAGCCCTTGGCGGATGGCGTGAAATTTCTGTTTAAGGAAGATCTGACGCCGCCGCACGTTTACAAGCCGTTGTACATCGCGGCGCCGATGATTGCGGTGATTTTTGCGCTGACGTCGATTGCAGTGATTCCGATCGGGAATACGATCACCATCGGCAGCCTGGTCATTCCGCTGCAGATTACCGACGTCAATATTGGATTGTTGATTATTCTGGGCGTCACTTCGCTGGGCGTGTACGGCGTGGCGTTGGCGGGTTGGTCGTCCAATAGCAAGTATTCCCTGCTAGGTGGATTGCGGGCCAGCGCGCAGATGATCAGCTACGAGATTTCGTTGGGACTGTCGCTGGTCGGCGTGCTGATGCTGACGGGCAGTTTCAGCCTGCGGGATATTGTGGATGCGCAGAGCGGGACATTCTGGGGATTTATTCCACGCTGGAATATTTTTTATGGTGGCCAGTTCATCGCCTTCTTTATCTATCTGATGTCGGCGTATGCGGAGACCAATCGTATCCCGTTTGATCTGCCGGAAGCGGAAACTGAACTGGTGGCTGGCTACCACACGGAATACAGCGCCATGAAGTTTGCCATGTTCTTTATGGCTGAGTACGCGAACATGATTACCGTTGCAGCAGTGGCTTCGCTACTGTTTTTGGGCGGGTGGCATGGGCCGGTGTTTGGGCCTCCCTTGTTGCAATCGGTCTTGCCGATTTTCTGGTTTGTGCTTCGCATATTTGGATTCTTGTTTGTTTACATTTGGGTGCGTGGGACTTTGCCCCGGTTTCGTTATGACCAGTTGATGGCATTTGGCTGGAAGTTTCTGTTGCCGCTTTCGATTGCGAATCTTGTTGTCACGGCTTTGGTGGTGGCGTTGCGCGCATAATGATTCAGTTCTCAGATCTCAGCTTTTAGTTCTCAGTTCAATGACTCATCTCATTGTATTTTTGTTTTTTGGTGCTTTGTGCGTCGCGGGGGCGGTCAACCTGCTGGTGCAGCGGCATCCGATTAACAGCGCGCTTTCGCTGGTGGTGGTCATGGGATCGCTGGCGGTGGAATACCTTCTGCTGGGCGCTGAGTTCGTAGCGGCCGTTCAAGTGATCGTGTATGCCGGCGCAATCATGGTGCTGTTCGTGTTCGTCATCATGCTGTTGAACGCGGGAGAGGAAGAACACACCAAAGGCAGCCGGGTAGCATTGTTATTTGGCATTCCTGGAATA
>Ga0157374_10003169_pt1 | contig 13821 bp, 9 predicted proteins | sample M25metaG_FD_115308 | JGI IMG/M metagenome (GOLD analysis project Ga0157374, IMG submission 115308) | Miscanthus rhizosphere microbial communities from Kellogg Biological Station, Michigan, USA - M2-5 metaG | ecosystem: Host-associated > Plants > Roots > Rhizosphere > Soil | place: USA: Michigan...
GCTACGGCAGCGCGTATTGGCCATCCTCGATCAGGGACGCCACGACGGAGCCCGCCAAGCCGCGCACGCCTGCCGCGTAGAGTCCGCAGCGTGGTGCCCCGATCGCGCCGCGAGGATCTGCCTCGTTTCATCGCGCCGATGCTCGCGCGCTCCTGTCCGCTGCCCGAGCGCGAAGACCGGTGGATGGCCGAGGCCAAGTGGGACGGCTGTCGCCTGCAGGTCCGCTTCGACGGCAGGCGGCTGTGCCTGCGAACGCGTCCGGGCCGCGACTTCACCGCCGAGTTTCCCGAGCTTGATCTGCTCGCCCAAGTTCTCGCGGGGCGGCGCGTGATCCTCGACGGCGAGCTCGTCTGCCTTGACTGCGGCGGACGCCCGGACTTCGGGGAGCTGCGCTCGCGTCTGGGTCGTCGCATCTCGGGCAAGGGTCCCGCGACGCTGATGGTGTTCGACGTGCTCCATCTCGACGGGCGGTCGGTGCGCGACCTGCCCTACTGGCAGCGACGAGAGATGCTCGAAGCGATCGCGTTGGATGGCCGGAGTTGGAAGACGCCGAAGGTCTTTCCCGGCCAAGTCGCGGCCCTGGCACGGGCGACGGCCGACCAGGGTTTGGAAGGGATCGTGGTGAAACGAGTGGATGCGCCATACCGGGCCGGAAGGCGCGATAGCGCCTGGATCAAGCACAAGCACCGGCGGCGCGAGGAGCTGCTGATCACGGCCTGGCTTCCTGGTCGTGGCGGGCGCGAAGAGGCGTTCGCCCTCGTCCGCTCCAGCAGTGCGGGCCGCCAGAGCGGCGCGGGGACGGTAAGCCTGGGCCTGGATCGCGAGCAGCGCGAGCGACTTCGTGCGGCGCTGGTCAGCGCGGAGATCCCAATGGGGCGGCGCCGTCGGACATGGCGCCCGGTCGCACCCGTGGCACGCGTCGTCGTCGACTCCCACGGCGACCCCGACGGGCCGGTCCGCGATCCCGTAATGCGCGGCGTCATCTTGGACGGCGACGTGCCCTGATCGCTCGGCAACGCGATAGCCCCGATACCTACCTCACGCGCGTCAAGCTAAGCCCATACGTTGTTTGTTTTGACTCGATCGCGGTGGAGAAGGGCGCGTGACCCACAGCGGCGGCCTCCGCTTCAATAGCGGTCTCGCGATCGGCCACTTTAACGCCAGACCGCGATCACGGGCCGACAAGACGCGCCGGCCCAGGTGTATGCCGATCGTTATGACGCCGGTCGCGGCGCGGGCTACGATCGCCACCGCATGGCGGCCCTGACGACGGCGGCGACGGCGGCGACGGACATGCCCAGCGGGCGGTCGGTCGCGCTCTGGGTGCTGCTCGGGTTCCTGGGTTCGTGGCTGTTCATCCGAACCAGCGCGCGGCTCATGCGCAACCCGAACGTCACGTGGTGGCCCGGCAGCGTCAAGACCTCCGGCGGACTGCACATCCACCACCTGGTCTGGGGCATCGGGCTGATGGTCGTCTGCGGCTTCCTCGGCTTCGCGCTCGAGCCGAGCACGCCGCGGAGTCAGATCATCGGCTCGCTGTTCGGGATCGGCGTCGGCTTCACGCTCGACGAGTTCGCGCTCTGGCTGCGGCTCCAGGACGTCTACTGGAGCGAACAGGGGCGCGCGTCGATCGACGTGGTCGTCCTCGCGGCGATTCTCGGCACGTTGGCCGTCATCAACAGCGGGCCGCTGTTCAAGGGCGCCTGGTGGGAGATCGTCATCTTCGTGGCCCTCGACCTGGCGCTCATGGTCGTCGGCCTGGCCAAGGGGAAGACCACGCTGGCGATCATCGGCCTCCTGATCCCCGTACCGATCGGGATGATCGCGGCCATCCGCCTCGCCAAGCCGGACTCCCGCTGGGCGCGCTGGCGCTACGAGAACAAGCCGCGCAAGCTGGCCAAGGCGCGCAAGCGCAACGAGCGGTGGGAGGGGCGGCGCATCCGGTTCCAGAACGCCATCGCGGGCGCTCCCGACAGCTGAGGCGACGCCCGGCGCCCGGTGCCGAGCGAGCCAGCGGGCAGTCCGTCGGCCTGAGACCGGCCCCGAGTGGATGCGGGGGGAGAGGCGTTGGCCCCTCCCTCGTGGGTTCGTTGGTTCCTAGTCCCGGCCTGGCCGGGTGCCGGGGCCGAGGGCCGTCGCTAGATGAAGCAGATCACGAGCCATTCCGGCCCACCACCTTCGACCGACACCCGTCGGGCGCTCGAGTCGCTGCCGCAGCGACGTGTCCGGATCGGCAGGCTGAGAGCACGAGGCTGGACGTTCGGCAACGACGGTGTCGACGTTCTCCGCACCGGCGGCCACACGCACGGGGAGCTGGTCGTCTACTTCCCCAAGACGCACCTGCTGCACACGGCCGACGAGACGATCTCCATCTATCCCGTCTGGCCGGAGTCCAGCGCGGCGCGTACCCGGCAGGTCTTCGTCGAGCTGCTCGCGGCCGCGAGCGCCGGCGGAGCGCGGATCCTCACCGAGGGGCACACGTTCTCGGTCACGCGCGGAGCCAGCCGGATCCGTCAACGCATGCGGGCGCTACGAAACGGCTACGACGCCTACGACCAGGCGGTGCGGCGCCTGCTCGCGGAGGCAGCGCCCCAGGGGACAACCGTCGCCGAACTCGTCGACCGCGTGCCGCAGGCACCCGAGCTCGCCAACGCGCCGGGCGGAGGCCAGTCAGGCGTGCTCTTCACCACCCTCCAGGTCGTCAAGAAGCTTCAGCAGCTGCACGCCGTCGTGGTCAGCGGCGACACGCGCGCAACCGCGCGGTCCGTTCTGCCCCCTTCCTGACCCGTCCGCGGCCGGTCCACGGGCCGCGGCGAACTCGCCGTGCGTCAAACAATCTTGCCCCATCGGCGACCTCAAGCCCGTCGCGGGGATCGTCGTGTCGCCATGGGATGCGCCGCCCGCGCCGGTTGCGAACACGATGAGCCGCCGGTCGGTCGCGCGCTCAGCTCGTGATCCCGCTGCCCTCGGCCGCGTGGTATAGCCGCGCGTACGCACCGCCGGCGCGCAGCAGATCGTCGTGCGCCCCGCGCTCGACCACTCGCCCGGCGTCGACGACCGCGATCTCGTCGGCCGAGCGGATCGTGGACAGCCGGTGGGCGACGATGACCGTGGTGCAGTGCGCGGCGGCGACCGTGATCGCTTCCTCGACCCGCGCCTCGGAGGCGGGGTCGACGCTCGACGTGGCCTCGTCAAGGATCAGGAGCCGTGGCTCCGCGACCAGCGCCCGCGCGAGGGCGACGAGTTGCCGCTCTCCTGCGGACAGGCTGGCGCCGCGGTCGCTGACCTCGGTCTTCAGCCCGCGCGGGAGGACGTTGAGGAGCCCGACCGCGTGTGCCGCCGCCTGCACGCGGTCCGGCGCGTGGTCCTTCGCCGCCCAGGCGAGGTTGTCGGCGACCGTGCCCCGGAAGAGGAACGGCTCCTGGGTGACGACCGCCATGTGCTCGCGCAGCGACCGCAGGCTGACCGTGGCGAGGTCGTGTCCGTCGATGCGAACGCGGCCGCGCCCGGGGGTCAGGAAGCCCATCAGCAGCCTGACCAGCGTGGTCTTGCCGGCGCCCGTCTTCCCGACCAGGGCCAGCGTGCCCCCGGCCGGGACCGTGAGGTCGACGTCGCGGACGACCCAGGGGCCGCCCGGGTAGGCGAAGCTGACGCCCTCCAAGCGCACCTCGCCGACCACGGCGTCCAGCGACGGGCGCCCGGCGGGCTCCTCGGCGTCGACGGCCAGCAGGCCGGCGATGCGCGACAGGCCGGCTGCGGCCTGCACGTAGAGCGACTGCAGCGTGGCGAGCATCGGGAGCGGCGCCAGGGCCACGCGCAGGTACGTGGTGAAGGTCACGATGGTGCCGATGGTCGCCGCGCCGGCGAGGACCTGGTCGCCCCCCACGAGCAGGACCGCCCCGATCCCGCTCAGCCCGATCAGCTCGGTGGCCGCCGGGTACAGACCGGACAGCCAGGTGGCGCGGACCAGCGTCTCGCGCGCCTGGTCGTTGCGCTCGTCGAAGCGGCGCACGTGGCGTTCCTGCTGCGAGAAACCACGCACGACCCGCGCGCCGGAGACGGTTTCCTGCACCTCCCCGATGAGGGTCTCCAACCGCTCCTGGGCTAGCGCGGAGGCACCGCGCATCGCCCGCGTGAGCAGGACGATGACGAGCGCTGCCAGCGCGCAGGGCACCAGCGTGACGAGCCCCAGCTGGAGGTCGAGGATGAGCAGCACCGGCATCGTCGCCAGCAGCGTCAGCACACTGGTCACGAGCAGGGTGAAGCCGGCGTTGAGCAGCTGCTGGGAGGCCTCGACGTCGTTGGTCACCCGCGAGAGCAGCGCCCCCGGATCGCTACGCAACACGAACGGCAGCGGGACGCGGAGCAGGTGGTCGACCAGCCGCACCCGCAGGCGGGCCAGTCCCTCGAGGCCGGTGAAGCCGATGATGCGGCTCAGCCCGAAGCCGGTCACCCAGGTCAGGGCCAGGGTCACGGCGACCGCGCCGGTCAGTAGCCAGACCGAGTCGAGGCTCTTGGGCTGGACGATCTCGTCCACCGCCGCGCCGGCGAGCAGCGGGGCGACGAGCGAGACCGCGACCGACCCGGCCGCCCAGGCGGCGATCGCGACCATCCGCCGGCGCGGGAGCGCCAGCAGCCGCAGCCCGCCCGGGGCCGTCCCCGGGTCGGCGGCGGCCGGTGCCGCTGCCTCGGCCGGCTCCGCCTCCGGCGCCGGCGCGTCGCTCGACGGCGCGGCCTCATCGGCGACCGCGGCCGCGCTGCGCGACTCCCGTCCGACCACGCGGCCGTCGCGAAGCGTCATCACCTCGTCCGCGAGCGCGAGCGACGACTCGCGGTAGGCCACGGTCACGGCCGTCGCGTCCGCGAGCCGCTCGCGCAGGCCGGCCACGACCCGCCGCTCGGTGATGCCGTCGAGGCTCCCGGTCGCGTTGTCGAGCAGCACGAGCCGCGGCCGGATGAGCAGCGCCCGCGCGAGCGCGATCCGCTGCCGCTCGCCCCCCGAGAGCCGGATCCCGCGGGCCCCGACACGGGTGGCGTAGCCGTCCGGCAGGGCGGTCACGAAGCCGTGGGCCTGGGCCGTGCGCGCAGCGGCCTCGATGTCCTGCTCATCGGCGTCGGGACGGGCGTAGGCGATGTTGTCGCGCACGCTGCCCGCGAACAGGAACGGGTCGTCGTCGACCTCGGCGGCATGATGCCCGCGCAGCGCGGAGAGCTCGACGCTGTCCAGCCTGACGCCGCCCACCTCGGCCTGGCCCGCGTCCAGGCCCCGGAGGCCGAGGAGCACCTGCAGCACGGTCGTCTTGCCCGACCCCGTCGGACCGGTGAGCGCGACCACGCTTCCCGCGGGCACGTCCAGCTCCAGGCCCTGCAGGGCGGGCGGCCCGTCGCCGTAAGTCAGGATCGCGTCGCGCAGGGCGGCGGAGCCCGGGCGTCCGTCGAGGCCCTGACCGCCGCGTCGCTCCGCGTCGGGCAGGTCGATCACGTCCAGCGCGCGCTCCCCGGCGGCCAACGCGACCGGCACCGCCGGTATCAGCGTCCCGAGCTGCTGCGCGGGGGCCAGCATCAGCAGGAGGTAGCCGTAGAAGGCGACGAACTCGCCCGTGCTCAGGTGGTGGCCCTCGACCGCGGCGAAGCTGCCGTAGAGGAGGACGGCGACCAGGCCCAGCAGGGAGAGCGCCGCGAGCGTGGACGTGTACCAGGACTGGAGCTTGACCTGCTCCCGGCCCTGCTCCATCAGCCGGTCGACCCCGCGCCGGAAGCGCGCGAGCTGCTCGTTCTCGCGCGCGAAGCCGCGGATGACCGCCGCCCCCTCCACGTCCTGCACGGCCTGGGAGGCCAGCTCGGACACCACCGTGCGGACGGCGGCGTAGCGCCGGGCCAGCGGTCCCGAGAACCGCGCGGACAGGTAGAAGGCGAACGGGAGCGGCGCGAGCGCGAGCAGGGTCAGGAGCGGGTTGGTCACGACCATGAGCACGATCGCCACCACGACGATCGTGACCGCCTGCACGAGCGTTCCCAGACCGCTGCCGATGAAGAGCCGGAGGACGCGCAGGTCGACGGTCCCGCGGGAGACGAGCTGGCCCTGCGGGAACCGCTCGAGGACGTCGAGCGGCAGCTCCTGCAGCCGGCGGAAGTAGGTCGCTCGCAGGTCGGTCTCGACGTCGACGCCGACGCGCGCCATCAGCCGCATCCCCACCGCGGTGGTCACGCCGCCGAGCACGGCGAGGCCGACGATCCCCGCGGCCGCCGCCTCCAGCCCGCCCCGGTCGTGGGCATCGAGCGCGTCGATTCCCACGCCGAGAAGGAGCGGTACCACCGCGGTGAAGGCGCCGGTGGCGAGGATGGCGAGCAACCCGCCGATCAGGGGCCACCGGTGGGCCATCAGCAGCGCGAGGATGCGGCGCCCGGGGGTCACGAGCTCATCCGTCCGACGCGCTGCATCGCCGCGACGCTGCGCACCGTGCGGGCCCAGAGCTCGAACACCGCCTCCTCGTCCGCCCTGTCGGTCCCGAGCAGCCGGTTGCAGTGCATGTGGGCCAAGGCGCCTGCGACCGGAACCGAGACGTCGACCGGCGGCTGTGCGCGAAGCGCCTCGGCGCGGCGCGTCAGCACCGCCGCCGCCTCGTCCTCGCCGGCGGCGCCGAGACCCTCGTCGAGCAGCAGGCGCAGGAGGCCCTGCTCGGCGCGGAAGCGCTCGCCCGCCTCGTGCCCGCGCACGCCGCGCGCCCAGGCCAGCCGCTCGGCGCCGGGCAGCCCGAGCCCCTGCAGCAGCAGGTCGAGCGACGCAACGGCGAGCAGCGTCCGCTCCAGGCGCAGCCGCCCGCGGGCGCGCAGGCGCAGCAGGTCGGCCACGGCCCGGCTGTCGGCGGCGAACGCGCGCTCCGCCCGGTCCATCGACTCCGGGCCGCCGTAGCGCTCGACCTCTCGCTCGTAGGTGTCCAGCGCCACCCGGTGGCACCACCCGTCGTCGACCAGCGCGCGCAGCCACGGCGCCACGCGCGGCCAGAGCTCCGCTGCCAGCCGCTGCGGCTCGCCGTGCAGCCTGAGCCGGATGTGCGGGTCCGGGTCGTGGTAGCGGAGGAAGAACCACAGGTCGGCGGCCCCGCAGGCCAGCGCCTCGGCGCACAGCTCGCGGACGGGTCCTGCGACGAGGTCCTCGTGCGTCGCCGCAGGCGCGTACAGCTTGAGATACAGCCAGTCGCCGCCCGGCGCCCGCGTCCGCTCCGCCGCCGCGACGGGGCGAGCGGCGGCGGCGGGCGGCCTCGGCGTGGGCACCTCCAGCCGCAGCGTCGCGGTCAGCTCCATCGCGTGGCGCCCGCGCGGGCCCGGCAGCCACGCGTCGCCGGTTCGCGGCAGCGCCTCCTCGAGCGTGACCGGCCGATCCGCCGCCGCCAGCGCCTGGCGAAGCTGCTCGCGCTGCTCGGCGTCGTCGAGGTCGAGCAGCAGCCGGTTGTCGTCGGAGCGCAGGTACACGTGGCGGTCCATGCGCCAGCGCGCGCGCCAGTCCTGCAACGCCGGTGCGAAGGCGGCGGCGTCGTCGACCGGCAGCGCGTCCCCGTGGGCACGGTCATCGAGGTGCCAGTGCGCGGTCGCGACGACGACCTGCCCGCACACGAGGCGGGGGACGAACGGCAGGTGCTCCACGCCCTGGACGTGGGGGCCGGGGATCGCCTGCCCGTCGCGCGCCAGCAGCCGCAGCGCCGCGAGCGGGGCCGGAAGCAGGGTCCGGTTGAGCGCCGTGTGCTCCTGCAGGTCGACCTCGCGGTCGGCGCGCGGCCACACGATGGCCAGGCGTCCGCCGTCGAGCACCACGGCTAGCTCCCGCAGCGGGATCACGCGCTCGGAGGGCACGCCCGGCGCAGCGTCGAGCACCACCTCCCACGCGCGCAGCGGCGGGTGCACGACCGCGTTGGCCGCGCTCAGCCGCATCGGCAGGCACACCACCTCGGCGCGCAGGCGGCCGTCGGCCGGATCGGCGGCCTTGACCGTCTCCCGCAGCGCCGCCGGCCCGTCCGGCTCGAGCACGTCGGCGAAGCGGGCGGCCACGGCGCCCGGCGCCGCCGCCCGGACCTCGCGCAGCACGAGCCGGAAGGCGCCCGCGTCGATGTCCTCCGATGAGCGCGCCGCCACGGCGGCGAAGACCTCCAGGCTCGCGGGCCACCATGGCGCGGCCGGTGGCTCGGGGGCCAGGTCCGCGAGCAGGGCGTCGTCGAGCTCCACCTCGCGCCGTCCCGCAGCGAACGCAGCCGCGGCGAGCTGCGCGAGGCGGCGCTGCCGGACGACCGGCGCCTCGATCCCGCGGACGTCCTCGTCCGCGGGCGACCCCAGCCCCAGGCTCGGATCGAGCAGCTCGAGCACCGGGACCGCGCGCCCGCGGCCGTACCGGTCTTCGAACCGCGCGCGATAGGCAGCGAGCGCCGGGTCGCCGGTCGGCCACAGCCCGAGGCGCAGCGAGAGGTCGGCGGCCCGCGCCAGTGCCTCGCCCACCCGCTCGCCGAGCGCCCCCTCCAGGTCGAGCGCCAGGTCCGTGCGCAGCGCCGCGTGAGGGGAGACGCCGACTGCGGCGCGGGTCGTCTCGTCGAGCGCCGCCCGCTCCGCTGCGGCCTGTGCGGGCGGCAGCGCGTCCCAGCGAGAGCAGCGGCCCAGCACGGCGTCCAGTCGCCTCAGCTCCTCGTGGGCCTCGGCGACCCCGTCGAGCGCTCGCCGCGCCGCCTGCGCCGGCACCGCCGCCGTGACCTGCGGGCGCAGCTCGCTGAGCAGCACGCCCTCGGCCCACAGTCGGTCGAGCACCGCTTCGACCCGCGCCGGATCCGCGCCGGGGTGGCGGGTCGTCATCCGTGCGAGCAGCTCGGTCCACCGGATCGGCTCCGGGGCCAGCTCCACCACGTCGCGCACGAGCGGCGTGACGCGCAGGTCGAGGATGTGGCGGTCCGCGTCGCCGCCCGGCACGGGTGGTCGTTGCGCGAGGGTCAGCCTCCGCCCCACGACGACCGCCGCCGGGTGCAGCTGGACGCGGAGCCGCCGGCGGACGTCGGGGCGGGTCTCGGCCTCACGGAGCAGGCCGGCGAGCCACTCGACGTCCGGCCCGGTTCGCAGCCGCCCGTCTTCGCTGCGCAGTCGCAGCGTGGTGCGCGGTCCCCACTCGGCCAGGGCGACGCCGGCGAAGGCTCCGAAGGGCGTCGGGCGGGTGGCCATGCGGATCGCGTACCGCAGCCGTGCGCCGCGGGCGCGAGCGCCGAGCGTGCCGTCGCCGCGGTCGAGCGCCGCGCTGAGCGAGGGGCTGGCCACCGCCACCGCGCGCCGGAACAACGGCGAGGCGTACAGCCGTGCCACCGCGTCGCGATCGCCGAGCGCCTCGTAGTCCTCGACCGGCAGCGCCGGGGCGCGGATGACGATCCACGGCAGGACCGCGTACCGGGGCTCGCCTCCCGTGGGCGGGGCATCCACGGGGCGATACTACGTAGCTCTGCCCGTACGCCCCAGCACCGACGACGACGCCGCACGGCTTGCGGAGCCGCCGCCCATTGCGCACGAGCGCCGCCGCCGCGCGCGCGAGCTCGCCGTCGCGCTCGGCCGGCGCCTCGCAGAGCTATCCGTCGAGCCGCCGGCCTACGGCCTCGCCTCCGGGTACTCGGGGCTCGCGCTCGCGTTCGACGAGCTGGCCCGCTGCGATCCCGACGGGCCGTGGCGGGGCCTGGCAGGGCGAGCTCTGCGCGGCGCCGTCGAGGCCATCCCCGCGCACGCCGGGCCGGGGATGCTCGACGGGCTGGCCGGCGTGGCGTTCTGCGCCGCTCGGCTCGCCACGGCCGCGGCCCGTCCGCTGCCACTGCTGGAGCGCCTCGACGCCATGCTCGTCGAAGCCGGGCCCGGGCTGCTCGCTCCCCTCGCCGGCGCGGAGCCGCTGCCCGGCGGGTCCTGGGACCACATGGCCGGCGTCACCGGTCTCGGCGCCTACCTGCTCGGGCGGCGCGAGCGCGAGCAGACCCGCGCGCTCCTCGCGTCCGTGCTCGACGCGCTCGCGGCGCGCGCCCAGGCCGCTCCTGACCTGAGCGGCTACCGGGCGCTGCCCGAGGCCGAGCGCCCGGCGCGGATCGACGCCGGCCTCTCGCACGGGGTCGCGGGCCCGCTCGCGTTGCTCACCCTGGCCGCGCGGGAAGGGATCGAGGTCGCCGGGCAGCGCGAAGCCGTCGCGGAGCTCGGCGGCTGGCTGGTGGCGAGGGCCTCTGCCGACGCCGCTGGGCCCAGGTGGCCGTCGTGGCTGGCGCTGGCCGACGACGGCGTGTGCGCCGAGCAGCCCGGCCTCGACCCGCGCCCCGCGTGGTGCTACGGGTCGGGCGGCATCGCCTGGGCGCTGTGGAACGCCGGCGACTGCTTGCAGGAGGCCGGTTGGCGTGCGGCGGCGCTCGACGGACTCGAGCGCGCTCTGGACCTCAACCCCGCCGAGCGCCGGCTTCCGAGCCCCACGCTCTGCCACGGCGTTGCCGGGACGCTGCAGATCACCATGCGCCTGGCCCAGCGGACCGGGAGCGCCGAGCTCTGGGCCCGGGCCGATGCGCTGGCGGGCGAGCTGCTCGCCGCGTTCGACGCATCCAGCCCCTACGGCATCCGCGACATCGATCCGAACGGGGCCACCGCCGATCGTCCCGGGCTGCTGACGGGCGCGGCCGGCGTGGTGTTGACGCTCTGCACTGTGGGCAGCTCCGACGCGTCCGGCTGGGATCGCGTTCTCCTGCTGTCGTGAGTCCAATCGGGTAGCTTGCGGCCCATGGCCGGCGGAGCCGCCCTCGCCGCGGTGGAGCGGATCGGAGTGACCGTGCCGCGCCTGTCCATCCGCGACGCCGCTCACCTCACCGACGCGGAGTTCGCGGAGATCGACGCGCTGTGCGAAGGACCCTTCTGGAAGGCGAGCCATCACGAGCCGTTGGCGCGCCACATGGTCGAGCCGGGAATGGAAGTCGTGCTGTTCCGCGACGACCACGACACGCTGGTGGGCCTGACCATGGTGACGGTCGACCGCGTCGACGTGGAGGGCCGCCCGGAGGTGGCGTTCTCCGTCCTGGACACGTACTTGAGGCCGGCCATGCGCCATCACGAGCAGGCGGCGATGGCCTACGCCGTGCTCTCGATGCGCGAGCTCTTCCGCAACCGGGGCCGCGCGGTCTACGCCGTGATGCCGACCGGGACCTACCACGGCTACGAGCTGGTCACCCACACGCTGGCTACCTTCTATCCGCGCCCGGGTCAGGAACCGCCGCCGCGCGAGCAGGCGATCCTCGATGCGGTCGCGGAGCGCCGCTTCCCGAGCCTCTTGGACCGCGATCGCGGGGTGCTGGTCCACCCGCAGAACCTCGCCCCCGAGGTCGTGGAGATCCCGGAGGAGCGCATGGCCGACCCCGTGGTCGCCTTCTTCGCCGAGCGCAACCCCGGCTACCGGGAAGGTGACGTGCTCCTGTGCATTGCGCGCATCACCTGGGACGTCCCGCTGCGCAACGTCATCCGGTGGACGGCCTCCGGCGGGCAAGCGGCGAAAGCGTTCCACCCGGGCCCGGCAAAAACCCTGCGGATGCCCAGCAAGGAGCTTGAGGACCAACCGAAGGGGGCGCATGTCGTAGCCAGAAGCAGCGCCAGGTGGAGAAGGAAGTGGTCGCCGATTTCTCCCCCGCGCCTCCCCGCCGCGGCGTAAACTCCCTCGCAGCGGGAAGCAACCGAAAGGAGCGCGCATGTCGCCCCACGAGACGAAGCAGGTCGAGGAGGAGACGCTCGAGGAGTTGTTCGAGCTCGACGTCCACGAGGTCACCGTCGTCGCAGCGACGACCAACGCGAACACGGCCTCGTGCAACCCCTGCCCCACGGGCGACTGCGCCGAGTGAGGAGCTGTTCGACCTCGACGTCCAGCAGCCTCGATGGGGGTTACTGGTAGGGACAGGGGTACGAGTCGTTGCAGGACACCGTGCGGCGCTCGTCACCGGGGCGACGACGGTGACCTCATACGCCGGTGCTGAGGACGGGGCCGGCCTCGAGCGGCCAGTGACCGGTGACGCACACGGTCGCCGGCTCGGGGCCGGCGGCGACGAAGGTTGTGACGCGGGCAGCGCCGCCTGCTCGTCGACCAGCCTCTGAAGCTGCTCCCGCGTCGTATCGGGCCGTGCGGTCAAGCCCACCCCTTGCTTGGGGCGAATTATTGCGCTGGCCGCGTTCCTGAACACCTTCTCCGCACTTTCGTCACCGCCGCGCGTGGAGCTGTGACCTTGATCCCGCGACCGTGCGCCCATGAGGCTGGTCACACGGCAAGACGGGCAGGCGGTGCTGTTGCTCGTTGCCACCATGGCGGCGGTGCTCGTGGGTGCGGTGTTCCTGGGCGGGGTGGCGCAGGGGATCGGCAAGGGCGGGCGCGAGCAGCGGGCGGCTGACCTCGGTGCGCTGGCGGGAGCGCGGGCGATGCGCGAGGCTTACACGCGGCTGTTCGAGCCACCCGACTACGCCGGCGAGGCCAATCCACGCCATCTCGAGGTGGGGCCGTACAAGGACCTCGGCCGCGATGCCGCTGTGGGCGTGGCGCGCGCCAACGGCGCCCGCAACGTCGGGGTCGAGTTTCCCGACGGCGACACGTTCGCGCCCACGCAGATCCGCGTCACCGTGCGCGACCCGGCCACCAGCGACGCGGGCGGCCGGCACCACGAGGCCGCGATCAAGGCCCGCGCCGAGGCCGAGCTCGCCCCACCGGCCCAGATCCGCCTGCCGCTCACCGGCGGCGACGGCGAGTACCGGGGGCCGTTCGCGTACCGGCAGGGCAAGCCGATGCGCCCCGACACGGCGCTTGCCTTCGACCGCATGTACGCCGCCGCGCGCAATGACGGCATCGGGCTGATCATCGTCTCGGCGTTCCGCAGCAACGCCGAGCAGGCCAAACTGTTCGCGGCCCATCCCGATCCGAAGTGGGTGGCGCCGCCGGGCAAGTCGCTGCACCGGCTCGGCACCGAGCTTGACCTCGGCCCGGCCTCGGCGTACGGGTGGCTGGCGGCGAACGCGCCCCGGTTCGGCTTCACGAAGCGCTACAGCTGGGAGCCCTGGCACTTCGGCCTGACCCGCAGCCCCGGGAGCGCATCGGTTGGGTTCGCGAAGGCCAGCGACGACGGGCGCAGCGCGATCCCGAGCTTCGTGCCGCCGAAGTACGCGCCGATGATCAGCCGCGCGTCGCAGCGGTGGGGAGTGGGGGCGGCCCTGCTGGCGGCGCAGCTCTACGCCGAGTCGAACTTCAACCCCAACGCAGTGAGTGCCGCGGGCGCGCGGGGCATCGCGCAGTTCACGCCGGGCACGGCGCGCACGTATGGACTGACGGACCCGTTCGACCCGGAGGCGTCGATCGAGGCCCAGGCCCACCTGATGCACGACCTGTTGGCGCAGCTCGGCTCGGTGCCGCTGGCGCTGGCGGCCTACAACGCCGGCCCGGGCCGCGTGCGGGCGTGCATGTGCGTGCCGCCGATTCCCGAGACCCAGGGCTACGTGGCCCGGATCCTCGGCCTGCTCAACGGCGCGGGCGACCAGGCGGGGTTGCTCGGAACGGCGGGGCTGGAGGTACGGCTGGTGCGGTGAGCGGCTCCGGTTACGCTGACCGCGGTGCTCCTCGCCGCCCTCGCCGCGCTCGCCGTCGCCGCGCCCGCGACGACTTACGACGAGTGCCCGAAGCTGGACGCGACGACGTATGTCCGCTCCCACGACACCAGCTGCCGGGTTGCCCGGGGCGTCGCCCGCGCCTGGGACGGCACGCTGGGCGACCGTCCCGTGAAGGGGTTCACGTGCCGGTCCGGGAGGGTCGGGACC
>Ga0157374_10003170_pt1 | contig 13819 bp, 12 predicted proteins | sample M25metaG_FD_115308 | JGI IMG/M metagenome (GOLD analysis project Ga0157374, IMG submission 115308) | Miscanthus rhizosphere microbial communities from Kellogg Biological Station, Michigan, USA - M2-5 metaG | ecosystem: Host-associated > Plants > Roots > Rhizosphere > Soil | place: USA: Michigan...
AAACTTTTAATACGAACCCGGTTCTCGAGTGATCTCTTGTAAGAATTTTGATTGTTAACGTATTATCCTTCCTGTTGCTAATAAATTATCATTCTTGTTAATAAATAATTGATATTCATTCGAATATTTTTACTCCAACATTTCAAAAAAGTAAATTAATCCTCTTTCCTCACATTAATTACATTCTAGGAGGACATCATCAATGTATTGCGATGTAAGGCAGACTACTCACCTGTCACTCGCATACTTATTGAACTTGCCAACCAGCAGGTTCGATTCTTCACATTCTTCATGAGGATGGATAATTCATGATATACTATTTTTTTCAATTCAATATTATCTATGAAAGTAATGGGTTTGAGTTTATTATTTCAAAATCAATTTTTACTCAACTGGACAGTTACAGTCTGTAACTGCCATAGAGCCTTACTCTTTCTTACATTTTTATCGGAGAAAATGATTTATCTTTATGTTGTTCTAACAAAAATTCATTTTAGTATCAAATATAATACAGCACACAATTATTCTAAGCAAATCAACAAGATTGTGTTCAATGTCTATGAAGTCTTCAATTCTGCTTTGGCTCTCAAACCTTATGATAAAGTTGAGTGCGATATTGTTATTTCTCTTAATCTTTTAATCATTCAAATTTTTGTAAATTTCTTTTTCAATTGTATTGCATTAAATCTTCCTCTTTATACTGATAATATTTTTAATTCATACAAAAATTAGAGTAAAGGAGCTGTGGTTGATGTTGATTCTGTGAACTTAAAGCTCATCGATGCCACTGTTGTACTCCAGACTTCTTAAGACAAGAATATTCTTTAAAAAGAGTTAATTGTCCAGACCCTTGTCATTCATGTAAAGGCAACATCCTTGTTCAGCCCAAGAATTTCTCTTTTCTTTAGTTGATTTCCATTCCTTCCATGGTTCCTTTAGAGACTCGTGGTTGAAATTAGTGGTGAGTGTTTGGAACAAAAATGAAAAAGAAGAGTGAAATGACACTCAAGTAAAGGAAAGAAAGAGAAAAGACAAGTAAAAAGATAATTGTAATGATACCCTGGTCTTTCTTTCGAAGGTAATGAGACACAAGTTAAACTCATGCAAGAAATGCCCTCAAGAAAGAAGGAGAGGGAGGATGAAGGAGGGGGAGGAGAAGAAGGTAAAAGATTCCTTGTCGTCTCTTCATCATGTCTTGTCTTCTTTCTTGCCTTTCTCTCCCCAAGCAATGATGACCCTCCGGGCTTCTTAAGTGCACTTCATGACCAGTACAAGTAGTAGGCAATTCTTTTCAAAAGTCGTTGTTTCTGGTTGTCTTGTCTCTGTTTGTTGCCTGCTTTTCCTCTTATATTCTAACCTTGTCTTTCTTTCTTTCTTCTTCTTCTTTGCATTCCTCTTGGTTTTGTCTTTTCTCTCCCCCTCCTCCTTCACTTGTTCTTGTCCTCCTTCACATCTTGTTGTCCTGCTACTTTTCCTTGGTTTTGTTCATTTTCATTTCAAGAAAAGTTGCTGAACCTCCTGCTGCTCAGCTTCTATTTTGCATCTTTTCTTGAGACACTAGTTTTGCCGGTGAAAAAGCATCCAGGAAAACAACAAGACAAGAGGGGGAGTCAAAGAAATGTGAGGGCGATCATTCATTCTGAGAGACTTGAGGACAATGGTATGAACAAGTTCGACAACAAATTCACACAGAAATGAAAAGTTTGAAAAAGAATACTGTTGGAGGAGGAGAACAAGTCCCAGGAGTCAACTCTGCAGGGAACCAGACTGAGACTTCGAAATCAGTTTCACATGACTTGCAGAGAGAGATTTCTAGAAAAAAGTTCGTGAGCACTTGAGCACTTGTTTTTCTCTTTTTTAAAGCAAGTCAAGTGACCAAGAAAAGAAAAAATAGGAGAAGATGGCACGCAATCATGTGAAGACTCATTTCCTTTTTGGTCAGAAAGAAATGGATGACATCGTGAGGGTGAAATTATCCCTTCATTTCTTAGTTTGTTTGAACCTTCTGCTCTTTCTTTCTTGCAATAAACTTTCGAAGAAAGAAAAGAAAGGTAATTTCCATTCCATCCCAGTTTCAGAGGCTTCTGTTCTCACAAGAGATCATTTGGCAGCATCTCTTTCTTAAGAAAACTTTCACTTCAACTAAAGGTGAAGGAGAGAAAACCTTTTTTCTCTACAACAGTGTTCAAAACATAATCAAGAGCAGCTGAAAAATTCCAAGACAAGAAGAGAGCAAAATACAAAAATAGAGTGCCATCATCAGCAGGAATGTTTAAGTAAAAGGATCCTTGTAAAAGTTGCACGTGTTTCTTGCACTGAAATTGAGCAGAGGAATCAGGAAATTTCATACAAGAAGTTGGTTGTCTTAAGTCTGCCCACCGACTTAAGACAAAAAATACAGTGCATCCTTACAATAAACATACACTTTTCCTCATCAGCATGATCTTCACGAACCTGTCATGATTCATGAGGAAAATAAAATTCAACTCGAGATCCCTTCTTCTTAAGAAAATCAAAGGACAGACGACAGCAGGGTGATCATCATCTCAAGAAAAGAGAGGTTGAATAAAAGTGCTCACGAAATGTGTCTTCTCTCACAGATTATGATGATGATAATACCCTTCGTTTCCTGTACTTTCAATGTCAACGACGATGAGTGAATGACAAGAACAAGTTGGAGGCGGTTGTGTTGGTGGTGCAGCTTCATTACTTCCTTCTTTTATTCATCAGTCAAATGAGAGAAGGGAGGGTCAAGATGGGCCGGTGGCTACACATTTCCTTCTTATTTTTGTGAGGGAGAGAGAGAATCTCATGCAATTACACTGTCCTTTTCACTCAAGATAAGCAACAGTCACGACAAACTTCTTGCAAGACATGAGTCTTATATTGCTTTTGTTGTTGATTACATTGTCTGTCTGGGTTTCATACAACTTGTTTAACTCCTTCTTAGTGTCATTCCAACTCTCTTTGTCGTTAAGATCGAGAGACAAGAATAAAAATACCGGGAAGAAAAGTAAAATAAAAAACATAGAATTGACTCCTACAACCCATGCAAAGGCTAAGCAATTGATTTCGCAATACTTTTATTAGAGACTAACCTTCAGTCACTGGAACAACAACATTAAATCAAGAAAAGGAAACTGTAGGCAGAAAACCTCGATAGACCTGTTGAATGGTTTTTATCCCTCAGTCTATGTGATTTGCTTACATTATATGCCTCCCTCACACACTTCTTGAGACTTGTTTTGCGAAGAAACACTTGAGATTGTAGTCGAGTACATGGAGTGCATGGGGAGAAGAAAGCAAGAGTGAACATGAAAAACACAACTGCAAGCTTGCAGTCTTCTCGTACAACGAGATTAACCTTGTCTATCATTGATGTGTAGGAGGTAAGACAAGATGAAGATTATTGTGAATAAGCATGTAGTGCACATGAAGTAGTCTCACAGGGAGGATGAAGTGATTGAATAAACAACTCCCATCCTCCCTCACATCACTCTGTCAGACTAACATCAGCATGACTGACTGAGTGAGTGAATCTACCACCTAATGATTAACAACTTTATCATGTTTGATGATGATGAGCAGACGGCAGGAGGGCTCAAGTACATACAAGAATAAGATGCAACTCAACTCATGAGCCCAACAACAAGAATAAGAATAATCTAAGATTAAGACGTGAACATCTTGAGATGTGAACATGACTTTTGTGGAGGAGTTTAAGAGGAAATTTCTTTCAATGTCATCTTCACTTGACTTGAGGGGGAGAAAAGAAAGAAAAAGAAAAAAAGTGGAGGCGAACATTCAACGATAATCATCACTGCAATTGAATAATTCATGTAAAGATGACGATGCATACAAAAGGATGCAGTGAAAAGAAAATTGATTCAATTGTTACCAAGTTGTTATCTTGAAAAATGTTAAGAGAACAAGAGCAAGGAATTTTGTGTATGAATGAAGCCAAATCAAAACTTGTCAAGGCATATTTGGGCAGGAGATCAAAGGAAATTGCTTCAATGATACACCCATATCTCATCTACAAGAAGACTGAGATTCTACTGTAAAGATTCGATTTATGTTCTGTCCTATTTACTCAACACTCTTTCTATTCCAAATTTAAAATTATTCTGTCCTACAGCTTAAGCCATGCAATTCATCCAACTTTTGTTCCCTCGTAGTTTAAAAGAACTGGCAGGATTAGCATTTCCTGATGCAGAGGAATGCTTTACAGGAATGTTAAGTCATTCCAAAAGCTGTACATGTGTTTCTTTGAAATTAAGGAAGACTGGAATCAGACAATTTCATCCAAGAAATTTCATCCAAGAAGGGGGTTGAGTTTAAGAGCTGCCCTTCGCAACAAACAGAATGAGAGAAGACAAGGAAACCTTTGGTTGAAACAAAGACAAGACAAGAAAAGATCATTTGGAGGAGGAAAAGTGCAAAAAGAAATGTAATGGAATATAAAGAATGCAACTCCTGGTTCGAAACAACTGCTACCGCGGTGTACAATCTTTCAATGTCTGTGTTAAAGAAAGATGACACGATTTCTCACGGGGACTGAGAAAGAGAAGAATGTACGACGAGAAAAGACAATGGATTCATTCATTATCAACAGAAGGATCATTATCATCATCTTTTCATTCCTTCGTCTCCTCCTCTTCTTATATTCACTTGCACTTCTTCTCATATTGTTCTTGCCATCCATTTCTCCTCACCTTCAGTCCTGATAGAATGTTTGTTAGAAAATAAAGAGGAAACACACAAGACAAGAGTAAAATGAGTCCTCCTCCCACATCCTCTTCCAAGGTTTCGAGTAAGAAAAGTTGAGAATCTCTGTCGTCATTTGATGAGACAGACAAGAAAAACGACGACATGCACTCCTCTACTGCTGTCACTCACATCACATCAAGAAAAGATCAAGGAATGATTACAAAGCAAAGCAAAGTACACGAGATCGAGAGCAAGAGATGTGTTCTCTTGAAGAAGAGTGCGATGATGGATCATGCCTTTCACTCCTTTACTTCTTCTCTCCCTCACATTCATGTACTCCCTCTCACTTTCTTTTCTTGACTCGTTCTACTTCAACAGGGTTCCTGTTCCTGCTGACTTGACTTGAAATTTTAAAGTCTTTTTGTGTTTCTTGGAATCCATCCTGCATCTCATTCACCTTCTCAGTCTCATCCACCCTCTTACTCTTCATTTATCTCTGGTTCCAAGACTTCCTCTTGTCCTCCTTCTCTCGTTTCTGTTGTCTCATTCTGTCTCTCGATTTAGTACCAGAGCAAAGTCTTAGAAAAAGAACAATTTGTTATGGGAAACCGCATCTTGTTCTCTTCCTTCATTCTATTCTTTGTCTCCTCATTTATTAGTCTCGGTTTCACTCGATGTCTTCCTTGTTCTCTATTCTTACTTAGAAAATACATGACTTTTGGCAGTTTATCTTGAAAACTGGAAGCGAAAGGATCACGAGTTACTTTGAGAGGGTTAACTGTAGGTCTAATATTGTTCTCAGTTGAAATGGAAATTCCAGTTCGAGTCCTTATTTTAGTAGGATTCAAGTTTGTAGTGGAGGAGTTTAAGTTTCTAAAAAGAAGGGAAGAACCGCACAAACAATAATCGAAGGTGAGGCCGTTTTCGAGCTCAAGAACTTTTAAAATAAGAATGAATGAATGAATTGCTTAGAACGGTTTTATGTGATCTTGGAAGACACAATACAATTTCCTTCGGTCTCCTGCCCAACATTTAGTGTCACAAGTTCTAAGAATGAGTCCAGATTGTCATACTACTGCTTCCTTCCTTCGCCTCCTTCTTCCTCCTTCTTCTTCTCTCTATTCTTGGTTCAGTTTTTGCTTTGAATTGTGTTAGTATTTCTCAAGCCTGCGTTTAATAAAATTCAATTGATATCAGTAGAGGAGGGATCCTGTATCAAGAGATGAAGACCGGATGTAGACCGAGGTCTTTTCTTATATCAAATGCTCGTGTCCTACTGCTGCTGCTATTCTTACCATAAGAATAAGAGGTGGAGGTTCATGAGAGTGATCTTCTTGTTCTCTCGATCTCACGGACCAAACACTCAATACAACAAGTTTAACGGATCTCCCTCTGCATCTGTTGCATCAGAGAGAGAGAGAGAGAGAGAGAGAGAGAGAGGATGGGCAAAAAAACTTTCTCATGAAATGTCTAGAGGAGGTGCACCATGACAATCAATGGCTGTTGGCTATTGAATCTCATAGAACAAGGAGTTTAGAGGTGGGTTCAGTGGGTCACTTGTTCTCTTCTTTGATGGCACAGCTGTTGATACACAAGAAGTCCTTGGAAGGAAGTGCTTCTTTTTTCTCCCACTTCCTCCTCCAATTTTTGTCTTCTCTCTCACTTTGCATTCATTCATTCTTTCATTGAAAAATTCTCAGTCTGTCACTTCCCCTCTCTTTTATTATTCTTCTCCGCAACTTTTGATTCGCGAGAGATCTATTGGCATCTCCTGTTCATCTCATGCTCTTATTTCTTACTTCAACAGTGCTATATTCGAGTTCTCACGTAAGAGAGAGAGAGGATTTTGATTCAAGGCATTAGGATGCGTGGGAAACAGATTCCACAGTCCTCTCTCCCTTCGAGAGTGAATGGAGAGGAATGAGGGGACTTCCTTCTCTCTATTATTCTCTCCCTCGTTGTTACGGCATCCTCTCCTACAAATAAGAATGAAAGAGAAAGTTTACCTCCTCCTCGAGCATGGAATCAGATCAAAAAGGAAACATGACATGCTTACGGTTTCCCTATTTTATCACGAGAACAAAGAAAAGGATGGGCAGGGAATGGGAAGGACCAAGAGAACGGGACATGAGATCTAAGACATGAGACCTAAGACATTCGATGAAAGAATACCTGTAAAAGTACAAGGGAAACAGTGTGACTTCTCTTAGGACCCTCAAGAAATAGAGAAGAAGAGAAGCAGAAGGAGGAGGAGGGGGAGACAAAAAGGAAGGTAAGCCCAGGTATATAACAAGTCAAGACAAGTAGGGAGTAAGAAGTAAGAAGTATAAGAGAAAAGAAAAGGAAAAAAGTAAAGAGAATCACGCGGCAGCGCATGATCCCTTTCAAGACAGGAGTGAAGAAATCTCTCTCATGAGAGTGAAGGACATGAGCAACAGGCATTGATAGAGAGAGAAGCTCTTGCTTTTACTCGACTGCTTGTGTTGCATCTTCTTCTTTCACTCGAGTTTTACTGCAAAAAGAAAGCTTGAAAACAGTTGCCAGTCAGTGGCTCTAGAAGCATTGATCCGGTTGGACGTGCTTTGCTTTTCACCTGCAAAACTCGAGAGAACTACACACTTTTATTCCTCATTATTTTCCTCTTCTTCTTGTTATTCACACTCTTGTTGTCTTTGCATTTAATTTAAAGAGGAAAATGCTCTCCCTATTCATGTTACCTGGTGTTGTTCAAGACTCACCCTTGGATTTATCTCTTGAGAAGACTACTTCCAATAAAATCTCCGATGTCTCGACGGGAAAGAATCACCACAGAATACCTAAGAAGAACCCTAAGCCTGCCAAGTTCCTCTCTGTCAGTGACATCTTGGCGAACCATCACCATAAGGATATGGAATCTTCATCCCTCTTGACATCCTCCTTGACCTCCTCCGTCCATTCCGCTCCAGGTCTCTCGTCATTTCATCCCTTCCTTCCTGCCCATCCGTCTCTCATTCACCCGGCTTTCCATCCAGCCTTCTTGCATAGCCATCAACAGCACAACCAGAACATTTCCTCTTCCTCTGGACACTCTTCTCCTGCCATGTCTCCTTCTTCGAGGACACCTACTCCTACGACCCCATCCACTCCCATGACTTTCAAGGTTGACGTCAACGACTCAAAGAATAATAATTCTTTCACTTCAAGAAAGAGTTCCTCTTCCTCCTCAAATTCCTCCTCCACCACTAACTCGAAGCCTTCCTCCTCCACTTCTTCAGGGAAAAAATCTAAGAAGAAATCAAATGGACTTTTCAAGGCCAATATCCCGCCTTCACTTGTTCAGCCACAACCCATAATTGCCTCCTCCCACGACATTGCAAATGACGTCGCCTACATCTGTCCAATTTGTGGCCAAATGTTTGCGTTACATGATCGTCTTGCAAAACACATGGCTTCCCGACACAAAACTAAGAAGGACAAGGATAAAAGTGGAGGCGAAGGAGACAGTGGATCCAAAGATTCCTCTGACTCAACCCCTAGCAAGTCCTATGCATGTGATGTCTGCAACAGGTCCTTCGCCAGAAGTGATATGTTGACCCGACACATGAGACTGCATACAGGACTCAAGCCATACACCTGTCGAGTCTGTGGTCAAGTATTTTCTCGGTCAGATCACCTGTCGACCCACCAGAGAACACATACTGGAGAGAAGCCTTACAAGTGTCCTCAGTGTCCTTACGCTGCCTGTCGTCGTGACATGATTACCCGTCACATGAGGACTCATGCCCGATACGATCCCTCAACCTTTGATTCCACTGCTCAATCCTTCCTCATGGACGACATGTAAATGATACTCATGATCATCCCACCAGTTTTATTATTGATTATTCCAGTTTTAAAAGACATGACAAGTAAATATTTATATTTCCATGAAATTGTCTACATCCTTTGGGTTCTTTATTGCAGGCCTCTCACATTCATTGCAGACACCAAAGATGTCTTGAGTGTCGATGAAGCGGTTCAGTCCTGGACTGACATTGATGTTAAGGATTCAAACTTGAATTCTGAACAATTAAACAAAGGAAATGAAACTCCTTTTTGTGGTGGAAAAGAGTAGACAAGACAGACAAGACAGACAAGACAGACAAGACAGACGGGTAAAAGGCATGTGAGAGTAACTTTGTCTAACAACACGAGACTGACATTGGGATTGAAGATGAATATGTGGCCAAATCTCATATATTTTTACTGATACTGTTGATCACATTCACTTGTAATTAAAATTAAAAAGTAATCTTGTTAACATTCACAATCTTATCAATTGACCCTCTTTCGCATCTGTTGGCACTTTTACTTGATAATTATCATTCGAATCCTTGAACAGAAGCAACTTTTTCTTTTTAAGTTGTTATTGACGTTCATGTTGAGCAATCAATCGAGTGAATTTGAATTTGTTTTGAAAAAAATCAATGGGTTTCCTCCCATTTCTTTTGAAAAGAAGTGCCGGACACGTGATGCTATTTTGTAGTGGGAAGATATGACATGGTAGAGAAGAATGTAAGGTATAAATTAAAGGGCAACAGGAACACAAGATAATAATCATGTCCATAAATCCAGTTCGATCACGAGAGCATTCCTGGGTAAAACACTCCCGGGCTCAGGGCTCAAGTTCACGACTTTTCATTCCATAGTATTCACGAACATTAGTCGTGCACTTGTTTTGCTTCTGTTGTCTGTACGACTCTCGGTCTGCCTTTACCTGTGACTACAACTGTATTTCTCCTCACATTCTCTCCTACATCCTCCCTCCATAGACTGCTGTGAAAAACGTGAAGAGAAGATCCGTGTTTTGTCTGCAAAGAATACACCTCGTTTCATGTACACTACTGTATAGACTGGTGTCCATACAGTCTAGAATTTCGCAACACATTATGATGATAAAACTCGAACGAGAACAAGGGTTTAATTTACATTTATTTAATTAGAAAATAAATAATAAGATTGAGATCAAATTACCTTACTTTTGTGAATACAATTCAAGAAGAGAAGAAGATTTTATTTTATTTAAAAAAGAAGTTGTGTAAGACTAGAGAGAACCAACACCACTCACTTGCATTCTCTCGTCAATCTTTACGCGATTTTCTTCATTGATTGTGTGTTGGATGCCTTGTAGAAGAGAGAATGCCAATTGAAAATGCAGAGTAAAGGTCAAGTAGACGTATATAAAGAGAATGTAATGTAATAGAATTCACTAAATGATTATTCTTTCAAATTCAAACTACTGCCAGGGATTAACTCCCAGTCTTTTCATGAGTCCAGTGGCAGTCAGTCAGATCATCATCATCTTCAAGTCAAGTTAAGGTGTGTGTGTGGTCAGAAACTGGGAGGACATGGCAGGATTAGGATTCAAGAGAAATGATAAAACACAACGAAGGAGAGAACATTTGCATCTTCTCTCCCGTCTGTCTATGTATTAATTTGCACCCGAAAATGGTTTCCATTCACGCAGTTATGTTTGCGAATTTTCTTAGTAAAAACACTTACGAAGAAAACGAACGAAGAAGACTAGTGATCTCTTGTCTCGCTATCATTTCAAAAGGGTTCAGTTCCAAGACTTCACAGCGAGTTGATCAGCATCAAGTCATTTCTTTTTGAGTATTTTTCTCCTTCTCTTCCTCGTAACTTGTTTGTCTTTCATTCACTCTTTGCTATTCAACAAATAACTAATTTCATCCCTTTCACTGCTTCCTGTCAATCTTAATACTCCTGCTGTGCTCTTTCTCTCATACTTGAGTGTCATCATCTCTGGTATACTGCTTCATGATGAGGCAGCTCATGATGGAATTTTTTTTGAACATGTCCTTTAAAAAGTTTATTCTCCAACAGAGAACGTGTGTTTGTTTCTCTGTGTGTTGTCTTTCCAGGCTCATTTCGCTGTAGATTCAAGTCTTTACCCCCACCTGGCTCTCCATCAACATTTCTACATCAACCAGATCCTTTACAGAACCTTTTCTTCTTCTTCTTCGGACACAGGACACCGACTCCCACGACCCATCCACTCCCATGACTCTCAAGGTTGAAAGAGAATTTCTTTACTTCGAGAAAGAGGTTCTATTCGTCTAAAATTCCTTGACGACAAAGATTTTCCTCCTCCACTTTAACAATAACAAACTTGTTAAACAAAACGTCATGAATGGCTTGAGTTTATCGATTTACTCTCAAATCTTGTTACATATCTTGCTGTATCGCTGTCACTTGAATTCAATAACAACAGGAGCAACAACTTCAAGTGCTCTTGTTAGCGAACAAAACTAGTGAATAAGAATTGAATACACTGTAGTCCTCCCATTCTTTTGAAAGAAAGTGTTCTCTAGAAGTAGTGGGCAGAAACACAAGTAAAGTAAAGTACAAATTAAAGTTCAAAAACAAGGACAAGAACCTGGTGTTCGATCACGAGAATCATTTCTCGGAACATTTCTTGCCCGGGTTCTAGTCATGTTCACGACGTTCACGACTTTTACAAGTCAATGTGTTGAGTCGAACAAATGTTTCAAGTACAGTACCTCCCACACTAACTAACTACGCAACTCCATGGCATATTGATATGAACCTCGCTTTTGTTGAAATTGATAGAAACCTGCAATCATTTGCGTGAGAAAATCCTAGAAGTCAACATGAGTACCTGAAATAGGTGTTTGTCAAGTAGCTGTAGTACATGAAGAAAAGGAGTAGGAGAGAACAAGTTCTCATGAGAACAATGTGAAGGAACCCAGACGGAGTGGAATGTTTGTTCCCTGATTCTCTTTCATGTTCTTTCATGTTACCTGCTTCTCTTTACCCTCCTCCTCCCTCTTCTTTCTCTCTGTAGTCCTGCACGTCTCTCACGAAATGTCTGGAATTCAATCAGGATGAATACGTGAGAGAGCTCTTTTAACTTGAGCTCAACCTGCCTTAGAAATGTTTTCATCCTTCTTTCTTTCTCTCTTTCTTGTTCATTACATGCAAAGACCAGGAGCAGGAATCTGTCTGTCTTGAAGGCGGCAGAGGAGGAGGAGGTGGATGATGTCCCGGGATCTCGAACTTAAATCTCAGGAGAAGGACCTGAGATGCCAAAGACTAGACTACAAGAAGGAGGGGAAGAAGAAGAATGATTCACGACTTGACTGGACTCCTACCTTTTCTTCATCAGTAGTTCGTGTACCTTCTCTCCCTCGATGTTCATGATTATCGTTGTGATCATGCTGTTTAAATGAAAGAGGGAACAAAATGTGAGACAATTCGTTGCAGCTTCTGCTACTACTACTTGTATATCCTCCTCCAGTCATTTAAAAATATTGTTGCAGTATATTCTGATTCTTTTATTTTGTTTGAAAGAAACAGTATTTTCCTTTGGATGTTATTACTAGATTGGCATGCAATAGAGTTAGACGAAAGATCATAGAAGATGACTCGGTATCCAAACAAGAGTTTCCTGTAATATATAATGTCATTTGAGAGTACATATGGGAGAACGAACTTGGGTTGCATCCTCAACGGTCGTCCTTCAAGTCCATTGTATCTCTCATATTTCATTCCAACCAAAAACTACCCACGGATTGAAATGAGAAGATGAAAGAAAAGCATCACGAGTTGAGTTGAAACAGACAGACAGACAAACCAAGTTATGGCTGATGAAACTTCCCACCTGAATTCTCGGTTCTTGTCTTGATGATCGCGTGAGAGGATACAACTCTACCGACAAGAAAACAAAATAAGACCAAGGAAACACCTGAAGATGACCGTCAGACAAAGGGATGAAGTCTTGGATTTTTCCTGGAATAACATCATCTTTCTTTTTCTTGTACAGATTTTCTTTCCTGTACAACTCCCTCAATTTCATTCGCAACAGGGAACATATACTTTAACATAAGGAGGTGGAATCATTGAAATTGCGAGGGAGAGCAAAGTGTAGGGTACGGACTGTAAAGGAATGCAGACACGAAAGACACATACACATAAAGTACAGAAGGAAAGAAGGAGGAGAAGTAACAACAACAAGACAGGTAACAAAATATATAGATACTTTTGTTGGAGAGGAAGCGCAACAGGAATAACAAGAGAGGTAACAGGTATCATATCATATCATCATCCAAACAAATGCGTCTGACTACTCAAGTCATGCAAGAGTGCACAGTCACTTGACTATGCAATAGACTTCATCTTCTTCGCTGTCTCTATCTTTTCAACAGGACGTGATGAGTAAAAAAGATGAGGGAGGAGATGGAGTGATGAAGATGAAGATTATGATGACGAAAGACTTTTAAGGAAAAATCCCTTTTATTCGAGTCTTTGCTTGATTCTCACTCATCATTCTCATGTCTCATTTCAAATCTTTTTTGAATTTGTATCTCCCTCTCTTCCTCTTACCTTTACCTGTCTTCTCTTTACTTTTCAAGTTCTCGGTTACTTCCTTCATTACTCATCTTTCTCTCTCCCTCTCTTTCGTGTACGCGGTTCTTAAAAGTCTTAAAGATAAAGAAGAGAAGAAAGTCATACAAAACTTCATGATGATATTTGTAAGTTATGGTTACCTTTCCTTTTCCCATCTTCTCTTCCAGGAATCATGTGCCGTAAATTTAATACTCTCCTTCGCTCAAGACTAGTAAAACTATCACTACTGGTACTTCTCACGGGATCAGATACTCATCGTCATCATCTTCTTGTCCTCCACCTCCTCTTCAAGTCCTCGAAAACTTGTTGAGAACCTCTTCTTCTTTTCTTAGTTCTTTTTGGTTGGTGTTTCTCTTTTCATTCTGCTTCCTCTTCATCCTCCTTCTCCTGCCTCTTAATCTTCATCTCCTGAATCCATTTCTCAACTTGAGATTCACGGAAAGAATCTCCTTTTTCTCTGCCTGATTTAAGTGATTACTCTTCATTTTTATAGCATTCCTGTCTCCAGTCGTTCATGGCATTTTCATGCAAGTCCAGTGACACAAGATGACCTTGAATAGAGAAGACATGCACAAACAACACAGGAAGAGAGAGGATGTCAGATCAAAGCTTGAGATGATGATGAAGGGGGTGATTCTGTCTAAGACATGCATTCACTCCTCTTGCTTTTTAGAAGTAGGAAGTCCTAGAAATGTTGCGAAAA
>Ga0157374_10003171_pt1 | contig 13817 bp, 25 predicted proteins | sample M25metaG_FD_115308 | JGI IMG/M metagenome (GOLD analysis project Ga0157374, IMG submission 115308) | Miscanthus rhizosphere microbial communities from Kellogg Biological Station, Michigan, USA - M2-5 metaG | ecosystem: Host-associated > Plants > Roots > Rhizosphere > Soil | place: USA: Michigan...
ACAGGGCGGGACTCGCAAACGTATTGCACGGGCTGTAATCAACCGCCGGCCAAATGCACCTGTCCGTTGCCGCCGCCGAGAATCGTGTCGGCCGCCGTGCGACTCAGCAATGGTCTGATCGTCTGCGGGCCGCGGCACTTCGACAAACGCATGCGGACGCAGATCGAGGCCGCCAAGGCGGATGTGCGCGGTGCTGAGCAGGGATTCGTCGACCAGTTCGGCACGTTCTACGATCGCAAGGCGGCCTACCAGATCGCCGCCGCCCAGATGCAGATCAGACGACCAATGGCCTACACCGAGAACCTGTACAGCGAGAACCTGTACTGATGGGTGCCAAATCTCCCCAGCCCGCGACTCCGCCGCTCGACGGTGCCGACGAGCATCCGATTCACTCGGATTCCGAGCTCGTGCGCCGATGGTTGCGGGCGCAACAGGCGGTAAAGCAGCCCGGCAAGGGCCGGGGAGTCTTCCTGTGGGCACGAGTCAGCGAGCAGTTCTGCGTCGGGTCGACTTCGGCAAGGGACGTATGCAACCGCCACGGATTCCATCCTGACAAGCTGGTAAAGCGCTCATGAAGAAGAAGACCACCACCCCTAAGAAATCGGCTCGAGCCAAACGCCGCCGCTCTGTAATGGATTGCGGATGCGTCAAGAAAATCGACAAAGGTCTCGCTTCGCACAATACCGCAATTGAAGTCGGTTTCACTATGAACTTCACCACGGGCACACAGGGGGATTGTTTGTTGATCCAGACCCGCAAGGTGGATCCGAAGAAACGCGGCAGGCCGCGACCGCTGTTCGCTTGCTACTGCCCGTTTTGCGGGACGAAGTATGACACCTGATCAATGAACCGCCGCCAGTGGAAGAAGGCTTGTAAGAAGGCCGCCGCCAAACTGCAGCGGCTCTACCCGGGTCAGTATGAGTATGTCCCGGCGCGCGGGGATGAGACGGTCTATTCCCCTCGCGGGTACGAGCCGCTCCGCCACGAAGGGCGGTTAGGGCGGCATTACACCGAGGTTCCGAAAGGTGCGCCCATCCGGTGGTACTCGTGTCATACCGACTGCGGAACGGAATGGGACGTTACAACAGCCCTCAGTGACTATCAGTTTATGCAAATGGTTGAATCAACAGACTGGGAAGCCGAGTGGAAGAAATACGAACAGACGTGAACAAACACGTCCAGAATCCCCCTTTCACCAAGGACCAGGCTGAAGAGTTCTTCAGCGCCTTGTTCTTTGGCAAGCACCACATCCCCAGCGAGGTAAGGCCGTACGGCCTCGGCTGGAAGGTGAATGCTCATGCCTCGCTTGCAACGTACGATTTCGACACCCTCACGCGGCTCGTCTTCCTTGCGCATGATCGATGCGTGCGAGTGGAAATTGTCCAGGGCGGCCCTGGTCGCGTCGGAATCGTCATCTGGCGTCGGGCCGGGCGGTTTGGGGACATCTATTCGCGCCATCCATCGATTGAACAGGCACTCTTGTTGTGGCGAGAGAAGCATCCGCAGAGCGAGGTTGTGATATGACCAAGCCGGATATTTCGGTTCTATACAAACAATTCCTGCAAGCCTACAAAACCCTGCGAAAAGCATGGCTCAAAACAGGCGGCGGGATGGATATGGAAATCAAGATCCGCGATGCGGGAGCTGAAAGGGAATTCAAACAGCGGTCAGCAGCAGCAAGGAAAGGCGCGGCCAAAAGAGCCGCCAAGAAGAAGTGATGAGCGATCAAGACAAAGTTCGTAAGGTAGAAGCGCGGATCAGAGCGTGGCCTCTTCTTCGTCGCTTACGCAACTGGGTCGCCGTGCCGAATCCACTGGAGACAGCCGAAGAGGCCGCCAGAGAAATCGAGCGCGCCAAACGCATCATGCAGCGCGCCGCGAGCTGGCTGCAGATCAAGGAAGCTGCGAACGTATCCTCCAAGGGAAAGGCAATCATCGAGGAAATGCTGCGATTCATCGCTGACTTGCCCGCGCCGGTTCCTCAATACGATGACCAGATCCAACATGAGATTGCGTCATGTAGACGCTGGCGAAACAAGGCAACGGGCGATTTATATGAAGTCCTTGCGCTGGCCGTTGACTGCACCAACGATAGAGAAGCTACGCTGGTAGTTATCTACTACGCAGTGGGATGCGTGGCGGTCCCGCAGTTTGTGCGCGAGGCTGAGGAATTTCGGCAGAAATTTGATCCGGCGGACGCGCCATGACGGATGCCAGCTCGCCCGGCTGGAAGCTGAAGCGCACAGCCCAGTGCGTCAAATGCCCGTGGCGAGTGGAAACCAATCCACACGACATACCTAACGGGTACTCTGAGGAAAAGCATCGGGCATTGATCAGCACGATTGCCAAGCCTTCGGATGGCATCCTCGGCCCTTTCAGAGCAATGGCATGTCATGAAACCCATGACGCGCACTGCATCGGCTGGCTCATGAACCAGGTCGGTCCGGGCAACAATATTGGACTTCGAATCCAGATGTTGAACTGTGAGAATGCCGACAAGATTCGCCTTCGAGGCGAGCAACATGAACGCTTTGAGGATACGCTACCATGAGCAAACAACAATCACGCTCGCGAGAAGTCCCAATCATAAATGAGGACTACTACAAACTCGTGCACGCCGCGTGGGCCTGCGAGCAGTGCGCGGGTATGGGTCACTTCTGGAATGAAGTCAAAGTCTGTCGCGTCTGCAGGGAATGCAGCTCTCTTCGCAAAGCGATGGCCCAGATTCAACATTCAATGATGAGCCTTGAGAGCAAGCCCGGTGACAAAGTCCGATACCACTGGGGACTGGCCGGTTTTGATGGCGATGTGAAGATTGCACGCGAGAAGCTGACTCTCGGCAATGTCTACACCGTCAAGCGGCTCGACGTCTATGACAGCAGCTCGGCCGTATACTTTGAGGAAATTGAAGGCGCCTTCAATCCAGTGCAGTTTGCGCCGGTAGCGGGATCCGGCGAGTCCTTGCAACTGGAAATTCTTCGGGCCCTAACGGAAAATGACCGGCGCTGGGTCAGTCCAGAAGCTGTTGGAGCGGTGCTCTATACGCTGGAGCGTCTATCAGCCGCTAAAGCTCTCCCGGCTACTTGGCCGGATCCGCCGCCGGACGGATCTTGGTTTGATCTGGTAGACGCTTGCGCAAGTCGAGACAAGACGCCACCGCCAATCTCTCAGCACTTCAACGGGCTGACACCCGCTGAAGATGAGTCTTTGACCTTGATCGCCGAGGAGTGCGCCGAAGTAATCCAAGCTATCACGAAGATCCAACGACATGGTTTGCATTCGGTACACCCGCAATCGGGAGTGCCAAACTGGCGCACTCTCAGCCGGGAAGTCGGCGATCTTGAGGCATCGCTTCGCGTTGGCGAAATTCAACATCTGTTCGATTGGTCTGAGGTGGTCGCCGCGAGTAACTCGAAGCTGAGACTACTGCCGAAATATCTTCATCACGCGAAAGTGATTGCCGACAAGTGAGGTTTGTATGGCTACCGATCTGCGCGCGCCCACAACAGGACCCAAAAAGAAAACGAAGAAACGACGCATTAAACGGCCGCGCCGTTCTCAGGATGAACGGTATCAGGACGCTGTGGATCTTTATATCGCGGGGAAGGCCCATTTCCCGATAGATATGCCTGAATGTTAGCGGGGATTCTATGACAGTTGCACGGACATCGGAAACGAGCGACATGCCTACTTGGCTATTCCTGACATGCGGAATTGTCGGCGCTCTGATCGGGCACTGGCTCAGGAGCATGTTGTATGGTTGACCACATTCCCTCAAAAAAGCTAAGCATCGAACATGGCTGCGCATGCCTCCGAAACGAAACCGGCTGGCTGCTCTGGTCCGTCAAATTGTCTGAAATCCCAGAGACTGGGACAGAAGTAGTCGAAAGACCACACCCCAAGACGCCAGCGACTCAAGTCGCTGCCTCAAAGAAGGTGCTGCTAGGTATTCTTCGCGCGCTGCAGTCTGGAGAACTCAATGCTGCGCGATACATCATTGTGTCCTTCGCAGAAGAAGTGTGTGATGAGTTAGAGTTGCTTCTGAATCCGCCAGCTCACGCAGATGCGGCACTGGCGGCAGAAAGCCCACTATCCAAGGCGGTACGTATCGCACGCGGGGATACTGGGCCTCCTGATGCTCCTGTGCGCTTCGCTCAGGAGACGAACGAGCATACGATTGCCCATTGCCTCATCGTCGAGAAATTCATGGACGGTGATATTGCACTCACTATGAAGGTTCCTGCGGACTTTCGCGCCGAGCGCGGCATGAAGTTTGAGATACGGCCTGCTGGTAAGGAATCGAGAACCGACACGGAGGAAGCCAAGTTAGTCGCATTCTTTCGTAGCCCCGAAGGAGATTGGCTCGGTCGAAATGGCGACTATGACGGACTATCTCCTGCCGAAACAGCTATCCGCGCGATCAGACGATTGTCGGAGAAGGTGTCGTGAGCACGCTTACATCGGATGAGCGCCATTGGTCTCTTCGGCGCGGGGGACGATGGGATTCGTTCGACACTGACCCGCGCCGATCGTATTACAAATTTTTGCGAGCCGTCTATGGGATGTTTGCCTGGGAAGCATGGGAGCGTGCACGTCATGTCTGAGCAACTCACCTCAAATACGTTGCTCACTCAGCTTGAGGCGTGGATCGCGAGTCCCGCGGGCCAAAAGTACGGTTGCGTACGTCAGTACCCGAATCCGCGCCATGCCATTGACTACGATCCTGTGTGCGCCGGATGCCTGATTGAACATGCCGCACTGGAATTGCGCAAGCGAGGTGCTCCCGAGACGAACGCTCGCATAGGCGCAATGCTGTGCGTCCATTGCGGCAAAGAAAACCGCGTTAGAGTTGAGAAGGAAACAGCCAGCGAGACGCCAGCGCCTCTGCGGGTTCGTCTCCTCAAGGATATTTACGACGATGGCCAGGACCATCATCCGCCTGGACACATCGGCCACAAGGGGGATCTGGTGGTTATCCACTCAATCCAGACCGCCGTCGTGTCACATAACGGAACCGGGCACGGTTTCGTAGTACACGATGGCGAGTTGGAGCTGCAAGCCGCAGATGTTCAGACTGCGCATCCCACTATATTTAAGGACGAGCATTTTTGGCAAACAGTAGAGCAACGACCAGCGTTTGAGGCATGGGCGAAAGATACAGGATTAGACCTGACTCGCGGCACTGGGATCTACATGAACGACGCAACACGGAGCGCCTGGATGGGCTGGAGCGCTCATATTGGGCACAAGATACGACCGGAGGAAACGACACGTCCGTCTAGGGAATATGTATGCGACTGTGATTCGGACCAGATCCATGTTTGTAACTCCACTGAGGCCAAGACCGGCGCAGTACCTAGTACCTGCCGCAGAGTCGCTCTGAAAGCCAACGCGGAGCTGTGCCCGCATGGAATGCCGATCGCTGAGAACACTTGCGGCCCATATTCAAAGGGTGAGCCGAATAGGCCACCCACTTGCATCGACTGCATCGAGCTAAAGAATGCTCTCGCGGCTGCTGTCGGTGCCGCCAATGAGGCCCGCGAGTGCCTCGATCGCGATCAGGATGTGCGCGCCCTGAAAATTATGACGGCGCTATCGGGCCATTTGCCCAAGTATCGAGCTGATACTGATCGCATTCACGATGTATTGACACGAGCGGTAGAGCGCTTCGAACGCATGCCGCGCAAGCCTCAGATACGTAAAGCGTGTCTTCCCTGTATCGATGGAGTTCCGATAGTCAAATTTCATATCAATGAGCGCGGTGTCAATCGTTGTCTGAGTGACGAGCCATGGCGCGATCTAACGCCAGAGGAACAGTCTGCGATAGATCGGGCGATCGCCGAACGTCTCGGCCCGACCCCAAAGGCATAACCATGATCCCAATGACATTCCCGGAATGTAACGTCGTCCTTGGAATGAGACAGGACGACTACCATCCGCTACAGGCTTACCGCGCTCCAGACGGGCAAATAGTCTGTGCGTTTCGCCTGTCGCCATCCGAGCTGGAGGAAATCTCGAAAACGCGGACGATATGGATCAGCGTGCTTACGTTCAACAATCCGTTTCAACCGATCGCGCCTTTGGCGAAATGTCCATTTGAGAGACCTGATGACAGCAAGCCCACAGACCCAGAGCGAGAATTGAAGCTTCCGTGTGTATGGAGGGTTGGCTGCAGGAACCCTCGTATTTGTAAGGAAATGGGCTACTATCAACAGTACCCATCCAATTCCAATCCCCTCGATGCGGTTCGATGGATTTGCCCGAAGTGCAAAACAACCAACGGCATCGAAGATCCAGTGTGTTGCGTTGGGGGCTGCGGCGGACTGCGCCCTCCGCAAGAAACGGTCGACCGCCTTGTGACCGAGCGGATGTCTACCGCAACATCGCGCCCATTCCCCAGCTCCGACGATGCTGCGGATGCCGCCAAGTGGCGAGCCCTGCGCAACTGCGCGCGAATCACCGCGATGGGAAGCGCGGGGCTGACGCCAGAGGGCGAAGCCTACCGCACGCCCTACGCTCACGTGACGCTCAACTTCTGGACAGGCGTCAAGGATGAAGACGCCGGACCGCCGTATGCGCGAGAATGGCTGGATGCCTTCGTGGAGAAGGCGCTGCGAGCTCAGGCAGCTCCGGCAGAGGAATTGCCTCGGCTTGAGTGGGTCATCGTTTCCGGCAGTCGCTGGTACGGACGAGACGGCAAATTAGTCGACAAGGAAGAGGATGCACGCGGTTTCCCCAGCTCTGCAGAAGCTGCGGAGTATGCCAAGGGAATGCGCTGCCCCTGGACGGTCACGGAAAGAAGGCGCTCAAGCTCTGGGCCAAAACCATGATCGTTGAAACCTCAACGGTAAAATCGTTCCGCATCCAAAATGCGGAGCGCCTCGATCCGATTCTGGTGATCCTGCAGGACATCCAGCCCGGGAAGGGGCGCCTGATCGTGGAGTGCTACGGAGACGCTTGGTCCGGTTACTGGAACGCGATCGGAGACCGCAACATCGCCCAGTTCATCGCCTCATGCGAGGCCGACTATATCGCCGGCGCGATGCTGGGAGCCCATCACAGCCGCTCGAAGAACTCGCAGCAGTATCTGCTGCGGATCGTGAAGGCAGTGCAGGAAGCCCTGCACTCCATGGAGTAATGCGGTGGGTCGCGCGGGATATATTGAAGCTGACGGGGACAACGATCTGCAGATCGCGGGCTGGCGCGCCAACGTCCGCCGTATGATGCAGGGTCGACAGGGCCAACGGTTCCTGTGGGAGCTTTACCTGTCCTTGGAAGCCCTCCCGAGGAAGGAGCTGATCACCGGGGGACTGATCGACAAGGACGGCGATTGCTGCGCGCTGGGAGCGGTCGCGGTCAGTCGCGGAATCGAAATCCCGGACGATCTGAAGGTGCGCCTCGATGAGAATGGCGAGCCGGAAGACGACGACGGTTACGACTTCTATGACTTGGTCACGCCGCTCCTGAAAATCAAGGAAATGATGGCTCGGGAAGTCATGTATCAAAACGACGAGTGTGATACATGGCATTGGCCGGATGGGTCGATCTGCCGTTCTATTCCGTGGGCCAAGCGCGATATCCCGGTCCGATATTCCGATACGCCTGCGGAGCGCTGGCTGCGCATGCGGCGATGGGTTGTGTCTCGGCTGGTGGGAATTCCTTGATTCTGGGAGAACGCTTGAATGACTAGACTGATTCTAACCGCCGCGCTGATCCTCGCCGCCTTCAATATCGATGCCCGGGGCGGGTCCGGTGGCCATGGTGGCAGTGGTGGCCACGCGAACTCGGGCGGTCACGCCAGCTCAAGCCACGGAGAAAGCGCCGGGGGCCACGCGCAGAGTGAAGGCGGCCATCCGAGCGCGACCTGGTCCGGCGGTCGGGGCGGAGGCGGCTGGTGCTCTGGCGAGCCTTCCTCGCGGCCGGTCAGCCGTCCTATGGTGGCGCACCCTGCTCCACAAGGCTGTTCCACGGAAGACAGCCGCGAAGGGAAATGTAAGCAATGAGCCAAACTACAACAATGACTTTGCCTACCTGTCCGGCCGGTGAATACATCCGCGGCGACATGACGTGTGCGTCGCTGCCAGTCTCACCAGCTCAGTTCTGCATGAATCTGCATATATATAACATCGCTGAGCTTGTGGTGATCGTCCTGTTCTGCGGAGTCATGGCGGGGATCGCCATATGGGCCGCCAACCGAGTCATCAGGAAGCGCCATCCCAGCGGGGTCCACGATGAGTGCCGCCGGGTACATCCGCTCAACGAGCCCTGTCAGTTCACCGATGAGCAGAAGAGACTCATGGCCAAACATGGGAATGCGGCGGTTTTTGAGCCCGCGCTCCTGGATGCCATTGGGGAAATCAGCATCGGAGAAGCGAAGGATGCGATCGCGCGGTATCGGCACCGATGGGATGCAGCCGGTGAGTGATGCTGTGTTCTTCGCGATCTTGGGTATTTGCGCGCTCACAATCGTCTGTGTCTGCATCCGCATGCACCGACTCTCGAAGCCTCGAAGACGGCGGACTGATGTCCGCTGATTCGATCTTTCTTGATTGCGAGTGCGGCCATCCGGCCGCAGACCACTACGACGACGGCAACGGCGGCCACGCCGAGTGCGATCACGAAGGATGCGACTGCACGCACTACAGGGCCGAAGTCGACGAACCGATGGACGATGCGACCCGCTATGCAGTGCTGGGGGACATGTGAAAGTCAACATCGAGAACCTGTTGCGGATTGTCGGCAATGAGATTGGTAATCACTACCAGTACGCCATGACAGCATTCGCCCAAGATCTGAAGACGATGCGCGATCGCGTGCGCGCCGGGGATCCGAAGGCGTTCGAGGAATTCTTCGCGACCTACGTGTTTATGAACGAGCAAGCCCAGCAGGGGCCCTCCGATCTAAGAAGGGCGGAGGGATTCTTTGACCCTCAAGATCAAGATATAAACAGTCTTCGAGCGGTGCTGCTGGCGATCAAAAGCAAAGCAGACATTTGTCTAAATCTGATCGATACCAACAACAAAGAGGGTTAAACGTGCAGAAACTACTGGTCGTTGTCTGGAGCGGAAATGGCGAGGGGATGGACTCGCATGTCCTCGATTTCAATACGGTGCAAGAAGCCAACGATGCGTATGACGCTATCGTCTATCAGGAAGGCGAGTCTCAATGTATCAACTACGAGGTGACGAAGCTCTATAAAGAGCCAGCGCCAGCCTCAAATGGCGAACCTGCAGTCCTTTAGGATTTCGACGCCATCACGAACAGGGGGCATCCCGGGTCGCGCATGCTCACGATGAGCTGACGTTCGTGACACTGCCCCGTCTGCTGATTGAATGCAGTGCAGTTGCCGCAGATTTCGCCCTTGATAGGCTCCTGAATCATTTCGATGACTTGCTTCGGCAAGCCGGGCATCAGCTTTTCAACCATCTGCTGTTTGGTCGGCACGTCGGCCTCGCCTGAAGGCAGGATGAACTGGCTCGTACCATACGCTCGAGACCATGCCACGTCACACAGCATATTTGCGTAGCTGGTATGCGGGTCGATGCCCACCTTCACCACGCGCCGCGTGTACTTGCGCTCCTCCTCATCCTTCTCCGCCACCAGGGCCGTCTTGGTGAAGTGCAGGAAAGCGAGTTCCTTGCAGACCTGCGAGGTGCGCTTGACGCCCTTGTCGAGAATGTCCTGCACCAAGCCAGCCGGATCGGGGAACAGGCACATGATCTTTTGGAATCGGACCATGCTGACCTGCATGCACTTGTACTGGTCGATGGTCACTGTGTAGCGATCGCGCTCCGTCTCCGAGGTGCGGCGCTCAGAGGTGTCGAGCTTCGGCGCATCGCCCCAGCGCAGCATTCCTTCGGACAGCTTCTCGTAGTTCACGAGGAACACTTTGCCGAGGTGCTTCTGAGCGAAGCGTTTCGCGTCGTTGTAGTTCGGCAAAATTTCCACGACGCAGCACTGCACGCCGTAGAGCACCATGAGCTCGGAGCTGCGCTCGAACGGGTCGTCGTTGTAGATGTATTCGAGGTGGATAACCGCCTGCCGCCCGTCTTGCAGGCGCTTCTTGATGATCACCACGTTGAAGGCGCCCATCTGGTCGATACCCATGAAGGTACCCTTGGCGCGCGTCTCCCATTGCAGTCCTACCGCCATGCCGGCGGCGGCGCATTTGTTGAGTATCTCCAGACTGACCGGAATCTGAGTAGGATCGACGAATGGCTTCCCCAACTTCCTGTTGTAGAAGTTCTTCATGTCATCGGCCTGGTTGTAGGACTCGATGATGTCTCGCGGGCTGATCGTTGGACTCAGGAACTGCGGGAAATGCACGCTCAAGAAAGAGGCTTCAGGGTTCTTCGCGATCCACTGGCCGCGCTGAGGATCGTCGATCCAGCCTTTGCAATGACGGCAGATGTAGCGGTATTCGCCTGTCAGCTCGGAGTCACTGTCACGCGGTGCTTCAGCGTCATACGCGATGCAGTCGGGAAAGTATTCGTCCAGAACCATCGACTGTTCGCAGTGGGGGCACTCCGTATGGAACTGGTGCTGCGTACCGCGCTGGTACCAGAAATGGATATCGGCATCGGGCCAATTGGCGGTCGACCCGAGCAACGTGTAACGGATCCGGCTGGCCGATAGGCGCTCGCGTGTCTTCTCGATATCGCCCGGCAGCATTTCCTGCACTTCATCGAACGTGACCAGATCCATGGGGAAGGACTCGGTCATCGCCGCGCCGCTGGTCCATAGGAAGTGAAACCGGCTGTCCCCCATGCTGCGGATCATGACGTTGCCTTCGCCGCGCTTGCGCGTCAGCGAGCCATCGGACTCGACGCGGTCGGCGCGCAGGCGCTCATACGCCACAGGGATGCTGCGGATGATCGGAAGGAAGCGCTCGGTCGACTTCGCCGAGGCGAGCTTCATGTCCGGCAGGTAGAGGCCGACTTTGCAGGGATCAAACTTGAGCGCGAAGTAGATCGCGACCAGCATTTCCATGATCGTGAAGCCCACCTGTGCACACTTCATGATCACGAACATGCGCTTGAAGGCTTCCTCGATCGTTGTCGGGATCTGCTCATAGATCCAACGCATCGCCGGGCGGCTCTCGAGCGAGAAGGGAAAGCCGTCGACTTTGAGGCCCTCCCGCGCGAGCTGCTCGCACCAGGTGACGAACGTCATTTCCGGCGGGATGACCGTCTGAGCCGAAATGCGGTGACCGGTGCGCGCCTCGAGCCGCGCCAGCATAGACTTCAGACCGCCCTCGTAGTCGGGGAGCCGTTTCTTATTGAACGCGGGTCTCATTCAAATGCGCCGCCGCCCCCTGTTCATATCCGCGTATAGCCTTCCTCAAAGGCTTTGGCTGGACTGAAGCTGGCATAGTCGTCTTCATACACTACCCAGTAGTCACCGGCGACAGGTTGGTACCGGGCAAAGAGAGCAGGCTGGACTTTGAAAGGCGGAAACCCTTCCTCAACAGGAGTGATTTTCGCGCCGCCTTCCAAGTACGGAAGTGGCTCGATCGTCTTGATTTTCAGCGCCCGCACAATCTTGTGACACTGATAGAGCGGAAGCTTTGACAGGTCTGGCGTGTTCATATAGCTGCCTTTTTTGGGGGTACTCTTCCAACAAGAAGGCGGTCATCGGGAAGCTGCTCGATGCGATCGCCATGTATCTCCTTCGCTTCGCGCAAAGGACTTCCACAGGTGGCACAAGCGTGTTGCTCACTGCTCACATAATCCATCGTGTCGCAGTTGTAGCAGTATTTCTGAACGAGTGGAGTCTGTAGCGTCACAGGCTGAATCTCCAGAATGCAGGTAAAAAATAGGCGAGGAGAGTCATCGTGACTTCATAGCTGCAAAGCCCGACGAGGCTCCCGGCCAAAAGAATCTGTTCAATGTTGTAGAACACGGCATCTACAGAATGGGTTTCCTGATAAGCCGTTTTGATGATGACGGCTATCCCAAAAATGATGCTCAAGTAAAGCATCACGTCATCCCGATCTGGATGTTGAGTTCGGCCAGCCTATGCTGGATTTTCTTCGCCACGTCCGGCGCTTCGGCTGCGATGGTTTCAATGATCGTGTTATAGAAGCTTTCCATCCTCTGCAGGTCCCAAAGCTCTTTCTGACTGGATACCGAGGTGGCGAGAATTTCCAGGCGCCGGGCGATCGACTTATCGAAAACCCGAGGGTTCTGAACCTTCTCGTTGCCGTCTGCGTCCCGCCGCACGGAAGAGGCGCGCATCAGGTTGGCGTCGCGGTAAAGGCGCGTCAGCTCCACGAAGATGTCGATCTTCTCAAGCTCCTGCACGCCGTTCTTGGCCAGATATGAGGGCGAGGGCGCCGCCGGTACGTGCCGGGCAATATCGATGGTGCCGTTGTCCCGCGCTTCCTGCTCGCGCAGCACGGTCGTATTGGCCAGCTTCTGCTCGATACGAGCTCGGGCCCGCTCAAGTATCTCCGGGGAGGGTGGATCATTCTGCACGATCGATTCCACCATGTTTGACAGACAGGCTTTGGTTGCTTCTCCTACCCATCGAGCCACTATCTCCCGAGTGACGTCCTTGGGGCCGTGCTCGAATAGATAGTTTTCAACATCCACGCGGACCTGCTTTCGCAGGGCATAGTATTCCGAAGCGGTCAGTTGAACCTTGAGTTGGCTGCGCTCGATGCGCCGCTGCTCGTCAACCAGTGACTGGCGTAACGCCTCGCGAAGTCCGTGACTCAAGAGCGTGCGTCTTAGCTGCCTCGATGAAGTATTCCAGGTCGGCGTTCCATGCTCCGTATCGCCGGACGACGGAGGTGAATTCTTCGACATCATGACCCTTCAATCCCCACCGGGGCCGCCCGTTTTCATCGTAGAGCGGTTCGCCTTCGTTGCTCTCTTTGTGAATGCAGTGCGACAGCTCGTGATAGACGAGAATCTCACGTAACCGCGGAGTGGCCACTTCCCAATAGGCAGCATCCAAAATGATCAAGAAGTCCGGCATGCGCTGAAAGTAGCGCTCCAACAGCCATTGGAAGCACGGATTCAGCTCGCCCTGGACTCGCGGTAGATAGGCAGTTCCGAGAATCTGTCGGCCCTGTTTGACCTTGGCGTCACGCTGCAACAGCCACTCGATGACAGCTTCGCCTTCGAAGAGGTGCTCATGTTCTGGCAGCTCGAGGAGGGGGCGCGCGGTCTCGGCGGGATCCAGATGAGGCGGTGGCCGACAAAAGGCACCGCTATCGAGGCTGATATCGGATGCGGACTCCATGGCTCCGCATCATAAATGATTCAGCCCGGCAGGATTGCACTCCTGTGCTGCCTGCCGGGCCTCCTCATTTTCACGTGCTACTTACGATTAAATCGGGTACACATGTGCGCGATCGACTGTCCCTACAACCTATCCACCAAGGGGGGCGGCGGCAATTCCGTGGCTCGGCGTCGGCGGGGACTATAGCCGATCATTCTGCGGACAAAAAGACCCGGGCGGCTGTCAGCTCCCCCGGGTACGAGTTGCATCACCTATCGCCTAACACAGCGTCAACCAATCTACTCACGCCGAGGGACCACCATAGCACTCCCGTGTTCCACATGGAACAGGTCCGATTCGTGCTGATTCAACAGCACTGGAGGTTACCCGCTATGGACATCATCCATCTGCTGTTGGTGGCCGTCATCGTGCTGGCGGTAGCCTCGCTACTGTGGTGGGGCATTTCGCAATTGACATTGCCGCCCAACGTTAAGGTAGTCATCCAAGTGGTGCTTGGAGTGATTCTGCTATTGTGGATTCTCTCGCTGGTCACCGGGGGCGGCGGTGGCTTCGGTCATCGAGTCTTCCCCT
>Ga0157374_10003173_pt1 | contig 13810 bp, 26 predicted proteins | sample M25metaG_FD_115308 | JGI IMG/M metagenome (GOLD analysis project Ga0157374, IMG submission 115308) | Miscanthus rhizosphere microbial communities from Kellogg Biological Station, Michigan, USA - M2-5 metaG | ecosystem: Host-associated > Plants > Roots > Rhizosphere > Soil | place: USA: Michigan...
CGCTTGCGCGCTACTGGAGACGCAATGGCGATCACAGTGAAGGCAATCGCAATTTGGCTCGCGATTCTGGCCTTGGCTGTTGCCAACGGCGTCCTCCGCGAAGCGGTCCTCATTCCTTGGCTTGGCAAGACACCTGGACTCGTCCTGAGCGGCATCTTGTTATCGACGATCATTCTTCTCGTCGCGTACGTCACCCTCCCCTGGGTAGGTGCTCGCCGGCCGTCGCAAGTCATCGGCATCGGCTTGGGTTGGTTCGTGCTGACGCTCGCCTTCGAGTTCTCCTTCGGTTGGTTCCAAGGCAAATCGTTGCCGTCCATGCTGGAAGCGTATTCCTTCAGGGATGGCAACATCTGGCCGGTTGCACTCTTGGTCACTGCGCTTGCCCCGTATCTCGCCACGCGCCTCAGGGGTTGGTCGTAAAGGTGGTAGCGCCCGAGGATCTGGAGGGACTTTTCCGTGCGGGAGGAAGTTTCCGGTGCAATCACTCGTTGCGGCGCGCACACCGGCTCCCCACATGGGGTCATTCGAAGGCATGAGGCGTTAGGCTGAGGAGATGCATATTCGCCGTCTCTCAAAACCTGACGCCTCCGCCCTGCAGGAATGTCGGCTGGCTGGACTCTCGGAATCCCCGGAAGCATTTCTTGCGAGCTACGCCGACATCGTGGGCACGCCGCTAGCGGATGTCGAAAGGGACCTGGAGGACCCGAACATTCTCTACCTCGGCGCTTTCGACCATTCGAACCTGGTGGGAATGATCCGTTTCGTACGCCCTGATCGCCGATCACGCCGCCACACGGCCGAGGTGCGCAGCGTTTATGTGCGGGCATCGCATCGCGGCCAAGGAATGGCGCGTCGTCTGCTTTCGCAGCTGATGGAAGAATCGCGGCAGATCGGGCTTGAGTCGCTCACGCTCTCCGTACTGGCCAGCAACGAACCGGCTCGCCGCCTGTATGAATCCCTCGGTTTCAGTGTCTATGGCCGGGAGCCGAAAGCCATCAAGAAAGGGAACGAATATATCGACCAGCTGCATCTATGGCGTGACTTGGCCACAAGCTGATCATTCGATCCAGCCGACGTGCGGAATGCAGTATCCGGTGCGATCATGCGGGCGATCGCACGACCGCTTGGCTGGTTTGACGTCGCACCAAACGTCGTTGCATCCAACTTGCTCGAATCAGACCCAGGGACCGTAGGCCCGCCATGGCAATCGAACTGTATGGACACCCCTTCGCTGCCTTCGTATGGAAAGCGCTCATCGCCGCTTACGAACGGAACGTGCCGTTTACATTCCGGATGGTGGATCCTGATCACCCGGAGAACTCCAGTCGCATGGTCGAGCTTTCCCCAACCGGACAGTTCCCCGCACTCGTGGATGGCGAACGCAGCATCACGCAATCCAATGCGGTCATCGAATACCTCGACCGCTTTGGCGACGCTCCGCGCATGATCCCCGCCGACGCGGACACCGCGCTGAAATCCCGCATGCTGGCCGAGGTGTTCGACTCCTACATTGCAGGGCCCATGCAGAAGATCGTGGCCGAGGCCATGCGTCCAAGCGACCAGCAAGACCCACGCCGCGTCGAAGAATCAAGAACCGGACTGGACAAGGCATATGCGTGGCTCTCCGAACGCATCGGCACTGGCTGGGCAAACGGCGCAAGCTTCAGCATTGCCGATTGCGCGGCTGCTCCAGCGTTGTTCTATGCCGATTGGGTCCACGCGATTCCAGAGGGGCCGCTGAAGGACTATCGCAGACGCTTGCTAAGGCATCCTTCGGTGGCGCGCGTCGTCGATGAGGCCCGTCTGTACCGCCCCTTCTTTCCGCTCGGCGCACCGGATCGCGACTAAGCGGCCTTCATGTCAGCACCGCTCTGGAGTGCCTCGCAACATGAGCCATGCAAGCCCTGGCAGTGAAGTCCTCGCAGTAAAGGACGAATCGGCGGAGCGGCCAATACCGACGGCGTGGCGACAAACGTTCCGCGACATCGTCGAGGCGTTCATCGCTTCCGACTACCGTCTGGAGAAAGCGGTGCCCGGGGTCGCACCAATCCCGGTGGATACGGCCGAACAAATACGGGACTACCTTGATGGCTACGGCGCCACACTGGTAACCCTGCCGGAGGAAACCTGGAGTTCGTCCGTCTGCATCTGGTTTGGAGAATACTGGGATACGCTGGTGGATCTTTGGACCGTGGAAGAGGGACGGAGCGACCTTGTGCTGCACGCAAAGGTGACTGATTCCGACGGGGGCTTCACGATCCAGGTTCATCTGGTCTATGTGCCGTAGTCGAGCGGCACCGGATGATTCGTTCTAGCCGAAGCGGCTGCGGATAGCCTTTTATCGAGCATGAGGCGTCTCCCGCTCCCAGGACCACAACCCGCTCAGGGAACACGCCGAACCGTGCGCGGAACGGTCGCAGCGGTCGCGATCCTTTCATGGCTGTTCATGGCGTTCCTGAGTGCCTGTTCCGCCGCGCGCAACAGCGCCTCGGGGGTCTTGCCATCATCGGGATAAGCGGTCGCGCCGATCCGGGCGTCGAGCTCCGCCACGTCCGCGCCGATCTGGAAGGGCATCATGGCATTGCCTCGCAACCGCTTGGCGAATGCGGTGCAGTGCATGCCTTCCATCGCATCCAGCAATGCCGCAAAGCGGCGCGGGGCAAGCTGGAAGAACAGGTCCGTGCCGCGCGCGGTCTTGCGCAGGCGTCGCGCGAACTCCAGTGCGATCTCGGGTGGCCATTCGACCGCGGACACATGCGGCGACTTCACCCTTTCGAGTTCGACGAAGAGCAGGCAGAACGGACGCTGCGATCGTTCGGCCGCTGCGATCGCCCGCGCGATGTCGCGGATCAGCAAGCTGCCATTCCCGAGCTGCGTGGAAGCATCGAGCTGGATCGTTTCTCCAGCCGCCTCTTCGACCGCGTGTTGCAGCCTGGACTGTTCGAGCGCCATGACGACCACCTTCGGCAGCCCGCCGACCATGAAGCGGGACCGCGGCATGCAGTCGACCGCACCTTGATCCAGGGCCTGCGCAGACAAGGCTTCGTTCACCTGATCGGCAACCACGAACACCGGCGGTTCGCCCATCGCCTGCGAAGTCAGCGCAGCGAGCAACCTCAGGGCGTCGTCCGATGCAACCAGCAGGATCGTTGCGAACCGTTCCGCCCTGGCCGTCGCAACGACATCCTCGGTGGGCCGCAACCACAGCACCTCCTCCGTCACGTCGATCCACTCGAGCGCGCGGCGCACCGCCTTGGCGAGGACATCGTCCTCATCGATCACCAGGATGCGATTCGAGATCATGCGTACGTCCGTGGAAGATTCGAAGACGGTACCAGAAACACATGACACCGCCTTGGGGTCGACCAACAGCAACGGCTTTCCATTCAGCGATAACCGTGGTCAGTCCTCGTATACGGATGTGCGATGCAGTGGATTGGAGGCGCCAGGCCTTCCTTCGTCAGTCAACGAGTTGGCTGTCGACAGCGGCATCGCAGCAACGCTATCGATCTTTTATCGGGGCGTTCGCAGATGTGGGCGAACGCCATGAACATCTGTCGGAATGACCCGTCGCTAACGCAAGATTCATCGTGCGCGAGGCAAGGTACGATTCCCGATGGTCCGAGAGGACGATCAGGTTCCCTCCACGGATGGAGAGCACATACGGCGATCGGATCTCCTGCAACAGCGAGACGATCGTCGCGGTTGCGAGGCCATCTTCTGGTCCACTGTCAAGGAAGACGATCATGAAAAAACGTAGCTCGAAGGCAGTCGTATCCGGCAAGAACGCGCGTGGTGCCACGGTCCGCAAGCAACAGGATTTGCAGCGACGGGTGGACAGTCGCAAGTCTCCCGGGAAATCCCCGAGTTCGAGGAAACCCGCGGTCCAGGCTGGCACACGTGTACAACCCTCCAAGCTTCCCGCACAGCACCTGGCCAAGCCGGGGCTGGAGGCCGATCTGGAACTTGCGCCGCGTTTCGAGGCTCCCGATTACCGCGGCAGCGGCAAACTCGAAGGCATGGCGGCACTGGTGACGGGCGGCGATTCGCATCGGCCGCGCCGTCGCCGTGTTGTTCGCTCGCGAAGGGGCCGACGTCGCCATCGCATACCTGAGCGAAGACGAGGACGCGCGCAAAACCGCCGAACATGTCGAAGCCGAGGGCCGACGCTGCCTGCTGATTCCCACCGACGTGAAGGATCCAAAATCCTGCAAGGCAGCCGTGGAGAAAACGGTGGAGACCTTCGGCAAGCTCGATGTGCTGGTCAACAACGCCGGCTTCCAGCTGCATACCGAACGGCTGGAAGATCTTGAGGAAGATCACCTGCAGGAAACGCTGCAGACGAACATCGGCGGTTATTTCCGGATGGCGCGGGCTGCTTTGCCGCATCTCAAGCGCGGCGGGAGCATCCTCAACACGGGTTCCGAAACCGGCCTGCACGGCAGCAAGCATCTACTCGACTACTCGGCCACCAAGGGCGCTGTCCACGCCTTCACCATGTCGCTGGCGAGCAATCTGCTCGAACGCGGTATCCGCGTGAACGCGGTCGCCCCCGGTCCGGTATGGACTCCGTTCAATCCGGCCGATGCGCCCGCCGACAAAGTGGCCGAGTTCGGCAAGGACAGCGACATGGGACGACCTGCCCAGCCCGAGGAAGTGGCGCCGGCTTACGTGTTCCTGGCGTCGCCGGTGACGGCTTCGTACATCAACGGCGTCGTGTTGCCGGTGATGGGCGGACCGCAGGGCTAGGAGCGCGGCGACACCAGCCGACGAATCCAAGCAGAAAAAGCCGCGCAGCAAGATTGTTGTCGGGTGTCATTCGTCTCGGGCGCAGCATCAGAAATCGGCCGCAAGGCGAAACCTCATCGGCTTGATTGAATGGTTATGCGCCTTTAGCGAACCCTTGTGGACACGAGCTTGATGAGTTGCCAATGGCCGTTCTGCATGCGGACGTGGAATAGACCGCCTTCCTGGCCCTCGGCACAGAAGAGAGCTTCGGACCGGTCGCTGTTGAAGCCCACGCGAGACAGGCGCACGAGATCGCGATGCCCCTGCAAGAGAACCGAAGAAGAAACGCCGGCCGCCATGAAGCGTTTGAGCATTGTGGAGTCAGCGATCGCAAAGTGCCCGTTGAGCGCCGAGAGCGAGATGGGCTTGGTGCCCGGAGCATTTGCGGAGAGAAACCTTGAGACCAATGCGGCTGAGATGCCCGCCACGGATGTTGAGTCGATGCCGCACGTCGAAGGATTGCTGGCGAGAACGGCCGAGGAGTTCGCGTAGGGAGAAAGCACTGCAAGATAGACATCGCTCTCACTGGGGCGAACAAGCAACCAAACGGCCGCGATAACGGCAACAAGAGTTGCGAGCAGGACAGCGATGCTTGTGCTCTTGCTCATGAACGACACCAGAAAGAGGCCGGGTGGCGACGCCACGTCGGCTTGATTGAAATGTCAGGTGCCGGCCGGCGGCGGTTGGATGAGCCAAGCATGACCGCCGCGGTCGGCTTGAACGAATTGTCAGGTGGCTGGCGCATCGATGCTCCGAACCAATTGCGGGTCACTGAGCATGATCGTGAACTTTCCCCTTGCAGACTGAAGCCACAGGATGTGTAGCCACCATGCAGGCTTTTGAATTTCAGCCGCCGTAATCTCGCTGTACGCAAGGCGCCACGCGACACCACCCGGCTTCAGCGCAACGATCTCGGCATCGGTGAACTCCCATCGGATCCGTGTCACCCAGAAGATTGCATAACCAACAACTGCCGATGCCGGAATCAAAGCAGCCACCGTCCAGGTGTCGGCATTCCACGAACTCAGCGGAGCGTGTGACAAATAGATCACGTAGGCGAAGAAGGGAGGCAACACGAAGGCGAACAGGATCATGAACAAGCCGAACATGAAACGAAATGTCTTGGAGAATCCAAACACTCCCCTCACATTTCTTACTCTATCCACCAACGCGCTGCTTGCTGTCATGCGGGCACCTAACACCAGAACCAAGCCGCGTCCCGAAGCCACGACGGCTTGATGGAATATTTGGCTCGGGTCGTACGCATCAGGGCTTTGTAGCCACGCCGATAAGGGAAGTCTCTTCGTCAGTTCCGCTTAGAGTCAAGTAGACGTGCTTGCGACTCTTCGTGTAAGCGACCGAGCACACTGCATCGTATCCGCTGCCGCAGATCAACTCTCCGTCTTCCAATGGACCGGTGTAAGAGAAAATCCTTTTGAGCCAATCCGGATCAACTACCCAACCGCGTCGACCGAGAACGTGCTTGACGGTCTTGTATGAGTCGCCAAGGCGGAGGCCAAAATTGGCGGCCGCATTTCGCTCTGCTCGGCTGAACTTCATGCAGTCATAGCCGTCCTTGCCATTGCGGATCTTCACGCAATCACCAGCATAGGCAGTTGACGAAGCGAGGCAAACTGCGATGCCTAGAGCGACCTTCACGCGCATGTGACATTCCCTTGGAGAGCTAACGCCCTATGTCTTCGAATTTCCCTGCTGAAGGCGTCCAGAAACTTCATCCGGCATGATCCGCTTGAATGGAAGGTTGGACCACTAGCCCGAGTTGCTCCAGCCAGAGCACTTCCCGGGCGGCCTGATTGGCACGCCACGCCAAGATCCCCACCAATTGTGTGAGGCTCGCTCCGCCATGAGAATGCGGCCGTCCACAAGCGAGAACGTGATGGCATAGAAATCGTTATCGGGCCGGTTCGAATCGTAGCCATTGCTTGCATAAAAAACGATTGAGACGTACGGCGGAAGTTGCTTGAGATTGTGATACCAAGAGCCCCAAGCCTTCACGTTGGATATGGAGCCGAACTTAGCGAGTACGCATGGATTGAGCTTCGTCCTGAATTTTCCGGATGTCAGAAGTACGCTTTCGATGGAATGAGTGGTCGACGATGAGCGGCCAACCAGGACCTTGAGTGGACCAAAGGACGAAGGAAGGTTGCCCAAGGTGCCGTCCTGGCCAATTGGAAGAAAGGTGTCTTCATGGGCTAGTGCTGTCGACGACACCATGCAAAGGGCAAGGGCTGCGACGAGCTTCAACATGAGGCCTAGCGCCAGAAATGAGCCACGCGGCGAAGCCACGTCGGCTTGATTGATTCGTCAGAGGGCATCTTTGTAGCGATCCTGTGCCCGGTAGTCCGGCAATACGTGACGAAACCAGTAGATGATCTTTGACCAGCTTGATGTCTCGAACACCAAGAAGGCACCCCAAGCGTTAGCGTGTTGGCCGAGATAACGCTCTCGCCAGTGCAGCACGGGGATGAAGGCTGCCCAAAAGAAGAAAGGAATAGCGCCAAGCATGCCAATAACCATGAGGATTGGTTGCTCGAAGTAAGCGCCAGGAACCAAAAGCACGAGACCAACAATGGCAAGAAGCCCAAGACGCTTGAGAAGATGAAACTTGGTTGAGAACCATTCATCGCGTGCCATTGCTTGACCTCTTGTGTCTAAAACAGGCCGCGCTGCGGAGCAGCATCGACTCGATGAATTGTTAGGGGGCACTGGCCGCAACCGGGAAAGGAAACCCCACCCGGAACATCATGCCTCCGTCGGCAACTGGCCAGAAAGCGATGAGCAGCGGTACAACCTTGCCACAAAAGGTGGCATCCCAAAGCTCGAAAGTCGTTGGGTGCGATCCTTCGGGATTGTCCTTTCCTGGAGGAGTAAACGACTTGGGAAGAACGTGCGCGTCCACGGCTTCGACCGTAGGACAGTTGAACTGAGCCCGCCCAAGGAGAGCCACGCTGTTGAGCGCATCCACCGTGAGGGTACGGTCGGCTGTTGTTTGTCCAGTGAAACGAACTTGGTCAGCAGCCGCAGGGAACGCAAATGCTAGAGCGGCCGACAGTACAAGAATCTTCCGTCTCATGGCGGTTGTAGTGCCCCTAACGCCGGAAATGAGCCGCGTGGCGAAGCCACTTCGGCTTGATCGAATTGTCAGGCCACATTGCGTTGCTTGACCTTGCGATATTGCCGCTCACAGAAGTACCACATGATTGTGCCGAACAGGGCACCACCAATCAGCCACAGCACTGCGGAAATGCCAATGTACTTTGGACTTAGTTCGTCGCGGTGGACAAAGAATGTCATGGCAATGAACATCGGAAGGCCGTACGACAACACGCCACCGACAAGAATGTAGTGAGCCTTTCCTTTGGCGCGTGCGATTTCCCACTTTGCGAGTGCTTCGGGTTTCATGGAATGATTTCCCTGAATTGCTAGGTATGTGGCCTAACGCCAGAAATAAGCCGCGGGGCGAAGCCACGTCGGCTTGATTGAATTGTTAGGTGCCTGCCGCCGGAATTTGTACCAGGGGGCAGACATTTCCAATTTTTAGAATCAGCAAGCGATCTATCGCTGCGGCAAACAGCCTGGCGACAGCTGCACCTGTGGCATCGTCTGCCAATGTGCGAGAGACGTAGATTACTTGCCCATTCTCGGAAACATGAGATTGGTCGACGGGTAGATCTTTGATAAAGAAAAGCTCTACGGTTGCGGATCTGAATCTTCCTTGGACTCAAGCGTGGCATCAGGGTTGACGACAGGCTTGATGGATTTTAGCAACGCGATTCTCTCAGCTTTACAGTCAATCTGGCGGTGCGCCCGAGTGTCATCATTACTTGCAGGAGAACCCGTAGCCAACACGAGCAGGATCAGAAGAATCATGATTGCACCTAACGCCTAACCTAAGCGGCCGTGCGGCCGACAACGAATGGTACGCGCGAGCCGCTTGGACCGCACGGTTCGCTTGAGCGCATAGCCAGGCGCTTCACTTGATTCGCGGAATAGAACTCAGCGGTCGGTAGAAGAGTCGGTGTAGTGGAATGGCGTTCCGATCCTCGACCCGAATTGCATATTCCGACTCATCCTGTGGATTGATGAGGAACGAAAAGACTATGCGGCCGTCGGGCGTGCTACTGCTTCGTAGCTCAACTTCGAGAAACCTTGGTCGTGCGTGCTCCAAAGTAATGATTACCGGACCAGGAGTGTATTTGTACTCGTCGGATTGCTTTGGCAGCGTAACGTATACAACGTAGCTAGCGTCCGAAGTTTTCATTTCCAAAGAGGCGGATGGCCCAATGATTTCCGGTATCGGGACAGAACAGCATCCAGATGGATGATCACTTACGACGGGAGGAGCGCGCTTCGTTCCAGCATGCGAACTCAAGACGACGCATACAGCAGCGGTGACTGCAACAGCGAAGATGGGTTTCTTCATGAGTCCTCCTCCAGCTTTTACAGCCTAACGCCAGAGTTAAGCCGACGTAGCCGGTTCAGCGGCTACGTCGGCTTGAACGAATTGTTAGCCCGCCAGGACGCCGCGACGCCGAAGCCAGCGATGAAAACTGCCCCAATGGCAGCCCAGGAACCAAGCGAGAATTGCCCCCACAACACGATTGCGGTAGGCACATAGATTGCCGCGAACAGAACGCAGGCAAGAAATCCCACAAGTGGACGCCGAAGCAACAAGATGACTGTTGCGACGCCGACTGGACCGCAAAGAACCCACAAGGACTTGGGAAGCACCCCTAAGCCGTGCATGCGTTGAATGACCGGATATGTGTCGGGGACCACATGGAACATCCAATCTACAGGGAAGAGCAGAGGACCAATTGCCAGGAACCCCACGACCCACGCTGCTGCGAGGAAAGCTCCTGCTCGTCGTGGCATGACTGTGCTCATGAGGGCTGACGCCAGAAACAAGCCGCGTGGCGAAGCCACGTCGGCTTGATTGAATTGTCAGGCATGTTGATCATCGAGAAATTCTTTCCAGTCGAGAAGTAGCCGAGCAATCTTCTTGTCATGCTCTGCATTGATGGATAGACCCATGCGCTCCGAGACGACTTTACCCAAGTAGCTTGCTATGGCTTCCTCGTCACCACCATTACGAAGCAGACCAAACACCTGCGGCACGTAGCCATGATATTCGTCTCTCATCTCTGGGGTATCGGAGATGCCGATCGGATCCCACACATAGTGCAAAATCTCATCGACGGCCCGATAAAGCGCAAGATCAGCCGGACTAAGTTTCTGCCCCATTCGAACGCCTAACGCCCAAGCTAAGCGGCGCCGGCGGCACCGTTCGGAGAATCGTAGCATCCAGTCCCGCGTCCGCTTGCGCGCGTAGCTAGGCCGTGAACATTGGGGTGCTAGTGCTCATGCTTGGCACGATAGTCGGCTAGTGCCGCCTGAAGGGAAGCGACGATGTCGTCGCTGTCCTGCCGAAATACGTAATCAGTCGATTGCTGTGTAATCACGACAGTGCACCGCTTGCTTGAACGCTCGCCGTCCCACTTGAGCAGGACGAGAGCGCCACGGGACTGGACACCTTCCACAAGAGGGAGCAGTTGATCGAGCATGTTCCGATTCCGCGGCAGTTGAGGCCTAACGCCAGAAACAAGCCGCGTGGCGAAGCCAGGCCGGCTTGATTGAATTGTTAGGCTGCACCCAGTTTGCCCTCGTGAAAAGCAAGCAATTCTTCCAGTTGCAATGCAAGTGAGTGATCCAGTGTCGTGTCTGACAGAGCGTCAAGAACAAATCTATGCTCCTTTTCACTTCGGAGCTTTCCTCTCGCAATGATCTTTGCGAGTCTCAGTTGATCGCGCTTGATGAAGTAATCGAAGCCAAACCCGTGCTTGGAGTAGAGAAAGTCTTGGGCGGCAGACCTTCTGGATGTGGGAAGGTCGTTCAGCCCTTCCGATAGGTCTTGAGCAATCTGGACGATCGCGGGCTTGCCAGTGTGCTTAGCAATTGTGGCCAATATGAGCTGAGAAATGTGCTCTGGAAGCTCGGACGCAGTAATACCGTGAGCGTCGATGCACCAGTTGCCAATGCTTATGTAATTGCGATTCATCTTGTTGTGTAGCCTAACGCCAGAAATAAGCCGCGTGGCGAAGCCACGTTGGCTTGATTGATTTGTTAGGCAGCCTCACGAGCGCTTGAAGAACCATCGCGCTTGGCTGTCTGGACGGAGAGGCGACTCGGTCGTACCCGCGCCCCTTGTGAAGGCTGCTCGCCACCCCGATGGAAGCAACGTGTGATAAGCCCAACCAGACTCCCGGACGGGTTGAGGGATGCCGTGCGCGAGCATTTGGGACAAGGGGGTGGCAATAGTGAAGCCCTCTGGTGTTTTGAAAGCAGGGTCGGAAGTGCCTACATAAATGATGCGCCCGGCTCGATTGACGGCGACCGTGAACACGACCCCCGCATAGCGGACCTGACTTGCAGGGGATATCTGTCCTGCAGAGATCATTTCGTGGCGCGTCGAATCCGCCACGTTGAACGCGGCGCCTAGCTGTGGTTCTGCCGCAACAACGGGTGGCGATAAGTCGCTTGCGCTGATACAAGGAGCGACTGCCATTGACGCGATTGTCGCTAGTAGGATGCGGGCGAGCTTCATTGGACTGCCTAACGCCTGAAATAAGCCGCGTGGCGAAGCCACGTCGGCTTGATTAATTAGTTAGACCCGAGCGCGGGCCCACCACTGTAGCTGACGGCGTCTATGTACACTCCGACCATGTTTTGCTTGCCGCCGAGCCTAAGAATGTCACCAGGCTTGATGCTTCGGTAGTCGAACAGAAGTTTGGACAGCTCGAGGTAGCGGATCTTCCCCGTCGGGACATCGCGGAGCTCCAGTGACACGGACTTGTACCGGACACCTCTGTAGCTAGCATCAAGCACTTGCGCGGTCGTTTGATACGCGTCTCCCGGCAATAGTTTGACCGCGGCCCCAAAGACATTGGCACAAAGTGCCGCAGCCAAGAAGGTGAACATGAGTAAGCCGAGAAATGCCTTTGCTTTTCCGGAAGTCGGTAGTGCTGACAAATGGTTCACCGGTGAAAGCGCAAGCATGATGCTCATGATGCCGGCTGATCCCATGGCTGAAGCCAAGAAACGAACAGAGAGCGGGTACGAATGCACGTAGGGCAAGATGTTGAATAGCGGAACCATGCAGATGGGGAGAATCCAGAACAAAGCGATGTAGGTCGACACCACTATCTTGGCCCACTTGGGAGGCTCTTGTATCGCCCGTTGGCCAATCTCTTTCATGGGGCCTAACGCCTATTCGACTTCAAGATGAAGTGTAGTCCAGCGAGTCTCGCATTTCTGCGTTGATCGACTGAGGGCAGTTCCGGCAAGGCGAAGTCCATGAAATGTCGAACCTTTCCGGTATTGGGGAACGCTGTGGCAGATGAGGGCAGCGATCCCCTTCAGCGCTCGCGTGCCATGTAATCCATCCATGTAGTCCGACGGTGTAGCAACGGCAGGATGTCGGGCGTAGGAAAATCCCCACGCGAATCCGCGTGTTATGCGGATATTGTGGTGTAATCCTGCAGCCTAGTCTGGCGGCGCTCTCCAGACACAGCGAAAGTCGTGGAATCTTCCGACGACGGCAGCGTGCCGACAGTTAGATGCGTAAGCAAGGCGCTGCCGGCTGCACCTGTGGGTCTCAAGCCTCTCTGACAACAGTCCCGGGGCCGCCTGCGGTCCCGGGGCGAAAAAAGCGTCGAGACACAAAACCTTCTCTCGGCCAGTCTCATCCTGTGAGACGGGCGCTCCGTAGGATGCGGGCATCGCAAGATTCTGGATGCCGTGCCATGTCTTCTTCCCTTCCCGCCACTACAGAAGGTTGCACCTTGTCGCCGTTGTGGACGGCGCTCGCGAAATTGTGCATGGACGCTCGCCGCTTCAGCACGAACGCTCGCTGCATCAGTACGAATCCTCCCTGCTGCAGCACGAGCGCTCACTGCTTCAGTACAAACGCGGAGCGCCTGTGCAGGATTGTTGGCAGATGCATGTCGGGAAGGGAAAAAACGAGATCCTTTTTTTCCCCGTGCATGTCAGGCGGGGAAAAAAAGAGTTCAAACGGGTTTTCGCGAAGCTCGCGGATAACCGGATCAACATGCAGCAGGTTTTTTTCGATATCACGCGACGCTGCGTTGACATCATGTGAAACGATTTCGATATGCACGAGCTTTTTTTCCACATCGGAAATTTCCCCGCTGATATCAGGGCAAACGTTTTTGAACTGCATTCACTCTTCCGTGAGTTCGGAACAGTTCTTCCTGACATCAGGGAGGTTTTTTTCCATGTGCATACATTTCGCATTATCCATACGGACGCTTGAGGTGAGATACGCGAAGAATTTTTGTAGTTCGGAAAATTCCTGGCTGATATCGAAAAATTCCTGCATGACTTCTTTTCAAACTGACATGAACACCATTCGACCCGCCACCAACTCACTTTTTTCTTTCGTGTCATCGGTTTTCTATTTTCCGAACCGAATTTCCCGCTTCGTCAGCACAAGCGTGGGCCGCGCGTCCATGTTTGCTTCGCTGGCACGTCGGCGCGCGTTTTCTTCTGGCTTGTCGCACGCCAAATGTCCAAAGCCGGGGTTCCGTTCGAACGTCTTTGGCTAGCGACGCTCGCACGCCCGCGCGGATCCTGCACCGACCGCGCCCGTTGACGTCAGTCCCGCGGTGGGCTGGCGTTGCGTCGCCTTGTTCCGCATTCGATTTACCGGGGCGGTGCATTCGTGCATTGCAGAAGCTGCTGGACAGGTTGTCACCGGAAGGTCTGGTTCCTGGTCTCTAGACCGAAGAAAGAACTGGATCCCAGCCTGCGCTGGGATGACGAGCCAAGGCGTACTTGTGCCGGCATGTGCCGGGATGACGAGCCTGGACGTATTCAGCGGTGCCTGGCCGTTTTGTCCGGGCGAAGTCCTCAACCAAGGCCTTCGCCCAAATTGGAGTTCGTTTTATGCAAGCCAACATCAGTGGGGCCGGCGTTGCCGGCA
>Ga0157374_10003175_pt1 | contig 13806 bp, 5 predicted proteins | sample M25metaG_FD_115308 | JGI IMG/M metagenome (GOLD analysis project Ga0157374, IMG submission 115308) | Miscanthus rhizosphere microbial communities from Kellogg Biological Station, Michigan, USA - M2-5 metaG | ecosystem: Host-associated > Plants > Roots > Rhizosphere > Soil | place: USA: Michigan...
AAGTTAGAGGTCTGCACGTCGCTGAACGTATATGCACCGCGCGGACTGAATGTCTGATCCTGAAGCAGGTCGTCGTGAACGCGGCGCACATCGACGCCCCATTTGAATGTGTGATTGCCGGCGACCTTCGTCCAGTTATTCACCACGTCGAAATTCGATTCGGCACGGATCCAGGGCAAGGATGCGGAATACCCGATTATCGGGTTAGAGAAACCGCCGTTGATCGTTACCGCCACCTGGCCGCTGGTGAACGGCTGTCCATCGATGTTCACGCCCGGTACACCAACTGTCGTCGCATCATTGCTGCCGTAGTCTACTGGGAGTGCCGTGTTGCCCAGGTGCGCCTGGCCAACACGTACTTCTGTCAGGAACGTGGGAGAGAAGACGTGGTTCCAGTTTACGCCGGCACTGTACGATTTTTGTGTGCCAGTACCCTCGAATCCGCCGCCTTGCGGTCCACCCAGAAATGACCCGAACGCGGCAGCTTGGAACGTGACGGCCCTCTGATAGCTGTAACGGCCACTGATGTGATTTTTCTCGCTGGGAGTGAAGTCGCTCTTGATGTCGAAGCTGTCAGTCGTCTTCGTGAATGGAAGGTTTGTGGTGTAGTTGTTCGTCGGATTGCTCAGTGGCTTGGTGGAATCCAGCTTCCCGTACTGTGGCGCCGCCTCAACCAGTTTTTGCAGCATTGTCAAGGGCACTGATCCTGACACAAGACTGTATGGGATTTGATTGTTCACAAATGGCTTTCGCGGATCCGTTGAAGCGCCACTGTGTACAACTCCGTCACTGTATGAGGTGGGATCGTAGATCTGGCCTTTGCCTCCGCTTATCGCTCCGCTCAGGTCTATGCACCCAGTCGGATCAGTGCAGCCTGGTAGAGCCGTCGCGGAAGGCGTGAACCACCGGGCATCCGGGATGGTGAACGTGCTGGCAACAGCTTCATGATCGACAGTACGAAGATAGTCGCCGAAGATGAATAGCTTGTCTTTCTTGATCGGACCGCCGATCGTTCCGCCGTAGTAGTTGTATGACAGATGCCCTAATTTAGGACCGAAATAAGAACGCGCGTTCACGGCGTTGTTCTGAATGAACTCAAAAGCTGATCCATGAAACTTGTTGGTGCCGGACTTCAGCGTCACGTTCGTGACGGCGCCTGTAGCGCGCCCAAGTTCCGCCTCGAAGTTGTTGGTGGAGATGTCTACTCCGGCAATTGCTTCCGCCGGGGGAATGATGATCTGCAGGAGGCCGGTGCGCTCATCGTCGTCAATACCTTCAATCTGGTACAGATTGCCCTGCCGCGGCAGACCGTTGGCCTCAGTTTGCAGCGAACTGGCGGCATTGAAAAACTGAGAGTGCTGGAATGTTGCTGGAGATGTACCCGGCACCAGATTTAGCAGAGACTGAAAGTTCCGGTTCGTGCCCAGCGGCATATCAAGAACCTGCTGCGTCTCGATCTTGGTGCTGATATCGGCACGATCTGTTTGCAAGACAGGGGGTGCGGTCGTCACCGTTACGGTCTCGGTCACATTGCCCGTCTGCATCGCGATATCAACTCGAATCGAGGAATTGCTCAGGAGTTGAACGTTCTCCTGCGAAGCCTTTTTGAAACCTGACAGTTCCGCGGTGACGTTATACGCGCCCGGCGGCAAGTCGGGGAACGTGTAGTTCCCGCTTCCGTTTGTCAGTGATTCATGGGTTAAGCTCGTTGACGTCTCTTTGATCACAACCTTCGCGTTAGGGACGGCTGCACCTGTCGTATCCGTAACTGTTCCCAGCACGGTGCCGTTAACCGCTTGTCCCATTGCTGCCTGAGACATGATGAGGAGCAGAGAGAATACAAGGAACCCAATCAGCTTTTTCCAAAGTGCGCGTTCGATCATAGGAACCTCCAGAATCCAGGTTGAACCCGGCAGTTTTTCATTAGTTCAAAGTTCGAACCGAACGTTAGATTTCGCCCCCAATTCCTGTCAAGGAAATAATTCGGAATTTGAACAAATGCGTAGCTTTGGGTTTCCTGAATGAGTCTAGGTGGGATGAACTGGGCTAATCGACCTCGGCCTGCTAAGAGGTAAGCGACGGCGGCATCTGACTCTCGGCGGTTCCCAGACTCATATTTGGTTCCGTTCCGAGTTTGAAAACGAGGTGCGCTCCCTGTACGAGATCCTCGTGCCGGACCCAGAGGCTGTCGAGAGCCTTCCCGTTCAGCGACACGGAGAGTATGTACTTGTTTTGTACGGGATCCTCTCCGCCCTCTGCCTCAATCACAAGCTGGCGCCCGTTCCCTAGCGGGATCGAAACCCGCTTGAAAAGCGGTGCCGACAAAACGTAAGTCGTGCTGACGGGATCCACCGCATAGAGACCCATTGCGCTCATAACGAACCACGCCGACATCTGTCCGCAATCTTCGTTTCCATCAAGCCCGTCGAAGTCATTGCGATAATGCTTCAGCAGAATCTCGCGTACTTTCTCCTGAGTCTTCCATGGCTGTCCCGCCCAGGTGTAGAGATACGTAATGTGGTGGCTCGGCTCATTGCCGTGCACATATTGCCCGATGAACCCTGTCATATCGGCGACGGACTCATTACTGACCCCGGGCTGTTCCGTGAATAGTTGATCCAGTTTCTTCGCGAACGAATCTCGCCCACCAAATAATTCCATGTATCCCTTCACGTCGTGTTGAATGAAAAATGTGCTTTGCCACGCGTTGGCCTCGGTGTAGTCGCGACGATGAGGAACGTGGCCTGTGGCTTTCGGGTCGAAGTGAGGAGCCCATTCACCATTCGCCAGCTTTGGTCGGATGAATTGCATCTGTGAATCAAATACGAAGTGGTAGTTCTGCGAGCGCTTTCGCTGAATCCTAGCCTCATCTGCATGCCCCGTAGCTTCCGCAACCCGTGCGCAGGCCCAATCGCAGTAGGTGTACTCAACGAATTTACCTATTGACTCTTCGATCTTGTCAGCGGGAATGTAGCCCGCCTGCCGGTAGAAGCCGAGCCCCATGTAATCGTCTTCCATATTGCGCTTGCGCATTGCTGCGTATGCTCGATTCCAGTCGATTCCCGAAATCTTCTTCGCACATGCCTCTGCCATCACACTCGCACCATGGTAACCCGGCATGCAATACGTATCGCCGTCCTGTAGCGGCCAGATCGGGAACCCGTAGATACTCTGCTCTGCCATGCGGACAAGGCAATTCACAAGCGGGGCAATGCGGTCAGCCTGCCACAAAGTAAACGAAGGATGAAGCGCACGATATGTGTCCCACAGCGAATATGTGCTGTAGTTTTGCTCGCCATAGCCTAGTTGATGGACCTTCTTGTCCATCCCGCGATATTGTCCATTGCAGTCATCGGCCAGCGTAGGCGCGCACATCATGTGATAGAGGCTCGAATAAAAGACGGTCTTGCGCTCTTCATTGGAGTCTTCTATCCGTATCCGGGCAAGCTCCTTCTGCCACATGCCACGTGCTGCTCTCCGTGTTCCCTCGAAGTCAAAGCCGGGCTGTTCCTTCTTGAGGTTTCCTAGCGCACTGGAGGCGCTGACCATCGAGATACCCGACTTGAACAGAACGGTCGTTCCCGGCTCGAAATGGAGGACGACTTTCAGATCGCGGCCGCTTGCACTGCGATCTTGCAAGAGCTTTTTGTCAGAAAAGACCTCGATGTTTGTAGGCTTCACTGACATCTCAGTCGCAAAGTAGATTTCGCGATTCGGCGCCCATCTGCTTACATGCCTGCCTCCCTGGACTGTGGTGTCGCCCACGATCGATAGTTCAGCCGACTTCACCGGGCTTTCATCGCCGTAGGCATGGTGCCAATCGAGGAGGACGTATGCCGGCTCGTTCGCCGGAAACGTAAAACGGGCGAGACCTGTGCGCTCCGTCGCAGTCAATTCCGACTTGATCTTCGCTCCCGCGGAACTCTCCGTCAGAACGGAGTAATATCCAGGCTCTGCCTTTTCGTCTTGATGAGAAAAACGCGATCGATAGGTCCCTTCTGGATTCGCTCGCGCGTCAGGCTCGACCCCAGCGGAGAGCACAATGGATCCTGTACGCGGCACGAGAAGGAGGTCAAGCATGTCTCCTACACCAGTTCCGCTCAGATGCGTGTGGCTGAAACCCATCAGCGTCTTGTCGTCGTGATGATAGCCGGAGGACCAGTCCCAATCTCGCGTGCCGGTGTCGGGGCTTAGTTGTACGGCGCCGAAGGGTACCGTCGCCCCGGGAAAACAATGGCCGTGACCTCCCGTGCCAAGAAATGCATTCACGTACCGCGTCAGATCTTCCCGGGCATCGTTTCCGTCTTCGAGGTGACCTTGTGCAGCGGTGGAAATCGTTTTGCCAATCAAGCTGGCGCCCGCGGCGATTGAAGCTGAAGCGATAAATTTACGACGATTGAGCATGAAAAACCTCGTATCTAGTGAAAATCAATGCACAGAAAACATAACAGGACTTCCATTTCCGAATGCAACAGCTTGGAGAATGGCTATCACACTGGACGTCGAAATCAGAGTTCGATAGCCTCAATGACCCATTGACACTCGTTGAAGCAAATTCCTAGCCTGCTCACATAAATCGCTTTTGTAAGCCATCAGGCGGTGCAACGTGGTAAATGCGATCAGTCGCAGAACGTTTGTCAAAGCAGCTTCGTCAATTGCGGGCATCCATGCTTTATCGTCTGTCTCCGGACTGGCCGGGGCTCAAAGGCAGCTAGCTGCGATTTCAACGCCCCTCAACCTCTTTAACTATGCAGACGTAGAGTTGCATGACGGGCCGATGCGGCGGCAATTCGAAGAGAACCACTCTCGTTTCTTGCACCTTGAAGACGACCGAATGCTGAAGGTGTTCCGGCAGGTTGCGGGCCTGCCTGCACCTGGCGAAGACATGGGAGGCTGGTACGACCTGGACGGGTTCAGTCTCGAGCGGAACGACTTCCATGGGTTTATCGCAGGGCATTCGTTTGGGCAGTATGTCTCCGGGCTTGCGCGCGCCTACGCCGTGACGGGTGATGAAGCGACTCGCCTGAAGATCAACAAGCTTGTGAAGGGATATGGCGAAACCCTCGATGCGAGCGGAAGATTCTTTGTTAACTATCGGCTGCCGGCTTACACCTACGACAAGTTGTCGGCCGGCCTGATTGACGCACACGAGTATGCGCATGACCCGCTGGCACTGGGCATCCATGAGAGGCTCACGCGGGCGATCGTTGCCTACCTGCCTGAGAAGGCGCTGTCGCGGGCAGAGCAGCGTTCGCGATCGCACAAAGATACAGCCTACACGTGGGACGAGACGTATACGCTGCCGGAAAACCTGTTCCTCGCGTATCAGCGTAGCGGGAAGCCTCTTTATCTTGAAATGGCGAAGAAGTATTTAGAGGATGATACCTACTTTAATCCGCTGGCTGAAGGTAACAACGTGCTCCCGTTTGAACATGCGTACAGCCACGTCAATGCATTCAGCTCTGCGATGCAGGCCTACATCACGCTGGGAAGCGAGAAGCATTTACGCGCAGCAAGGAACGGCTTTGAGATGATCATGAAAACTCAGAGCTTTTCTACCGGCGGATGGGGACCAAATGAGGCGTTTGGCGAACCGGGAGTCGGTCAGCTCGGCGATAGCCTGAGCCAGACGCACGCCAGCTTCGAAACTCCGTGCGGCGCCTACGGTCACTTCAAGATCACTCGATACCTTCTGAGAGTCACGAAGGAAGCGCGATACGGCGACAGCATGGAGCGAGTGCTCTACAACACCATTCTGGGCGCGTGGCCTATCCAGGCGGATGGAACTTCGTTCTACTACTCAGACTACGCAAATACCGGGAAGAAGGTCTGGTACAAAGACAAGTGGCCTTGCTGCTCTGGGACGTTCCCGCAACTTGCTGCGGATTACCACGTCAGCACTTATCTCCGTTCGCACGATGGAGTCTACGTCAACCTTTTTACGCCATCGAGTGTCCGCTGGACTGACGGCAGTACCAAACTGCAGCTGACCCAGACAACCAGGTATCCCTTCGATAACAAGATCGAGATTCAGGTTTCCGCGTCCCAGCCGCATGAGCACACGATCTTCGTCCGGATCCCGGCCTGGGCTAAGCCTGATCCGGTTGTCATGGTCAATGGGAAGCGAGCAACCAGCCAGGTCGAGCCCGGATCGTTTGCTGCGCTTCACAATACGTGGAAAAATGGCGACCGGATTCAGGTTGAACTTCAGATGCCCCTTCGGCTTGAGACCGTGGATGCAAATCATTCGAATCTTGTCGCGCTGGTCCAGGGACCACTTGTGCTGATGGCTATTGCAGAATCACAGCCAATGTTCGATCCGCAGGCTCTTCTCCGAGCGAAGCCCGCGAACAACAGCCGCGGCGACTGGACAGCGACTTCCGTCAGGGGCGGAGAAGTGACCATGCGGCCATTTATGACGATCGATAAAGAGAGCTACAGCGCGTACGTGCAGTTAAAGAGCTAACTCACAACTAGTGCCTGCAGGAATGAGGAGGTCATCAGGCTCAACTCAATCCGGTCCGGAATTGAAGACTGAGCACCTCGGACCGCAGGGAAGTGAGAAATTGGAGCGATGATCAACCGAAAAGACTTCGTCAGAAGCTGTGCAGCCGCGATCTGCGGAGCCGGCGTATGTTGCGGCGGGGAAGTATCTGCTGCCCAGGTGGTGGATCACTCGGACGGGTGCGATCCAAAACAGTTTTCAGAGGTACGCGACCGCGCTGATGCAGCGCGCTTTCGATTTTCAAAGCTGATTGAAATCATCGAAGCTCGTTTGCCGGAAGAGGATCGTAAGCAGATCCTCCACACTCTGGGACGCAAATGTGCTGATGCGTTCCGGTCGTCCCTGATCGACCATTTCAGAGGGGATATAGAGGGATTCCTAGCAGAGGGCCGACGCAACTGGATGTCGGAAGCCACATACGACAAATCAAAGGGCACAATCCGCATCGTAGACAAGGGGCCATCGTGCAGCTGTCCGATGGTCAAGGTTGGCACGACGCCAGCCAGCTTCTGTGATTGCACTCTAGGCTGGCAGGAAGAGGCCTACTCAGAGATTCTGGGACGGCAAGTCAAGGCAGAACTTGAAGAATCAATTCTTCGCGGCGGCGCGCGATGTGTGTACCGAATCACGATTGTTTGAATGCGAGATGCCTCGTGGCCGGTTCCACTTCCTTTCTATTTCATGGGGATTGCGGATCTGCCTCGACAAGCTTGAAGCGATTCTCTTCGCGCTTCTTGTTGTTCGCCTGCTGACGGGCGATCGCAAGCTGCTTCAGCAAAGCGGGTATTTCGTTTCTCTGGTCAGTCTTCCGCAATGCACGGACAAGGTGATAAAGGGCGGTCTGGTCTGCCGGATCATCCCGGAGGGCCTTACGGCATTCCGCAACGGCGTCTGGGTATCGCTCGCCTGCCATGTATAGTTTTGCGAGCACAGTATGGGCCGGCCCTAGAGCAGGATTTAGGGAAATTGCTCTCTTGGCTGAGTTCAACGCTGCAGTGAAGTCAACTGAGCCAGGCTGCGGATCCTGCTCAGCCAGCACGTCAGCTTGCATGTAAAGCAAGATCGGATCATTTGGCCGTATGCGCAGCTTCTCCTGGATTCCGGCGAGGGCCTTCGTGAAGTTGTTTTGCTGCACAGCGGTCAATCCCTGTGCGGCTGCCGACAGAGATGACTTGGGATCCAGTTGGTAGGCCCGATCGAAATCACCTTGTGCTTTCTCGTACTCGGAGAGTTGAACGTAAAGCATTCCTCGCGCAAAGTAGAGAGCTGCAGCATCGGGCTGCAGGTTAATTCCATCGTTTACCACGTTGATGCCAACCTGAACAGACTGATGTTTCTCCGCGATAGCAGCGAACTCGATGTACAGATTCACATTGGTCGAGTCGCGAAGAATTGCGTCGCGCAGGGCGTCAACAGCCTTCTCGGTCTGATGCGATTGCTCGTACGCCTGCGAGGCTAATTCCAGGGTCTGGGCGTCTGAATTTGCCGTTAGAAGTGGCGTGAGTGTCGCGATGGAATCTTCAGGATGTCGCGCCATCAACTGAACAGATGCCAAAACTCGGCGTTCCTGTACATTCTCCGGATGTGATTCGACGGTTTGCTTCAGCATCGCCATCGCCTTATCAAATTGCTTTTGCTTCACGAGGCACGCCGCGTACGCATCCAAGCCAGCCGGTCGCGCCTCAAACACAGGCAGAGCTTTCTCGAAGTGAGGCAAGGCTGCGGCGCAGCTTCCCTGTTGGTATTCCAGCACCGCAACCATGGCGTGGCTAGTCAGGTCAGCCGGATGGAGCTTCAAGAGATGTTCAATGATGGGAATGCCAGCGGCGTTACCGAGGTCGAATTCAATCTGCGCTGCGCCTTGTAGAGCGGGAATGTTGTCGGGTGCGAGCTTGATAGCGCGGCGGAATGAGACAAGCGCATCTTTCGTTTTACCGACTCCCTTGAATGCCACGCCCTGCATTGTCCATAGCCCTGAATCTGCCGGTGATTGCGCAATCGCAGTGTGGAGGAGTTCCAGTGCTTTCTCGTATTGTTCAGCTCGAAGCGCTGAAACTATCTCGGAGGTCCGATGATTGCCTGCCTGGGCTGCCAGATTCGCGACGAAAGCCGTCAGTGCAACCACCAGAAGAAGCACCCTACGATTAAGGGATGAAGTTGCCATAGTCTGAATGACAAAAAACATACAGCCGCGACAAAATGCAAAGCGGCCTGAAATTGATGTTACTTAAAAGAAGCAGGCCGGCCAACTTGATGTGTTGGCCGGCCGAAGTGTTCGAACCGCCCTACCTCAGAACGAGAGCTTCCCGCCCAGTTGCCAGAACCTCGGCTCATGAGAACCTGTGGCGGCGCCAAAGCTGCCGTCGGGGAAGTTCGTGTCGGGATTCGCGTAATTGGCCCGGTTGAAGAGGTTGAAAAATTCAAACCGAATCTGGAAGTTTATGCGTTCCGTGATCGCAGTGTCTTTGTAGATGTTGGAATTCGTCTCAAAGAAATTCGGCCCACGGAGTTGCATCGGCTTCTCGTCGCCCTCTTGCCCCAACGTCGGAATTGCAAAGTTGGATTTCGGCACCGCACCCGTTAGCCACGCCTTGTTACCGCTCAACTGCTTGTAACTCGTAGCATTCGGATAGTCGAGGTTATTGCCATCAGCGTTGTAGTCGCCACTATAGGACTGGAGACCAACCGCTGGGTTAGCTAATGATGGGCAGGCGGGAGCGCCTATTGACGTGTCCGCGCAGATTGGTGCGAATCCGTTGAAGTTTGAGGCAGTAAACGGGTAACCCGACTGGAAGACGGTGGTGCCGCTCAAACCCCATCCTCCGGTCACTCTTCCGATCGCTCCTTTGCCCTGGTTCAGCCCCGAGATCGAATAGTTCCAACTCAGCGAGAACCGATTCGGCACGTCGAAGACCGACGGTCCGTAATACTGTTTTGGGTTGTCCGGTGTCGGGTACGCGAGGCCGTCGTCTTTCGAACTGGAACGGGTATATGATGCATCGATAAACCCGCGCTTGAACCGCCCCCTGACATCGAAGTAGATGGCATGGTAGTTGCCGTAACGGTCATTGTCTGCGTAGGCGATGGAGCCGAAGCTTGTGTTGAGGCCCGTTCGTACCAGGCTCTCATGAGCAATCAGATCCCCGGGAACCACGTTGATGTCTACTCCATACGACACATTGCCGATGGAGTTTCCATTTCCAACGATATTCCAAGAGTGCGATCCGCTATAGCCCACCGTCGCAGCAAGATCGCGCGTCAGCCTGCGCTGAACGCTGAGTGACCAAATATCAGCCCACGGTGATTTTAGCAGCGGGTTGATTGCTCCAATGGCGAAGTTGCCTCCGACCTTACCGCCTTTTGTATCCAGTCCTCCCTGGAACGTCGGGAATGTAAATCCAAAAGGCGGCTTGTTGCTTGTTCCCAACTGGAAGATTGGAGGAGTTGAAGTACCAGTGGTGAACGATGCAAGGACCAATCCCGGCGGGCTCCCACGGAATTCTTCCTGAACATTGGCCGAAGTTAGCCAGTTGGCATAGAGGCCCCATCCGCCGCGAACAACCCAGTCGCCATTGCCGGTTGGATCCCACGCGAAGCCCGCGCGCGGACTCCACAAATTGTCAACTGAATGCAGCAGGGCGTTATGCGTCGGCTTCGCATATCCGTTCGAAATCTGCTCCGCCTTCGAGGTGCCGGTTCCAAGGTAGAAGTTGCCGAATACGGTCGCTTCGCTCTTCGACCAGGGATTGCCGCTATCGTCGTACCGCAAGCCGAGGGTGAGTGTCAGGTTCTTACGAGCTTTCCAAGTGTCTTCAACAAAGAGGCCGAAGGTCCTCGCGGCAGCATCCCAGTTCCACAACTGCTGAGTGCCGGTCTGCGGGTTGTACATGATGCCGCTCTCGTTGGTCGGAGCATCCTGAGCGAGTTTCAGCAGGTTGTCGAACGCAAACTTGGGCTGCGACCACGGACCCTGGAACGGCTCCACGTCATCTCCGTACCAGCCCTCATAACCAAACTTGAGAGTATGCGCTCCCTTGACGTGTGTGAGGACATCGCGCCAGTGCCAGTTGTGCTGAATGAAATCGCCCTGCGCGAATCCAACACCGTAAGCCTGCCCGCCGTCGGCATTGATTCCGTTCACCGAAATTGAAGGAACGGTATATTCCTTCGCGCCGCTGCCCAGCACGCCTTCAACGCGACTCTGGCCAACTGTAACTTCGTTCAACGTGTTGTCAGAGAACGTGTGAGTCCAAGCAGCTTGTCCCGCAACCTGCCACGTGTGGTTCAGGGCTGAGAAATCAGGCATCGGAGAGGCCGCACCGGTTTCCAGCAGGGTGCGAAAGAGGCTGACATAGATGCGCTCTTTGTGGAACGCTTGATCGATGCGCGCAAAGTATTGCGTGCCATTACGGATTTGCGTGGCGCCAAACGAACCTTGATCAATCATCGCCAAGCCGCACGGAACGCCGTTCTTTCCTGGTGTGGTTCCGCAAGCAGTCCCGAATATATCTGCGGCCGTTTGCTGCACGGTCACAGAGCCGACACCGGAAGGAACATACTTGGCAAGAATGCCCGTTCCCACTGTGCCCGGATAATTCGCCTGTGCAAACGAAATGAAATCGGGCGAAGCAAAGGTAACGAATCCACCGGCGCTCGCAGACGACCGCAGAGGCTCAATGGCGAAGTAGAAGAAGCTGTTGTGACGCGGGATGATCGGACCGCCGATGGCGAAGTCCATATTGTTTGAGTGGAATGGCTTGTAGGGACTGTCTTTCGACGACACAAAATGCTGGTTCGCAAACATCTTCTGGTAGTTGAACCAGTCTGATGCAGCACCGTGGAATGCATCCGTACCAGACTTCGTCGTGAAGATGGTTTGCAGACCAGCTGCACGGCTGTGCTCCACAGAAAAGGTGTTTACCTGCACGCTCGTTTCCTGGATGGATTCGGGCTGCGGTGTAAGGTTCAGCACGCCTTGCCGAATGCCGCTCGTAACGTCCAGCCCGTCGATGACGTACTGGTTGTTATTCTGTCCCTGGCCGTTTGCGCTAGCATCCACCTGCTCTTCCGTGGAGAAATTATCCACTCCGGAGGCCGGACTGCCCGAGGTGCTGGTGCCAAGACCAGATACTCCGGGCGCCATCGTGACCAGAGTTACAAGGTTGCGCCCCACGATCGGCAGTTGCGCCACCCCCTTGTTATCCAGTGTCAGTTCGGTGCGGCTGTCGGCTGTGTCGACAATCGGAGCCTCGGTGCTGACGACCACAGATTCACTTGCCGAACCGACTCGCAGAGAAATTGGCAAGTTGACGTTTTGCTCAGTCAGCACAGTCACCGAAGCTTCTGTCCTCGAGAAACCGGTCGCTTGGACGGTAACCTTGTAGCTTCCCGGAGCCAGACTCACGAACCGGTAGTTGCCTGAGACATCGGAGGTTGTAGCCTTTCGTTCTCCGGTGGCAACATTCTGCAGTTCGATTTGTGCTTTTGCGATACCGGCTCCCGTGGGGTCCTGAACGACTCCCTGAATGTTAGCTGTGAACTGTGCGAACGCGGGAATGGCCCCGAGAGCCAACAGGGAACACAGCGAGATGGCAAGGTAGAGCACCCTGCGTCGTGACATGTACACCTCCTGAAACACGAATCGGGTATTTTGGATTGGTATCAGAAAACGTTTCCCCGATTTCTCAACCTTGTAGAAGATGCTCGGAACACGTGTCAATGGGTTCTATGTACTATTCGTCGAGTTTCAGCGGCTCCAACCTTTGTTCGGAACCACGCCAACACCTTCACGAATCGTCACCAGCCGATTGCCGGCGATGTGGCGAAATGCCTCATGCAAACCGTTCGGCCAGTAGACTTCCAGATCCGCTTCCGCAGCGCCGCCAAGTCCGAAGTGGAGGCGCGGGTCGTTGCACGAGTAGTAACTGGACTGGCTCACCAAGGCCTGTGCCTGACTCTTCCCCGCGTAGTGCGCAATAACCCGGGCGCCGATCGCGCTTCGATTTGACTTTACGCCTTCCAGTTTCACCTTAAGCCAGTTCTGTCTCGCCTTCAGATCATTCCGCAACAACGACGGAGGCTCATTCATGTTGACGATCAGCACATCGATGTCGCCGTCGTTATCGAAATCGCCGAAGGCGCATCCACGGCTGCTGTGAGCTGCGGAGATTCCTTCACCGGCCTGGGATTCCAACTCCTCAAACGTGCCGTTTCCCAGGTTGCGAAACAGAACGCGCCTCGTTTTATAGGGATATTGCGGGAGTCTCTTTTCGACTTCTGGATATACGCTGCCTGTAACGAAGAGCACGTCCGGGTAACCATCGTTGTCCAGATCGATGATTCCAGCCCCCCAACTCGTGAATCTCGTCTCCACACCGATTTTGGCGGCTCGCGTTACCTCATCGAAGTTTCCTTTGCCGTCGTTGCGGTAAAAGCCACTGGTGTCGTCGATGAAGTGCGTCTTGAAAAGGTCCAGGTGCCCGTCGAGGTTGTAGTCCCCGATTCCCACACCCATCCCAGCCTGTTCCATTCCGTCGTCGCTGAGTGCAACCCCCCGGGTCACACCTTCTTCACGGAAAGTTCCATCGTGGTTGTTCATAAACAGCAGGCTGGGTGTTGAATCACAAGCAACGAAGATGTCCGGCCAGCCGTCTTCATCAAAATCGGCTGCCACCACGGTCATGCCATAGCTCTCGATAGCCACATCGATTCCAGCTTGTTTCGTCACATCGCTGAAGGTACCGTCGCCATTATTCCTATAAAGCAGATGGCGTCCGGTTGGCAGGCCTCGCGGACCGCAGTTGACCGGGATTCCCTTCCAATTGCAAGTCGATTTCTCGCCTGGGATTGGGGCATTCTCGAATGAGAAGTGGATGTAATTCGAAACGAAGAGATCGAGGTTCCCGTCGCGGTTATAGTCCAGAAATGCGCATCCTGCCCCCCAGCGCGCAGGACCGGATTGCAAGAGTCCTGCCTCTTTGGTGACATCGGTGAAGGTCCCGTTGCCATTATTCCTGTACAGGCGATTCTGGCCGAAGTAGGTGCAGAAGATATCGTCGAAGCCGTCATTGTTGTAGTCGCCAACACAGACGCCATTTGCCCATCCAACAGCCTTCAGCCCGGCTTTTTCCGTAACATCTGTGAATGTCCCATCCCGGTTGTTCTTGTAGAGCCGGTTCGTCGCCTCAGGCGGGTCGCCGTCGAGCCGGCTGCCCGAGAGCAGAAAAATGTCCATCCACCCATCGTTGTCGAAATCGATAAAGGCGCAGCCGCATCCATTCGCCTCCACGATGTACTTCTTC
>Ga0157374_10003177_pt1 | contig 13803 bp, 16 predicted proteins | sample M25metaG_FD_115308 | JGI IMG/M metagenome (GOLD analysis project Ga0157374, IMG submission 115308) | Miscanthus rhizosphere microbial communities from Kellogg Biological Station, Michigan, USA - M2-5 metaG | ecosystem: Host-associated > Plants > Roots > Rhizosphere > Soil | place: USA: Michigan...
CGTCTGCGCGAATCATATCGCGTCACTGATGTGGTCGATTATTCGTCGTACGAAGGGCGCGGACTTTACCTTGAAGGCACCGGCAGTCTCGTGCTCGACCATGTGCATCGTCTCGCCTACGTCTCCCTGTCGCGTCGAGCCGACCGCGAACCGCTGGAGAAATTCTGCGCCGACTTCGATTTTGAGCCGATCACTTTTGAAAGCATTGGCGATGATGGACGACCGGTCTATCACACCAACGTGATGCTTTGTGTCGGATCGGAATTTGCCCTGGTTGGGCTCGACATGATCGACGACTCAGCCTCGCGTGAAATGCTCAGGACTCGACTCGAGTCCAGCGGCAAAACCATCATTGCGCTGGATCGAAACCAGATTGCTAACTTCGCCGGTAACGCGATTGAGCTGCATAACGATCACGGAAAACTGCTCGTGCTTTCGGCCCGCGCGGCGGAGAACCTGGCTCCGGCGCAGCGCGCCACGATCGAGCGACACGCCCGACTCGTCCCCCTAGCGCTTCCCACCATTGAACTGGCCGGCGGTAGCGCCCGCTGCATGATGGCGACGATTCATCTGCCATCTCGTTAGGTAACTGCCGATCACGGCACAAACCCCACGGCGTCAGTAGTTTCGCAGCCGACTGATTACAGCGCCTCAGAGTCGGATGCCGCGGAGCGCCAATCTGGCGCGGGAGATGCTAAAGGCAGTTACGCAATCATGTCCCATCTCCACCCAGCCGGGGACGACCGGAAAAGAAAAAAGCGAATCGCCTCGCAAAAGGCCAAACAGCGTAACAACGCTGCGGCCAAGCGTGCGGCTGCGGCGGAGAAAGAAGCGTTGAGTCCGGCACCGGCGGGCAGGTTGGAACGAACCCGCAGATTGATTCTCGCCGCGCTCCGCGTGTGGGAGTTGAAACGAAAAATTCGCGATTAGCTTCTGCGGTACTGCCGAGAAACCGTTTTTTGTCGGAAGCTTGGCCGGTTGCGACCCCTGCGTAAATTCGAAGGGTGTCGCCAGAACGAAAAATGCGAATGCGCAGAACGGGCTCGGATCGCCCGTCTCATTGCTGCGCCATTGTCCTGCTCGATCAAGAACCGTTGCGGCAGGCGGTAGCCGCGGATTGCACGAGCGCGATGGCTCGTCTCGATAAAGCTCGCGCCGAGTGGTTCCATTTTGAGCGCAAAGACAAGCCCGCCTTTGCGCGTTGGCGAGCTCGCGAATTTGGTTCGCTCCTCAGTAACGCGCGTGACGTGGAGGATGGAATTCGAGACGCACAGGCGCTCATCCATGAGGTTGAAATCGAAATGCGCCGCCTTTTCCAAGACCCGTTCAGCGCTTATCAGCGGGTCATGTTTCGGCGCACTCATCCAAATGACGTCGTCGAAAAAGAAACGCCGCGGGATAGCGGAGCTGGACGAATTGTAAGCGACTTTGAAAAAGAAGCGCTCTTTCAGGAATGGGTGAAGAGCGCGCTCGGAACAAATCCGGATAAGATGGATGACGAAGCGTACTCAAGTTCTTTCGAAGCTTTCAAATCACACATGTTCCGAGTCGCACCGGAACAACCGCCTCCGTCTCCCCTTCCTTCTTCCCGTCCTCATCCAAAACGATCAAAAGAGCCGGAGGACATCGTAACCGAAGAGGAACCCGTCACGGTCGATGAACGAGTCCGGGAACTTTATCGACGACTCGTTAGGCGCTTGCATCCGGACCTTCGTGCCGACGGGAGCGCGGCCGTGTCGGCGCTCTGGCATGAAGTGCAGGAGGCCTACGCCGCGAGTGACGTCGCGCGGATGGAGATATTGCTCGCCCTCAGTGATATCGAAGCAAATCAGATGGCGAATCAGACCGTGGCCCAGCTGTACGCGGTTCGAACCGAATTGGATCGCGCTTTGCGGGCGCTGGAAAAGAGCCTGCGCGAGGCCGAAGGCGAGGATGCGTGGGATTTCGCGCGGGTTGGTCCGACCTCGGCCTTACGGACGCAGGTGGAACGGCAACTTAAATCGGAACTCGCCCTGCGAACGCAACGTCTCGATCTGCTTACGCGAACAATCGCCGAATGGGCGGCTGGCCCAAGCGCGAATCGTAAAGTGCGGTTGGCTACCGCAGCCAACCGAGCGGCCTGGGGCTAATTCCGCGACGTCGTGCGGACTGGAAAATTTTGGTGATGATCGCCCGCCGTGACTTTGCGTTCCCCTCGGGAATCGAAGATCGCCGCGCCTCTACTTACACAACCGTTTTCAGATTCGACGTTCCTGTCACCTCGGGCAGCGTGACCATTTCCAGTGGCACAGCCACGATTGGACCTCCGACTTTCAACGGTCAAGAAATGAGCGTCACTCTCACCGGGGTGACCAATGCGCAGCGGGTCATTCTGCACGTTGAGAACGTGAACGATTGCGGCCTCACCGAAGGAAACGTCCCGATTGGTTTTCTCCTGGGCGACGCCAGCTCCGATACCGTGGTGAATTCTCGCGACATCTCGGGAACTAGATCTCAATTGGGCCACCTCGTTACCGGGGAAAACTTCCGCTTCGACGTAACCGCCGACGGCAACCTTGATCTCGCTGATGTCCGGCTCGTGAAGTCCAAGAACGGTACGTCCCTGCCGTAGGTGATTCGGACCGCCTAACTCTGCAACCACTCCTAGAGCGTCGGCACGGGGATGCCTGTTTCCGCATACGCCGCGCCGGAATAGCCGAGTTTGTCGAGGATGGTGGCGAAGATTCGATCCAGCTCCCGGATCGTTTCGGACTGCAACTTTTCGCGATGATCACCGGGTGTGACCTTGCGCTTATGTGACCAAGCGTCTTCCTCGCCGGCGGCGACACTGTTGGCGTGGCGTGCGATTACGACGGCGCGCGTTTCTTCGGGATCGGACAAATCAAATGCGCTGACGACTTTTTCGAGCCAGGAGGGAAAGGCCAACACCATTTCCTCGTAGGAAACGACGATGGTATTGGGACGGCCGATCAATTCCGTGAGGTAACGCTGGTAGCGATCGAGCACGTTGCCGACATGCTTCTTGTAACGCGAGCCGATCCCGTAGTCGCCGCGATATTCGAAAAATGGCTCGCCCACCATATCGAGAACGAAGCGATCGATTCCCGCTTCCGCCACGTCTTTGCGGTAACCCGTGTCCGCTGCGATCTCGCCCGCGTGCATGAAGCAATAGGAATAAAACATCGAGGTGAGGACATCACGCGGATCGCGCAAGTGAAGGATGACATTGTCCTTCTCGATTGCTTGCGTTGGCGCAAAGAAACGAATCGGTCCGAAGCAGCCGCGCTTCTTCGCGATGAAGTCGTCGCCAGCGAAGATGCGATCGAATGGCAGCGCCGGTTTGGCGTCGTTAGGAGAGTAGTAGCGGATGCGATTGATTTCGCAGATATCTTTCAGGACGCGATGCAGCACCATCGAGCCAGCCTTGTGCGTCGTGTAAGCGATGATGTTGCGGGCTGGGTTGCGAAATTTGCGAAACATGGAAAAGCGCGGCGGACCTGATCAAGTTTGTTATTGCTGGCTGGTTTGTCCATTGTTTCAGATGTTCCTGCGTCTAATTGTTGTGTTCGGTGCGATCGTGGTGGCAGCAACCGCGACGGCTGACCTGACTAACGATAATCCGGCGGCCAGCCTGTTCGCGCGCGGCGTGGCGGGCGATCAAAAAGCAGTGATCGATTGCATCTCGACACTCGAGAAGGTCCTTGCCTCAAAACCCAACAATCAGCTCGCCCGGGTTTACCTTGGCAGCGCTTACACCTTGCGGAGTCGCGATCTTAGTTTCGGTATGGCGAAGCTCGACGCTTTGCAAAAAGGCATCGCGCTGATGGACGATGCCGCCGCGGCCGCTCCCAGGAATTCCATGGTGCAACTGATTCGCGCGGTCACAAACGAGGCGCTTCCAGCAATTCTCGGCCGACGATCGATCGCCCGTCAACAACTCGAAGAACTGGTTGCGCAAGTGGAGAAGGATCCGGAGAAACTAAAACCTGCCGAGCAGCAACTTCTCTACCTGAACGCAGGCGAAGCCGCGGAACGCGCCGGCAACCCGGTGCGCGCCGGGGAATTGTGGCGACGCGGGGCCGCAATCAACGCCGATCCGAGTCTGAAACACGAAATCAAGGCAGCACTTCGCCAACTTTGATTTACGGGTGAAATCCATCCCAATGTGTGGCCAATTCCCCTAATGCAAGAAGATCTCGAGCGCATTCTGATCCAGGAGCAGACCATCCTGCGGCGACTCGATGAACTCGCGGCGGAGATCACGCATGAATATCGAGATCACGAGCTGACGGTCATTGCGGTGCTCAATGGCAGCCTGATTTTCATGGCCGACCTGCTACGGCGTATTCCTTTGCCGCTAAAATTAGATTGCCTGAGCGTGGCCAGTTACCATGGGGGCACCAAGTCGACAGGCGAGGTAGTCTTTCGGCAGGTTGCATTGCCCGACGTGACCGGCCGCCATATTCTCATCCTCGACGATATCCTCGACACGGGCCTGACTCTCAGCGCCATCCGGCGTAAGTTGGAAGAGGCCGGTCCACTCAGCGTGCGCGTCTGTGTCCTGCTCGAAAAACAAATTCCGCGCGCCGCTGCCATTGAAGCCGATTACGTCGGGTTCAAAATTGGGAGTGAGTTTGTCGTCGGCTACGGGCTCGATTACATGGAACGCTATCGTAATCTCCCGTGCATCGGGGTCCTCCGAAAAGAGAAGATTCTGCCCCCGCCTTCAGCCTAACGAGAGCAATTCGCCGTGCGACTGAAAGTGCAGTTCTTTTCCCAATTGAGGGAAATTGTAGGAGGTAGTGAGGTCACTCTTGATCTGTCCGCGGGAGCGACGGTCGCGGACTTGCTGGCGAAACTTTTTCAACTCTACCCTGCCCTGCAGGCATGGGATCGCAATCTTTTGATTGGCGCCGGAGTGGAATTTGTCGGACGCGATTACGTTATTCAGCCTAACGAAGACATCGCGGTTATGCCGCCCGTTCAGGGTGGCTAACCAACTCAGTCGCGGAAATTCTTAAAATTCGTCGCGACGCCGAAATCCTTGCTCTTCACAAACGCAATTACTTCCTGAAGCTCGTCCCGCTTCTTCCCCGTCACGCGAATCTGGCGATCCTGGAGCTGATTTTGCACTTTGAACCCACCACCCTTGATCGCGAGGATGATCTCCTTGGCTTTGTCTCCTTCGAGCCCTTGCTGGAATTTCAGCTCCTGGCGCGCGTGACCAATCGACGAAATTGCCGGCTCCTGTTGATCAATGTTGCGCAGATCTACTCCGCGTTTTGAGAGCTTGCCGATGACGATTTCGCGCAAGCCGCGCAGGCGCGACGCATCTTCCGCGGTCAGAATAATCTTGTCCTTTTCCTCTTCGATCTTGGCCACGCTGTTCTTGAAGTCGAAACGCGTCGCCAGTTCTTTGCGCGCCTGGTTGAGTGCGTTATCGATTTCTTGCTTATCAATTTCAGAGACGATGTCGAAGGAAGGCATGGCAATGGCAGAAAGACTCGATGCAGTCGCTACCTTCCGTAAATCCTGCCCTGCGCCAATAGATTTCTTGTCCTCTTGCCTTCCGTTGCCCGTTTGACGATTCTTAGCGAGGGTGTTGCGTAGCAGTCTTCAAGGGCGCGCCGCCTTTGAACCGTTGATCCTCATGAGTACCTCGCAGTCTGCCAAAGTATCTGACAAACCGCCTGCCATCCTCTCACTCATCGGCAATACACCGCTGGTCGAGGTCACTCGCATGGACACCGGTCCGTGCCAGCTTTTTCTAAAGTTGGAGAACCAGAACCCGACCGGCTCGATCAAGGATCGTATCGCTCTTTCGATGATTGACGCCGCCGAGCGGGAAGGAAAGCTGAAGCCCGGCGGGACAATCATCGAAGCGACGGCGGGCAATACCGGGCTTGGCCTCGCCCTCATCGCCGGCGCGAAAGGTTATCGCATTATCCTCGTAATCCCGGACAAGATGTCGCAGGAAAAAATCGCCCATGTCCGCGCGCTCGGAGCGGAAGTTCGCCTAACGAGAAGCGACGTGACGCGCGGGCATCCCGAATATTATCAGGATATCGCCGCCCGACTGACGAATGAAATTCCGGGCGCCTTCTACGTCAATCAATTCGGCAACCCCGCCAATCCGCTCGCGCACGAGACGACCACCGGCCCCGAAATCTGGGAGCAGATGTATCACGACGTCGATGCCGTGGTGGTCGGCGTCGGCTCGGGAGGAACGCTCACCGGCCTCGGCCGCTATTTCAAAAAGGTGCAGCCGAAACTCGAGATGATCCTGGCCGATCCGACCGGCTCGATTCTCTACGAGTGGGTCAAGCTTGGGAAAATGGTAACGCCGGGCGCTTGGGCAGTGGAAGGCATCGGCGAGGACTTCATTCCCGACATTGCGGACATGTCACTCGTGAAGGACGCCTTCGAGATTGACGACATAGAGAGCTTCGCGGTCGCGCGCGAGTTGTTGTGTAAAGAAGGAATCCTCGGCGGCTCGTCGACCGGAACATTGCTTGCCGGTGCGCTCCGGTATTGCCGGCAGCAGACCACGCCGAAGCGGGTCGTGAGCATCGTAGCCGACACTGGAAACAAATATCTCTCCAAAATGTACAACGCCTTTTGGATGGCGGAGCAAGGCTTCGTGGAACGACCAACCCAAGGGGACTTGAGCGATCTGATTTCCCATCGCGCCGAGCAGGGCGAAGTCATCACGGTCGGGCCGGAGGACACGTTGCTCACCGCTTTCAAGCGCATGCGCGGCGGCGACGTCTCGCAGTTGCCCGTTTTGAACGGGAATGGGCGCGCAGTCGGAATCATCGATGAATCCGACCTTGTGATGAAGGTTACCCGCGATCCGGCGAAGTTTAACGACCTCGTTAAAACTGCGATGACCGACCGACTCGAGACAATTTCGCCAGCCGCAAACACTTCGGATTTGTTAGGTGTGTTCGACCGCGGCCGGGTCGCGATTGTGATGGATCACGACAAGTTTCTCGGTCTCATCACCCGAACGGATCTGCTCTCCTACCTTCGGCTGCACATGCCAAAGTAGTGAGGGTCGATTCCACGAGACGCAACTCGGTCGCTCTTTTTCCACGCTTTCCTCTTTGTCCAAGTCGTCCTTTATGAACAAAAAACAGCATCTCGCCACGCGCGTCATTCACGCCGGTCAATCCCCTGACCCTTCCACCGGGGCCGTCATGACGCCGATCTACGCCACCTCCACTTACGCCCAGGAAAGTCCCGGCCGCCATAAAGGCTACGACTACGCGCGTTCGATCAATCCGACTCGCAGCGCCTACGAACGCTGTGTTGCCGATCTCGAGAGCGGCACGCGCGGCTGGGCTTTCGCTTCCGGGCTGGCCGCGATGTCCACCGCGCTCGAAACGATTGATAGCGGATCGCACGTTGTGGTGAGCGACGATCTTTACGGCGGCACCTATCGGCTGTTCGAGAAGGTGCGCCGGCGCTCAGCCAATCTCGATTTCACTTTTATCGATATGAGCGACATGGGGCGGATCGAGGCCGCGTTCAAGCCGAACACGCGCATGGTCTGGATCGAGACTCCCAGCAATCCACTTTTGAAATTGATTGATCTCGCCGCGGTCGCGCAGCTCGCGCGCAAGCACGGCGCGATCTCGGTTTCGGATAACACTTTCGCCACACCCTGGATCCAGCGACCGATCGAACTCGGGTTCGACATGGTGATCCATTCAGCGACCAAGTATCTCAATGGCCATTCCGACATGGTCGGCGGTGTCGCGGTCGTCGGTGATAACACCGCGCTGGGCGATCAGATGCAATTCCTGCAAAATTCAGTCGGCGCGATCGCGGGGCCTTTCGACAGCTTCCTCGCCCTGCGTGGATTGAAGACGCTCGCGCTCCGGATGGAACGGCATTGCGAAAACGCGCTCGAACTGGCGCGCTGGCTCGAGAAGGAACCGAAGGTGCGCGAGGTCAAATATCCTGGCCTAACGAGTCATCCACAACACGATCTCGCGAAACGGCAGATGGGCGATCGTTTTGGCGGGATGGTCACGCTGATTCTCGACACCGACCTGGCTGGCACGCGCCGTTTCCTCGAAAACACCCATTTATTCTCGCTCGCCGAGAGCCTCGGAGGGGTCGAAAGCCTGGTGAACTATCCGCCGATCATGACGCACGGCGCCATTCCCGAGGAACAACGAATCGCCCTTGGTATCACTGAGTCTCTCGTTAGGCTCTCGGTCGGGGTAGAGGACGTGGAAGACTTGCGCGAAGACTTGAAAACCGCGCTCGCCGCGATCTAGGCCGGCGACTCTTCGAGCGCAATTGCGCCTCGCGTCTCGCCCGCCGAGCGGCGCATCTTGCGGTGCGGTCTTTTGTTCGTGCTCTAAAGTTCGTTCAGGCAGAATGCCTTCACCGGCGGGCGAGACGCCCACCCTACCCCGGAGACCCTGGGCGCCATTTACACCCTCCGCCGCCCTACTCCAAATTTGACCGCTCAATCGCATCAACACAAACGGGTCCGCGCGTTGTGATTGTCCCGTTAGGCACTAAACTGCCCGTTCAATGGGCAGTAGCTTCGGACAACTCTTTCGCATCACCACTTTCGGCGAATCGCACGGTGGCGGAGTGGGCGTGGTCATCGACGGCTGTCCGCCGCGGATCTCGTTAGGCGAAGCCGATATCCAGCGCGAACTCGATCGGCGCCGGCCAGGTCAAAGCGCCATCGTCTCATCGCGCCAGGAAGCCGATCGCTGTGAAATTCTTTCCGGGGTTTTCGAAGGCGCGACCCTCGGGACACCCATCGCGATTCTTGTCCGGAACGAAGATGCGCGTCCGGAAGATTATCGCGCCATCAAGGAAACATTTCGCCCTTCGCATGCCGACTTTACCTACGAGGCCAAATACAGAGTTCGGAACTGGCAGGGAGGCGGCCGCGCCTCTGCCCGGGAGACAATCGGTCGCGTCGCCGCCGGCGCCGTGGCTCGCCAAGTCCTTGCCGCTCTCCACCCGAGCTTCGAGATCGTAACATACGTGACTCACGTATATGACATAACGGCCTCGATTGACCCTGAAACAGTGACTCGGACGGAGGTGGAAGCGAATGCCGTGCGCTGTCCGGATGAAGCGGCGGCGGAGAAAATCCTGCGCGCGATCGAGCAGGCGCGAGCCGACGGCGATTCGTTAGGTGGAATTATTGAATGCGCAATTCGCGGCGCGCCGCTCGGTTTGGGCGAACCCGTTTTCGACAAACTCGAGGCGGACCTTGCCAAAGCGATGCTCAGCCTTCCCGCCACGAAAGGTTTTGAGATCGGGTCCGGGTTCGGGGCCGCGGCTATGAAAGGCTTTGACCACAACGATGCTTTCGAGATTCGCGAAGGCCAGGTCCGCACGAAGACGAATCGTTCCGGCGGCGTGCAAGGCGGAATTAGCAACGGCGAGACCATCGTTTTTCGCGTCGCTTTCAAACCGCCGGCGACCATCGGGCGCGAACAACAAACCGTCACCGCGGCGAAAGAAACAGTCAGTCTGACTGCGCGCGGAAGGCATGATCCCTGCGTCCTTCCGAGGGCGGTCCCGATTGTCGAAGCGATGACTGCGCTGGTCCTTTGCGATCACGCTTTGCGGCAAAAGGCAATCGCCCCATCACCTTGATCTCATGACAACAGGATCCGCCCTCTGGCAGACGATCTTCTTGTCGTTCGCGCTTGTTCTTATTCTTTTCGAAGTCGCGCGCGGCTGGCGCAATGGCGTCGCTCGCCAGGCAGTGCGTCTCCTCGCGCTGTTCGCTGCCTATGCAGCGGCGATCTTCGGGGGTCGTCTTCTTCTCCCAATTGTCCGCCCGTTTCTCCGAGTGCCAGACTTCTTTATTTCTCTCATCGCCGGCGCCCTGCTTGCGCTGGTCGTCTATGCGGTCATCAACGCCCTGGGGTCGATTCTCTTTAAGCGGACAGGACAACAGAGCGCCGGATTGGTTCGCTTGTTCTACGGCGCTTGCGGCGCGGTCCTCGGAATTTTCTTCGGACTCTTCAGTGTCTGGTTGGTGGTCGTGGCGATCCGTTCTATGGGAGCAGTTGCCGGTGCAGAAATCCACAACCAGGCCAAAACGCTCCATCCGTCTGAAGCTTTGACCTCTGCTCCATCCCCCGCTCCGGCACCGATGATTGCCTCGCTCGCGAAATTAAAGAATTCGATCGAACTCGGATCGGTAGGTGAAGCCGTCAAGGCAGTCGATGTGGTGCCAGCCGACACCTATCAAACGCTGGGTAAAGTTGGAACGATCGTTTCCAATCCGCAGAGTGCGGAGCGTTTCCTTTCTTATCCCGGGGCAAAGGAGCTGACGACAAATCCGAAGATTGTCGCGCTCCGCGAGGATCCGGAAATCATCGATCTGATCAAACAACAGCGTTTTCTCGACCTCCTGCAAAATCCGAAGTTAATCGAAGCGGTGAACGATCCCGCTCTGGCCGCGCAAGTGCGAAGTTTCGAATTCCAGAAGGCGTTGGATTACGCAACTAAGAAGTGAGTTTGCCCGTCGACTGCATTGCTGCAGCGTTTCGGTCAATTGGTGATTGACAAGATTCCCCTGTTAAGCTGTATCTCGGCAAGGGATCTAAGGCGAATGGGCAGAACGAAAACTCCACCTCAGAACTGTGCCGTAAAGGTCGGGAGCGGTGCCGTTACATTCTTGCTCGCCCTGCTCGGCTGGCTGTCCTTGTGTCACGTCACATGTGCACAGGATCATCCGAATGTCATTGTCATTCTTGCGGATGATCTTGGTTATGGGGATGTAGGTTTCAACGGCTGCCCAGATATTCCTACGCCAAACATCGATGCCTTGGCGGCAAACGGAGCCAGCTGCCCCGCCGGCTATGTGACGCACTGTTATTGTGCGCCTTCCCGCGCCGGGTTGCTCACCGGTCGTCATCCGGCCCGCTTCGGATTTGAAGGCGGACCTCCCGAAGACAATCCCAATCCCCTGCTTGGATTACCTCTAGCCGAGTCCACCCTGCCCCAGTACCTTAAGCCGGCGGGTTACGTTTCTGGTATTATTGGAAAATGGCATCTGGGATTTTCGCCCTTGATGTTCCCACTAGTACGCGGGTTTGATGAGTTCTTCGGGTTTTTGGACGGCGCTTCGGTTTACTACAATTCCAACGTCTATTCCGGCTATACCCTGATTCATGAAACCACTTATCTGACGGACGCTTTTACCGAGCAGGCGGTGTCATTCATCAACAACCACGCGACGCAGCCATTCTTTCTTTACCTCGCCTACAACGCTCCGCACACCCCTTATCAAACCCCGCCGGACATCTACATGCAGAGGGTAAATTACATCACTAACCGCGACCGCCAGTTGTATGCGGCCATGATTTGCGCCCTGGATGACGGTGTTGGCCAAGTCGTCCATACGTTGACGGCGAATAACATCCTGAATAACACCTTGATCTTTTTCCTGAGCGATAATGGTGCCCCGTTCGACAGGAAATTCGAAGGCACGACCAACAGTATCTTCCGTTGCGAGGCTATAAGGAGGACATGTTGGAAGGTGGAATTCGCATACCCTTTGCGGTCCAATGGCCAGCGCGTCTCGCTCCGAACACGGTGTATAGTGGCGTTGTCTCTTCCCTCGATATTATCCCGACCGTGGCCAGCGCCGCTGGAGTAACTTTACCTAGTGACCGAGTCTTCGACGGAATGGATATCATGCCGTATCTCACTCGTCTTCACCGCCCACAGGACAGAAATCTTTTCTGGCGTTGGTTTGGGCTGGGAGATACCGGGCCCTTGGAGGCTTTCAATTCGATCTGGGCGGTTCGCAGCGGATCACTCAAGCTTGTGGTAGAACGAGCCAAGGACACGCTGCCTCCGGCGCTCTATGATCTGAGTAAGGACATCGGGGAAACGACCGATCTAGCGAACCTTCGACCTAACGACGTTGCTACCCTGCAAGACTTTTACAATCATTGGGAGCTGAACGCCGTCCCCACGCTCTGGCAAAAAGATTCCGATAACCAAATGCTACCTCTTGTCATGGCTGGCGATTGGAATGGCTATAACATCAACGACACTCATTATCCATGGGCCTTTAGTGAGATTACCGCGCCCGATACCACCGGGACACCGGACGCGTATAACTGGTTTACCAGCACCATCCATGTTTCAACTGACGGCGGGGACACCACCCCGGGGACCCATCTGTTCAACATTGTGGCAAAGGGTAATTTTAAAACTCAGTGGGGTACCACGACAATCGATGTCGACAATATCACCGAGCTCCCAAGATATTCATCAACCACGCTTGGCCCGCCCAGTAGCGTTACCTTCCAGGATGGCTTCTATTACTCAGTGCGTTTGGTGGACACGGACGCGCAGGCTCGCCCCGGTTCGAACATGTCGTTAAGCTTCATGAAAACCTCCGCTCCGCCGGTTGGCATTACCCGGACCGGACAGAACCCGCGAAACCCTAAGTCGAATGTTCCGATCGTGGTCAGCATGGCCACAAGTCAGCCCAAGTCTCCGGAAGAACGCGTCTATCTCCGTTGGTCCACCGATTGGTTTGTAACCTCGAATATGATTGAAGCTACCCAGGGCGGAGACGGAGTAACCTACTCGGCGACTATCCCGCCGCGGCCGCCGAGGACCGCCTGTTACTACACCGTTCTGACCTCGACGGCCGACTTGAATGGGCACACCACCTCCGCAGATATTGATGAGTTAACTCTCGCGGTGAATGGAGTTTTCAATGTTCTGCCGACTCCGACACCTGCGCCAACACCTACTCCGACACCGACCGCCATACCTACCCCCACGCCCACCCCGACGATCGTGAAACAGCCCGAGGATGTGAGCGTCAAAGAAGGCTCGACCGCCAGGTTTAAGGTGCTCGTCAGCGGTGTTCCTCCATTCACTTATCAATGGCATAAAAATGGCGCCGACATTTCGGGCGCGAATGGGGCATCCTACACGACGCCACCGACGACTCTTGCGGATAATGGATCTTTATTCAGTGTCACTGTGGCAAACGACGGCGGTTCTGTTGTCAGTCGAGATGCGCTTCTCACAGTGACGGCGTCTGTCTCGCCTGCAATCGCCACCCAACCGGCTGATGAGTCGGTGAAGGCTGGTCAACGCCCCAAGTTTAGCGTCACCGCCAACGGCTCGATCCCTCTGAGTTATCAATGGCATAAAAATGGAGTGGATGTTCCAGAAGCGACGAAGGCCGCTTATACCACACCACCGAGCACGAGTGCGGATAATAGTGCACTCTCTCGGTTACGGTGAGCAACGCGCTGGGACGGTTCTTAGCGCAAAACGCCGTGCTTACAGTGCGATAAACATGAAAACCATTGCTCTCCTCGCTGCCCTGGGGCTGCCACTTGCCATGCTGTCCACAGCTCAAGCCGGCAGGTACGCAGCGCTGGCCGGCGCTCCCGCCATCGAGACCGCCGCCGGTTCTCAAGTCACATTCACCGATGTCTCCGCCCGAGCCGGTTTTTTTGGAGAAAACTCGAGTTGGTCTGCGGCCTGGGCGGATTACGACGGTGACGGCAACGTAGATGTAATGACTATCGCGCATCTTCATTCACCTTCTCAACTCTGGCACAACAATGGCGATGGGACTTTCAGCGATGCGACGAGCCAGGCTGGGTTAATCTCTCTTGATGGCGATGCCCACGGCGCAGTCTGGGCTGATTTCGATGGTGATGGCTATGTCGATCTCTATATCTCAAAGGGAACGGATAAGACCCTGCCGGTAAACTACAATGACTTATGGAGAAATAATGGCGATGGAACCTTCACTAACATAGCCTC